>OJED01000103.1_pt1 | contig 21914 bp, 18 predicted proteins | sample 1593181 | NCBI WGS metagenome assembly OJED01 (sample SAMN05416772, study PRJEB24817) | seawater metagenome | isolation source: Sea water | place: Canada:Atlantic | collected 2013-07
CCCCGCCGCTGATCTTTGCCGACGAGCCCACCGGCAACCTGGATGCGAGCACGGGTGACAGCGTGGTCGACGTGCTGTTTCGCCGCCGCGAGGAAACAGGTGCAACGCTCGTGATTATCACCCACGACGAGCACCTGGCCGGCATGTGCAACCGCGTTGTGACGCTGGCCGACGGTCAGATCGCTTCGGACACCGCCAAGCTTTCCGGGGCTGCCTGACACCATGGGCTGGAGCAAGGCCTGGATCATCGCCAAGCGCGATCTTGCCAGCGGTTTCCGCGGACTGCGATTGCTGCTGGTTTGCCTGTTCCTGGGCGTCGGCGCGCTGGCGGCGATCGGCAGCCTTACCTCTGCCATTCAAGGGGAACTCGATAATCAGGGCCAGGTCATCCTGGGCGGCGATCTGGAAGTCGAACTGTGGCAGCGCATGCCGACAGTTGCAGAGATGGCATATCTGGAGGAACTTGGCACCATTTCGCCGGGCTATCGCCTGCAAGCAATGGCTACGACGCCTGACGTCGCCGTTCCGGTGGAACTGAAGGCCGTTGCGCCCAACTATCCCATGTACGGCGCGCTGTTGTTGCAGGATGGCTCCACCGCGGGCGCACCGCAGGCTGGAGAGGCCTACCTCGCCCCCGGCGCGGCAGAGCGGCTGGGCGTCGCGCCCGGCGACAGCTTCTCACTCGGCACGCAGCAGGTAAGCGTGGCCGGCATTATAGCCGAGGAGCCGGATCGCCTTTCCGAAGGCTTTGCCCTTGGTCAGACGATTATCGTGCCGCACGCATTGCCAGAAGATGCCGGACTCGTCGCACCCGGCGCGATGTTCCAGACCAAGACCCGCATCGCGTTCGACGGGCAGCGCGATCCCGATACCGTGGCGGAAGAACTGGAAGCGGCTTTCCCCGATAGCCCCTTCGATATCCGCACCCGCAATCGCGCCTCTCCGGGTGCGGATCGCTTTGTCAGCCGGATGGGGGAATTCCTGACGCTGGTAGGGCTTGCCGCGCTGGTGATCGCAGGGATCGGCATTGGCGGCGGCGTGAATTCGTATCTGGAGGCGCGGCGAAATTCCATCGCCACGCTGAAAATCCTTGGCGCAACATCCCGTGATATCACCCGCATCTATGCGCTGGAGATCGGTATAGCGGCCTCCATCGGAGCAGTAGCCGGCCTGCTGGCAGGTGTGCTGGTCACTCCGCTGCTGGCGAGCGCGCTCGGCTCCTTGCTACCCGTCAGCACCGCGTTCGTGTTCGATCCGCTTGCATTGCTGCGTGCAGCCGCCTTCGGTCTGCTGGTTGCGCTGGTGTTTGCCGCCCCTCCCCTTGCGCGAGCGAAGCACTTTCCGGCCATGGCGCTGATGCGCGCAGGGGTATCTCCGCTTTCGCAGCAATGGCGCGGCGCCGCCCTGCCGGTTGGCCTTGGCATCGTCGCTATCGTAGCGCTCGCGTTGATCGGATCGGAAAATCCGCTGCTTACCGCCATGTTTCTTGGCGGCGCCGCAGCGGTTCTCGGGTTTCTGGCGCTGCTGGGCCGGGCAATTCGCTGGGCGGCATCACGCGTTCCCCGCCCGTCGGACCCGATCGTGCGCGCCGCTGTCGCCAACCTGCATCGGCCGGGAGCCGCCACGGGATCGCTCGTCACCGCGCTGGGCTTCGGGCTTTCGGCCTTCGTGCTGCTGGCGGGTGTTCAGTCCAGTCTGGATGGCAATATCCGGCAATCCGTGCCTGCGCAGGCACCCGATTACTTCGTGCTGGATGTGCCGCGTGACGGCGTGGAGCAATTCCGCGGGCTGGTGAGCGAAAGCGCACCCGATGCCGCTGTACAGACGGTGCCCACCCTGCGCGGTTCGATCACGTCCTTCGGCCCCGAAGATGCCATGGTCCGGGTAGACCAGATGGAGGAGCGCGAGGGAACCTGGGGCTTGCGCGGCGAACGCGGCCTTACCTATTCGGACACCGTGCCCCAGGGCAATGCAGTGACATCGGGGGAATGGTGGGACGAAGGCTATAGCGGCGAACCGCTGGTTTCCGTGGACGAAGAACTGGCCAAGGCTGCGGGAATCGCCATCGGCGACATGATCAGCATCAGCGTGCTGGGCGTGGATTTTACCGCGCGCGTGGCCAATACCCGCCGCATCGACTGGGAAAGCCTTGGCTTCAACAATGTCTGGGTGTTTTCTGCCAACACCTTTGCCAATGCACCCCATAACCTGGCAGCAACGATAGACCTTCCCGAGGGCACGCAGGCCGATGGGTTGCTGCGCACGTTGGTAACTGCCTTCCCGTCGTCCAGCGTGATCGAGGTAGGCCCGCTGCTGACAGAGGCGCGCACGATCCTGGATCAGGTATCGCTCGCCATCCTTGCCGCCGCTTCCGTGGCAGTGCTGGCGGGCATTGCCGTGCTGCTGGGCGCGATCGCCGCCGCCCGCGCCGCGCGTATATACGATACCGTGATCCTGCGGGTGCTGGGTGCCAGTCGCCGCCAGTTACTTGCGCTGCAATTCGCCGAATTTGGCCTGCTGGCCGCCGTTCTCGCGCTGGTTGCACTTGCGCTTGGCACAGGCGTCGCATGGCTGGTGATCGTGCAGATGTTCGAATTCGAATGGCTGCCCGACTGGACGGAAATCCTCGCCGTGCTGGGTGGCGGACTGGTGCTGGTGCTGGCCTTCGCGCTGGGCGCATCGCTGCCGTTATTGCGGGCACGCCCCGCGCTGACGCTGCGTTCGCTCTAGCCGGACACGCCTACCCGCCAGCCCGGCATCGGCTCGAACGGCTCGAACCTATCCGAACGTCTCGGCAACCGTTTCCGGCCCTGCCAGCGCAGCGTGAAGCGATGCCATGAAGGCCGTCATCACGACATAGACGACGATCATCAGGAGCATGAAGACGAGGATCATGCCCACGATGAGACCGCTACCCATCGCAGACATACCATTAGCCGGATCGACCAGCGCAAAAACTGATCCGCCGAAGGCTGCGAACAGCGCGAACAGAGCCACTATCAGAATGATCGAGAACACAAGGTATGCCAGGAATATTTTGAGGGCGTTGCCGCGCGTCAAAACCCAGGAACGCCTGATTGCAGTGATCGGGTTCTTCACCTCGTCCACCGCGATCACCGGCATCACCAGCGCAAGTCGGCACGCGAAATAGAGCGAAACGATCAACAGGAGCACCGCAAACAGTTGCGACCCTGTTTCGCCCATCATGGCGAAGGGCAAAGCCGCAATGCCCGCCACGATCACAAACGCGATATAGGCAACGATCATCAACAGCGTCAGGCCGAACAACGTGAGCAGGCTCTTTAAGCCCACCATGAAGGACTGACCGAAATCGGGCGCCAGAATGGGCGATGCATGGTGCGTCATCGCGACAGACTGCGCGAAATACAGCAACAGAAAGATAACGTAGAACACCAGTCCGCCCAGAATGACGCCGATGCCGAGATTTAGATCCATCGGGGAAGCGCTGCCCATGGTCATCATAGAGGCACCGATCATCCCTGCGAACATGACGCTGAGAATGATCTGGAGCACGTAATAGACCACCGCCAGCCCGACCAGTGCACCAAGGCGTTGCCGCACCATATCCATCATGCGCGAAAGCACGCTGCCAATACTCAGATTCATAAATTCCCCCGTCAGTTCAAATTGATCGCACCATGAAACCGTTCTGAACGCAAGAAAAAGGGGGCCACGAAGGGCCCCCTTTACACTTTTCGCCGGACATTTGCGTTAGAAGCGGATTTTCGCCGTGGCGCCGTATGTACGCGGCTGGTTAGGATAGGAAGAAATCGAACCGGGCTGACCTGTAGAATCGAACAGCGAGAGGAAATACCGGTCGTCCAGGAGGTTACGACCCCACACCGACAGTTCTAGACCCGCTGCGTCGAACACGTAGGTCAGCGAGGCCGAAAGTTCGTCCACCTGGCGGGTGAAAGGCTCTGCAGCGGCAATTGCCTGGCCCTGGCCACCGTCAGGCAGTGTAGCATCGAGGAAGCCGGGCAGGCCGTCCACGAGCTGCACTTCGGATTCATAGGAATAGGTGGAACGCAGAATCAGCTCGTCACCGTTGCCCATCGGCTGCGCATACTGGCCGCCCACGACAACCGTCCATTCGGGGATACCGGCAGGCGTCGTACCCGAAATGTCGCCGAACGGTGAAAGCGGGAAGCTCTCGTAGCTCGGGTCAAGCCAGGTGACGGCAAGGCTCAGCGTCAGCGGATCGACCGGGTTGGCCGTGCTTTCGAACTCCACGCCGTAGGTGCGCTGCTTGCCGGCATTGGTCAGGAAGAAGCCGGTGCCAGTGAAGACGTTGGACTGGAAGCCGTCGATGTCCTGTCGGAAACCCGTGAGGTTCGCCGAATAGTCACCCCAATTGCCCTTCAAGCCGATCTCGATCACCTTCGATTCTTCAGGCCCTGCAAAACGGCTGCCGAAGGTCTGGTTGGTTTGCAGCAGGCCTGCCGCAGCCAGTGCCGCCGCATCGCCCGGTGCCGGACGGCTGTCACGACTCAGGGCAAAGGAGCTGGCCTTGAAGCCCGTTGCATAACTTGCATAGATGTTAAGATCGGGATTGATATCGTAGGCCAAACGCGCGGTGTAGGAGAACTCGTTGTCATCCGTCTCGCCGCTCTCCACCACGTTCGGGATATTCACAAAGCGCGGGAAGTTCTGCAGGGCTTGCGCCTGGAGCAGCGGATTCACCGCCGGGTTGGTATCATTGGCGTTGGCGAATGCCTGTACGCCCGCCTGAATCGTGGGGAACGCAGCTGCACCGGCAGCGCCCGCCGGGCTCTGACCGGTGGCGAAAGCCTGGATCTCAGCCTGCGTGGCAGGTCGGCCCAGCATCAATGCTGTCCCAACCTGATCGGCAATACCCTGCGCCACGATGGCCCTGTTACCCACCTGGACAAGATCGATGTTCGAGAACGTACCGAAGGACTGGTAGTCGGTCGTGCCGACCTTCTCGTCCATGGTGTAGTTGCCGCCAAGGGTCAGCGTCAGCCCATCGACGATTTCGAAATCGAACTGTGCGAACAGCGACAGAGCCTCATTGTCGAGGGTGAACTGTCCATTTTCCACCACGCCAGGTGCGAAAAACGTGCCGATAAACTGCCCTGGATTGCCCGAAAGCGCGCCGATCAAGCCCTCGGCTTGAATCAACGTCTGTCCCAGCAACTCATTGGTCAGCACATTGGCGAAGGGACGGAAATCGTCGTTGTATTGAATGGATTGGTCCTCAATCACCGATTCGTTGAAATAGAAGACACCGGCCAGCGCGCTGAGACGATCCCAGTCACCGGCAACGCGGAATTCCTGCGTGAAGGTGTTCAGCGCCTGGTCGTTGAAGCGCTGTAGGAGATCGCCGGAGGTAAAATCGATATCCTGCCCGAAATCGCCTTGCGTCTCGCGGTAGGCGGTGATGGAAGTCAGCGTAACAGCATCGCTTACATCGTAATTCAGCTCAGCCGAAAGACCGTAGTTAGTGACCTCATTGGTGGAAGGCGCATTGTTGTACACGATGCCGTCGAAAGCATCTGCTGGCGCATTCACCTGGCCGCCCACGGCCTGGATGGCCTGGGTGAAGAAAGACGGCTGGAGATTGACGACGCCGCAGCAATTCTCGTCGATCTGGTCGTAGTCGGCGATGATGCGGGCGCTGAAGTTGTCGGCATTGTCGAACAGCAACTGTCCACGCACAAACCAGCGGTCACGCTCGTTCGTTGTCGTGTCGGAGACAGGATCGAAATTGTATCCGTCGCGCTTGTTGATGCCGGCGGCGAAGCTGGCAGCGACATTTTCGCTCAGTGGCCCGCTGATGTAGCCGCGGGCAACCATGGCATCGTAATTGCCGTAGGAAACCTCTGCCGAACCTTCGAGAGAGAAGGAGGGTGGCGTGGTGACAATCGAGATAATGCCCGCCGAGGCATTCTTGCCGAACAGCGTGGACTGCGGACCGCGCAGCACTTCGATGCGGCTGACATTGGGCAAGTCGCTGATCTGGGAGGCGGAGCGGCTGCGATAGACGTTATCGATGAACACGCCCACCGAAGGCTCGATACCGGCATTGTTCGCGCCGTTGCCGAAGCCGCGGATGATGAAGTTGGTGTTGGCGGCGCTTTGCAGCTGCGTAACCCGCAATGAGGGAACGACGGACTGCAAATCTTTCAGGTCGCGGATCTGTTCGCGGTCCAGCGTTTCTGCAGTCGTGACGGAAACGGCCACGGGAATTTCCTGCAGGGTCTGCTCGCGCTTCGTTGCAGTAACAACGATGTCGTTACCCTGGGCTACGTTGTCGATAACGGTGTCGTCGACGCCGGCTTCTTCAAGCGCTTCACCTACAGAAGGGTCATCCTGCGCATAGGCAACAGCAGGAGCCATGAACGCGATAGCGGCAACGCCGCACAGGCACTTGCGCGAAAAACCGGCGGAGCCGGCGGTAATGCTGGTCATTAATTTCTCCATCTCTCCCTCGAAGGCCGTGCCCCGGTTTTTTCGGTGGCGTACGGACCTCAAGCGACCTCTTTCTAGGCTGAATTGCAATACCGGGCGAGAAAGCTTCGCACAATCGGGAGTTTACCCACATGTTACCGAAGAAACTACCTGTGTATCATTCGCGCAACATGGAGGAGTCTAACGTATACGTCAAGCAAATCTACCCGGATACGCTTGCGGCGGAGCGTCTCTTAGGCTATCGGCGCGCCAATTCGCAGGTGCAGCATTAAGCGCCCGCCGTAATCCAGGAAACCACAGTTATGTCCGCCCCCCTCCGCAACGTGGCGATCATCGCCCACGTCGACCATGGCAAGACCACTCTTGTCGACCAGCTCTTCCGCCAGTCCGGCACCTTTCGTGAGAACGAGCGCGTCGAAGAACGCGCAATGGATTCCAATGAACTGGAACAGGAACGCGGGATCACCATCCTTGCAAAACCTACCAGCGTGGAATGGGCCCCGGAAGGCGGACAGCAGAACTACCATATCAATATCGTCGACACCCCCGGCCACGCCGACTTCGGTGCTGAGGTGGAACGTATCCTGAGCATGGTCGACGGTGTCATCCTGCTGGTGGATGCCGCCGAAGGCCCAATGCCGCAAACCAAGTTCGTGACCGGCAAGGCGCTGGGTCTCGGCCTCAAGCCCATCGTCGTCGTCAACAAGATCGACCGTCAGGACGCTCGCGCGGCCGAGGTCCTGGACGAAGTGTTCGACCTTTTTGTAAACCTCGATGCCAACGACGAGCAGCTGGATTTCCCCGTGCTCTACGCCTCGGGCCGCTCCGGTTATGCGAGCGAAGACATCGACGCGCGCGAAGGCAACCTGATCCCGCTGTTCGAACTGATCGTCAGTCACGTTCCTGCTCCGGATCTCGATCCCGAGGGTGAGTTTGCGATGCTGGCCACCCTGCTGGACCGAGACGCCTTCCTCGGTCGTATCCTGACAGGCCGTATCGAGAGTGGCCGTCTGGAAACCGGCATGCCGATCAAGGCGCTAGACGTGAACGGCAAACTGGTCGAATCCGGCCGCGCGACGAAGGTCTTCGCCTATAACGGACTGGAGCGCGAACCCGTGCTGCATGCCAAGGCGGGCGATATCGTTGCCATTGCAGGCCTTACCGAAGCGACCGTTTCCAACACGCTGTGCGCCCCGCATGTGAGCGTGCCGATCCACGCCCAGCCGATCGATCCGCCTACCCTCAGCATGACCTTTGCCGTCAACGACAGCCCCTATGCGGGCCGCGAAGGCGACAAGGTGCAGAGCCGCGTCATCCGTGAACGTCTCGAACGCGAAGCCGAAGGCAACGTGGCCATCCGTATCACCGAAGCCGAGGGCAAGGACGCTTTCGAAGTCGCAGGCCGTGGCGAGTTGCAGCTTGGAGTGGTGATTGAAACGCTGCGCCGCGAAGGTTTCGAGCTTTCCATCAGCCGTCCGCGCGTTCTCTACAAGGAAGAGAACGGCCAGCGGATGGAGCCATACGAAACCGTCGTCGTCGATGTGGACGAGGAATATTCCGGCACGGTCGTCGAGAAGATGGCCCAGCGCAAAGCAGAAATGACCGACATGCGCCCCAGCGGCGGCGGCAAGACCCGCCTTACCTTCCTCGCGCCCAGCCGCGGCCTGATCGGCTATCACGGCGAATTCCTGTCCGACACGCGCGGCACCGGCATCATGAACCGCCTGTTCGACAGCTATGGCCCCTACAAGGGCAAGATCGCCGGTCGCCAGAACGGCGTGCTCATCAGTATGGAACAGGGCGAGGCCATGGCCTACGCGCTCAACACCATAGAAGAGCGCGGTGTACTGTTCATCGCACCGGGTGAGAAGCTGTACGAAGGCATGATCATCGGCGAGAACGCCAAGCCCGACGATCTGGAAGTGAATCCGCTCAAATCCAAGCAGCTCACCAACTTCCGCGCCAGCGGCAAGGATGAAGGCATCCGCCTCACCCCGCCGCGCAAGATGACGCTGGAACAGGCCATTGCCTACATCGGTGATGACGAGATCGTGGAAGTAACCCCGCAGAGCATTCGCCTGCGCAAGGTCCACCTCGACCCGCACGAGCGCAAGCGCGCCAAGCGGTCGAACAAGGATTGATGAGGAACGGCGTCGGCGGCGAGGGGTGATCCTCTCGCGCGCCGCGCAACTGGCATGCAGGGGTGTTGGGCATGGTGTCGGTATCGACCAGACCCATGCCGAAATGCCTGCCGTGTCGTGCGGCAGGCCAACTGTCTCAGACCCAGTGCCGTTCTGCCAGTATCAAGCCGGCATATAGAGAAACGCCCAATACGAAGGGCATGAAGAAGCTCTGTCGTTCTTCGGGCAGTTCTTCCTTCAACACGTTCAGGATGATGCCGCCTGCCAGGAATGCGAACAGGCAACCGATAAGTACGGGCGACAGGTCCACCGCCAAGCCCATCACCCAGCCTGCCAGAACGGCGGCGCTGATGACCCACCTCCCCAACCTGTCGTAGGCTTCGGGATGATCCTGCCGCATGCCGAAATCGGCCGTGAGGAAGTGCAGCCCCATCGCTACGAAATACAGGCCCAGCGACCATGCGCCGCCCTCCTCCCGGTGAAGCAGGAGATATCCGATCAGCGCGTTGAACATGCCGTAAGTAACGAGATGCAGATAAAGCACGTCATCGCGCATCCGGTCACCCTCGCCCGCATCGCGGCTTTCGCCCCGACTTACCTTCACCGCCCGTTCGAGCCCGTAGAAGACGGCAAGGCCTGCCAGCGTCAGGGAATAGATGACGCTTTCGGCGGCCATGGCATCCACGCCCATGCTGTCTGCAAATTCACGCTGATGCGCAGCGATATCGGGTAGGACATGCAAGAACACGTAGGCCACGGCGACGCCGCCCGCGAAGGACAGCCAGCCGCTGCGCGGCGTAACATCCAGGAATCGAAGACGGCGCACGAGCAGATGGATGGCGATAAATCCGGCAGCCATTGCTGCGGTGATGAGGATTTCGCCCTGCTCCATGGTCCTTCCAACGCAGACGCGGCTTTTGCTGTTCCGCATTCGTCCGATTTCGCGAGCTTCCGGTTTCGCGGGTTTTCGATTTCGCGGGTTTTCAATTTCGCAGGCGCATTTCCTGCAATCAGAAGGGGGCCGTCACCTTTCCTACAAACCCACCAACATTCATTCGCCCGCGTTATGGGACACATCCGTTACACTTCGAAAGGCGCTGGTTCGTCCTCTTGGCTGTCAACTTCGCTGGCCTGTCTGCAATCGTTGTTCTTGCGCCGTTTTCGCCCGGTTCCGTGCAGCGTTACGATGTCAACTTCGTCAACTTCGCGCGCTCCCTCTCGCCATTCGGGGTTGGCTCGATTAAGGGCTGCAACGATGATGAGTTCGGACCTGCGCGTGGCCCTGTTCAGTGGCAACTACAACTACGTTCGCGATGGCGCGAACCAGGCGCTGAACCGGCTGGTGGATTACCTGCTGCGCCAGGGCGCGCAGGTGCGAGTCTATTCGCCCACCACGGATACCCCCGCTTTCGAACCTGCGGGCGAGCTTGTCAGCCTGCCTTCGGTGCCGATCCCCGGTCGCGGGGAATACCAGTTTTCCACCGGGCTCGGCGCGCAGATCAAGGAGGATCTCGCACGGTTCGATCCCCATATCGTGCATCTTTCCAGCCCCGACGTCGCTGGCCATCGCGCGCTTACCTGGGCACGCGCGCACGAAGTTCCGGTACTCGCCAGCGTGCATACACGGTTCGAGACATACCCGCGTTACTACGGCTTCGGCTTCGTGGAACCGCTGTTCGTGGCTCTGCTCCGACGTTTCTACAAGCGTTGCGATGCTATCGTCGCCCCTTCAGCCAGCATGATCGCCGAACTGCGCGAGCAGGGAATGCATGAAGATATCGGAACATGGTCGCGCGGGGTCGATCGCGGCATATTCACCCCGCATCAGCGTGATCTAGAGTGGCGCCGCGCCTTGGGCATTGCGGACGATGATATGGCAATCGGCTTCCTTGGCCGTCTGGTGCTGGAAAAGGGCATCGATATATTTGCTGAAACCATGGTTGAACTGCGCAAGCGGAACGTGCCCCACCAGGTTCTTGTAATCGGAGAGGGGCCGGCAAAGGATTTCTTTGCCGAAAAAGTTCCCGAGGCGAAATTCGTCGGCTTCCAGCAAGGGCGGGATCTTGGCCGTGCCGTCGCCAGCATGGATGTGTTGCTGAACCCTTCCGTTACAGAGACTTTCGGCAATGTAACGCTGGAGGCGATGGCCTGCGGCGTGCCCGTCGTGGCAGCCGATGCGACAGGCGCTGCCAGCCTGGTGGTGGATGGCGAGACGGGTTATCTGGTGCCGCCGCGCGAGATTGCTGCCTATGTGCACAAGCTGTCCGCATATTCCGCAGACCCCGATCTGCGCAGGTCGCACGGACAGGCAGGCGCGAACCGCGCCGATGAATTCGATTGGGATGCAATCAACGGCGCTGTGGCAGAAACTTACCTGCGCCTGATCGAACAGCGCCGGTCAGGCAAAGTACCGTCAGCGTAGAACACGCCTGCGCGACATTGCCAGCGCGTAAAATAGCAGCAGGATCTGGCTGATCCAGATCACGACAGTCATGATAAGGCCCGTTCCATCCAGCACGCCCTCGGGTGCGGGGTTGATGAACTGGTAAGCCGAAGATCCGGCAAGCCCGACGAGGCCAAGGACAAAGCCATAGACGGCAAACCGGCTGCGAAGCAGAAGCAGCACCGCACCAAGAAGGGCGAACCAGACGCCAACGGCCCAAAGCGCCTCCATCCACACAGGGAAGCCATAGAAATATTCAAGCTGTTCGGGAGTGAATGCCGACATGTACGCTTCGTTGCGGGTCTGCGTCATCAGGTAATCAAACGCGCCGAAGCCATTCCAGATAAGCGCCAGAATACTCACCACCCAGAAATGCCAGGGCGTGGCAGGTCGTCCCATGATAGCCATATGCAAGTTTCCCCTGTCGCGACAACAATTCTAATCGTGACGATAATTAACATACATTATCGCAACAGGGAAATGGGTTTGATGAATTAGAGGCGCTCTATCTTCCGGGCGAGTTCGTCGATCAGGTCGACGACCTTATCCTTGTCCATATCCTTCAACCCGCCGCTCCATGCCTTGTTCTTCAGCACGGTGCCAAGATTGCTCATGGCACGAAAAAGCTCTGCCGAACCACTTGGACGCGCACGCTCTCGTTTGCGCCCCAGCCGCTCCCACAACTCCTCCAACTCCTCCTTGCGATCTTTCAGTTCGGCAAGGCCCGTCTTCGTCGCCTGGAACAGTTTCTTGGCATCGTCGCTATCCTTCTCCGCGATTACGCCTTCGTCGGCCAGCATCTGCAATGTCGGGTAAATCGTACCGGGACTGGGCGAGTAGGAGCCCGCCGTCATTTCTTCCAGCGCCTTGATCAGTTCATAACCGTGCCGCGGTTCCTCAGCCAGCATGGCCAGCAGAACCAGCCGCAACTCGCCCGGACCGAATAGCCGACGCCGGCGTGGTGCATCTCCGCCGTGCCGCCGGTGCTGATGGCGTTGCTGGCGCCTGTCGCCTTGGCTGCTCTTGGCGAAAAGGCCACCTGGGCCAAATACACCATCCTTGCCGAAAGGGCCGCCGGGACCGAACGGACCACTTTTGCCAAACGGGCCATCGGCACCGAAGATGCCTTCCGCGCCGAAAAGATCGTTGCTGCGATAGGTACGGCGGCGATAGCGGCGTGGACCGCCTTCCTCCCATTCGCCAGCCTCACCATCATCGGTATCGTCGATGTCTACCTCGATTTCCACTTCGAAATCCTTGTCCTCAGGCTGACCTTCGTTCTTCGCGTCGATGTCTTCGATATCTTCGGGTTCCACAGTCTCTTCGCGTGACCCATGGCTGCGCCCGCGCGAACTGGCTGCTGCGCCAGCCTTCCCCGACCGGGGCGGCCTAGATGGTTTGGGTGGCTTCCTGTTGTCCTTGCTCATGTGTCTTCTCCGATAGGTCCCACGTGGCTTAAGATATATCTTAGACCTATCGTAGCAAGAGGCGGAGAAAAATTTCGCAGACTTCTCTACCTCGCTCCGATCAAGGCGCTACATAGGTGCGATGGCCGATCTCTTTGCCGACGATGCTCCGCAATCCCCGCCCGAAGTGGTACGCGAGGATTCTCCCCTTGCCGATCGACTCAGGCCACGCAGCCTGGACGAGGTTATCGGGCAGGAACATATCACCGGCCCGGAAGGTGCAATCGGACGGATGGTGGCCGCCGGAAAGCTTTCCAGCATGATTTTGTGGGGGCCGCCCGGCACAGGCAAGACCAGCATCGCTCGGCTCTTGGCTGCCGCAGTGGGTATGCGATACGAAGCCGTCAGCGCCGTATTCAGTGGCGTAGCCGACCTGAAGAAAGCTTTTGCCGCTGCCGAAAAGGCGCAGCAGGCCGGGCAGCGCACCTTGTTGTTCGTGGACGAGATTCATCGGTTCAATCGCGCGCAGCAGGATGGCTTCCTGCCCTTCGTCGAACGTGGCCTGGTAACGCTTGTTGGCGCGACTACGGAGAACCCGTCCTTCGAACTCAACGCCGCATTGCTAAGCCGTGCACAAGTGTTGATCCTGCATCGTCTAGATGCGGATGCGCTGGGCCGACTGCTTGCCCGCGCAGAGGAGTTGGAGAGCCCCCTCCCCCTTACTAGCGAGGCGCGTGCAGCACTGATCGCATCTGCCGATGGCGACGGCCGTTTTCTGCTGAACCAGGCCGAAACGCTTTACGCCGCGAAGATAGAAAAGCCGCTCGATCCGACGGCGCTAGGCCAGTTCCTGCAACGCCGTGTCGCCGTGTACGACAAGGATCGCGAAGGGCACTACAATCTGATTTCGGCACTCCACAAGGCCGTTCGCGGCTCCGATCCGCAGGCATCGCTATATTACATGGCGCGGATGCTGGTGGCGGGCGAGGAACCCTTGTTCGTGGCGCGGCGGCTTATCCGCATGGCCGTGGAGGACATTGGCCTGGCCGATCCGCAAGCGCTGCCACAGTGCATGGCCGCGATGGAGGCCTATCAGTTCCTTGGCAGCCCCGAGGGCGAACTGGCACTTGTGCAGGCGTGCATCTATCTCGCCACAGCACCCAAATCCAACGCGGTTTACAAAGCGCAGAAGGCGGCCTTCCGAAGCGCGAAGGAAACGGGCAGTCTGATGCCGCCAATGAACATCGTGAACGCCCCGACAAAGCTGATGAAAGACGTCGGTTACGGCAAGGGCTACACCTACGATCACAATGCCGAAGAAGGCTTCTCCGGCGACGATTACTGGCCGCCGGAAATGGAACCGCAAACCTATTACGAACCGGTGGAGCGCGGTTTCGAACGCGAAATCAGCAAGCGGCTCGAATACTGGCGCAAGCTTCGGGAACAGCGGGATTGACACGCTTTACACATTTCATCGCCATAGACTGGTCGGGCGCGGTTGGCCCTCGGCACAAGGCGATTGCCGTGGCGATAGCGGATGCGGCGGGCGGACCGCCCGTGCTGGTAGAGCGCAACAGAGGCTGGAACCGCGAAGAGGTGCTTGCATTGCTGCGCGACGATCTGCCGCCTGCCACGCTGGTGGGTCTGGATCTTGGCATATCGCTACCCTTCGAAGACTGCGGCGCTTTCTTCCCCGGTTGGGATCAAAGCCCGCCCGATGCGCGATCTCTCTGGAAACTTGTCGATCACATCTGTCGGCGCGATCCCCACCTCGCTGCCAGCAGCTTTGTCGATCATCCGCAGGCGAGCGCCTATTTTCGCCGCCACGGCGGGCGTGAGGGATCATCGTTCGGCGGCGGACGTGGCCGTTTCCGCGTGACGGAGGTCGAGCAGGCGAAAATGGGCTGCAAACCCTATTCCAACTTCAACCTCGTGGGTGCAGCGCAAGTGGGCAAATCCAGTCTCACAGGCATGCGCATGTTGCACGGCTTGCGCGGCCATATGCCCGTATGGCCCGTCGATCCCCTGCCTGAGGCTGGCCCCGCCATCGTCGAGATCTATACCTCGCTTGCCGCCATTGCTGCAGGGCGAACTGCTTCACGCGCCAAGATGCGCAGTTTCGAGGAATTGAACGCGGCGCTTGCCACGCTGGATTGTCCGCCGGTTGCATCGCAGGGTCCGGTGGCCGATCACGCCAGTGACGCACTGGTGACTGCCGCATGGCTTCGCAATGTGGCGAATGATGCGGCGCTGTGGTCTCCGCGCGGCATGACCGAAGAGATCGCGCGCACCGAAGGCTGGACCTTCGGCGTACCCTGAGCAGCGGCCTAGCGGCGCCGCATTTCCCGAATTTCTTCCACACGCGGATCGACCGATGCAGCGGCGCGCTCTGGCGCATTCAATTGCGGCTCGTGTAGCCGCTTTTCGTGCCCGCCCAGCTTGCGGATCGTTTCGAGATTCTCGTCCCGAACCATGTCCGGAATCAAGAATGCATCGATCAGCCACCAGAACGCCAATGGGATGATGCCGATGATGGACAGGCACATCAACAGCTGCACAATGGCGCTACGTGTACGCCCCAGGTAGAAACGATGCGCCCCGAAGAAGCCAAGGAAGAACCACAGCAAATAGGTGGCGCCCGCCGACTTGCGATGCGCCTCGAAAATCAGGTGTTCTTGGGTTCGGGAATCCATTCGATGCTCCACTTGCGTCCCAACGCGATAGAAGCACAATCCCGACATGGTTTCAAACGCCGCTTGCTCAACCAGTCGAATGATACCCCGCACCCACTTGCCATCACGAACCGTTTGCGACAAAGGAGCCAGCGCCCGATGGGTGAGCCGGTTTAGCTCAGTTGGTAGAGCAGTTGATTTGTAATCATCAGGCCGGGGGTTCGAATCCTCCAACCGGCACCATCTTCCAGCGAGTTCAGCGCCCGATCCTGCTATTACCGTTAAGGCTCGCCTAGAGACAGGCTGTCTCCCGCATTCCCAGACCTTGCCCTCGCGAAAATCGTTCTGGCGCAGATGGTCCGCCGCGTAGGTTCCAGCGACCATTGGACTGATACCGACCCTCCGCGATCGTCCGGCGTGGAAGTGCAGACCGCTGGCTGTTCCAGAATTACAATATGTTAAGCGGTCGATCCGCTGAACTTCACTTAAGTTATCCCTGGGATGATTTTCTCACTTTTGCTGCAACTGTTTCCCAAGAGTGCCGTTGGTCCCGAGAGTAGTCCGTCTGTGGTCGGCAACATTGCCATGGCAAAACCTCGATCGAAGGCCGCGTCGCCCGACAGTTCGAGGCGCTGCCTTGAATGGCCGGCCTCCACAATCGAACGGCAATTCGAAAGGAAAAATTATGCGAGATGACAACGGTTTGCGAACGTCCGCTTCCCTTGCCGGGATAGGCCTGGCCCTTGGAGGCGCCGCCTTTGGCGCCTTCTTGCTCAATCGCGGTAAGGGGGGCTCCGACGATGCTCCCGCCTACACCCGCAAGTCGCCGCCCGGCGATCACGCCGCGATCGGACGCACCGTCACGATCCGCAAACCGCGCGCGGAACTTTACGCATACTGGCGGGACTTCAAGAATTTGCCGGATTTTATGGAAAACCTGGAGACGATCCGTTCGCACGATGAAACATCGACATGGGTCATCAAGGCCCCCGGTGGCACCACTGTCGATGTTGTGACGAAGGTGACCGATGATCGTGAAAACGAGCGGATCGCCTGGGCGTCCACCGACGATTCCGAGATCGCCACGAGTGGCCGGGTAGAGTTCGCAGATGCGCCTGGGGAACGCGGTACGCGGGTTTCGCTCATTATGTCCTACGACCCCCCTGGCGGCACCGCGGGACGTGCGCTGGCAAAGCTGTTTCTTCGCGAACCGGAGGTTCAGGCGCGACACGATCTCAAGCGTTTCAAGGCGCTAATGGAGACAGGCGAAATATCCACCTCGGCCCATCGCAAGGATCAGACCCGCGAAGCCAAGCAGCAGGAGAACAGATAATGAAAGCGCTAACCTGGCACGGCACGCATGACGTCCGCATCGATACGGTGGACGATCCGGAGATCATCAACTCCCGTGATGCCATCATCAAGATTACCTCCACCGCCATTTGTGGCAGCGACCTCCACCTTTACGACGGCGTCATCCCCGGCGTCTTGCCGGGCGACGTCCTGGGGCATGAATTCATGGGCGAGGTCGTGGAAATCGGCAAGGACAGCGCGCTGAAAAAGGGGCAACGTGTAGTCGTCCCGTTCACGATCAGCTGCGGCGGCTGTTTCCACTGTAATATCAAGCAATACTCGGCCTGCGAAAATGCCAACCCGGCCGAGAAGCAGGACATGTCCGCCACGCTCTACGGCCATCCGATGGGGGCGCTGTTCGGCTATTCACACCTGACGGGCGGCTATTCGGGCGGACAGGCCGAATATGTACGCGTACCTTATTCCGATGTCGGCCCCATAGTCATCCCCGATCACCTGGAGGACGACAAGGTGCTGTTTCTTTCGGATATCCTGCCCACAGGCTGGATGGGGGCGGAAAATGCCGAGATACAGCCTGATGATACGGTAGCGGTCTGGGGATGCGGGCCGGTGGGTCTGTTCGCCATCCAGTCTGCAATCGTAATGGGCGCAAGCAAGGTGATCGCTATCGATCACTATCCCAACCGTCTGAAACTGGCCGAGCAGATGGGAGCCGAGACCATCGACTTTCGCAAGACCAACGTGCGCGAAGCGCTGATGGAAATGTCGGGCGGGATCGGCGTGGATGCCGTGATCGATGCCGTGGGCATGGAAGCGCACGGTTTCGCCATCGACAACATGCTCGATATCGCCAAGCAGAAGGTCGGCATTGGCGCAGACAGGGCGAAGGCGCTGAAGCAGGCGATCCTCGCCGTACGTCCGGGCGGCCGTGTATCGATCCCCGGCGTCTATGGGGGCATGACCGACAAGTTCCCCCTCGGTGCGCTGATGGAAAAGGGATTGCAGGTGCGTAGCGGGCAAACCCACGTCCAACGCTATACCAAGGACCTGCTCGAAAAAATCGAGGATGGCACGCTCGATACGACTTTCATGATTTCGCATCGCCTCCCGCTGGAGGATGCACCGCGCGGCTACAAATGCTTCCGCGAAGAACAGAACGAATGGACCAAGGTCGTCCTCAAGCCAGATATGGAGATTGCTCGATGAGCAAGAACAAAGTGGACAAGCTGAGCGGTTTCACAGTCGTAACGGGTGCCAGCAGCGGAATCGGTCTCGAACTCGCCAAATTGGCCGCGAAGGATGGCTGCGACCTGCTGCTGGTCGCAGACCGGGACCTGTCGGAAGCCGAGACTGAAATTCGCCAGTGCGGCGCGGCTTCAGTCGAAACCCTCAAATGCGACCTGGCAACGCGGGAGGGGGTCGACGAGCTTGTGACCAAGATCGGAACCCGACCGGTCGACAATCTCATCGCCAATGCCGGTACGGTCGAAGGCGGTGCGTTTCTTGATCAGGAATGGAACCAGATCGCTCACACGATCCATACCAATATCACGGGTACGGTGTCCCTCATCTACCGCGTGGGTCGCACCATGCGAGAGCGCAACATGGGACGCATCCTTGTAACCGGTTCGATCGTGGGCGACATGCCCGGACCTTACAATCTCATCTATAATTCGACGAAGGCGTTCATCGACGATTTTTGTGTGGGTCTGGCAACCGAGTTGAAGGAAACCGATGTCGTCATAAGCTGCCTCTTGCCGGGCGTGACGGACACCGAATTTTTTAAAAATGCTGACATGGAAGACGACACGATGGTCGGCAAAACCGACCAGAAGGCCGATCCGGCCAAGGTTGCAAAGGATGGTTACGAAGCCTTGCTGAAAGGGGAAACGAAAGAAGTAAGCGGCCTGATGAACAAGGTACAATATTTCTTTGCGGATATCCTGCCGGCCGGAGTGGTGTCCAAAATGCACGAACGCATGGCAAAGCCGCAATCGCAGGAATCCTGACGACGCATTAATGCCGAGCAAGAACTCATCATGGGATTCGCTGGAGGAGGCGCGTGCTCGCGTCTCCTCTTTTTCCTTGGTGTCCAGGGCAGACTGGCAGAAACGCACCACCCGGCTGGTAGTGTTGTGCGGGAATTACCGCCCCACGGCGATGTAGGTGAAACCGTGGCGCTCAACATCGCTGCGGCTGTAAAGGTTGCGCAGGTCCACCAGCAAGGGTTTGCTGAGCAGACCCTTTACCCGTTCGAGATCGAGTGCCCGGAAAGTGTCCCATTCGGTCACGATGACGGCAGCATCCGCGCCTTCCATCGCTTCGTACGGTCCGTCACAATAGGTAACCTTGTCCAGCACCTTTTTCGCCTGGCCCATGCCTTCGGGATCAAATGCCTTCACCGCGATCCCTGCGTCCTGCAATGCTTGCACCACGCTGATGGCCGGGCTGTCGCGCATGTCATCGGTATTGGCCTTGAACGTCAATCCCAGCACCGCAACAGTTCTGCCGTGCAGATCACCGCCGCCCAGCGCATTGATCACCTTGCGGCCCATGCCACGCTTGCGGTTGTCGTTACTGGCAACCACGCTTTCCACGATGCGGAGCGGGCTTTCGTAGTCCTGTCCGGTTTTCAGCAGTGCGAGCGTATCCTTCGGGAAGCAACTGCCGCCATACCCCGGCCCCGGCATCAGGAAGCGATTGCCAATGCGGCTGTCCAGCCCGATGCCCTTCGCCACGTCGCGCACATCCGCGCCCACCTTTTCGCATAGATCGGCGATTTCGTTGATGAAGCCGATCTTCGTCGCGAGAAAGGCATTGCCCGCATACTTCGTCAGTTCGGCGGCCCGTCGGCTCATTACCACCAATGGCGACTCGTTGCGGGTGAGCGGGCGATAGATTTCCTGCAGCACATTTTCCGCGTGCTCGTCATTCACACCGATCACCACGCGATCGGGCCGTTTGAAATCGTCGATCGCTGCGCCTTCGCGCAAAAATTCGGGATTGGAAGCAACCGAGAATTCCAGCTCCGGTGCTTCCTCGCGAATGATGCGCTCCACCTCGTCACCTGTACCCACAGGCACGGTGGATTTATCGATCACTACCACGCCTCTGGGAAGGATCGGCGCCATTTCGCGCGCCGCTGCATAGACGTAGGAAAGGTCCGCATGGCCATCGCCGCGGCGGCTTGGGGTGCCCACCGCGATGAACACAGCGTCGGTGCCCGGTAGCGCTTGCTGCAGGTCCAGCGTGAACGAAAGTCGCCCCGCTTCCACGTTCTTGGCCACCAGTTCATCCAGACCAGGTTCGAATATGGGGATTTCGCCTCTGAGCAAGGCGTCTATCTTCGACTGATCCTTGTCGACGCAGATCACATCATGGCCAAAATCGGCAAAGCAGGCGCCCGAAACAAGACCCACATAGCCTGTACCAATCATCACAATACGCATTGAAAACCCCCAAAATTCATGGTCAGTAGTCGCGCGGCTCATGACACGCGAAAGTCAGACGTTCGTTAATCTGTCTTGTTCACCCGCGCCCGCGATAGGATGCAACGCCCTGATCGGGCAGCCACAATTCTTCGGGCGGTGCGCCGCTTTGCCAGAAAACGTCGATCGGTATTCCGCCGCGCGGATACCAGTAGCCGCCGATGCGCAGCCAGCGCGGCTCCATTTCCTCAAACAGACGCTGCCCAATGCCAACGGTTACATCTTCGTGAAAACCATCGTGGTTACGGAAAGCGCCAAGAAACAGCTTCAGGCTCTTGCTCTCCACGATCGTTTCGCCGGGAGCATAGTCGATCACAAGGTGCGCAAAGTCCGGCTGGCCGGTCACAGGGCACAGCGAGGTGAATTCCGGCGCGGCAAAGCGCACCAGGTAGAGTGTCCCCCGCCTAGGGTTGGGGACGTAATCGAGCACGGCTTCTTCCGGCGTCGCGGGCAGCGCGCTGGTCTTGCCGAGATGAAGCGGCTTTGCCGAATTGTCTGTGTCGCTCATGGCGGGCCAAATGGCGTGACTTGGGCCCGAGTGCAAGCGTGCTCACCATTTACGTAAGCTGCGCCGCAGGTTAGGCTAGCTGCATGAATTCCGTGACTTCGCTCGACACCACCCGATCGCTTGCAGGGGAGCTGGGCGCGGAGGGTCTGGTGATACTGGATGCCTCGGCCCATCTCCCCATGACGGGGCGCGATGCCTTTGCGGAATACGAAAGCGCACATATCCCTGGCGCGCGCTTTCTCGATTTGAAGAACCTTGTCGATCCAGACGGCGACGTCATGTCCGCCCTGCCCACCCGCGCTCAGTTCAACGCCCATATGGGACGGCTAGGCCTGCGAGAGACAGACCGCCTCGTTCTCTACGACAACAGCGATATGCGCACCTCGGCCCGCGCCTGGTTTATCTGTCGGTTGTACGGTGTAGAGAATGTTGCGATCCTCGATGGCGGAATGCAGAAGTGGATGGCCGAAGGGCGGCCTGTGGAAGATGGCCGTGCGCAGTTCGGATCGTCCACCTTCACTTCCACCGGCGGCAGAGGGCAGCTGCGCGACAAGGGCGATGTGCGCGCCAATCTACAGACACAGACCGAACAGCTCGTCGATGCCCGTGACAATCCGCGCTTCACCGGCAAGGAGCCCGATTTTCGGCCCGAAGTGGCAGACGGCCATATACCGGGTTCGTACAATGTGCCTTTCGACCAAGTTCTGGAAGCAGATGGCACGTTCAAGGACGAGGCCGGGCTGCGCGCCGAATTTGCCAAGGCGGGCGTCGATCTTGACCAACCGATCATTGCCAGTTGCGGCAGCGGGGTTACGGCCTCGGTACTGCTGTTTGCGCTGGATATCCTCGGCAAGAACGACACCGCCTTGTACGATGGCAGCTGGAGCGATTGGGGAACCGATCCGGACACGCCGAAGGAGACCGGGGCCGGCGCCGGTTCCGGCACGGGGGAAAGCCGCGAATGAGCAGCAACGATCATAAGCCTGCCACCCGTCTGGTCGAGGTGGGTCGCAAGCGCGAATGGACCAGCGTACCCGGCAGCAAGGGCCGGGTTGTAAGCCCGCCAGTCTGGCGCGCCAGCACGCACCTTTATGAAGATTGCGAAGACCTGGCGGGAGGCCGCCCGAACGAGGATGGTCATTTCTACTACGGTCGCCGCGGCGGACCTACGCAATGGGCGCTGGCCGATGCCCTGACCGAACTAGAACCGGGGGCCGAGGGAACCGAACTGTTCCCCAGCGGGGTTGCCGCCATCGCCTGCACGCTGATGGCGCTGCTGCGTCCGGGCGATGAACTGCTGGTGACGGATAATGTCTATGAGCCGACGCGCAATATCGCGCTATCGATGCTCAAGCAGTTCGGCATCACCGCGCGCCCGTTCGATCCGCTGCAGCCGGATAGTCTGGAACACTTGATCAACGACAAGACCAAGGCGGTCATGCTGGAAAGTCCCGGCAGTCTGACGCTGGAAGTGTGTGACATTCCCAAG
>OJED01000106.1_pt1 | contig 21715 bp, 18 predicted proteins | sample 1593181 | NCBI WGS metagenome assembly OJED01 (sample SAMN05416772, study PRJEB24817) | seawater metagenome | isolation source: Sea water | place: Canada:Atlantic | collected 2013-07
CGAGATTTCTGCCTGTCTCGTGGGCTCGGAGATGTGTATAAGAGACAGGCAATGTCCCGAGCTTGGCATCATCAAGGTTACCGGCGAACAAGGGCGTATCGTTCCGCGTCATATGCTCGCGGCCGGTTTCAGGTACGGCCTGGTAGAATCCATTCTGAACCGGACCGAATGTATCGTCTTGCATTGCGCGAGCCTGATCAAGAACGACCGCGCGATGCTGCTGTTGGGCGCATCAGGAGCGGGCAAATCAACGCTCGCCATGTTTGCCAGCCAAAACGGATTGGAACTGGGTGGAGACGACATTGCCCTGTTCGACCCGGCAAGTCGCCGTATCCTGCCCCTCGCACTCCCGCTGACACTGAAACAGGGTAGCTGGCCGATGATCGCCCGCAGTTCCTGGAGCCGCGAGAGCCAGGAAGCCGTCTTGCGCGAGGACGAGGTGGAAGTCGTTTACCTGCCGCTTTCGCGAACTGTGTCACGCGCACCATTGGCGGTGAGGGCGCTCATCCTGCTGGACCGCGACCGTCAGGCAGAGCCGGAGCCCGAGCTGTCGGCGTGGTCGAAAATCGATTGCCTGCGCCACCTTTGCAACGAATCAAGATCGCACTCCGGCACGGCCAGCGTCGAGGATATGCAGGCTCTGCTGGGAATGCTGGATCAATCTGAACCGCTTACACTGCGATATGCAAATGCCACCGAGGCAGGTGGCATGCTGGGCAGCCAATTTGGCGGTTGAACGTGACACATTCGCATCCTTGTGCACGGCGCTGCAAGGTCAGGTATCCGAAGGGACCGAATGGGAAGCCCTGCTGGCATTGGCCAACCGAACGCTCGTGACCCCGACACTGGGGAACGCGCTTGCAAACAATGATCGGGTACCAGCCGACGTGCGCGAATTCATCGCCGCGGTTGCCAGCCGCACGTTGGACCGCAACCTGGCAATGCGCCGACAACTTTCCGAATGCTGCATTGCATTATCGAACTGTGGTGTTGTGCCTATCCTTATCAAGGGTGCAGCGTTCATGATTTCCGCGACGCTGGATGCGAACGCACGGCTCAGCACCGATCTCGATCTGGTCCTGCCCGCTGACCAGAAGTCCGATGCGATCAAGGCGCTGCAAACCATTGGCTACGAATACGCACCATCCAGCATTTCGCCCGACGCCGGTGTCAACCTTCAGCGCAGCAGCGACGTGGGCGGTCTCGACATTCACTACCGCCTTCGTTCGTTTCACCCCCAACGCGAATACGACGATCTTCGCCCTTACTGCGAGCCCGTCTCGGTCGATGGTGCCGCGATCTGCGTACCCTCGCGCGAACTCCAGTTGGCCATCCTGGTTGCCCATGACCAGATGCAGGAACGCGATTACTGGCGCGGCCTAATCGACTTGCGGCATATGCTGGACCTGCGGGCCATCGTACTGGCCGGGAACCAACTGGACGAGAATGTCCTCGCAAGGTTCTTTCCTGAAGGACCGCACCGCCGGGCATTGGAAACGCAATTGCTTACGTTGGAATCCGTGTTGGGCATCGCGAAGCCCACTCGTTCAGTCCACGGACGCAGGGCACGGCTGCAAGTCAGGCGGCGGCGATGGCAGATTGGCAGGGCGTGGGCCTTGCCCGCCGCAACGGCGGCGACCCTGATGATCGATCCGATGCGACCACCTGATGCCGTTCTCGAAACAGGCCGGTGGCGCAGCGTTGCCCAATATTATCGCAGGATGTTCGTGCCAGCCAAGGATACGAAGGTCTAGACGCAAACGGGGCGGCGCCCAGCCCTACTCCTCCCCCATCCGTAACGCAGCGATGAACGCTTCCTGCGGGATGCTCACGTTGCCATATTCGCGCATCCGGGCCTTGCCCTTCTTCTGCTTGTCCAGCAGCTTCTTCTTGCGCGAAATATCGCCGCCGTAGCATTTGGCGGTAACGTCCTTGCGTAGGGCGGCAATGGTCTCGCGGGCGATGATCTTGCCGCCGATGGCAGCCTGGATCGGGATCTTGAACAGGTGGCGGGGGATCAGGTCCTTCAGGCGTTCGCACATGCCGCGTCCGCGCTCCTCGGCAACGGAGCGGTGGACGATCAGCGAAAGCGCGTCGACGGCCTCTGCGTTCACCATGATGTTCATCTTCACGAGGTCGCCCTCGCGGTTGCCGATTTGCTCGTAATCGAAGGAAGCATAGCCGCGGCTGATGGACTTGAGCCGATCATAGAAGTCGAACACCACCTCGTTCAGCGGCAATTCGTATGTCACCTGCGCGCGCCCGCCGACATAGGTGAGGTTGGTCTGGATACCACGGCGATCCTGACACAGCTTCAGGATGGAGCCGAGATGCTCGTCCGGGGTGTAGATCGTCGCCTTGATCCACGGCTCCTCGATCATCTCGATACGGTTCACGTCCGGCCAGTCGGCAGGATTGTGAATATCGATGATGGTCGCGTCCTCGTTTTTCGTGTGGCCTAGGTGCACGCGGTACACCACGCTTGGCGCGGTGGTGATAAGATCAAGGTCGTATTCACGGCTCAGGCGTTCCTGAATGATTTCCAGGTGCAGAAGGCCAAGGAAGCCCGCACGAAAGCCAAACCCCAGTGCGGCGCTCGATTCCATCTCGTAGCTGAAGCTGGCGTCGTTAAGGCGCAGCTTTCCGATGGATTCGCGCAGCTTCTCGAAATCAGCGGCATCCACCGGGAAGAGACCGCAGAACACCACGGGCTGCACTTCCTTGTAGCCGGTCAGCGCCTTGTCCGCCCCGCCTTTGACAGTGGTGATCGTGTCACCCACGCGGGCCTGTTCAACTTCCTTGATCTGCGCGGTGATGAAGCCGATTTCGCCGGGGCCAATCTCGGGCAGATCGGTGCGCTTGGGGCTGAAGCAACCCACGCGGTCCACTAGATGTTCGGTGCCGCCCTGCATGAATTTGACGTTGAGGCCCTTCTTCAGCACGCCGTCCATAACCCGCACCAGGATAACCACGCCGAGGTACGGATCGTACCAGCTATCCACCAGCATGGCCTTGAGCGCTGCGTCGCGATCGCCGGTGGGCGGGGGAATGCGGGCAACAAGCGCTTCCAGCACATCCTCGATACCGATGCCGCTCTTGGCGCTGGTCAGCACAGCGTCGCTGGCATCGAGGCCGATGATATCCTCGATCTCGGCTTTCACCTTTTCCGGCTCTGCAGCGGGTAGATCGATCTTGTTGATGACGCAGACGATCTCATGGTCGTGCTCTATCGACTGGTACACGTTGGCCAGCGTCTGCGCTTCCACGCCTTGCGCCGCATCCACCACCAGCAGCGCGCCTTCGCAGGCAGCCAGGCTGCGGCTCACCTCATAAGCGAAATCGACGTGGCCCGGCGTGTCCATCAGATTGAGCTCGTAGGTCTCGCCATCCTTGGCAGTATAGTTGAGCCGCACGGTCTGCGCCTTGATGGTGATGCCGCGCTCTTTCTCGATATCCATGTTGTCGAGCACCTGCTCGGACATTTCGCGTTCGGTCAGGCCGCCGCAATGCTGGATCAGGCGATCCGCCAGCGTCGATTTGCCGTGGTCGATATGGGCGATGATGGAGAAATTGCGGATGCGCGACAATTCGGTCATGGCGCGCCTTTAGCGGGGCGTCGATGAACTGTCAGCCTGAATATGCGCCTAGCCTGCGCGCGACGCTCCGCCGCCGACATCCACCTGCATGAAGCGCGGACGCGTGCGGGATGTATCGCTGCCCGCAGCCGCGGCGGCAAGGTGATGCCCGCTAGGCAGCGCTTGCAACGGCATACCGACATTGGAAAGCATATAGGGCGATACGCGGTGCCGAGTGCAAAGCCCCCCTGCCCCGTCCGATACCAGCGGTATCTCAAATTCCAGTCCCTGCGTCGCATCCTGCGAACGACGGACCTTGCCCACCACGATCTGTCCTTCGCCAAGGTCGATCACCAGGTCCGTGCCGATGGGCACATCCAGCAAGCCTTCGATACGCGCGCCGGTGCGCGAAAGGTCTCGCAACATGGCAACGTAGTGATGGTCCTCGTGCACCACGCCGATACGACGGAACAATGTGCGACGCTGGGCGCGATGCTTTGCGGGGCCGACCGGCTCGTACCGCAATTCACCCGATTCCAGCTTAGCGACGACATCGCCCTGCGGAACAGCGCGAGAGAAGATAAATCCCTGCACGGTATCCACTTCCAGCGATCCGACCGTTTCCAGTTCATCCATGGCTTCCACGCCTTCCGCAACGGTCGTCATGTCCATGGCTCGGGCGAGGCTGGCAATCGCATTGATGATGGCCCGGCCAGACTTGCCATCCTCCGCACAACCGCGAACGAAGCTCTGGTCGATCTTGATCTTGTCGAACGGAGCCTGGCGCAAATAGGACAGAGAGGAATAGCCGGTGCCGAAATCATCCAGCGCCAGCTTGACCCCCATCTTCTTCAACCTGGCAAACATGTCCTGCGCGCTGCCGATATCTCCCATGAAGACGCTCTCGGTAATTTCCAGCTCCAACCGCGAAGCCGGCAGGCCGGATTCCGACAGGGCCTTGCCAATCACGGTGGGCAGGTCTTCGTTCATGAACTGCCGGGCCGACACGTTGACCGAAACGGGCAGAATACCCGGCCACTTTGCAGCATCCTTGCACGATTGCATCAGTGCCCATGCTCCAAGGGTGTCGATCAGGCTGCTTTCTTCGGCAATCGGAATGAACACGGCTGGTGATATGGCACCGTACTCGGGATGCTCCCAGCGCATCAGCGCCTCGAACCCGCGCACGGTGTGCAGGCGCGCATCGACCTGCGGCTGGTAGCGCATCTCCAGCTCCTTGCGCACGATGGCGTCGCGCAGGTCTTCCTCGATTTCCCGGCGGTCCTCGGCGTTTTCCTTCAGGTCGTTGGAATAGAACCGGAACTGGCCGCGCCCGCCTCCCTTGGCGGCGTAAAGGGCGAGGTCGGCCGCCTTTACGAGCTCAGGCGATTCGATTCCGTCATAGGGTGCCACGGCAATACCTACGGACGTACCGATAGTCGCGCGCCTGCCCTCGATCGAATAGGGTTGCGAGATCATCTGGATAAGGCGATTGGCGCAATCGCCCAGCTTGCCGCGATCGTCCAGATCGGGAACGATAAGCTGGAATTCATCCCCGCCGATACGGCCGATTTCCGCACCAGTGGGCGCCACGCGCTGCAGGCGCTGGCTAACCTGGCGCAGCAATTCGTCCCCGGCGGGATGGCCAAGCGTATCGTTTACCTGCTTGAATCGGTCGAGATCCAGCATGATGATTGCGCAGCTGCGCTTCTCGATTTTGTAGGCGGTAAGCGCCGCAGTCAGGCGCTGAGTCATACGATGGCGGTTGGAAAGACCGGTAAGCGCATCGAAAGCCGCCATGCGCGATGTCTTGCGCTTTTCCTCGTAGGTGGCGGTAATATCCCTTACCGTGCCGCGATAACCGGTAAAATCCTGTCTCTTGTTGAACTGCGGACGCCCCGTCAGCAACCACCATTTGCGAGCGCTTTCGTTATCACCATCAGCATTTATGGAGACGGCGAGTTCGGTAAAGCTCGACCTAGAGCCAAGCAGGTAGGAAAGGGGCTTCACCTCATCCTGATCTACTTCCTCGCTGACGGTCCGCAGGATTTTTGCAACCGGCTGTCCGATGACGCATCTGTCATTGGCGAACTGGGTAACCGCCTTGTCAGAAAGATATGTCAGACGGCACTCGGCATCCGTGGCCCAGAACCATGCCAGGTCGTTTGCCTCGACGCCTGCAAGCATCTCCAGTCGGTCCCGGTCGGAAGCGACGGAAACCTTGGCTGCTGCCGCTTCGGCGTCGGGCACGCGAACGGGATCGGCATCATTGCCGCCAAACCCCTTCCAGATACCGCGAACGCCCATGAATTGACTTTCCATTGATGGCCTATTGGCCTTCCAGCGCGCCGCGCTGTATTCTCTGGCATCACGCTAAACATTCAGCCTTACCAAACCGCTAAGGGCTTTCACCTGGTGCATTCAGATCAGCCGGCCTTTCTCATCTTCTCTACCGCCTTGACCGGCCTTGGTACTGCTCCCTCGATGGCTACAATCCTTCCCGCTTCATCGCGTTCAAGTGCATTGGCGAATTCCACCCCCATACGGTCTTCTTCGCTCCAGCGGGTGGTGCAGATGACGCTTCGGCTTTGCGATATCTGAACCTTGAAGATCGTGCCCACCGGTACGTTCCAGAGGCCTTCAATCATGGCCCCGGTGCTTGAGATATTGCGGATCTTGCCGTTGTAGAGATGGCCACTGTGATCCATCACCACCTTGCGCAGCATGGTCTGGCGTGGCGCCCTGCTGCAACGCGGGCCACGTGCCACGGCGTCCAGGCCGGCGGCAAGGCGCGCATCTGCCTGCCTCACATCGAGGGGCCGCTCGTAAATATAACCTTGCACGTGACTGCACCCGTGCATGCGCACCAAGTCTAGCTCGTCCATGGTTTCCACGCCTTCCGCAGTTGTCTCCATACCCAGCGAATTCGCCAGGCTGGTGATGGAAGCGATGATGGCGCCATTGCGGCTGCCTTGCTCTGTGATGCCGCGTACGAAGCTCTTGTCGATCTTGATCTTGTCGAACGGCGCTTTCTTCAGATAGCCAAGGGAGGAGTAGCCGGTCCCGAAATCATCCAACGCCAGACGAATACCCAGGTTTTTCAGCGAGCTAAACATCGCATCCGTCCCCGCGCTATCTTGCAGGAATACCGTTTCCGTAATTTCCAGTTCCAGTTGTGAGGCCTTGATCCCCGAATGGGCGATTGCATTCGCCACAATGCGGGGCAACTGCGGATTGGCGAACTGCAACGGGGACACGTTCACCGCGACGCGGATTTCCTTCGGCCACTTCGCCAGTTGCTCGCACGCCTGACGCAGCGCCCATTCGCCCAGTTGCTGGATCATGCCAGTATCTTCGGCGGACTGGATGAAACGCTGCGGCGAGATCCAGCCCTTGATCGGGTGTTGCCACCGCATCAGCGCCTCAAATCCCGTAATGCTCTCGGCGGCGGTCGACACGATCGGCTGGTAGAACATCTCGAGCTCGCCCTTGGTCAGCGCATCGCGCAAATCCTCTTCCATCTGCGAGCGAGCCTCTGCATCGGCATGCAGGTCTTGCGAGTAGAAATGGTAACGGCCACGACCGCCATCCTTCGCGGCATACAGCGCAAGGTCGGCATTGCGGATGATCTCTTCGCTGGAATCGCCATCGTCGGGTGCGATCGCAATTCCGGACGATGCGCCGATGACCACGCGCTGGCCGTCGATCGAATAGGGTTGCGAGAGCGAATTGATGATATCTCGGCCAATACCGGCCAGCGTCTCGCGATCCACGCGGGTCGGAATGATGACCTTGAACTCATCGCCCCCGAGGCGACCAACCTGGCCCATCTTGCCAACTGCCCGTTGCAGGCGCTGGGCAACCTGTTTCAGCAAGGCATCGCCTGCCGGATGGCCCATGGTGTCGTTAACCTGCTTGAAGCGATCGAGATCGAGCAGGAAGACCGTGCAATTGCGGTTGGATTGCTGCGGTGCCGACAGAATTTTTTCCAGCGCCTGACTCATCTGGAAACGGTTGGCCAGACCGGTAAGCGAATCGTAGCGCGCCAGCCGGGTGGCGTTTTCCTGGCTCCGTTTTCGCTCCGTCAGATCAGTTCCCGATCCGCGAAACCCGATAAAGTTGTCAAAATGATCGTAAAGCGGGCGGCCCGAAACAGACCACCAGCGCTCCTCGTCGGCTATGGCGGCACGTACGGACAATTCGCTGAAAGAAGACCGCGCCGAAAGGTGGAACAGCAGCGTGCGCTCACCCTCCTCGCCAGTGTCGGCAAGATCAAAAAGGCGCGTCAACGGCTGCCCCACCAGCCTTTCAGGGCTGATCCGCAGCGCCTGCGCCACGGGCGGGGAAATATAAGTGAGCAATGATCGGCGATCGGTTTCCCAGAACCAGCCCTGTCCTGTCTCCTCGTAGTCGGTGAGGATGTCCTGCGCGCGGGTGGCGATACGCTCCTGCGCGCGCTTGTACCTGGTTTCATTCGCCTTCTGGATCAGTTGCTCTCGCGTCACGATTACGGCAACACCCAGACCGCCCAGCACGGCAAAAATGCCCACCAGAGAGCCGGAGGCCACGACGGCAGCCGACCATATCGCAAACTGCGCAGCGAAGATCATGGCGGGCTGGCGGCGCAGGTACACCACTACGATCGTACTGACGCCCAGTAACGCCGCCACAGTAACATCCCACGCGATGCCATCTTCCATGGTCCAGCGGACCATGCCGAAGCCAAACATGAACAGCGGCGCAACCACCACCAAAGCAGCCCCAGCCACCTTGATCGCCAGGCTGCGTCCTGCAACCGCCTTCCACACGCGCCGGACGGGCAGAACGCCGGCAACCGACAGAACCAGCGCCAGCCCCGGCAACAGGTTGGGCAACATTTCGGCAGCATTCGCCGTAGCAAGAATCGCCCCGATCAGCGCCATCACCAGAAATGGCCACGAACGTGGGAACAGCTCACGCTCTATCAACGCATTGAGCGGTGGCCCTGCCTGCCGGCTGCGTTGCGCTTCGCGCCGTTCCGCGTGGCGGCGATTCGCGCTTGCTGAAGGAGTGGTCGAAGGGGTAGTTTTTAGGGCTACGGCAGGTCCGGTGTCCTGCGGAACAACCGCTCCCGCACTCGCTTCGGTTGATCCAGACGATTGTTGCTGCGGCGTCGGCAAGGCGGATTGCTGCTGCGCAGGCGCAGCCGCTCTCCTGACTCTTTCGATGACCTTGCCTGATGGACGATCCATGCGCGTGTACATGGGGCAAAAGGATTTGAGGAACGGTTAACTCCTTCGACCGGCCAAGAAGGTTTTTCCCCTATGCGATGGGGGAACGCATTGCCGGACTGGGTTAATTCGTTAAACACCGGATGGCGCACTGATCGTTCGGGAGAAACCTTGGATGCGACATATTGCCATTATCGGCTCCGGCCCCGCAGGATATTATACTGCAGAAGCTGCGCAAAAGGAGTTTGGCGAGGATGTGCGGGTCGATATTTTCGACAAGCTTCCCGTTCCTTACGGCCTGATCCGTACAGGCGTGGCGCCCGATCACCAGTCGATCAAGGGTGTCTCGCGCCGGTATGAAAAGACCGCGCTAACCGAAAACGTCCGCTTTGTGGGCAACGTCGCGGTAGGCGAGGATATTTCCATCGCGCAGTTGCAGGACATGTACGATGCCGTGGTTCTGGCAACCGGCGCGCCAAAGGACAGGGAACTGGGTATTGCCGGAGAGGACCTCGCCAACATCTTCGGAAGCGCGGCTTTCGTGGGCTGGTACAATGGACATCCCCAATTCGCCGATCTCGATCCAGACCTTTCCGGCACCACGGCCGTGGTGATCGGCATGGGCAATGTGGCGCTGGATGTCGCCCGCATGCTGTCGAAGAAAAAGCGTGAATTCGATGGCTCCGATATCGTCGGCCACGCGCTGGACGCGCTGGAGGAAAGCAATATCGAACGGGTGATACTGCTGGGTCGACGCGGCCCACACCAGATTATGATGACGCCCAAGGAACTGGGCGAACTGGGCAGGTTGGACCATGCTGCTCCCCATGTTGACAAGCGTGACCTCCCCGATGAGGCGGAAGACGCCATTCTCGAACCGGGATTGCGCAAATCGGTGGCCATCCTGCGCGAATTTGCCGCCACGCCCGAACACATTCGGGCCGAGAAACGCATCGCCGTAGAATTCGCTTTTTTCGCCCAACCCCAGGCCTTGCTCGGCGATGGCAAGGTGGAGGCGGTGGAAGTGGAGCGCACACGTCTCGAACGAGGCCGCGCCGTGGGCACCGGCGAAATGGAGCGACTGCCCGCAGACCTTGTCATAAGCTGCATCGGCTATCGCACGACGCCCATTCCCGGCGTGCCTTTCGATGAACGCGCCGGCCGCTTCGCCAATGATGAGGGGCGTATTCTCCCTGGCCTCTATTGCGTAGGCTGGGCCCGGCGCGGCCCTTCCGGCACGATAGGCACGAACAAGCCCGATGGCTTCGGCATCGTCGAGAAAATTGCCGCTGACATCGCCGATGGCACTCTAGGCACCGCGGCCAGGAAAGGCCGCAAGGGCTTCGACGCTTTTGCCGCCGAGGAGGGGCTAGATCTTGTCACCTTCCGCGACTGGAAGAAAATCGAAGAGGCCGAAACCAAGGCCGCCCGCGAAGGTGCCCCGCGCGAAAAATTCGTCGATATCGAGGCGATGATAAGGGCGATGAATTAGGGTATCAGCATCCCGATCAGCTCCCGGCTGACGACGTCGCTTCTAAACCCGCATCGGCATCAGCACGTAAAGCGCCGGGCTGCCTTCGTCCTTACGGATCAGCGTGGGCGCGCCTGCATCGGCGAAGTGCATTTCCACCGTGTCGGAATCGATCTGGTGGAGGATGTCCTTCAGGTAACCAGCGTTGAACCCGATTTCCATCGCGTCGGACCCGTACTGTGAGGAAACTTCCTCCACGGCATTGCCGTTATCCGGGCTGGTAACGGTGAGCGTTACCTTGTCGTTCTCCAGCCCCATTTTCACAGCACGCGTCTTCTCGGTGGCGATGGTGGCCACGCGGTCCACGCCTGAGAAAAGCGATTTCGGGTCGACCTTCAGCAGCTTGTCATTCCCCGTGGGAATCACGCGGCTGTAATCGGGGAAGGTGCCGTCGATCAACTTGCTGGTGAGGACGACGCCGCCCTCCCCGCCCAAGGCAAAGCGTATCTTCGACGGGCTGAGATCGATGGCAACGTTCCCTTCCATCGCCTCTTCCAGCAGCTTTCGCAGCTCTGCCACGGCTTTGCGCGGCACGATGACGTCGGGCATGCCCTCCGCGCCCGCGGGGCGCTCCAGCGTGTAGCGCGCGAGACGGTGACCATCGGTGGCCGCTGCTTTCAGCACGCCGCCATCCTCGTCCGCAACGTGGAAGAAGATGCCGTTCAGGTAATAGCGCGTCTCTTCGGTGGAAATGGCGAAGCGGGTACGGTCGATCAGTTCGGCAAGCGTCTTTGCAGACAGTTCGAAACTGGTCGGCAGGTCGCCTTCCACGATCACCGGGAAATCGTCGCGCGGCAGGGTGGGCAGCGAGAAACGGCTGCGCCCGGCCTTGATGGTCATGCGGTTTTCCGCCGTTTCCAGCGAAACCTCGCTGCCATCGGGCAGCTTGCGCGCAATATCGAAAAGGAGGTGCGCCGAAACAGTAATCGCCCCGCCGCTTTCCACGCTGTTAGCTTCCAGGCTCTCGACGACCTGCAGATCAAGGTCGGTCGCCATGACTTTCACATGACCGCCCTCGTCCGCCTCGATCAGCACGTTGGAGAGGATCGGAATGGTGTTGCGCCGCTCCACCACCGACTGGACGTGAGACAGGCAGCGCAGCAATTTCGCGCGTTCGATGGTGGCCTTCATGGCAATCTAATCCCCAAACTCTGACGCTACGGTGCCGGGAAAACCCGGATTCGCATGGCTGCGCCGGTCAATAATGCGAAACCATCCTTAGCGCAGGCGCATTTGCGGGCAAGGATTCGGATGCGACAAGGCGGATTCCTTGGGGAAAAGTTGAATTTTACCCCAGCATCGCCATGCCGCCGTTCACGTGCAGCACTTGCCCGGTGACGTAGTTCGCCTCTTTCGAGGCGAGATAGGTGACAGCAGCGCCGATGTCGTCGCCTTCGCCCATGCGGCCCATGGGGATGCGACCGTTGATGGCATCCTTCTGCTTGTCGTCGAGCGCGTCCGTCATGGCAGAACGGATGAAGCCCGGCGCAACGCAGTTTACCGTGATGCCACGCGCGGCCAGTTCCTGTGCCATGCTTCGGCTCATGCCGACGACGCCCGCCTTGGCGGCGCAATAGTTCATCTGCCCCGGATTGCCCGTGGCACCCACCACCGATGTGATGTTGATGATGCGGCCGAAACGCGCCTTCATCATCGGGCGGGCGCTGGCGCGCATGAGGCGGAAAGTGGATTCCAGATTGATCTTGATAACCTCGTCCCACTCCTCGTCCTTCATCCGCATCGCCAGATTGTCGCGCGTGATGCCAGCGTTGTTCACCAGGATATCGATGCCGCCCAGCGTATCGATAGCGGCGGGAATCAGTTCTTCCACCTGCTTGGTGTCGGAGAGGTTGCAAGTGATCTCGACGTGACCGTCGTTGTCGGGATGCGGCACTTCTTCGTTCAACTGCTCGCGAAAGGCGCGCAGTTTGCCCCCGTTGGAGCCCGACAGCGCCAACCGCGCACCTTGCCGCGCCAGTGCATAGGCGATGGAGGAGCCGATACCGCCGCTGGCGCCGGTTACCAGCGCCGTCATTCCTTGAAGTGAAAACATGGTCATACTTCCTTCGCCAGCGCCTCGACATCGTCCATCGTCACCACGCTGGTGACGGTGGCATCCGGCGCGATCTTGCGGATCATGGGGCCAAGCACCTTGCCGCCCAGTTCGATGAATTGGGTGACGCCCGCATCCTGCATGGCCAGCACGCTTTCGCGCCAGCGCACGCGGCCGGTGATCTGCTCCACCAGCAGGTCACGTTCGGTCGCAGGATCGGTGACTTCGGCAGCCGTGACATTGGCATAGAGCGGCAGGCGGAAAGCTTGCGGCGGGGTGTCGTTCAGCGCGAAATTCATGCGCTGCGCGGCTGGCTGCATCAGGGAGCAATGGAACGGTGCGGAAACCGGCAGCTTCACCGCGCGCTTGCAGCCATGATCCTTCGCCATGGCAACGGCGCGGTCGATGGCTTCGGCGTGTCCCGACAGCACGACCTGGCCTGGATCATTGTCGTTCGCCACTTCGCAAACCTGCCCTTCCGCGGCGGCATCGGCCAGCGCCTGCGCCTTTTCAAGGTCTGCCCCAAGCAATGCGCACATGGAACCCAGCCCGATGGGCACGGCATCCTGCATGGCAATGCCCCGCGTTCGCAGCAGCTTTGCCGTATCGGTCAGGCTGAAGGCGCCAACGGCGGCCAGCGCGGAATATTCGCCAAGGGAGTGCCCGGCAACGGCATCGCCTTTTTCGGACAGGGAGAACCCTCCATCTTCGAGGATACGCGCCACGGCGATGGCATTGGCCATGATCGCAGGCTGCGCATTGGCCGTCATCGTCAGTTCGGATTCCGGCCCCTCGGCCATCAGTCTTGCAAGGTTCTGGCTCAGCGCCTCGTCAACCTCGCCAAACACCTCGCGCGCGACGCTGCTGGCTTCGGCAAGGTCCACACCCATCCCGATTTTCTGGCTTCCCTGTCCGGGAAAAACGAATGCAATCATTGTGTCTCCTTCTCTCCGGCGCGGGACTATGCCCCCATTGCTCCTTGCGCAACACCGAAGGGTACTATCGCGTTCTGCGCGTCATGGCCGATATCGGCGCGGCCCAGGTAAGGAATGCCGCTGCGCTCACACCAATAGCGGGCGATTTCCTCTTCGGTCATGCCGAAGGGCCGGTCATTTTCAGGAACATGGCTGACGCGGCCCAGACGTAAGCCCGCGATGCCGCGCAAATGCTGGGAGATGTGGAAAAACAACCGATCCGTTGCGTAAAGGTGCTCTGCCACCTCCTCCACCAGCACAACGTGGCCGGTCAGGTCGGGCATCAGGTCCGTGCCGCACAGCATGGCCAGCGTCATGAGGTTGAAGGCAACAGTGGGTCGCTCATCGAGCCCGGCCTCCAGCGGCACGTCCTCTCCCGAAAGGAAACGCAGCACGCGGCGCGCCGCATCCCCGCCCCCATCCCGCCGGATATCGCCCGCCAGCGGTCCGTGTACGGATCTACCGATATTGTTGCGGTAGAGCGCCCCCAGCATGGTTCCGGCGTCGGAATAGCCGAGATAGGTCTTGTTCCGAGCAGGCTGGGTGAGTGCCGCAATCGCAGGCGCGGCGATACGGTTGGAGCCATATCCGCCCATGGCAAACCATATCGCACCGATATCCGGATCGTTGGCCGTAGCGACAAAGGCATCGCGCCGGGTAGCGTCATCTCCGGCGAAATGGCCGTGCACTTCGAAGCATTGCGGGTGAAAAGAGAGGTCCACTTGCGGAAATTCAGCAGTGGCCAGCGCCATCACGGCCTCCGCACGTTCGCGGCGGATGGGCTTTCCGGGGCACAGGCAGGTAATGCGGGTTTTCATCGGATATCCCTCTAACATCCGCTTCACAAAGTGCCATGGGCCGCATAGTCACTTCCCCCATGAATGAATCGAACAGCGCCCTGGCCCCGTCCTATTTCTTTTGCGGTATCGGAGGGTCGGGCATGCTGCCGCTTGCCCAGATCGTGAAGGGCCTGGGCGCCGACGTCGGCGGGTCCGACCGCAGCCGCGACCAGGGACGCACGACGGAGAAGTTCGACTGGCTGGAATCACGCGGATTTCGTCTATTTCCGCAGGATGGCAGCGGATTGAACAGCGGTGAACAGGTGCTGGTCGCCAGTGCCGCTATCGAGAATACCGTGCCAGAAATCGTGCGCGCGAAGGCGCTGGGCTGCCCCCGTCTCACGCGCGCGGAACTGCTTTCCCGCCTGTTCAATGCTGCGCCCTGCTCCCTGGCAATCGGCGGTACCAGCGGCAAATCCACCACTACTGCAATGCTGGGCTGGATCATGGAGTATACGGGGCACAAGCCCACGATCATGAACGGCGCGGTGATGAAGAACTTTGCCGGTCCCGCCAATCCCTTTGCCAGCGCAGTCGTGGGCAGCGGCAATGTGTTTATCAGCGAGGTGGACGAGAGCGACGGTTCCATCGCGCTGTACGATCCCACCGTGGCAGTGTTGCTGAATGTCAGCCTCGATCACAAGAGCATGGAGGAGTTGCGCCTGCTCTTCGGTGATTTCCTCCGCCGGGCGAAAACAGCAGTCGTCAACCTGGACGATGACGATGCGCAATATCTGGCGGGCAAGTGCGAAAAGGTAATCTCCTTCGCCATCGACAATCCCAAGGCGACTCTCGGCATTGAACCCGGCACGATTGTCGAAAGCGAAGACGAAACCGATGCATTGCTGGTGGATCGTCGCACCGATGTCGGCCATTCGCTGCGCCTGCCCATGCCGGGGCGGCACAATCTGGAAAACGCGTTGGCCGCTATCTCGGCAGCCGTGGCCGCGGGCATAAGCGTGCACGATGCCGCGATGGCATTGGCCAGTTTCAAAGGGCTTGCCCGGCGTTTCGACGTCCTCGGCACCAGCGAAAGCGGCGTGACGGTTATCGACGATTTTGGGCACAACCCCGAAAAAGCCCGCGCCACCTTGCGCACGTTGAAATCGCAGGAAGGCCGCGTAATCGCTTTCTTCCAGCCGCATGGCTACGGCCCGCTGAAACAGATGGGCACCGAGCTTGCGCAAACCTTCGCGCAGGAACTGGGGCCGCACGATATCACCATCATGTGTGCGCCCGTCTACTTCGGCGGCACAGTGGATCGCAGCGTCGGCAGCGAACGGATCGTGCAGCTGATTAACGATGCAGGCGGCGCAAATGGGGTCAGGGCCGAATACCATGAGACGCGCGAGCAATGTGGAGATCGCATCGTGGAACTGGCGCGTAGCGGCGACCGAGTTGCCATAATGGGCGCGCGCGACGATACGCTCACTGTGTTTGCGCAAGGACTGCTGAAGCGGGTGTGAGTACCTACGCCAAAGCCTGGATACTCAATGGCATCTGGACGCTGTTCGCGCTGTCCGGCATTGCAGGGCTATACCAGCAATGGGTTGGCGGAGAGGAAGCCCCCTACGCATTGCTTATCGGGATCGCCGGATACGCAATCTGTTTCTTTTTCGCCGGCACCTTCCCCAAATGTCCAAACTGTCGCGAGCCGGTAAATGATGCGCACATCGCTGGCGACAGCAAGAATGGCCATATCGTGCGCCCCGACCGCCCGCCGCGGACATGCGGATATTGCGGCCACGATCTCACCTGAAAGCCTTTGGCAAGGGTTGGAGGGTATGCTGGCTTTTGAAACCGCAAATGTATCGAGGGCAGCGAGTCGGACCATGCAGAAAAGTTACCGCCAATCAGGCGTCGGCATGCTGGATGCGGCGCCCGGCACCTACTTGGTTCACGCCTATTTCGACGATAACCAGGTCGAACTTATCAAGAGCAACGTGATCGGCTGGCAGGTCGCGCAGGACCGGCGGTTGACCCCGCTGGTGCTGGATCCGCGCGCGGTGGACGATGAAGGATGGGTCATTCTGCATCCCGATGGCCGGATCGAGGCCGAGGATGGCCGAAACTGGGCGAGCGAGGATACCTGGCTGATGAGCGAGCGCCGCGACAAACGCCGCGACGCCGCCTGAGGTGGGCTTAGTGCCCAGCCCCGGTTTGATGACCCAGGCCGAACACTTTGTGCAGCACGAAGAAGATCACTCCACCCAGTAGCAGGCCCGTCAACGCCGATAGCCCGGCAAAGGTGAGCCACCCGAACAGGCCGCCCGCAATAGCGGACACGCCGTGCTCTATACCTTCCACCCAATGCTCCGGCCCGGAAACGCCGATCTCGGCAAGGCCGTGCAGGATGATACCGCCGCCGACCCACAGCATGGCAATGGTGCCGATGAAGCTGAGTGCCACCAGCAGCTTGGGCATCGCGGACAGCAGCAGCTGGCCAAACTTGCGGCCCGCGCTTGTTGCGCCTTCCTTTTTCAGGTGCAGGCCGATGTCGTCCATCTTCACGATCAGACCGACAGCGCCATAGACGAACACCGTCACGGCAATACCCACGATGGCGAGCACGCCCGCGCGGGTAATCAGGTCTTCTGCGGCAACTTCGTTCAACGTTATCGCCATGATCTCTGCCGACAGGATCAGGTCGGTGCGGATCGCACCCGATGTTCTCTGCTTCTCAAATGCGACAGGGTCTTCAATCACGTCGTCGACAGTCTTGCCGTGCTTTTCGCCGCCCAGCTTCTCGATAACCTTTTCCGCGCCTTCGTAGGAAAGGTAAGCCCCGCCCATCATCAGGATGAAAACAATGGCTTGCGGCAGAAACTCGCTTAGCAACAGGGCACCGGGCAACAAAATCAGCAGCTTGTTCTTCAGACTGCCCTTGGTGATGTTCCAGATGATCGGCAATTCGCGCGCCGGGGAAAGGCCGGTGACGTAGCTTGGTGTTACCGCTGCATCGTCGATTACCACGCCGGCCGTCTTGGAGCCTGCCCGCCCAGCGGCAGCGGCAATATCGTCCACGCTGGCAGAGGCGGTGCGGGCGATGATCGAAACGTCGTCTAGCAGGGCTACGAGGCCACCTGGCATGAAATTCTCCGGTTCAGTTTATGCAAATCCTGCTTGCCAACGCTTCGTGGGCTTAGGAAGTGCCCGCAGCGTCTATTCCACGCGGCAAATGGGTGGATGATGCAATTCGCGTTCCAGCGCAACGTCTGCTTGCATTCCACCCTGATTTCGCTATGTGCGCGCCTTCCGCAGTATCCGGGCCAGATGCGCCCCCATGCGGAAATTAGAAGAAAGCCGGAGGGACGCGCACGGAATTCGCCGTGCCAATGTCAGCGATCGGCATAAATTGAAAGGAAGCGCGCATGGCTCTTTATGAGCATGTATTCCTCGCGCGTCAGGATCTGAGCCAGGCTCAGGTCGATGCGCTTGCTTCGGCTGCCACGGAAATCGTGGAAGCCAACGACGGCAAGGTCGTGAAGACCGAGACCTGGGGCCTCAAGTCCCTCGCATACAAGATCGACCGTAACCGCAAGGCGCATTTCGTCATGCTCAACATCGAGGGGCCCGGCTCCCTGGTGGCCGAGCTGGAGCGCCAGAACCGTATCAACGAAGACGTGATCCGCTGGCTCACCATCGCCGTTGAAGAGCATGAAGACGGCCCGTCCGCCATGATGCGCAAGAACGACCGCGACAAGAAGCGCCGTTCCGACCGTGAGGAGCGCAACTGATGGCCCGTCCGTTTTACCGTCGTCGCAAGTCTTGCCCGTTCAACGGCAAGGATGCCCCCGTCATCGATTACAAGGACGTGCGCCTGCTGCAGGGCTTCATGTCCGAACGCGGCAAGATCGTGCCCAGCCGTATCACCGCCGTTTCTGCCAAGAAGCAGCGTGAACTGGCCAAGGCGATCAAGCGCGCCCGCCACCTGGGCCTGCTGCCCTACATCGTCAAGTAAGAGGAGCATACATCATGGATATCATCCTCCTCCAACGCATCGGCAGTCTCGGCCAGATCGGTGACATCGTCACCGTGAAGGACGGTTACGCCCGCAACTTCCTGCTGCCGCAGAAGAAAGCCCTTCGCGCCAACGAGGCGAACAAGAAGGTCTTCGAAGCGAACCGCGAGAAGCTGGAAGCCGAAAACGCCGAGAAGCGCACCGAAGCCCAGACACAGGGCGAAAAGGTGGAAGGCACCGAGATCGTCCTGATCCGCGCCGCCTCCAACGCCGGCCAGCTTTACGGTTCGGTCAACGTGCGTGACGTTGCTGCCGGTCTCGTCGCCAAGGGCCACGAGATCGACAAGAAGCAGGTCATCATGGGCGCCCCCATCAAGACCATCGGCATGTTCGATGTCACCATCGCGCTGCACGCAGAGGTTGAAGTCACGGTAAAGGCCAACGTGGCCCGCTCCGAAGACGAAGCCGAACTGCAGAGCCAGGGCATCGACATCCTCAAGCAGGCTGCCGAAGAAGAAACCCGCGCCATCGCTGGCGAAGGTTTCCAGGAAGAGCTCGACCCAGACCGCGAACTGGGCGACCTGCCTAGCGCGGAAGAAGGCGAAGAAGTCCTTGCTGAAGATGCCGCAGCCGAAGATGCCGAAGGCGAAGAAAACGCCTGAAGCATTGCTCGCTGAGACAAGAAAAGGGGCGCTACCAGCAACGGTAGCGCCCCTTTTTCGTGTCTGATGCAGGCCGACGGCCGGAACCGTCGAACAGGCAGAGGCTAGCCGTGACCGAACCAGAGGCGCGACATGACAGGATCAAACACGCGCGGGTTCAGTTCGCGGGCCTTGTCCGCCGCGTCACGCGATGCACGGGCGTTGCCCAACATTTCTTCGGCTTCGGACAGCCGGGCATAAAGCGGCGCGCTGCGCCAACCTTGCGCTTCGGCTTCGAGAAGATGGGTGCGCGCCTCTGCCGGTCTGTCCGTCGCCAGCAAGGCTTCCGCCACAAGGATATGGGCATCGCCATAAGGCCTGTGCGCAAGGTTCTCGTGGGCCAGGCGCAAAGCCTGTTGCGGATTACCGAAGGCCAGTTCGTTTTCGAAAGTGTGCGCCGTGTATGCGACCGGCATGGCTTGCGCCCTCGCCCGCCAGATCGCTGCGGAGCGCTGCGTCAATCGGTTTGCTGACCGTTCGTCACCTTGCGCAAGGTATAGCGAGGCAGCCGCGTCCAGCGCTTGTGGATCGCCTTTCTCGCGCGCAATGCGCTCTTGCACTGTAATGGCCTTATCGAAATCGCCAACCACGCCCTGCGCTTCGGCAATGTAAAGTTCGATCAGCCAATGACCGGGAAACAGCCTGTCGGCCTGCGCGTAGCGTTCCGATGCCTCTTCGAAGTTCCCCCGCGCACTTTCGATCATTCCGATCTGCAATGCATAGGAAGCCAGTCCGCGCGGTGTGCGCAGGCTGTCCCGTCGCGCGGCCTCTGCCACAAGGCGGATAGCCTCGTCGAAACGGCCTTGCGAGCGTGCGAGAAGCGCGTGGCGTATGGCAGTGCCCGATGTAGGCATGATCGCGTCCGCAGCGCTATAGGCGCTGGCAGCAGCGGCCATGTCACCCCGATAGAACGCGATATCGCCCCGCAATGCGGTGGCTTCCGCACGTTCGGATGCAGATGGTGCAACTGCGACATTCTCCAGCCGATCAAGGTGCGTTTCAGCCGCCGCCAGATCGTGACCGGCCATGGCGATTTCTGCCGCAGTAAGTATCGGCCCGGATTCTGCAGGAGCAGCAATCTGCGCGCGCTCCAAGCTGGTCATGGCCTGTGCCAGTTCGTCCGGATCGGCGGTGAGTTTGAACCGGGCAAGTTCAGCCCGCGCCAACCCTTCCAGTGGCAACCATTGTTCAGGGGCATTGGACACGCGTTCGCGTGCCAGAAACAGCTGTCGGTCTGCAGCCGCCAGTTCTTCTGCGAAATTGCCGGGGCCGAAGCCAGCAGTGGGAAGGGCCGTGGTAGCGGTGGCTGTTTCGCCGCCGCTCCACATGGCCTCGACCCCGACAAAGACGAGGACTGCCGCCGCCGAAAGAGCGAGCGCGCGCGGCGCCACACCCTTCCAGCGACGTGATCCCCTATCGGCAGCGGCGGGTACGTCCCCTGTTGCTCCGCCGCCAACCATTAGCTGGGAACCGCGCACGGCGTGAGCCCGGCGTTGGTCAGATCGTCCGCCAACGCCTCTGTCAGGCCAGTGAGTTGTTCCGAAAGCTCAGGCACGAACTCTCCGGTGGCATCGATCTGCGGACTCGCGTCGTTGTACGGAATTTTCTGATCCGATCCGATCAGCACCGTGGCAACTGCGGGCATGCCCATACGATCCACCCTTGCATACGCAGGAGGAGAGTCAGTCCTGAAGGTGAAGTTCGTTCCGCTGGAAGACGCGATGGGCGGCGAACCCTGTGGCGGTGCCAGGAACGGGAAACCGTCCTGGAAACCCACATCGTTTGAAGGCGGGTTCATCGGAAGATTGGCAAAGGTCAACGCGCTGTGCTGGGTCAGGTCAAGGAAGATGACCGCCAGGGTCACATCAACTACCGGGTCAGGCAGCAAACGACCATTGGGGAAGCCTGCAGGGGCATTGACATTGATCGTCAGCGTATCGGGGATCACGGCATCGGCAACGGTAAACCCACCGGTACCGGGGATCTCCTGCTGAAGACATGGACCGACATCGAAACTCGCGGAGGAAGGAGTAGGCGTGGGTGTCGGAGTAGGTGTCGGCGAAGGAGTGGGCGCGACAATAACGTTATTATCATCGTCATCATCGTCGCCAAAGCAGCCAGGAAGCATGGCGAGCGCCACGAAAGCCGGAGCCATTGCAACTGCGCGGAGGCGCTTTTTATTGGCAAATATCATTAGAGCTGTCCTCCAAAACGTGCGGTTTCCGCCCAGACATCAATCAGGTTATCGCCATTGGCGATGCGATCGAGAGGCATGGAGATGACGACGGCAGTCAGGTTTTGACCGGCGAAGAAGTCGCGATCCTCCATGAAGCTAAGATCGCCTGTATCCTTGGTTTCCATGAAACCCTGAAGGTCGAAAAAGAAGGGATCGTCGAATAGCCCGGCGTGAACCATTACACCGTCCTGATTGATATCCGTTTCGACAGGGCCGACGATTGCTCCCCTTACACCCGGCACGTTCGAAACCTGCACGCCGAACTCGTCGGTCGAGGCGCCGGTGCCGAAGCGGATGCGGATCGGTATCTCGGTGTTGATGCGGCTGCCGGCGTTGGAGATGTTGATCGAGTAAAGGACATCGGGATCGTATGTGGCAGGCTCATCCGTCGCCTGCGGGCCGGAGAAGGTCAGGATTAAATTGAACTTGTCGTCGGTATGCCACGCGTAGATATCGGCGATATCGGCAGCCCTGTCTGGCGTACTGTCGATGCTGGGGTCGGTTCGCCCAGGTGGATCGAGGTGGTCTGCGGCGGTCAGGCCCATACCGGGCAGAACCTGCGTGGCGGCAACCGCAAGGACAATCCCCTGTCTCTTATACACATCTCCGAGCCCACGAGACAGGCAGAAATCTCG
>OJED01000109.1_pt1 | contig 21686 bp, 20 predicted proteins | sample 1593181 | NCBI WGS metagenome assembly OJED01 (sample SAMN05416772, study PRJEB24817) | seawater metagenome | isolation source: Sea water | place: Canada:Atlantic | collected 2013-07
CGAGATTTCTGCCTGTCTCGTGGGCTCGGAGATGTGTATAAGAGACAGGCCGTAACCTGTTCCCCGCTGGAGACGACTACGTCATATTCCGCTGGGTCATACAGTGGGTTTGCCTCGCGGCAAAAGTTGACGAGGCGATCTGTCTCGCCTGCCATCGCGCTCACCACCACGGCCACCTCGTTACCGCCCGCAGCCTGCGCGCGAACGATATTGGCAACGCGGCGAATACGCTCGGTCCCCGCAACCGACGTGCCGCCAAATTTCATCACGATCCGGGCCAAGTCTCGTCCCTCATGCGTTAGTCTGGTTGAAACCCTCGCGCGCTGTTAGGGAGCAAGCATGCCAGACGCAACTGTCACATCTGTAACCAGTCCCGCCACCATCCGTCCGGAGGAGGCCGCCCACTTCGGTGCGCTGGCCGCCGAATGGTGGGATCCCACGGGCAGCTCGGCCATGCTGCACAAGCTGAACCCCATACGCCTCGGCTTCGTCCGCGACGCAATAGACATGCACTGGGGCAGCGATATCGAAGCGGTGAAACCGCTGGCCGGCAAGCGCGCGCTGGATGCCGGTTGCGGCGCGGGGCTGTTGTGCGAGCCGCTGGCGCGGCTTGGCGCGGAAGTCACCGGCGTCGATGCCAGTCCTGAAAACACGCAGGCCGCTGCCGCCCATGCAGACGGAACAGGTCTGGATATCCGCTATATTCCAGGTGAACTGGGTTCGGCCGGCCTTGACCATTTCGATCTTGTCACCAGCATGGAAGTGATCGAGCATGTCGAGGACAAGCAGGCCTTCATCGCGCAGCTTGCCGCGCACCTGGCGCCTGAAGGCCTGATGGTGCTTTCGACCCCCAACCGCACCTTGAAAAGCCGCACCCTGCTGGTGGGCGCGGCAGAGGCCCTGGGCGCGGTGCCGAAAGGTACACATCACTGGGACGATTTCGTCACGCCTGAGGAGCTGGAGGAACTGCTCGACCATGCCGGAATGGTGATGGGCCAGCCGAAGGGCATCGGTTTTTCCATCGGCAAGGGCTTGCACCTCTCGGACGATCTTTCGCTCAACTACATTGTCACCGCGCGGCACCGGGGACGGGCGGAGTAGAAATGCCGACGAACCACCCGATTGGTTCCATCGGATAGAAAGACGCGGGGCAAAACCGGGGCGCTGGTTGACGTTGGTAGTTGCTGACATCGCGTTCTACGAACCACGGCAATCCTCGCCATTCATCACCTCGCTTTCCTGAGCGTCGACCGTCTTGAAAGCGCTATCGTCACCGTCGGCAAGATCGTGACCTGCCGCGATCCAGCGCTCCCCCTCGTCCAACCCACCATTACCATCTTGGGCATGATGGGGAGCAAGAATGCAATGGGCGCTGTCACCCAGGGCAAGCTGCACGCGGCGCAAGGCAAACGATGGCCGTAATGGCAGCGAAAAGCGGGGTGTGGTCGCCTCCAAAAACCAGCAGGCCGAGCCACCACGCAATTCCCGCTGCCAGCGCCGATTCCAGTGTTTCCCTGAAAACGGTCTTCCAATTGTCCGCCAATCTGGCGATCATTGCTGGATCAACACAAAACGTTTTCCCATTCGCTGGTCGTAAAGCCTACCAGCACGCGGTCTCCGTCATCGGTTTCCATTACGGGGCGCTTTATCATGCTGGGATGCTCCTGCATCAGGGTGAGTGCCTTGTCCCGGTCGATATCCGCCTTCTCGTCTTCGCCAAGGTTGCGAAAGGTAGTCCCGCGCCGGTTCAGCAAAACCTTCCAGCCGCAGCGATCGGCCCAACGTGCGAGGTTCTCACGGTCCACGCCTTCCCTCTTGTAGTCGTGAAAGGTGTATTCGAGATCCTGCGCATCCAGCCATTTGCGGGCCTTCTTCACCGTGTCGCAATTGGGAATGCCGTAGAGATGGATGGTCATGCGCGCGCCTTTGCAGCTAATTTGGAACACCTGGAACACGGTCCTAGGGCGAAATTCGCAGGCTTGTCAGCACCGCTTTTCGGCCACCGGGTCATTGCGCCGCTATCAGCAGGTTTCGTCACATCGCCGGCCATGTCGTTCTCCTGCAAGTCGTGCCCGGTGTAGGACAGGCTAGGGAAAGCGATGAATGCGCGGATTTCCGCAGGCAAACAGCGTGTATTCGGCATACCAGTGCGTCCGCCCGTCGGCCTGAGCGGCGGCATGATCCGCTACGCGGCCCCACGCCCTTGCCGATGCCTCGTCGGTCCATTCCGAAATTGCGACAGTCTCGCCGTCGTCGGCAGCGTAGCTTTTGAAAGAGATGAAGCCTTGTTGCTGGCAGGCGAGCGTCTCCATCGTATCGGCCTGCGCGGCATAGGCGTTCCCGTCGATACCCGCGTGCTTGCGACTGCGAAAGACGACGAGATACATTACACGGGAGTAGCCAAGGCTCCGTCTGAGTCAAACTGGATGTCAAACCTGGCGCCCGATAATCGAACCGCCGATTAGGACAGGCGGAAGTTCACGATCCGCCCGTCGCTGCGGAAGGTGCACGTGAAATTGTCGCGACTGCTGTCACGAGTCTCGATGCGGCCATCGACGCGAACGGTTTCGCGCGTGATCTGATCGACCCGTTCCACCCTTACCCGGCCGCTGGTGATGCGGTCTGCTTCGCGCCCACATGCCCTCACGGCGGCACGTTCGAATTCGTTCAGGTCGCGGTCCCCCGGATCGTTGCTGTCGAAAACGCCGCCCAGAACGCCGTCCAGCGGTCCGCCGCCATAGCCGGGGGAAGCGGCACAACCGCCCATAAGAAGGGTGCCGCTGACAAAGGCGGGAAAGATGATCTTGCGCATTCCGGAGTCTCCTTGATGGATTTTCCGCATCTCGCGATGTTCGCGGCCGGAACCATACCAACTACGAAGCGGCCAAGCGCTTGTTCCGGTTGAATAGCTCCAACTGGCGGAGCCTAGCCGAGATTGGCGTCGGCAATTGCCACGGCCAGCGCGTCTGCCGCGTCCGGCCCGGCAAGCTGCGCACCGGGCAGAAGGATTTTCAGCATCGCCTGCACCTGCGACTTTTCAGCGCCGCCCGTGCCGACAACGGCCTTTTTCACCAGTCTTGCCGCATGTTCTCGAACCTCCAGCCCCGCCCCGCCGCAAGCGGCCAGCACTGCGCCGCGCGCCTGCGCCAGCTTGATGGTGGACTGCGCGTTCTTGTTGGCGAACACTTCTTCTGCCGCAGCACGATGCGGGCGATGGACCGCGATCGCCTCCGCAATGCCCGACTGCAACGTCGCCAGCCGCTGCGACATCGGCATTTTCGCCTGCGTGGCGATCTGCCCATTGGCGACGTGCGAAATGCGGCTGCCCTCCACGCGGATAACGCCCCAGCCGGTGCAGCTGAGCGAGGGATCAAGACCGAGAATCAGCACCGAAAACCCTTAGCTCTCGATCTTCTCCATCACCTCGTCGGAGATATCGTAGTTGCCCCACACGGTTTGCACGTCGTCATCGTCGTCCAGCACGTCGATCAGCTTGAGCAGGGTGGAGGCGTTCTTCTCGTCCATGTCGACGGTGATATTCGGCTTCCACGCCAGTTTCACGGTTTCCGCTTCGCCCAGCGATTTTTCAAGATCGCCGGCGACCTGATGAAGATCGTCTGCGGCAGTCCAGATTTCGTGGCCGTCCTCGGTCGAGGTGATGTCCTCTGCCCCTGCCTCCATCGCGGCTTCCAGAACCTTGTCCTCGCTGCCGACATCGGCGGGATAGACAATATAGCCGAGCCGTTCGAACCCGTGCTGGACAGAACCCTCCGTACCCAGGTTGCCGCCGTGCTTGCTGAACGCGGTGCGCACGGCAGTGGCGGTGCGGTTGCGGTTGTCGGTCAGCGTTTCCACAATGATAGCGCTGCCGCCGGGGCCATACCCTTCGTAGCGCACTTCCTCGTAATTCTCGTCATCACCGGCGGTCGCCTTGTCGATGGCGCGCTGGATATTGTCCTTGGGCATGGACTGTGCCTTGGCCGTGTTAACCGCAAGGCGCAGGCGCGGGTTCATGTCCGGGTCGGGCGTGCCCATCTTGGCCGCGACGGTAATCTCGCGCGAAAGCTTGGAGAAGAGGTTGGACCGCTTTTTGTCCTGTGCACCCTTGCGGTGCATGATGTTCTTGAATTTGGAATGGCCTGCCATGGTGGTTCTTTACGCTGGATGCTGAATCTGAAAACGGGGCCTAGCCCAGCACCGCCCATCCTTCAACATGGTGCTGCCGCTAAACGCGCACAGCCGTTCCGCTGGCGGACACCATCAGCATGGAGCCCTTGTCGCCGATCACCTCGTAATCGAGATCGATGCCGACCACCGCGTTGCCGCCCAGCTTCCCGCATTCGGCCTGTATCTCCATAATCGCCTGCTCGCGCGCCTCACGCAGGATGCGTTCGTAGCTGGACGATCTCCCGCCCACGATATCGCGGATGTTGGCGAAGAAATCGCGGAACAGGTTGGCCCCGATGATTACCTCGCCGGTCACGATGCCGAGATAGTCCTGGATCGAACGCCCCCTCCAGCGTGCGCGTTGTGGTGACGGGGATGCCGCGCGCATCCTTGTATTCAGGTGGCATGTGTCGTTCTCCGACTGTTTCGACTGGCTGTATTGCTAACACAACACAGCCAGTCTCACAAACAGGTCAGCCGTTCACGACGCTCCCACCGTTGGGATGCAGCACCTGACCCGTCATGTAGGAGCTATCTTCGCAGGCCAGGAACAGGAAGGCGGGCGCGACTTCGTTGGGTTCGCCCGCGCGGCCCATGGGGGTGTCTTCGCCCCAGTCGTCCATTTCCTCTTCCGGCATGCCGCCGCATGGGTTGAGCGGGGTCCAGATCGGACCGGGCGCGACCGCGTTTACCCGGATCCCATCATCGATCAGATTGCCGCTGAGCGAGCGGGTGAAAGCGGTAATAGCGCCCTTGGTGGCGGAGTAATCCAGCAGGATCGGCGCGCCCTTGTACATGGTGACGCTGGTGCAGTTCACGATCGTGGCACCCGGTTTCAGGTGCGGGCGCACGGCCTGCGCCAGGTAGAACATGGAGTAGATGTTGGACTGGAACGTGCGCTGCAACTGTTCGGGCGTGATATCGGTCACATCGTAATCGGGATGTTGCTCTCCCGCGATCTGGATGAGGCTGTCGATCTGACCGAAGCGATCCATTACGGCTTCGACAAGGCCCTGCGCATGCTTCTTGTCTCCAAGATCGCCGGCGGACAGTAATACTTCGGCACCTTCAGCCTCACACAACTCGCGCGTCTTGTTGGCGTCGTCATGCTCTTCCAGATAGGAGATTGCGATGTTCGCGCCCTCGCGAGCAAACAGCACGGCGGTGGCCCGGCCGATGCCGCTGTCTCCGCCGGTAATGAGGGCCACCTTGCCCTTCATCCGGCCCGAGCCTGGGTAGCGGGGCTGCCATTCGGGCTTACGATCCAGCGCGCTCTCGTGGCCGGGCATTGCCGGTTCTTCGGCAATCGGCTTGATGAAGGTGGCGTCGTCGGTCTGGTCTGAGGTGTCGGTCATGATGATTGTCCTGCAAACTGGAGGGTTTGCATACTCAACGGACCGGTTGGAGACGGCGTTCCGCACGCCGTCCCCAATCAGGCTCAACCCATCCCGAGCGCGGACTTGTAGGTATCGAGGATCATTTCCTGCTCGCTGCGGTCGTTCGGCTCCATTTTCCGCAAGCGGACAATCTGGCGCATGATTTTGGGATCGTAGCCCACGGCCTTGGCCTCTGCGTAGACATCGCGGATATCGTCGGCGATGCCCTTCTTTTCCTCTTCGAGCCGCTCGATACGTTCGATCAGCAGGCGCAGGCGGTCGTCGGTGGCTTCGGCCATGGGAATAGTTGCTCCGGTAAGAATCTAAAGAATCGGTTGGCTGCGCTGGTTAGCGCAGGCCCACGCAGGCGCAAGCCGGTCTGTGGATCGATTTGTGCAAAGCTGGATCTAGCGAGGGTCGGCCCTGTTCTTCGCGACGCTGGCGGCCATCCGGTCAAGCTGTTCCTGCGCCGCCTCGGTCTGCCGGGTGGTTTTCCATTCGTCCATCGGCATGCCGTGGATCAGTTCGCGCGCCTGATCCTTGCTGCCGTCGTATCCAGCATCGCGAATCCAGTCCGCCAGGCAGTTCCGGCAAAAGCCCGAAAGGCCCATCAGGTCGATGTTCTGTGCATCGTGACGGTGGCGCAGGTGGCGCACCAGACGGCGAAAGGCGTCGGCGGCCACATCGTCGGGCAGCATCTCCAGCGGGTCTTGCTTATCGCTCATCTTATGTCCTTGTGTTGTAGCCTTCGCCTGTCATAGGCGTTGGCCATGGTAAAGCTCGATACAAGCAGACTTGATACGAACAGACTTGGCCCGCGTGGCCGCAAGGTCAAGATCCTCGCCACGACGGGGCCCGCATGCAGTGACATCGATACGCTGCGCCGCCTGTTCCAGGCCGGAGCCGATGCCTTCCGCGTGAACATGAGCCATGGCGAGCACGAGGTTCACGCCCAGACGATCCGGCATATCCGCCAGCTGGAGAAAGAATTCTATCGCCCCATCGCCATCCTTGCCGACCTGCAGGGGCCAAAGCTGCGCGTGGGCACGTTCAAGGATGGCCGCGCCACCATTCCGCACGGCGCGACTTTCAAGTTTGATCGGGTGGGTGAGCCCGGCGATGCCACGCGCGTTGAACTGCCGCATCCGGAGATTTTCCACGTGGTGGAAGAAGGCCAGCGATTGCTGGTGAACGACGGCAAGATCCGCCTGCGGGTGCAATCCATCAGCAATGGCGAAATTACCTGCAAGGCCGAGGTTGGCGGTATAATTTCCGATCGCAAGGGCGTGAACGTGCCCGATGCCGAGATTCCCATCCCCGCGCTGACCGACAAGGACCGCCGCGACCTTGCCTTTGCCATGGATCACGGCGCGGACTGGATCGGCCTTTCCTTCGTGCAGCGTCCGGACGATCTGGCCGAGGCGCGCAAGCTGATGAACGGACGCGGCGCCCTGTGCGCCAAGATCGAGAAACCGCAGGCCATCCGCCGCCTCGACGAGATCATCGAACTGGCCGACGGCATCATGGTGGCACGCGGCGACCTGGGTGTGGAGCTGGAGCCGCAGGAAGTGCCGCCGCTACAGAAGAAGATCGTCAACAAGACGCGGCTGACCGGCAAACCGGTAATCGTAGCCACGCAGATGCTGGAATCGATGATCGAAAGCCCGGCCCCCACCCGTGCCGAAGTCTCCGACGTGGCCAATGCCGTTTACGATGGCGCGGATGCGGTAATGCTCAGCGCGGAAACCGCGGCAGGCGACTGGCCCGAGGAAGCCGTGCTGATGATGGATTCCATCGCCCGGCAGGTGGAGAAGGACGAGGGTTACAAACAGCGCGTTCGCATGCTGGATACCCCGCCCGACGCCACGCTGGCCGATGCGCTTTCCCATGCATGCATGACGATTGCCGATACGGTGAATATCAGTGCAATCGCGGTGTTCACCAGTTCCGGCAGTAGTGCGCGGCGCGTTTCTCGAGAACGCCCCGCCGTGCCCGTCATGGTGCTGACCCCGTCCATGCAGGTTGCGCGGCGCGTGTGCCTTCTGTGGGGTGGGCACCCGGTGGCCACGAAGGACATCGGCAGTTTCGAAGAGATGATCGCCAAGGGCAAGCGCATGGCCTTGCGCCACGGCTTTGTCGGCGAAGGCGCGCGGATCGCCATGCTGGCGGGCGTCCCCTTCGGCCAGGCAGGGGCGACCAACCTGGTGCACGTGGTGAACGTGCAGGGTGACGAGCTGGACAATTACGACGCCTGATTATGCCGCAGGCTGGGCCATCCTCTGCGAGTGAGAGCGGAGTTGACCGACATGGCTATTACGCTAACGCCCGGCGCGCAGAATTGGTTTTCGAAAGACAATGAACATGCAGAACGAATCCTGGTTTGACCGTCCGGACCAGACCGAATTGCGCGACAGGCTGCGTGCGGAGCGCAGGCACTGGCTGGTTACCGGTGCTGCCGGCTTCATCGGCTCCAACCTCGTAGAATCGCTTCTGAAGCTGGACCAGAAGGTCACTGGTCTCGACAATTTCGCCACCGGCCATGCCTACAACCTGAAGCATGTGGAAAGCTGCGTCGGCGACAAGTTCGGCAATTTCACGCTGATCGAGGGTGATATCCGCGATTCCGGTACCTGCGTCACTGCAATGGAAGATGTGGACGTAGTTTTGCACCAGGCCGCACTGGGTTCGGTGCCGCGCTCCATCGAAGACCCGCGCACCAGCCACGATGTCAATGTCACCGGCTTCCTCAACATCCTCGACGCAGCGCGACAGGCCGGGGTGCAAAGCTTCGTCTATGCGGCTTCCAGTTCCACCTATGGGGACGAGCCGCAGCTGCCCAAGATCGAGGACCGGATCGGCAACCCGCTTTCTCCCTATGCGGCCACCAAGCTGTTCGACGAGATCTACGCCGATATCTATCGCCGCACCTATGAATTCTCCTCGGTGGGCCTGCGCTATTTCAACGTGTTCGGGCCGCGACAGGATCCGCAGGGTGCCTACGCCGCCGTGATCCCCAAGTGGACGGACCTGATGATCGACGGGGAGCCGATCACCATCAACGGCGATGGGGAGACGAGCCGCGATTTCTGCTTCGTCGACAATGCCGTGCAGGCCAACCTGCGGGCAGGCCTGGCGCAGCTTCGCGGCAGCAACGAGGTGGTGAATGTCGCCGTCGGCCAACGCACCACGCTGAACGAACTGTTCGCGCAGATCCGTGACGAACTGGCCAAGTACCAGATCGTCTATGACAAGGATCCGGTCTACGGCGAATTCCGCAGGGGCGATGTGCGCCATTCGCTGGCATCGATAGACAAGGGGCGCGATCTGCTGGGCTATTCGCCCACCCACACCATCGTAACGGGCCTTGAAACCGCCATGCCGTGGTACGTGGAAGAACGCCGCCGCGTAATCGCGGAATACGAAGGCTAGCGCTCAGCCGCTAACGCAAGGCTGGCCCCACCGGGCGGTCGCCTTGCCACGCCCTCGCAAGATTGGAGAGCGTGTAGGGCGGGCCCGGTACCCGGTTACTGTTCGTTTCACGCAATTCCAGCCTTGGACCCAGATCGTCGTTTGCCGAACGCGCTGCGCCCTGCCCGTCGCACATACGATTGCTCGCCTGGCTGACTCCATCGGCGACAACGCCCCGAAGTTCCTTGTCATCCGCCAGCGAACGGTAGCGATTGCCTTGTGAGAACAGGCGCCCACCATCGCGCGCCAGGCCACCATAAGACCCGCTCGTCTCGCCTGATCCACGGCGGCGCGGCGCAAAGGCGATGTCATTACCGTAGGAATGAACGAAACTGTCGCCCGAAACGCGGGGAATTCGCTGCGCCACGCGAACGAAGCGGTTGCGCAGCAGGCTAACCTGCAACTGCGCGTCTTGCGGTGCCGACGCAAAGCATGCGGCACCGCGCGGTGCCGCTGCGGAAACCAGCATGACCTTGTCGTGATCGCTGAACAGGCTGTCTGAGATAGTCACGCGCCCCTGCCGGTCGCCATCGCGGGCGGTCACATCGATCATGCCGTCGCGGCAGGCGGAGAATGCCGAATAGGCGACCCACAACCGGTCCGTGCCGTCGCGCACGGTAATGCAATCACCGCCTTCGTCCCGGTCCGCAAAACCGGTTTGGGTCAGGGTCAGCCCGACAATCACGATGTTGTCGGAATTATCGAGATAGATGGCCGAACCGGCGCTGGCGTCGACAATACGCGGCGCCGTGCAACCCCCGTCTAGCGTTACATGCGATCCGGGCCGTAGCGGTGCCGTAAGCGTGATGGTCGCCCCATCGCGCGGCAGGTCAAGCAGAATGTAGCCGCCGCCTTGCGCGCGCGCCGTTTCCACAGCATGGCGCAGCGTGCCTTCGCCTGGGGAGCGAGGATCGTCCCCGGTAGACGTGACCCGGAGCAATCGCTGACCCAAACCGCCGGTGGTGTTCGCCACATCGGCAAAGCCATCGCGCCGGACTAGATAATCTGCAGCGACAACCGTGCCACTGCGCACGGTCAGATCGGCAAGGCACCTCTCATCCTGCAAGGAAGATGAATCGACACTGCGCGCCGTGGTCAGCAAGGGATGCGCCACCGCCAGAACGGCCAGGTTTACCAACACCAGCCCGAGCAGCTTAACGGGGCGCCCTTGCGTCACCCCTTCTCCTGCGGAACGATATGTCGCCAGATTCCGCCCGCCAGACGAAGATTTTCAGGAGCGGCGGAAATGACGATGCGCAACTGGTCGAGATAGGCCTCGCGCCAGCGATTGGTAAATTCTTCCAGCGCCTCGCCTTCGCGGGGATAGGGAAGCTTGGCCAGATGATACTCGATCACGCCTTCGCGCCACTGCGGCACGGCAAATACAGACGGGGCTTTCTGCTTGTAGGCCAGCCGGGCTGCGAAGCCGGAATAGGTAATTTCCTGCCCCTCGAACGCGATCCGCGGTGCCGCCACGTTCATCGCGCCATCAATGGCGATGGTAAGCGTCGCCCCTTGTGCCAGCGCCCGCATACCCTGACGGGCAACCTGAGCCTCGGTCTGGTCGGAAGTACTGATAAGCTGGCGGTTGAAGGCGACCGACGGCAGGCCGGGTGTCGAGGCCATCCAGCGGTTTTCAAATCCCAGAAGTTCCAGCGCCAGTGGCCCTGTAAACATTGCGCCGATGTGGGCAGAGGCGAATATCACGCCGCGCCCCTGATCCACCAGGGGCCGGACCAACGCTTCCAGCGGATCCAGCTCGCATACCTTTTCCAGAACCTGTCCCGCTTCGTCCATCCGGCATTCCAGCCAATCGTAGATCAGCCGGTCGGCCAGAAGGCCCCACTTGCCGCGGCGCTCCCACTCTTCCCTGTCGGGAAAGCGATCCTTGTCGCGAAATTGCCAGGCCCAATCGAACCGGGCCTTCGGAATGTGCAGATCGTCGACACGGTCCCACAGGGCCTCCAGCCCGGACGGAAAATCGTCGGGCAGAGCTTCCTCGCGCGACTTGAGCAGGTGATCGTACAACCGCATTGCCGCTTCCTGCCGTCCAGCCTGGTTCAGTGCCGATGCAGCGGTGCGCCGCAGTTCGACGCTTTCGGGCTGGTTCAGGCAAGCGGCCACCATAAGGTCAGCCGCGCGATCGTATTCGCCGGCACCCTTCAGCGCGCGGCCCAGCCAAACGTTGAGGTGATTGAGATGCGGCGCCAGTTCCAGCGCACGAGCAAGATCGACACGCGCCGCACGATAGTCGTTCTGGATCAGCAGCGTCTCTCCCCGGCGGCTCAAGGCGCGGATATTGTCGGGCTCCAGTTCCAGCGCACGGCCAAACCGCTCTACTGCCTCATCGCGGCGGGCCAGCGCCAGCAGTGCATCGCCGACCTCAATATGAACTGCCGCGCTGTCTGCGTGGGGGTCTTCGAGCTCGGGCGCGCGCGCCAGCACGTCGTCGTAGTGCTCTCGGCCGTTCAGCAATCGCAGCCATATGGAGAGCTGCTCCATGTTGCTTTTATCGCCGCGCGCTTCAAGCAAGGCCAAGGCAAGCTCGTTGCGATCGGCCCGGACGAATGCTTTCAGCGCGAAGCTGGTAAGCCGCGCATCGTTGGGCCAATCGGGAAAGTTTTCGGAAAGATCGGCAGCAAGGTCATTCTCTTCGGCCATCAACAGCCGATTAAGAACAACACCGATACCAGAGCTATCACCTTCGTTGTTATGAACAAGGTCGGCAAAAAGTGGCCTAGCCTGCGCCTTGTCGAACTCCCATACAAGCCGAGCTCGGGTAACCTTGTCGGAATACTTGGCGTCGTGTGTCTGGATCAGAATGCCCAATATGTCCGCCGCGTCCCGTTTCCTGTCCTGATCGATCAGCGGTTTCACGATTTCCATTCGCACGCGTCGATAGTTTTCTGCATCGGCGAGATTGAGCGATCCGACTTCCGACCGATCGATCTTCCCTGTCTGCTTGAAACGGGAGACGAGCGCGTCAGCTACATCAGCGTGTCCTGTCATGGCAGCATCGTTCATAAGGTGTCTCTTTCGGGTCGCCTCAGCATGATCACACCAACGATCAATATCGCTGCAAGTGCCCCGGCAAGTATCAGCAGGATTTCAAGCAGCCGGCTTTCCTCACGTTCGGTCGGCTGCATGGCCTGTGCAATCAGAACCAGATATTTACGCTGTTCCAGCCCACGCAGTCGGGCCTGTTGCAACGTGCTTCGTGCAGAAGCCAACGTCTCAGCCGCTGCGTCGCGCTCTGCAACGGCAGTTTCAAACGCTGCGACTGAGCGACCCAGCGAAGCACCATCGTCGGACCCACCAAGACGCTGTTGCTGCTCGGCAATCTGTCGTTCCAGCGCCTGCACCCGCGCATTAAGCCGCGGCAGAAAGGGGCTTTCGGTAAGGCCATTGGCAACCAGCGCCTGCCGCTGTGCCTCGGCTTCGGCCAGTTGTACTTCAAGGCTGTTGATGATGGTATAGATACCCTGCGCCGAGAGGCGCGGATCGAGCTCGGCTTGCCGGGTCTGCACTTCCTGCACGCGCGCCTGAGCCTGGTTCAACTGGTCCTGCGCATCTTCCTCGACGGACAGGAGGTCGGCCAGCTGGTCTTCATCGATGGAGCGCGAGATATCGCCCACCTTACTGCGCGCCAATTCGATCAGGATGCCGGCATAGCGCACGGCGTCTTCGGGTGATGCCGCATCGACACTCAGGGTTAGGATCCCTTCCTGCTGATCGGCAAGAATCGAGACACGATCGCGGTAAAAGCCCAGATCGAGATTTGGACCTGTGGGTCCGTTACCCTCGAAATGGCTGATATAGCCGTACTCTTGCTCCATGATCTGCATGACTTCGGCAGAGCGCAAATACTCACGCACGCGGTATCCATCCGTCATGCCGGCACCGCCCCCACCTATGCCAAGAATATTGGCGGCAGGAGACTGTGGTGCAGAATTGACAGTCTGGATTGCAAAGGATGCCTCGGTCTGGAAATAGGTTTCCTTGATAAAAGCAAAATAGGCGAGAGCCAGCAACACGGGCAGCAGGCCGAACAGCGCGAGCGAACGCAGGCGCTTGGTATGGCGGCGACGTTCGCGGCGGTTCAGCTCTTCCAAGCGCGCGGAAACGTCTGCATCGGTGGGAAGCAGCGCCTCGATTTCCTTGCGCCGCTCCTCATCCTGCTCGCGCAATTCCTCTCTGCGCGCGGCACGGTTCCGGGCGACTCGTTCAGCCTTTCGTTCTTCCGCGGTCTTCCCGTCATTATGCTCTGCATCTGTCGATTCCAGCAGGTCGGTAACGTCGGTTTCAGGCGCGTCGCGGTAGGCAGGGGTGCCACTCTTGGCGGTCGGCTCTTTCCCGCGACCGATGGATTTCGACTTTTTCCAAGCTTCAAGGCGTGCCTTGTTATCCATAGCACTCGCTCGCCCGTAGTGTCGCAAACTCAGTCATTGGCAAATCCCTCTACCAGCAGGCGCAGATCGTCCTGCTCCACCAGTTGTTCTTCAAAGGCCTTTTCGGCGGCGCTAAAGTCCTCGGTCAAAACGAAATCGCCATCCTTCAGCAGGGCGAATCTCCGTCCGAACTTCTCTGCAATTCGCGGCGAGTGGGTGACGAAGAACATCCCAGCCTTGTCGAGTTTCTGCTCAAAGGCAACCTCGCACTTGGCCCGGTAAGCCGGAGAGCCGGATCCAACACTCCCATCCACCACGTAGGTATCGGCGGGGATGGCCATGCTGAGAGCGAAACCCAGCCGTGATCGCATTGACGAAGAATATGTCTCTAGCGGTCGGTAGTAATCATCGCCCAGTTCGGAAAACTCGGCAACATAAGCGCTGACCCAGTTCCGGGGCGCTTCGGCCAGGTCGGCGATAATCTCGATATTGCGCGCGCCCGTCATGGCGGGGTGGAAAGCGCCGGCAAAACCCAACGGCCACGAAATACGCCCGCTGCGGTGTACCTGTCCGGCAGTTGGCCTGCCAAAGCCCGACAAAAGGTTGGCCACGGTAGTCTTACCCGAGCTTGGCGTACCCAGAACGCATACACGGTCACTCGGGTCGAACATCAGGGTCGCTGCATCTAGGATGACGCGATGATCGTTATCCAGTCGAAATTCCTTGGTGCAATTCTCGAAACCAATCATCAGACCGCCCATGACGCATCCTCTTCGGACGCTTCACCCGAGAAGCGGCGACGCTGTACTACGAATCCCCCAGCAATGCAGATGGCGATGAATATTAGTGGCATCGAACTGGTGCCCAGGAGGGAAACATAGCCCTCGAATAGGCCATTGCGCAGCACCTCGATCCCATGGAAGAGCGGATTCCACGACAAAAGCTCGCGTATGTCAGGCGTCAATTCATTGGCGGTGAAGAAGACGCCCGAAATGTAGAAGAAGGGTCGCAGGAATAGAGGCGTGGCGCGCGAAAGGGCAGGCCAGATTGTGGAGAGCGACATCATCAGGTAGCCAAAGGCTCCGCCAGTCGCCACCGCTAGGAAAAATCCCCACAAGGCTAGCGCGGGATTGTGCATTTCGAAGAACCCGAACGCTGCGTAATTCAGCAACAGCAGCACCAGGAACACCAGGATGCTGTTACCCAGTTCCAGCATGAAAACTGCAAAGCCCACCAAGTTATGGCTGACTGTCGAGAATGACAGGATGTGCCGATAGGCAGTACGCGCACGCAAGATCGCGTTCACGGCATAGCGCGCACACAAATACGGCACGATCCCCGAACAGATGAAGCTGCCGATGTCGGTATCGATCGGGATACGGCGTTCCAGCGCGATGAACAGGATGTAAATCACCCCGATCCATGCCAGCGGCACGATATAGGCCCATAGATAGCCGATGGCATCGCCGGTGTAGCGCGAGCCTATCTCGCGCAGAATGATAGCTTTGATCTTGCGCAGCCAGATCGAGACTGCACCCACAGGCCCCGCGCTTGGTGCGCTTCTCATCTCAGCCGTGTGGCCGAGCTGGCCAGACTGGATACGCCGCTAATTGCCCGCAATACTTTCTGGGTCTGGTTGAAGGGCGCGAAGCTGACGTAAACAATGTCACCCGGGACCAGCGGAAAACTGGTGGCCGCGAAGATGTTCGACGGCTCGCTCATGTTCATGCGATAGATAACGTCCTGCCCGGCATCGTTCGCCATGCTTGAGGCGCGGCGGAATACGAACACGCCGGTCGGATCGGCAGTTGTATCCTCAAGGCCGCGCGCATTTCCCAACGCATCTATCAGCATATAGTCGTTTCGCGGCAAGGGCACGCGCGCGGCATCGCCCACGGCGCCCATGATGATGTAGAACCGGCTGTCGCGGCGCAGCGAAATCACATCGCCCGGCATCAGGACAATGTCATAAGATGGATCGGAATACAGCGTGTCGAGCCCGACTTCGGCAGTTGTGCCGTCGCGGTGGACCTCGACCACATATTCTGCGCCTTCTTCGCGAACAACGCCCGCCGCTCCGACAATGGCGGAAAGCCTTGAAGACTGCGGTGTAAGCGGCACTGCTCCGCCTTGCGCAACATCCCCGGTTACAGTGACGCTCCGGCCGGTAGAGCCGGTGCGCGTCACGTAAACTTCCGGACGGAATAACTGGCGCACCAGCCGACGCCGGATTGCCGTTGTGAGTTCGGCTGTCGTCAGGCCATCGGCTTGAACCTGTCCGGCAAAGGGCAATGTGACAGCGCCGTCCTGGGCGACTTCCACACTCTCCATCGTGACCGGAGTCACGATTGTTTGCGGGAAACTACCATTACCGGCAGCCTCGCTGATGGTCACGCTAAGGATATCGCCGCGGCGCAGCGTCTGGAAATCGGTTGCACCCGATGTGCGGAAAATGTCCGGCATCAGCGCCATCGCACCGGCGTTTTCAGTTTCGCCCTGCCAATGCGTGATCGGCAGCAGCAGCATCTCGTTGCGGCCACTTTCAACGACTTCGGACGTGGACGGGCCGCCTCTGGGCAGTGCGCAGGCACCCAACAATCCGGCACTGAGCACTACAAGCATGATGCGAAAAACAGTTTTCATTTGATCATCCCGGTTTCCCAACCATCCCCGACCGTGCACCATAAATCAAGCTTCGCAAAGCTGGATAAACGTTCGCAGGGATTGTTCGTCGGAAAACCTCTCGCCAACAAACCCTCTGGCCATGTTGCTGGCCGTTGGGTCAGACTGGAAACGCGTAGCGAGCTCGCGGACCTTTTCACATGCTGCCGACATGTCCGGCTTCTCGACATCGTCGAGGATATAACCCGTCTCACCCTCTATGAAGCATTCCGAAGAGCCACCAGTTGGTGTGGCGATAACCGGGAGTCCGGCGGCTTGCGCCTCGATCAGGACGTTGGGCAGTCCCTCGAATTGCGATAGCAAAACTTTTACATCCATCTTCTCGTACCAGAAGCCGACAGAGCGGGTGCGGCCAACCAGCAGGAAATTATTGGTCAGGCCAAGCTGTTCGATTTGCTCTTCCAGTAGTTCGCGCAGACGGCCGTCCCCCAACAGGATGAAACGAGTGTCGGGAAACCGAGAGTGATATTCCCCCGCAAATTTAACCCACAAGCCGGGCTGTTTCAACGGCTCCAGGCGAAAGACGCCACCCAGCGTCGCGGTTGCATTCTCCGTTTTCCGAGAAAAATCGAGCCATTTCTGCTCATCCTCAGGAGCAACTGCGGCCTCGCAATGCGTCACCGCGTTATAAAGGACTTTTACCTCATCGTCAGGAAGGTCGAGCCAGCGCGCATATTCGACGGCCACCAGCTTGCTGTTGCAGATCAGGGTAACACCCGGCATTTTCGCCATCGCGCGAAACATGATCTCGTATTCAGGCCGCTCACGCTCCGTGCGGACGCTCGGCGGAAGGCCGCGGAATACAAGATGGATCTTCGGCACCCCTGCGAACAGGGCGGCAAGTGCCCCATAAAGCGTCGCACCATCCTGCCAAACGCTCGCGACATCGATTTTTTCGTCACGATAATAGGGGGCCAGGCGGGTCACGCCATAATGGATTTGAGGAGGCAGCATGGAGTAGAGGATCTGGCAATCCTCATCGAGTTCGATTTGGCGGGATGCCGGTACCGGCTTCATCGCCTCGATCTCAACCACGTCGATTTTATCTGCCTCAAGGTTCGGCAGGAAGAAGTCGTTTGGCTTGATCTCGTTTTGCAGCAAGGTCTTCACTACGACCGAAACCGTGTCGAGACCGTCATATTCCGACTTCAGCAAACTCGCGAGCCGGGATAATTGCCTCTCCGCACCACCTGCACCCAGGCCACCCGTGACAAGGGCAATCCGTTGTTTCTTGCTGGGAGTGCGCACTTCGCGGTTTGCATATTTCTCCATCAGGCATTCAAGCGAAAGCAGGCGGCAATCCAGCCCCCGAAGATCACGATCGGGTGCAAGACGGCGCAAGCAGGATACCTTTTGCCGCCATTCGTCGAGTAACAATTCCTTGTCCGTACCCAGCGTGAGGCTGTCAGCGATAGGATCCATCATCTCGATAGCGTCGGCAAAGCGGCCCCGTTTGGCAATGCGAGTGGCAAAGTGGGTTCTTGCGCGAACATCTTCTGGTTCGGCAGCGATCAATTCCTGGTAAAGTGTATAGGATTCATCGTACGCGCCAATCCTTTCGAGCATGGCGGCCCGAATGAGTAGGATCTGGCGTCCCTCGGCATGAGCGGGATAATGGCGATCCATCAACTCACGCGCATCTTCGACGCGATTGCGCTTTACCAGCGAACTGACAAGCTGCCGAATGATCACTTCGTTCGAAGGATGCTCGTCATACAAGGCCTCCCAGACTGGTGCCGTTTCGAGAACCAGCTTCGCCTTGTCCTTGATCTGTAATTGCAACAGCTTCGCCTCGAGATCGAGGAACACTTCCTCATGGAAACTGCTCAGTTTTTCTACCGCCATCTGCGCGTTGCGCAGGCTGCTGCAAGTCGCCAGCATGGCACGAAGGCGCTCTACAGCCTCTTCGATGGTCTCGAATGAAGCCTCTGGCTTCAAGGCAGGGTTTTTCATAGCGGTTCAATCGTTCCGGGATACAGGGGGGAGTTTGACGAAGGGCTTCATGCCGCCATCTTGTCCAGCTTATTCCGACACTTGGCGATGTTGCGGTCAACCTGTTCCTTGTCGTCGGTCAAGGGTCGCATTGCCTCGAAATATTCGAGGGCCTGTTCCCACTTGCCGATCTTCATGGCACCCACGGCTGCACTCTTGGCGGCGTAGAGATTCTCTGGGTCAAGTTCGAACAGCCGCTTGCCAAGGGCCAATCGCTTTTCGAACTGGGAAGGCTCCAGCACCTTGATCTGCTTGCCAATGGCAGACGCAAGTTTCTTCTTTTCCCTGTCGGCCCGCTCTCCGGAACCGTCAATTGCGGTCACCTTGTCAAGCAGCCTGCGCGCTTCGTCAAAGCGTCCCTCATCGGTCAATTCGCGTATCTGGCGGATTGCACGGCCAACCAGTCGTTCGAGCTTGAGCAGAGCATCTTCGCGCTCTTTTGAATTGGTTTCATCGGACTGCTCGATCAAACGCAGTTGATCGATAGCCACCTCGTAACGCTCGGCATAGATCGCCGCGCGTGCCAATGCCCAGGAAAGGCGCAGATCAAACGGGTTTTGCGATGCTTCTATCAACAGCTGCTGGGTCGCTGCCTCGTAATTCTCAAGCGCGTAAAACGCGCGTCCTGCCAGCAAGTGCATTTGCCGGAATTCGAGAAGGGCGGCCCGCGCATCGCAGAATGTCTGCAGGACTTCTTCGAAGTCTTTCACCTTGTACGCCTCGCGAGCGCGGACCAGAAAGGCTTTCTCAAGCTTGCGATGTGCTCTGGCGGCATCGGCCTTCAGGGCGATGCTTGCACCATTGATCAACTGCGCTGCCCTTACGATGTCGCCAGCTTCCAGCGCCTCCTGCCCTTCCTCCAGCCAGTTGGTACGGCGCCGTTCGGACCATTCGTAGACCTGGTATGATGTATCTGTCGTCGCTTCACGGCCCACGGCCAGCTGCATGCCGATGGCCTGCAATTCGACCTCGCAACATTCGTCAGCTATCGACAGAGCCGTTTCATCGGACATACGGCGAGACCGTCCAAGAAGGTACAACAGCCTGTCGATCGAACGCTTTTTAATCGCCGACTGCCAAAGCACTGCCAGTGCATCCTCATGCTCCGGATAACGCTCCAGCACTTGAGCAACCCATTCGTCTTTCTTGGTCTCCGCATTGCGGCCACTATCAAGCAAGTCGAGAATTTCACTCGCCGCTTCCAGTGCATTTTCACCCCTGAAAAAGAGCTGTTTCCAACGGGCGATCGCAAGGTCAGTCTGGCCAACTGCGGCAGCCGAACGCGCCACGGTTGCATAGATATTGGGAAATTCGATCTCGTCCCCTAGCAGTGTTTCACCCAGCTTCAGGGCTTCCTGGTATTCGCCTACCCGGTATGTCGAAACCAGCCATGCTTCCAAGTCTAGATCCGTGAGATTACTATCTTGGCCGAGGCTGTTGTAGTAGGCGAGAGCGGCCTCAAAATTGCCGAGCCGGTATTCAAACCGCGCAAGTTCCATCTGGAGCGGCTGATTACCCGGGTATTCGCGAACGGCCTGGCGCAGCGCGCGAGAGGCGATAAATATATCCTCCGCCTCGGTCGCGTTGACGAGTAGCGAACGGTCAAAGCCCTTGATGACGGCGACGTCGACATTGTCGCGTGCGGGAAAGCCGAAATAGCGCTTATTCCAATCCAGGAAGAGTAAGTCGCAAAACTCCTCTGTGAAATGGGTAAGGTCGCGCCCCTCTTTCTTCAGGGCATTTTCCTGGCCTGTCTGGAGCATCAACGCCGTTGGATTGTAGTACGGGATATCCTGTTTTTCGCAAGCCGTGATAACGTTGTTTATGTTGGCGCTACGCTTCTCCAGCCTTTCCCCATTTGCGGCGAACGCATCGACATGAGTCGTCACAATAAGCTTATCGCGCCCAACCATATCGGCGATATCCGACAACGCCTTGAGGATGCCCTCTTTCGTTTCGCTACTGACACGCACCTTCTTCAGCAGCGCCTGATCTTCGGCGGACATCCGGCTAAAGGCCGGCTGCGCTTCGAGCCAGTCATGCAATGCTTCGGGCGATTGGCGTCCAGCCAATTCGGAAAAACGGTTGCGCAGGGCAGGCTCGGACAGGATCTCGTCGAACCGGCGGTAAAGATAATTGATCTGTACCGCGAAGCCATCGATCAGCAGCTTCTTCGCTGAAGACACCTCGACGAAAAAGATATCCGGTGTCGCAGGAAGTGGATCCGAATAGGTCGAATCCTTTGTGTCGCGGAAAAGCACCGGGCGGATATGTTCGGGTATTTCGATGTGACCCAGCATGAAGCGCAATTGCTGCCGTGCCTCGAAAGCGGTGTGCGTGAACCCGTAGTTCTTCGTTCTCTCGAGAACAAATTCGTGCGTTGCGCGGGCACGTGCGATTGCCGTGTGAATCCGGCAGGTTCCTATCGGGCAGATTATCGACATATACGTTTTCTATGCAGCCAAAAAGTCGTCTAGCGGATCAAAGAGACCAGTAATTGTACTTTTTCTCGTATTCTCTCACGGGCAATACCGATTTCAAATCAACCAGCGCGCCGCCTTCATTCAGGTTTGCACCGATGAAAGCGGAAATGTCTTCCATGAAGACGTCATGCCTCACAGCTATAACCAGCGCGTCAAGGTCGCTCAACCCATCCTTGTCGGCGAGGACAAGACCATAGCCGTCCTTTACCTCATCTGAATTGGCGAGCGGGTCATAGGCAATGACTTCCAGCCCGAAACTTTCCAGATAAGCGATGAGTTCCAGAACCTTGCTGTTGCGAACGTCGGGGACGTTCTCCTTGAAGGTCACACCCAGCACACCGACGCGCGAACCGCGTATGGGTGAGCCGCTTGCCGCGATCATCTGCAGCATTTCGGTTGCCACGTAGCGCGGCATGGAATCGTTGATCCGCCGTCCAGACAGGATCACTTCGGGATGGTAGCCGAGTTCTTCTGCCTTGGAGGTGAGGTAATAGGGATCGACACCGATGCAGTGCCCGCCGACCAGGCCGGGCTTGAACGACAGGAAGTTCCACTTGGTGGATGCAGCTTCCAGCACATCGGCGGTACGGATGCCGGCCTTGCGGCAGATGCGCGCAAGCTCGTTCATCAGGGCGATGTTGATGTCGCGCTGGGTGTTCTCCAGCACCTTGGCCGCTTCCGCCACCTTGATCGAGCTGGCCTTGTGCGTGCCCGCTTCGATGATAATGTCGTAAAGCTGCGCCATTGCTTCGGTCGTCTCCGCATCCTCGCCGGAAACCACCTTCACGATCTTTTCGACAGGGTGTTCCTTGTCGCCGGGATTGATCCGCTCCGGGCTGTAGGCCACCTTGAAATCGGTGCCCGCCGTCATGCCGGAAGCCTCGGCCAGGATCGGGGCGCATATTTCTTCGGTTGCACCAGGAAAGACCGTCGATTCAAACACGATCGTTGCGCCGCGCCGCATGTTTCGGCCCACGGTGTGACACGCGCTCTTGAGAATGGACAGATCGGGTCGGCGCTGCTTGTCTACAGGCGTGGGGACAGCAACGATTACAACGTCGCTTTTGCCGATGACCAAAGGGTCGGAGGTGACCTGCAGCGTGGTCACTTCCATCTGTTCGCGAGTCAGC
>OJED01000113.1_pt1 | contig 21443 bp, 22 predicted proteins | sample 1593181 | NCBI WGS metagenome assembly OJED01 (sample SAMN05416772, study PRJEB24817) | seawater metagenome | isolation source: Sea water | place: Canada:Atlantic | collected 2013-07
GCTACAAGCAACGAAACCTCGCTCACCCTGCCGTGGTATTTCGCGCAGACCATCCCTGTCGATCCGTACATGGGTGCGATCGTCACCGGAGAAGATGTGTCGCTCCATGACGCTCCCGACACCGATGCGCCTGTTCTCGCCACCATATCCTGGGACGCGGTGGAGCGGCTGCCGGACGACACCGCGCGTGAAGGATTCGAACGCGTCGCCTGGATAAAACCAAAGAGCGAGGAACGGGTCGAGGGATATATTGCCGAAGCCGAACTTCGCGGTTTGATCGACTACCGCCTGATCGCCAATCGCCGGAACAATCGCTGGCGCATCACCGCGCTGATCGCAGGGGATTGAGGCATCCTGCGATGCTTCTTCCCATGATCCGAAAGACTGCTATTAGAGCGCGATGAAGCCCGACGTTCATCCCCTGGAAAGCGAGCGTTTGCAGGAACTGCGGCGCTATAACATCCTCGATACAGAGCGGGAGCGGGATTTCGACGAACTGGTCGAACTTGCGTCGGAGCTTTGTGACGTGCCGGTTTCGGTGGTCAACTTTATCGATGAAGGTCGCCAGTGGTTCAAGGCCGAGGTCGGACTGGGCGTTCGGTCGACCCCGCTTGAAACCAGCCTTTGCGGCCACGTGATCCTGCAAGACGATTTCGTGGAGATACCCGATACGCTGCTCGATCCCAGGATGGCCGACAATCCGCTGTGCAACGATGATCCGGGCTTCCGGTTCTACGCGGGCGCCGTGCTGAAGGGCGCGAATGGGCTGCCGCTGGGAACGCTGTGTGTCCTCGACAACAAACCGCGCACTTTGACGGAAGGCCAGCGCAAGGTTCTCAAGATACTTTCCCGTCACGTCGTGCGCGAACTGGATCTGCGCATGGCGGTGGAGAATGAACGGATTCTGCGCCAGGAAGTGGATCACCGGGTCAAGAATTCCCTCGCGTCGATTGGCGCGATGCTGTCAATGAAGGCCAAGCGGGCGGCGGACGAGGGCGTGCGTCAGGCGCTCCACGATGCAAGCCTTCGCATCCGCTCCCTGTCCTCGTTGCATGCGCAGCTGCATGATATGAACAAGGGGCAGACCATCAACCTGCAAACGCTGTTCGAAAGCGTAATGCGCGATCTGGAACAGCTCGTGCCCGAGGGTATAGAACTGACGTTCAGCGTGAAGGGCGATCAGGCAAGTCCGGAGCTTGCCAACGCTTTCCTGCTTATCGTCAATGAATTCGTGTCCAACACGGTGAAGCACGGTTTGAAGGACGGCAACGGACGGATCGATATTGCCGTTCACATCGACAATGGCGAATGGTCGATTGTGTGCAGGGACACCGGCACGGCCACGTCCGCGGATGCGGAACTGGCCGCAGCATCGGCAGGTCTTGGAACCCGCGTCATCCAGTCACTGGCACGCTCCCATGGTGCCTCTACCAGCTGGAGCGCGGAAGGAGATGGCTTGCGCCTCGAAATCCGGAAGCAGAGATTGACCGGCGACGCGGGATAAGTGCAGCCGTTCAGCTTTCGTCGAGCGTTGCCAGCACCTCGTACCCCAGCACGGCTGCCGCCACGGCCGCATTCAGGCTGTCCGCCCGCCCGCGCATCGGCATGGTCACGCGCAGGTCGCAGGCGATTTCGTAGTTTTCAGGCAGACCTTGCGATTCGTTCCCCACCATTACGAAGCACGGCGCTGTGTAGGGCGCAGAGCGATAGGGCACGGCCTCGCGCAGCGATGCTGCAACAAGCTGCCCCTCTGCTTTACGAAGCCACGGCAGGAATTCATCCCACGTGGCGCGTGCGACTGATTGGGTGAACACCGCGCCCATGCTGGCACGCACGGCTTCCACGCTGAAAGGATCGGCGCAATCGTCGATCAGGATCAGTCCGCCTGCGCCCAATGCATCGCCGGTGCGCAACATGGTACCAAGATTACCCGGATCGCGGAGCGCCTGCGCCACCAGCCAGATTTTTGCAGATGCGCGATCCAGCGCCGCCAGCGACGTGTCGAATTCCGTATAAATGCCCGCCACGCTTTGCGGATTGTCCTTGCCGGTAATCTTGGAAAGGATGTCGGGAGAGGTCACGATGATCTCTCCGCCTGCCGCGTCCACGGCATCCTCCAATGCGCTAATCAGAGGATGCGGATCGCGTCCGGTGGCCATCACCAGAATCTGCGGTACATGGCCGCAATCGTGGGCATCGGTCAGCAGACGCAGCCCTTCGGCCAGGAACACGCCTTCGCGCTTGCGATACTTCTTTTCGCGCAAGGAGCGGAGGTATTTGACCGTGGGATTGGAAAAGCCGGTGATCTCGCGCCTTGTGCCGCGCGGAGTGGAGGAGGGCATCAGTCCTCCCCGAACTTGCCTTCGACCAGCGTGACCAGCTCCGCCAGCTTTGCCTGCGCATCATCGCCGGCAACGCGGATCTTAACCGTATCGCCCATCGCCGCGCCCAGCATCATCAGGCCAAGAATAGAACCGCCTGCAGCTTCCTGCCCGTCTTTCTCGACGAAGACAGAATGCCCTTCCATCGCGCTGGCAGCGTTCACGAACTTTGCACTGGCACGGGCGTGCAGGCCGCGTTTGTTGGGAATGACGATATCCTGGCTCGCTTCGCTCATCGCCGGTTTCTCCTCAGGCGTCCTGACCAAGGAATTCTGATGCAAGCGTAATATAATTGCGTCCCGCCTCACGCGCGGCGGCGGCGGCCTGGCCCAGCGGCAATTCCTTGCGCGCGCCCGCCAGCCGGATCAGCATCGGCAGGTTGATACCGGCCAGCACTTCGGTACGGCCGGACTGGAGCAGCGAGATCGCCAGATTGGATGGTGTGCCGCCGAAAAGGTCTGTCAGCAGAATTGCACCAGCGCCCGTATCCACACGTTCGATGGCATCGGCAATTTCCTGGCGGCGCTCTTCCATATCATCGTTCGGGCCGATGCAGATCGTGGCGACTCCATCCTGCTGGCCAACGACGTGTTCCATGGCGGAAACGAATTCCTCGGCCAGACGGCCGTGGGTGACGAGAATCAGTCCGATCATGAAACTGTTATGCTCTTTGCGCTCTTAACGGTTGCTGTGGAGATCTCGGCAATCGTCACGGGTGCTGGCTTCCCTCCACCAGGTCTTCCGCGCGCGATCCCAGGTTACGGTGCAGCACGGTGGGCGAAAAGCCGCCCTGCCGCAACTCCTGCGCCATCTTCTCCGCCGTGTAAACAGAGCGGTGCCTTCCACCTGTGCATCCGAAAGCGATATTCACATATGCCTTGCCCTGTTCGGCATAACGCGGAAGCAATTCCAGCAGCAGACTGCGGATCTTCTCAAAGCTGGAGGCGAAAACCGCGCTGCGTTCGATAAATTCGCCCACACCTGCATCCAGCCCGGTCTGTTCGCGCAGGCCATCTTCCCAGTGCGGGTTGTCAAGATAGCGCATGTCGAACACCAGATCGGCCGTGGGCGGCTTGCCGCGCGCGAATCCGAAACTGGAAACTGTAACAGTCATCTGCTGCGGCGCGGTCTGCTGAAACTGGTCGCGAATCGTCTGCTTCAGTTCATTGGTGGAATAATCGGTGGTGTCGATCAGCACGTCCGCCCAGCGACGCAGCGGGGCCAGCAATTCGCGTTCTGCCGAGATGCCGTAGGCTACGGGCAGGTCTCCGGCCAGGAAGTGACGGCGCCGCGTTTCGTTGAAGCGCCGCTCCAGCTCGTTCCCGTTGCAGTCCAGGAACAAGGTGGTGATGGCCAAATTCTCATTCTCCACCCAACGCTTCACCTGTTCGATGATGTCAGCAGGCACAAACCCGCGCGTGCGGCAATCGAAACCGATGGCGAGCGAATGATTGGCATCGTCTGTCCCCACCAGCCGATCCAGCAGGCGGATCGGAAAATTGTCGAGCGATTCCCAGCCCAGATCCTCCAGCTCGCGCAGGGCCGTGGTCTTGCCCGCACCCAGCATCCCTGTGACGAGCAGTATGTGCTGCGGCGGGACAGCATTTGCGGATTGCGAAGTCTGTTTTGCCATGGCGTGTCTGATGTGCGTTTTGTTAGTAAATGTGAAGACTGGACTTCAGTCCAGTCCGTGCATTTCCAGCGCCGCCTCCGCTCTCAGGGCGAGATAAGGCGTATCCGGGAACAGCGTAACCTGCGGAATATCGCGGCCCAGTATCTTCGCGGTATCCTGGTCCAGTGGCAGGCGTTCGGCACTCGAACTCAATCTGAGGACGATTGCGACAGGTGCCGTTGCTGTAGGGACTTGCCGCAAACCGACATTACGGATCTCGATAAGGCCTGCGATGTTGGGCGCAGGCGCTGCAATCACGAGGTCGTCGACCATCGTAAGAGTGACCCCATCGTCACCGATCAGATCGGCCCCGCGATCCATCAGTGCCAGTGCCAGGCTGGATTTGCCAATGCCCGATGGACCGGTAATCAGCACTGCCCGGCCGCGAATTGCAACACAGCTGATATTGGCGATCACTTCACTCATCGTTTTCGTGTCATAATCCGGGCAATTCGAGGACGAGACAGGCTCCGCCCAACTCGCCTTGCGGATCGATGACGAAAAGGGTGCCGTCGTGCGCCTCTGCAATGGTGCGGCCAATGGCCAGTCCAAGTCCCGAGTGGTTTCCGTATTCCTCCCCCTCGGGGCGGTGCGAATGGAACCGGCGGAAGACTTTTTCCCGCTCGGCCTCGGGAATGCCGGGGCCTTCATCGCAGACCGTTGCGCTGACACGGTCATGCTCGCGCGCAATGGTCACCACAATACGGCCACCCTCGGGCGAGAATGATACGGCATTGTCGATCAGGTTTTCGGCGACACGCTCCAGACGGATCGGTACGCCCATCACCATGTCGCCGGTAGTTTCGAGGTTGATCTCGATGGAGCACCCGCGATTTTCGCTGCGTTCCATCTTGCGGGCCACGACATTGGTGAAAAGCTGGCCCAGTTCCACGGCCTCGAAAGTGGCACGGCTCAGCTCTGCGTCGATGCGGCTGGCTTCGGAGATTTCGGAGACGAGGCGATCAATGCGTCGCACGTCATGCGCGGCGATATGTGCAAGCTGTCCGCGCAGTTCAGGATCGTCGACCTTGGGCAACGATTCTGTGGCACTGCGCAGCGATGCGAGCGGGTTCTTGATCTCATGCGCGACATCGGCGGCGAATGTTTCCACCGCGTCGATCCGGTGGCGCAGCGTTGCCGTCATGTCCGACACGGCGCGCGCCAGCAGGCCGATCTCGTCGGCGCGCTCGTCCATTCGTGGGACTTCCACCTCGCGCTCTCTGCCTAGCCGCACCAGCGAGGTGGCGCGCACAAGCCGTCTCAATGGCTCGATTATGGTATTTGCCAGATACAGCGACAGGATGGTGGACACTACCAGTGCCAACAGGATGATCGTCATCAGACTGCTGCGGGCATTGCGAACGGCCTGGGTGATATCGGCGGCATTGCGGGTGGTGAGCAGGCTGGCGCCGTTCACGCCGACAGGGGCCGCTGCATTGATGACGGGCGTATTGTCCGGTGCGCGGCGCAGTTCGATCTGGGTAAGCCCCTGCTGGCGCACGCGGGCAAGTTCGGGCCAGGTGTCGGCCGCTGTGTTCTCCGGCTCCACATAGGGCGGCGGGGAGGGGGCACCAACGGCGAAGTTCAGGGCATCGTCCGTCCACCTGGCAAGGTCTTCCAGAAAAGGTTCCGCTACCGGGTCATCGAAGGTGAAGGAGGGTTCATCAAGGTCGAAGCTATCGGCGATCAGTGTGCCGTCGCTGTCATACATGCGCAGCCGCATACGCTGTTCGCGCCCGATCTGGCTCAGCAGCGCTTCCTGCCGTTCGCGCGTTGCGCCCGCCAGAGCCTCTGCCGTGATCTGCGCCTCGATCCGGGCCAGCTTGAAGCGTTCGTCCAGCAACTGCCGACGGTAGGAGTCGAGGAAGAACAGGCTCCCTGCCAGCACCAGCAGGGGAATGAGGTTCACCGCCAGTATGCGGGCGGTAAGCGAGCGACCGATGGGAAAGCCAAGCCGTTCAAGGCGGCTGGCCTGAAGCGCGTCGCGTGCGCTTTCATCAGCCATCGGTGAAGCTGTAACCCGCGCCGTACAGCGTCTCGATCGCGCCGAACTCCGGGTCTACCGCGCGGAATTTGCGGCGCAGGCGCTTGATGTGGGAATCCACGGTGCGATCGTCGACGAATATATCGTCGGGATAGGCCGCATCCATCAATTGGTTGCGGCTCTTGATAACGCCGGGGCGGATGGCCAGCGCCTCCAGAATCAGGAATTCGGTGACGGTCAGGCTGACGGTCTTGCCGTCCCAGGTCACCTGGTGGCGTGCCGGATCCATCGCCAGTCTTCCGCGCGCGATCACCTCGTTCTGCGCGGTCGGCATGGGCGCGGACCCCTCCACGGTTTCGGGCAGCGGGGCTGCACGCCGCAGGATCGTGCGGATACGGGCCAGCAGCAGTCGCTGGCTGAAAGGCTTGGCGATGTAATCGTCCGCGCCCATTGCGAGGCCGGCCTCTTCGTCCTCCTCCTGGTCCTTGCTGGTGAGGAAAATTACCGGAAGGTCGGACGATTCTCGCAGTTTCTGCAGCAATTCCATCCCGTCCATTCGCGGCATCTTAATGTCGAATACGGCAAGGTCGGGCGGATTATGCTGCAAGGCGGCCAGCGCGGCCTCCCCATCCGAATAGACGCGCGTGGCATATCCTTCCGCCTGCAGGGCGATCGAAAGCGTGGTAAGGATGTTGCGATCATCATCTACCAGCGCAATGGTGCGCTGGCTTTCTGCCGCCGGATCGTGCGGCTCGCCTGTGGTATCGTGGGAAAGCTGGGTCATGCTGCTCCTTGGTCGGTCTGGACGTAATGGCTAGAACGCACGGTGACAACACGGCGACGAAGCCGAGAGAAATTCGCGCGGGCCTAACTTGTGTCAATGAAGGCCATAATCAAACGGACCAAGCCAAATTGACGCCGCAATGTTACGGCCCTATGCGGATAGAAACAGTCAGTGCATTCGAATGCACGGCAACACATCTGACCCGTGTTGAGGAGCTAACGTGTCATATCAGCTTTCAAAGTCGCTGTCCGATCAGGGCATCGCGACCACCGCCACTATTCACCCCAACCTTGGCCGGGCCGCACTGGTCGAACATGCTATCGCCAACGAGGAAGGCCAGCTCGCAGCGCAGGGGCCTTTGGTGGTGAAGACGGGGAAGCACACGGGGCGCAGCGCGAAGGACAAGTTCATCGTCCGCGATGCCGAAACCGAGGATACGGTATGGTGGGACAACAACGCCTCCATGACGCCAGAGCATTTCGCGGCTTTGAAGGAAGATTTCCTGAAGGCCGTGAGCGAAAAGGAAACGCTGTACGTGGCGGACCTGTTCGGCGGATCGCAGCCCGAACACCGCGTGAAAGTGCGCGTCATCAACGAGCTGGCGTGGCATAACCTGTTCATCCGCACGCTGCTGTGCCGCCCGACACCGAATGAGCTTGAGGACTTCGATCCCGAATACACCATTATCGACCTGCCCACGTTCAAGGCTGACCCGGAGCGGCACGGCACCCGTTCCGAAACCGTGGTGGCGGTGAACATTTCTGAAAAGCTGATCCTGATCGGTGGCACCAAGTATGCCGGCGAAATGAAGAAAGGCGTTTTCGGTATTCTCAACTACCTGCTGCCCACCAAGGGCGTGATGCCCATGCATTGCAGCGCCAACGTCGGCCCAGATGGCAAGACGGCGGTGTTCTTCGGCCTGTCGGGCACCGGCAAGACAACCCTTTCCGCAGACGCCAGCCGCACGCTGATCGGCGATGACGAGCATGGCTGGTCGGACACGGCGGTCTTCAATTTCGAAGGCGGCTGCTACGCCAAGATGATCCGCCTTTCCGAAGAAGCCGAACCGGAAATTTACGCCACCACCAAAATGTTCGGCACCGTGCTGGAAAACGTAGTGATGGACGAAAAGACCCGCGAACTGGATTTCGATGACAGCTCGCTGGCGGAAAATTCGCGCGGCGCATATCCTATCGATTACATTCCCAACACCTCGGAAGAGAACCTCGGTCCTGTTCCCAGCAACGTCGTAATGCTGACGGCTGACGCGTTTGGCGTTCTGCCCCCCATCGCGCGGCTCACGCCGGACCAGGCGATGTATCACTTCCTTTCGGGCTACACCGCGAAGGTGGCCGGCACCGAGATCGGCGTGACCGAACCGGAAGCCACTTTCAGCACCTGTTTTGGCGCACCTTTCATGCCCCGCCATCCCAGTATCTATGGCAACCTGCTGAAAGAGCGCATCGCCAAGGGCGGCGTTCAGTGCTGGCTGCTCAACACCGGTTGGACCGGCGGCAAGTACGGCGTAGGCAGCCGCATGCCGATCAAGGCTACGCGCGCGCTGCTGAATGCCGCGCTGGACGGAAAACTGGACGATGTCGAGTTCCGCAAGGATCCCAATTTCGGCTTTGATGTGCCGGTAAGCGTTCCTGCGCTGGACAAGGCCGGTATCGGCCAGACCATCCTCGATCCGCGCGCCACGTGGGCGGACAAGGATGAGTATGATCGTACGGCGCACAAGCTGGTCGATCTGTTCGTCAACAACTTCCAGCCTTTCGCTGCGCATGTCGACGAAAGCGTTCGGCAGGCTGCCCCGCAGACTGCCTGACACGGCTTTCACGGTTGGAGAGGAGGGTCCCGCACGGTTTTCGCCGGAGCGGGGCCTTTTATATGTAGCATCGGTCTCCTAGACTGCTGCCTGTCGTAAACAGGAGAACCGGATATGAGCAGCATTTTCGATCAGATACTGGGCGCTGCCCACAACCACCCCACGGTAAAGAACATGGCCGAAAAGATGGGTATCGACCAGCAAACCGCGGAACGCGCCATCGCGGCACTGACCGAGGGGCACCAGGCCGACAGCGATACGCTGACAACGGCGGCAGAGCGCAGCGGCATAGACGCAGGCGTGCTGAACCAGGTGATGGAACACGTGGGCGGCGAAGGTTCGCTCGGTTCGTTCATGCAGATGCTGGACAAGGATCACGACGGCAGCCCGCTGGATGATATTGCAGGGATGGCCGGAAAGTTCTTTGGCAAGAATTAGTCGACCCGGCATCAGGTCCATCGGTGGTCAGTCCGCTATCGCGGCGTAGACACTGCCGAAAAGGCCGAGGCCAACAAGCATGGCAGCGCCGCCCCGCGTGGTGAGGCGCTGCCAGCGAACCTTTGAATCAGGTACGATGAACAGCAGCATCAGTCCTGTTGCGCCCACGATCACGTAATTCATCATGATGGTCGAACCTCTACGATAAACGAGGACCAGTTTCGCTGGTTTTTGTTTAATAAGTCGTTGTGCCAAGTGGGTAGGTGAGGCGAGCTTGGCCTAGTCCCTTCAATCTGTTGGCAAGTTTTTGCATCAATACGCGGCGCAATGTCCGTGCCGCACCCAGCCATCGAAGCGATAGATGCGATAAAGGTACGCGAAACCCGGTTTCGCGACGTCGCCCGCCAGCTTGGTCTTGAACCGGATGATCGCTGGGTGGGCGGCTATGTCGAATACGAATGGCGGCACTTGCGCCGCGTTATTGCCGCTTACGGTGTCAGACCGCTGGGCCGAACGGCGCTCGAATTCGGCTGTAATTACGGTGCGTCGGGTATCGTGCTCGCAAGGCTCGGCGCGCATGTCACCGGGATCGATGTGGACGCGGGCAATATTTGCCTCGCCGATGCCAATACTGCTCTACACCAGATGGAAAGCTCGGCAAGGGCAATGCATGTCCCTGATACGCGGAACATGCCGTTTGCGAACCGTACATTCGATCTCGCCATCGCCAACAGCGTGCTGGAATATGTTTCACCCGATCACCTGGATGCAGTGATGGCGGAATTGCACCGGGTCATGCAGCCCGGTGGTGAACTGCTGGTGCTCGGCACGGCCAGCCGCCTTGCCCCGCGCGAGGTCCATTCGCGGCGCTGGCTGGTGAACTATTTGCCGCGCGGGCTCGACCGATTGACAGGCAAACCCTTGCAACGTGGACTATCGCCTCGCTTGCTGGCGCGCGCGATTAGGGGGCGGTTCGAGGTTCGGGGGCACGACGACTGGCGAAAGGCACGCGAGGCGGTTCATGGAAAAGCCTCGTTACCCGTAAAGCTGGTGGAAAGGGCGGCACAGGCCGCTCGTATTTCGCCAGGCTGGCTGGGGCCGAACATCGAACTGCTGTTGCGGCGGATCTAGCCGTAGAGCGCGTTGGCGAGTGCCTGTTCAACCAGTCGCGAGCCATTCAGCAGCGGCGCGGCGGGCATGACCGATGCAGGTTCCTGTACTGCTTCGCATACAGGTTCGGGCGGTTTATCCGCATAGGTGGCCGTCTCGACATCCGTCATAGCAGCGATAGCTTCGCACACCTTTTCAAATCGGCGCGACACGACCTTGTTGACGCGTGTGCGTTTTCGGCAAAGCAGTTCGAAACCGTGCGATACGATGGTGAAACTCTCCTCGCCCTGCTTTCGCGCGTGGCGCAGCGCGGCGATGATCTCGCGATAGGAAAGCGCGGTCAACTGGGCGTGGCGCAGGCCGCCAAAGGCGTCGCCGATGCAGCCGATAGGTACTTCCACCACGCCGTGCCGTTTGATCGGCACGCGGTGTTCCTCGCCAAGCGCGATTTCGCAAGCGCCTTCCATCAAGCCGGGCGGATGGCTGGAATCATGCGTGAACCCCACTTGTGCCAAGGCCCGCAAAGTATCGTCGTTCGCACCGTAGTTCCCGGCACGAAAGGCTGCCGGGCGCGGTGCCCCCGCATCCATCAGCAAGTCGGTTGCCAGTTCCAGCAGGCGGCATTGCTCGTCAAAGGAATAGTCCTTCAGGTTCGGGCCCCTGCTGACACCCAGCGGATTGGCATCGCCCGCGATAGCCAGCCATTCGGTGTGGAGGTGCAACTGTACATCATGGCCGCGCGTCAGGATTGGTTCCACAACGTCGGCTATCGCGCCGGTACCCCAGAGCAGGGCAGGCATAGGATCGACGAAGAAGACAGCTTTCAGCCCGTGCCGGTCGAACACGTCCATCTGGTGGAAAATGCCGACATCGCCGGCAGGCGTCGCCCCGCGAATGGCGCGGTCAAAATTGGCGGCACGCGAACCGGCCCCATGCTTCGCCGTAAAGCCGGGTTCGTATTCCGTATCGATGGTGACGTAGAGCGCGACCACCTATCCTCCCAACCTTTCCTTTGCAATTCGGCCAGGCTGCATGGTGCAGCTGGTTCGATTGGCAAAAGGGTAGCAAGGTGAGGTTAAGCCGAGGTGTTCGCCATATAGCGCGTGATTTTCGCCGCCAACACGTCCAGCGGCGCATTGCCGCCATCCACCACTGCCTGGTTGAATTCGCGCAGGTCGTAGGCGCCGCCCAGCATTGCCTTGGCCCGCTCGCGTTGGCGCAAGATTTCCAGCTTGCCCACCATGTAACCGGTCGCCTGACCTGGCCAGCTGCAATAGCGGTCTATCTCGCCGGTGGTTTCGTCCAGCCCCTTTCCCACGTTCGTCGAGAAGAAATCGATGGCACGCTGCCGTTCCCACCCCTTGGCGTGCATCCCGGTGTCCACCACCAGCCGCACGGCGCGATAGGCCTGATCCTGCAGGTAGCCAAGCCGCCACGCAGGGTTGTCGTCATAAGCGCCCAGCTCGTCGCCCAGCTGCTCCGAATACAGCGCCCAGCCTTCGGAGAAGGCATTGAAGGCGAGGATGGAGCGGATTAGCGGCAACTGGTTGGAATATTCGCCCTCCCACACGTGGCCGGGAATGGCCTCGTGATGGGTGAGGGTGGGTAGATCATACATGCGGTGCAGGTCCGTATCGCGCAGGTTGATCCAGAAGGCACCGGGGCGTGAACCATCGACGGATGGGGCGCCGCCATAGGCGGTGGGCGCGCCCACTTCTTCGTTCGGCGGAATACGTTTCACATCCACTTCGGGGTTTACCACGCGGGTGAAGGCACGCGGCATCTGGGCACGGATCCAGTCGATGCGCTCGCGAATGAAGTCGATGATCTGGTCGCGGCCCTCGTCGCCGGCGGCAAACTGGAACCGCTCGTCCTCGGCCAGTTGCACCATGCGCTGTCCGGGATTGCCCTCGGTATAGCCGAGCGAGCGCAGGATCGGGTCCATGCGTGAATGGATACCTTCCAGCGTGTCGATGCCCAGTTCATGGATTTCGTCGGGCGACATGTTGGTGGTGGTGCTGGAACGCAGCGACCAGTCGTACCACTCATCGCCGTGCGGGCGGGCGCTGATACCCGGTTCGCTGGTGGCGACGGCGCGTTCGCGCTGCAACTCGGCAAGCTGCGCCTGAAGGGCGGGGGCGATCTGGCCGGTGACGATGCTATTCGCACGCCTTTCCCAATCACCCGCAATACCTTTTTCTGCCGTGCGGCGGACCAGCGATTCCACCATTGCCCCGCCGGATCTGGCATCGGCAACCTGCGCGCTCATCTGCCCGATGGCCTTGTCCAGCAGGAAGTCGGGCGGCACTACGCCCATCTCGCGGGCATTTATGATCCGCTCCAGCTCTCCATTCAGGACGCCGGGCATCTCTTCCAGGCGGGCAATATAGGCCTCGGCGTCGACTGCATCGGTGATGGGGTGATCGGAATCGAGGAAGCGCGGCAGGTCGAGATAGGCGCCCACGTTCTGGATCACCGCATAGGGGGCAGTGCGCCAGCTTCCTACGGGGATGTCGCCATAGGGCAGGGCCATGCCGTCGATCGCCGTGGCATAGGCGCTTTCCACCACTTCGAAACTGGTGCGCGTGGCGGGATCGAGCCCGGTCTTGTCGAAAGCGCGAGCCCGCGCCAGATCGGTGCGCAGAGTTGCGGCGTAGGCATCCTTCCCCTCTGGCGAGGCATTGCCAAGCTGGCTACGCAGCGCGGCATGTGCGCCTGTATCCACGCCAAGGCTGGTGGCGCGCGTGGGCTCGTGCCGCATCAGGTTCCACGCGATATCGTCCAGCAGAGCCTCTGCAGCCCGCTGTCTGCCCGCGGTTGCGGTGGTGGCGCAAGCGGGAAGGACGGTGAGGGCGGTGGTTGCGCCCAACGCTCCGATGAAGGAGCGGCGCGACAGCGATGTTTCGGTGATTTCGTGCATCGAGGAATGGTTGCCCATGCAACCGATCCAGTCAAGCGGGTTGGGACTGGCGAGCGCGCGAATAGCGAGCTAGAGCAGGGCCATGTTCGATCTTGTCATCTCGATCATCGTTCTTGCTGCCGTCGCCCTTGCGGCTGGTGCCTTCGTGCTGTGGCGTAAGGGCGTAACCCGCCAGGCCATGCTGATGGCTCTCCTTGCCTTCGTGATGATCGTCAACGTGGCGATCTGGCTGGTGCCGATGGACGGCGGCGACACCCCGATGGAAGCCGCCGCCAATGCCATCGCCGAAGAGGAACGCGCCCCGGACTGATCGCGCCTACCTTTCGGGTATCCGCCAGGTGACGCTACCAGAATAGGTGCCCACAGTTGTTTCGCCGCGATTGTTGGTAGCGGGTTCGAACCGCGCGCGGCTCTCGATCAGGCGGCAGGTGTTGCGGTCGAGCGTGGAATGACCGCTGCTGCGCGTAATCTCGCAGGCGTCCACCCGGCCATCGCTGCCGATTACCAGCCTGTATCCGGCGGTGCCTTCTCGCTCGCGCACAAGGTCGCTGCGGGCGTAATCATTGGTGGTGATCCAGCCTGCCGGGCCGTTGCGCGGCGATGCGCCGACAGGCTCTATCGCAGGAGCCGAAGGCGTCGGCGGGACAAGGGCGGGACCGGGAATTTCCAATGTGCGCGGCGGCGGTGTCAGCACGACTTCGTTGCTGATGTTGGGGTTGACCGGCTCCACCGTAATTGGCGCGTTGCGCACCAGTGGGATCGGCGGCTCTGGCGCGGTAACGGGGGCAAGCATCTGTTCCTGCGGTTGCGGCGTCACCTCGGGCGGCGGGGGCGGCGGCGCCGGGGGATCGGGATTGAAATAGGCGATGAGGCCGTCGTCCTCTTCGGTGATAGCACCAGTGATCGTCAGCCCGGCGATGATCCCTGCGCCCACCAGCGCATGGATCGCGATAACACCTGTTGCAGCCCGCAGCCGGGCCACAGGGCTTACTGTTGCATTCGCATAGGCCATGATTTTCGTCCTCTTCCAGTCGCTTGCTCGGCCATCGAACAAGTCATGTTATACTGTTACGATAACTGGAAAGGAGGTTGGAAGCAAGCGCGCGCCGAAACCGGGGGTTCCGACGTGCGCTTTTAGGCTTAAACTGAATGGCTGCGATCAGGTGATCGGGCAGCTCGGATCGAGACGGAAGTCGAGGTAGTTGTCGACCGACTTCATCAACTCGTCCTGCTCGTTTTCGAAGAAATGGTTGGCACGCGGAATCTCGTCGTGATGGATAGTAATGTGCTTTTGCGTGCGCAGCTTGTCGACCAGCTTCTGAACCGCCACGGGCTGCACCACCGTATCAGACGTGCCCTGGATGAAAATGCCCGATGCAGGGCAGGGCGCCAGGAAGCTGAAGTCATACATGTTCGCAGGCGGCGCGATGGAGATGAAGCCACGGATTTCTGGGCGGCGCATCAGCAACTGCATGCCGATGAGCGCACCGAAGGAGACGCCGGCCACCCACGTGGTCTGCGCTTCGGGATGGATCTGCTGCACCCAGTCCAGCGCGCTGGCGGCATCGGACAATTCGCCGATGCCATTGTCGAAGCTGCCCTGGCTCTTGCCAACGCCGCGAAAGTTGAAGCGCAGGACCGCGAAGCCGCGAGCGACGAAAGTCTTGTACAATTGCTGCACGATCCGGTCGTTCATCGTGCCGCCGCCCTGGCTGTGCGGGTGCAGGATCATGGCCACCGGCGCGCGCGGACGCGGGGCGGGAGAGAAACGGCCTTCGAGACGGCCTTCGGGGCCGGGGAAGATTACGTGGGGCATGGGCGGTTGGTGCTCTGCTGGAATGTGGGCCGCCAACGCGGGTAGCGCGGCGCAGGTGGGCGGCTATATAGGGATTATGTCGCTTTTCGCAATCGTTCTCGCATGAGCCGTATCTATCTGGATCACGCCGCCACCACGCCTCTGCGCCCGGAGGCGCGCGCGGCGATGAAGGAAGGCTTTGCCAAATGGGCCAATCCATCGTCCCCGCATGCGGAAGGACGCAAGGCCCGTGCCGCGCTGGAGGATGCGCGCGAACGGTGCAAACGGGCGCTGGGTTGGGATGGAGAGCTGATCTTTACCGGCGGCGCAAGTGAAGCTGCGGCGTTGGCCCTGCACCACGCCAAGGCGGGCGCGCGGCTGGTGAGCGCGGTAGAACATGACTGTATCCTTGGCACCGCTTCGCAAGCCGAGCGGCTTCAGGTGAGGCCAGACGGCGCGCTGGACATGGATGCGCTGCGCGAGGCAGTGCAGCGCGAACGTCCGCTGGTGGCTGTGCAGCACGTGAATTCGGAAACAGGCAATAGCCAGGATCTGCCCGCTATTGCCAAGGTCGTAGGTGAGGCTGGCGGTTTGCTGCTGGCTGATTGTGCGCAAAGCGCCGGAAAGCTGACCGTACCACCGTGCGACATGGCTATCGTCTCTGCTCACAAATTCGGCGGACCCATCGGCATCGGCGCCCTGTTGGTGCGCGATTATGCTCTTCTGGAGCCTGTGGGCGGGCATGAGCGCGGCTACCGGCGCGGGACGGAGAACCTTCCGGGCGCGCTGGGCATGGCCGCCGCGCTGGAGGTGCCGGCACCCTACTTTGACGACGATACGCTGGCCGCGCGGGACCGGCTTGCCGCGGCCGTGCGGAGTGCGGGCGGCGTGTGGTTTGGGGATCGCCTGTCCGATCCGACACCGTTCGTAAATGCTCTGGCAATGTCGCAAATGTCTGCCACCGCGCAGGTGATGCGCTTCGATATGGCAGGTTTCGCCGTCTCGCAGGGCAGCGCCTGTTCCAGCGGCACGATGAAAACCAGCCACGTCATGTCGGCCATGACACTGGACAAGGACATCGCGGACCGTACGATCCGCGTTTCCCTTGGCTGGAACACCACGGCGGAGGAAGTCGATGCGTTTGCGGCTGCCTGGCAATCTCTTCTATAAGTGTTGCGCAGGGCAAACGGCCCGGAATGAAGCCAGGGCGCACACCCTTCCCTACAGACCGTCAACCGGGCAAAACGATGCGATGAAACAATATGTTTCCACGAATAACTTCGCAGGAGTGTCAACTTCGTTTCGCCACGGAAAACGGCTAGAAAGCAGGCGTTTTCAAGTTTTCGAGGCATCGTTACGATGTCAACTTCGTCATTTTCAACCCATGGAGTGGCCGCAGCAATGATCTATCTCGATTACCAGGCCACCACGCCTCTGGCCCCGGAGGCCCGCGATGCAATGCTGCAATGGCTGGACGGGCCGGAAGGCACCGCATTCGGCAATCCGCACAGTCCGCATCGCATGGGCCGCATGGCAGCGGCTGCGGTGGATCTGGCGCGTGACAGGGTGGCGGCGCTGTTCCCGCCTAATGGCCAGGTCATCTTCACCAGCGGCGCGACGGAGGCGATAAATCTCGCCATGCGCGGCTGTCCCGGCGAAGGCGCGATCAGCGTGTCCGCCATCGAACACGCCGCCGTTCTGGATACAGCCCATGCGATCGCGAAATGTCACGAATTGAACGTGGCTGCCGATGGGCAGTGCAATGCGAGGCAAGATATTCCCGCGAACACCAAACTTGTCGCCGTGATGCAGGTGAATAACGAGATCGGCGTGATCCAGCCTACGGTGGAATTCCATCGCAAGGCGAAGGAAGCAGGCGCGCTGTACCTGTGCGACGCGGTGCAGGCCTACGGCAAGATTGCGTTGGCGGCGGCAGACATGATTGCCGTTTCCGCGCATAAGATGCACGGGCCCAAGGGGATCGGCGCGCTTTGGGTTCGCAATGGTATCGATCTCGATCCGCAGCAGACCGGCGGCGGGCAGGAGGCTAAGTTGCGCTCCGGCACGCTTAGCCCTGCGCTATGTGCAGGCTTCGGCGCGGCGGCCAAGGTGGCGAAAGAGCGCATGGAGGAGGATGCCGCGCATGTCGAAGCCTTGTGGAACCGCGCGCGCGAATTGTTCGAGGATTGGGAATTGAACGGTAGCGCTGATGCGCGCTGGCACGGCAATCTCAATATCCGCAAGAATGGGCTGGATGTGGCACGTCTGATGTCGGATTGCCGCGACGTGATGTTTTCCGCCGGGTCTGCCTGTGCCAGTGGATCGGGCCGTCCCAGCCACGTGTTACAGGCCATCGGACTGGATGCTGCAGAAGCGAAAAGCTCGATTCGGTTGGGTTTCGGACGCTATACTGACCTCGACGATCTTGAAACTGCCGCCGAAAAGGTTAGGTTTGCTGCATCGCAACAAGGATAGACCCCATCAAAGTCACCTTCATTACGCGCAAGAACAAGAGGGTGGAGGCCGAGGCCGCGCCCGGTGATCGCCTGCTGGAGGTGGGCCAGGCGGCAGGCATGCCGCTGGAGGGAACCTGCGAAGGCCAGTTGGCCTGCTCGACTTGTCATGTGATCGTGGCGCGCGAATGGTTCGACAAGCTGACCCCGGCAAGCGAGGACGAGGAAGACATGCTCGACCTTGCTGCCGACGTTCAGGCCACCAGCCGACTGTCCTGCCAGATAGTGCTGGCCGAAGACCTGGACGGCATCGAAATGCGCATTCCGAACGACAGCAACGACGCGCAAGGCTTTTGAGGCGGAGGAGCGGGCGAGAAAAAACCCCGCCGCACAATGTTGTGCGACGGGGGCGAAGCGAAGCCCCGATCCCTGTTCTCGGGAGGGGGGATGATTGCAAGGATCAGGCGGCTTCGTTCAACTTGTTCTTCTGTTCTTCAAGTGCGGAAATCAGTGCCTTTGAGAATGCGGGAATGTCGTCCGGGTTCCGGCTGGTGATAAGATTTCCATCCACAGCCACTTCCTGGTCAACGACATTGCCACCAGCATTCGAAAGATCGGTCCGCACGCTGGGCCAACTTGTAACGGTTTTGCCATTCACGACCCCGGCTTCCACCAGCATCCACGGCGCGTGACAGATTGCTGCAACCGGCTTGCCCGATGCGCAAAAATCGCGGACGATCTGCACGGCCTTGTCGTTCATGCGCAAGATATCCGGATTGATCTGGCCACCGGGAAGAAGCAGGGCGTCGAACTTGCTGGCGTCGGCCTTGTCCACGGTGAGATCGACATCGACGGAGTTGCCCCAGTCGTCCTCGTCCCAGCCCTTGATCTGGCCGTGGTCCAGACTGACGACCACGGTTTCATAGCCTGCATCGTCCAGGTTGGCCTTGGGCTTTTCCAGTTCCGATTGTTCGAAACCGTTGGTGGCGAGGATCATGATACGTTGAGCCATATTGGCGCTCCTTGAATTAAATTGCTGTTTGATCGCTGAACGGGTGGGGAAAGCGCCTCGTTCCATGCTGTCCGCCGAATGGAGACGGTGATAGGGCGAAGCGCATGGCAACCGTTGAAGAACCTGAAGATACCGGCGCGGGCATCACCCGCGAACCTTTCGAAAGTGCGCTGGAAAGCCGCTACCTCGTCTATGCCCTGTCCACGATCACCGCGCGTTCGCTGCCAGATCTGCGCGATGGGCTGAAGCCGGTTCACCGCCGCTTGTTGTGGACCATGCGGCAACTGCGCCTCGCGCCGGATAATACGTTCAAGAAAAGCGCCCGTGTGGTGGGCGATGTGATCGGCAAGTATCACCCGCACGGCGACACGGCGGTCTACGATGCCATGGTGCGCCTCGCCCAGCCGTTCACGCTGCGCTATCCTCTGGTGGAGGGGCAGGGCAACTTCGGCAATATCGATGGCGATAACGCCGCTGCCTATCGCTACACCGAATGCCGCCTGACGCGCACGGCCATGCACCTGATGGCCGGGCTGGACGAAGGCACGGTCGAGTTCATTCCCACATACAACAACGAAGAAGAAGAGCCGGCTATCATGCCGGGCATCTTCCCCAACCTGCTGGCCAACGGGGCCAGCGGCATCGCCGTGGGCATGGCCACCAGCATCCCCAGTCACAACGTGGCCGAGGTGCTGGATGTGGCCGAAATGGTGTTGTTCAACAAGGATGTGACGCACCAGGAATTGATGGGCGTTTTCAAGGGCCCGGATTTTGCCACGGGCGGTCTCGTGGTGGATAGCGAAGAGGCGATCAGCCGAGCCTATGAAACCGGGCGCGGCAGCTTTCGTGTGCGCGGCCGCTTCCACGCGGCGGAAGCGGACAATGCCGAGGATCGCGAGACGGGCATCGAGCGGCTGAAAGGCGGCGGATACCAGCTGGTCATCTCCGAAATTCCCTACCAGGTGCCCAAGGGCAAGCTGATCGAACAGATCGCGGCCACTATCGCTGACAAGAAGCTGCCCATCCTCGAAGATGTTCGTGACGAGAGCGACGAGCAGGTGCGCATCGTGCTGGTGCCGCGCAGCCGCAATGTCGATCCTGAACTGCTGAAGGAAAGCGTCTACAAGCTTACCGACCTCGAAACGCGCTTTGGTCTCAATCTCAACGTGCTGGACGCTACGCGCACGCCCATGGTTATGGGGTTGAAGGAGCTGCTGGGCCACTGGGTTGCGCACCAGATCGAGATTCTGCAGCGCCGCACCACGCATCGCCTCGCAAAGATAGCGGACCGGCTGGAATTGCTGGAAGGCTACATCATTGCCTTCCTCAACCTGGATCGGGTGATCGAGATCATCCGTACCGAGGATGAGCCAAAGCCGGTGATGATGGCGGAATTCGGACTTACCGACCGGCAGGCCGAAGCCATCTTGAACATGCGGCTGCGCAGCTTGCGCAAGCTGGAGGAGATGCAGCTTCGCAGCGAGAAGGACGAGCTGCAAAAGGAGCAGGACGAACTGCAGAAACTGCTCGACTCTCCTTCGCGCCAGCGCACCCGGTTGAAGCGGGATATGGCTTCGCTGCGCAAGGAATACGGACCGGAAACCGAGATCGGCGCGCGCCGCACCACAATTGCCGAGGCATCGCCCACCGTCGAATTCAACCCCGATGCCATGATCGAGAAAGAGCCCGTGACGGTGATCCTCTCGGCCAAGGGCTGGGTGCGCGCCGCGAAGGGTCATGTCGATCTTGGCAAGGATGGTCGCGGCGATTTCAAGTACAAGGAGGGCGACGGCCCCGCCTTTGCCGTGCAATGTCAGACGACGGACAAACTGCTGCTGTGCGGGGCGGACGGGCGCTTTTTCACGCTGGGTGCCGACAAGCTGCCAGGCGCGCGCGGATTTGGTGAGCCGGTGCGAAACACGCTGGATATCGACGCTGCAACCCAGATCATCGCGATGGTGGTGCACGAGAAGGACAAGCAGATCCTGCTTGCGTCCACCATCGGCAAGGGCTTCGTCGCTATTACCGATGAACTGCTGGCAGAGACGCGCAAGGGGCGCCAGGTGGTGAACCTGAAGGACGATGCGAAGTTGCTGGTGGCCCGCGAAGTGGCGCCCGAGCACGATCACGTGGCCGTGGTGGGCGAGAACCGCAAGCTGGTGGTCTTCGCGCTGGAGGAAATGCCGGTGATGACGCGCGGGCAGGGCGTAACCTTGCAACGCTACCGCGATGGCGGCCTGTCCGATGTCACCACTTTCAAACTGGAGGATGGTCTCAGCTGGACGATGGGCGGCGATACCGGCCGCACCCGTACAGAGAATGACATTGGCATGTGGAAGGTGGCGCGTGGCGCTGCCGGTCGCCTGCCGCCGCAGGGTTTTCCCAAGGACAACAGGTTCTGAACTACGCTGACTTCGATGATGGTGGCGGAAAGTTCAAGCGCGGCTGTACGTGGGCGTCGATAGCCTCTTGTTACTTGTGACTGGGATTTTCACCTAAGTACGGTGGGTCACCTCCGGCAACTCGTGCGGCGGACCGTCTGGAAGCTGCCGACCATAACAGAAAACCCGGCAGGATCGCTCCTGCCGGGTTCCTTGGTGATTTGGATAAGCTGGAAGCTTAGCCGGCCTGTGCGGCCAGGGCAGCTTCCAGATCCGTCATGGTGATACGGGCCATCAAAGTACCGTTGGGATCGACCACGAACATGTCGCGCGGCAGGGTCACCATGCTTTCGTCTTCGCGCACGATGACGATGTTGGTGCCGTCGATGTTGTCGATCGTGCCAAGCGGCTGCGGATCGGCGGTGACCACGGCAGCGCCTTCGACCAGTGCGGCAGCCAGTGCTGCTTCAGCGGCAGCAAGCTGCTGTTCGTGCATCTGCACAAGCTGGTCACGCGTGATGTTCAGCGTGGGGCCGGCTTCGCTTTCGCCGAAGGCGTTAGCGGGCAGGGCGATCTGGTAGTCACCAACCGTCATCAGAACGGACTGCTCATTGGCTTCTGCCACGGTGCCGATAGCCTGTCTCTTATACACATCTCCGAGCCCACGAGACAGGCAGAAATCTCG
>OJED01000119.1_pt1 | contig 20770 bp, 21 predicted proteins | sample 1593181 | NCBI WGS metagenome assembly OJED01 (sample SAMN05416772, study PRJEB24817) | seawater metagenome | isolation source: Sea water | place: Canada:Atlantic | collected 2013-07
GAGATTTCTGCCTGTCTCGTGGGCTCGGAGATGTGTATAAGAGACAGGGACTGGACGACGATCCGGCAAAGCTGGACCGGCACGAATGGCACGGCGTACCCATGCGCCTGTATGAGCCGGGGCCGCTAGGTCATGCACCGCAATTGACGAAAGACCTGCTGGCCAGCGATCATGACCTTTTGCACCAGCATGGCTTGTGGATGTACCTTTCCATCGCCGTATCGAAATGGCGCGCGCGCACCGGCAGGCCGGTGGTCATCTCGACGCAAGGCATGCTGGAGCCATGGGCACTTTCCAATTCCGCCTGGAAAAAGGCGCTGGCAGGCTGGCTCTACGAAAAGCGCAATGTGCAAAGGGCATCCGCGATCCACTGTTCGCAGGCGGAGATGGCGGGCGTTCGCGCCTATGCGCGCCGCAGTACGGTGGCAGTCATTCCCAATGGCACGGTGCTGCCCGACTCGATCGAGCGGTCGCCTGATGGCGGGAAGAAGAACCTTCTGTTCTTTGGTCGCCTACACCCCAAGAAAGGCGTGGCCGAACTGATCGAGGCCTGGGCCATGCTGAAGGAACGGAGTGAGGCTACCTCCTCGCAGTGGAAACTCGTCGTGGCAGGCTGGGACGATGGCGGGCACGAGGCGCGCTACAAGGCGCTGGCCCGCGCGTCCGGGCTGGACGAAGACGACATCTTATTCCCCGGTCCACAATTCGGCGAGGACAAGACGCGGCTGCTTTCCGGCTCCGACGCTTTCATTCTGCCGTCCTATTCCGAAGGATTCCCGATGGCCGTGCTGGAGGCCTGGTCCTACCGGCTGCCGGTGTTCATGACCCGCGAATGCAACATAACTGACGGTTTCGCAGCAGGTGCGGCAATCGAGATTGGCAACGATCCGCCGGAACTGGCAACGACGTTGGCAACGCATCTTTGTGACGATACCGATTTGCCGCAGGTCGGCCTTTCCGGTCGGCGGCTGGTGGAGAAAGTGTACAGTTGGCCCGGCGTGGTGAGCGAACTGGCTGACGTCTATCGCTGGCTGGTGGAAGGCGGCGCGCGGCCTGCGTGCGTCGATATTGGCGGGACACCGGCATGAAGGTATCCTGCTTGCTGCTTTCCTACAACGAAGAGGCCAATATCGGCCCCTGCCTCGAGGCGCTTTCGTGGTGCGACGATATCGTGATCGTCGATTCCGGCAGCACGGATGATACGGTTGTCATTGCCCGCCGCCATGGCGCGCGCGTTCTCAGCCGCCCGTTCGACAATTTCGCCAACCAGCGCAACTGGGGCCTCGAGAATGGCGACCTGCGCCACGACTGGGTGCTGCATCTGGATGCGGACGAAATCGCCACCCCGCAATTCGTCGCCGCGCTGGAAGGTTTGCAGGCGGAGGCGGGGATCGATGCCTACAACGTACCATCGAAAACCATATTGTACGGCAAGTGGATAAGGCACGCCGGCATGTATCCCACCTATCAGGTGCGGCTGGGCCATCGCGACCGCCTGCGGTTCATCCAGGTAGGCCATGGCCAGCGCGAGGATCTGCCCGCCAGCCGCGTCGGCACGTTTGACGAGCCCTACCTGCACTATTCCTTCTCGCACGGAATGTTCGGCTGGCTGACCAAACATGTGCGCTATGCACGCGACGAGGCAGCGCTGATCGGTGCCATTCGCGAGGGGGAGGGCCTGGCTCCCGACAGTGGCGGTGCTTCAGGGGGCAGGCGAGCCGCCAAGGCGAGGGCAGCGGCGCTGCCGGTCGTGCTGCGGCCTTTCCTGCGCTTTATCTATATCTACCTGCTGAAACAGGGGTTTCGTGACGGCAGGGCAGGCTTTGCCTACGCTTTCATGCTGGCCGTCTACGAAGGTATGACTGCGATATTCGTGCTTGAGGACAGGTTGGGAGGCAATGCCATGCCTCCCCCCGGCGACCGGAGGAATGATACGAAATGAAGATACTGGTCACGGGCGGCGCGGGCTTCATCGGTTCGCACGCATGCAAAGCCCTGAAGACTGCAGGGCATGAACCTGTCGTTCTGGACAACTTGCGTACCGGACACCGCTGGGCGGTGAAATACGGCCCGTTCGAGCATGGCGACATCCTTGAAACCAGCCGCGTCGCCGCGTTGCTGCAGAAGCACGAAATCGAAGCGGTGATGCATTTTGCCGCGCTGGCCTATGTCGGGGAATCGATCAGCCAGCCAGGCGCCTATTACCAGACCAACGTGGTGGGCACGCTGTCGCTGCTCGGTGCCATGCGGCTCGCGGGCGTGAACAGGTTCATCTTCTCGTCCACCTGCGCCACCTTCGGCAATGTGGACCATCACATTTCGGAGGCCGATCCGCAGAATCCCATCAACCCCTATGGCGCGTCGAAGCTGATGGTCGAGCGCATCCTGCGCGATTACGCGGCGGCCTTCGGCATCGCGTCGGTGGCCCTTCGCTATTTCAACGCTGCGGGGTCCGATCCCGATGGCGAGCTCGGCGAAATTCACGATCCCGAAACGCACCTGATCCCGATCACCCTGTTCGTGGCGGCGGGAATGCGCGACAAGCTGAACGTGTTCGGCACGGACTACGATACCCACGATGGCACCTGCGTGCGCGATTACATCCACGTGTGCGATCTGGCCGATGCCCACGTGGCCGCTCTCGGCGTTCTCGAAACTGGCACCTTCAAGGCGTTCAATCTTGGCAACGGCAATGGCTTTTCAGTCCGCCAGGTGATTGATCGTGCCGAAGCGATAACCGGCAAGCCCATCGCCTGGGAAGCCTCGCCGCGCCGCGAGGGAGACCCGCCTTCGCTGGTGGCCGATGCCACGGCGGCCAGGACGGCGCTGGGCTGGAACCCGCGCTATCCTTCGCTCGACGACATGATTGCGCACTCTTGGGACTTTCTGACCGAGCATCGGGCGAAGCTGCCTTCATCATGACCCGCGGGCCCGAACCGGATGATGGTGCATCTGCACGCGATATCGCGGCCAACCGCGCTGCGCGCAAATGGTCCGCGAGGGAACTGCTGGGCCGCCTTGCATGGGAATGGGTCGGCGCTATCGCCTTTGCGCTGACACCGCGCCCGTTCTGGGGCTTGAGGCGAACGATCCTGCGATTGTTCGGCGCACGGATTGGCGAGGGTGTACATATCTTCCCCAGCGTGCGGATCGCCGTTCCGTGGAATCTAACGATGAATGCCTTCTCCTCGCTGGGAGACCGGGCAATCCTCTACAACCTTGGCCCCATCACCATCGGGCAGCGCGTTACCGTATCGCAATACGCCCATCTTTGCGCCGGCTCACACGATTACACGACAAAGACGTTCGACCTTACCAAACCACCGATCACCATCGGGGACGAGGCGTGGATCTGCGCCGATGCCTTTGTCGGGCCGGGTGTCACCATCGGGCAGGGCGCCATCGTCGGAGCGCGGGCTGTGGTGGTGAAGGATGTGGCCGACGCGGTGTTGGTGGCCGGTAATCCCGCCGCAGTGGTGAAACGACTGTCACCCCGCACCTAGAACTCTGGCTGTGGCGCGCAGGTCGTTACGCTGGCGGTTCGAGAGCCAGCAGTGCAAAGCTGGCAAGCCAGTGGGAACCCATGTAATCGCCGTCCACTGCTTCCATCGAGGCGTCGAGATGCGCCCTCGCACTTTTGCGTAGCTGTGACGCGCGTGCATCCTTGCCGAGGTGCGCCGCTATCTCGCGCAGCGCCCATGCGCGACTGAGGTTCAATCCGTCGAGGTGCGCCATCTTGCCATCTGTCGGATCGGTAACGATGACTGGGTGGCAAGCTTGTTCAATCCAGCCGCCTTGGGGCAGCACGCGGGCGAACCATTGGCTGAAATCGTGCGACGGTAAAACGCGCCGCATAAGCAGACTTACCGAAAGCACCGGCGACAGGAATGAATCGCCGCCGACGTCCCATCCGCGATATTCGGGCAGTTCGCCGAACTGGGCACGGGCATAGTCCGCGATCACCGCGTTCAGATCGGTATCGAAGGCCGCCGCCCATTCATGCGCCAGTGTCAGCGCGAAAGCGGTGTTGGCGTGGGTGCCGGTGGTGATCGGGTGCGCGAGCTTTGGCAGGTAGTCGCGAAAACCTGCTGCGAAATGACGCGCCAGCGGCTCCAGCAGCACGGCCCAGTCCTCGTTTTCATGGCGGCTGGCTTCAAGGTGCAGATAAAGCAGCCACGCCCAGCCATAGGGTCGCTCGAACCCGCGCGAAGCTGGCCTTTGCGCATAGGCAAGCTCGGCGGCGAGCTTTTTGGCGGTAAGTGTGTCCGTCGCAAGCGCCGTGATCTGCGGCGATTGCGGCATGTCGGGAAAGAGGCGGCGCAAGGTCAGCAGGGTCCACCAGCTGTGCACGCAGGAATGCCAGTCGAAACTGCCGAAGAATGCCGGGTGCATTTCGCGCGGGGTCTGCGCGTCTTGCGGGCCGGCCAGTACGTGGCCGATGGAGTTGGGATATTCCTGCCCCACGTGGCCCAGCGCAGTGCGGGCAAAGCGACGCGCCAGCGTTTCGTCCATCCGCCTCATGACTCTTTCCGCCCATATCCACCGCCACCTGGCGTACGGATCACGATTGTATCGCCGGGTGCCATGTCGGCAGCACCTGTCGCGCCCAGATCGAGGGTCGTGCCGTCCTTGCGTTCCACGAAGGTTTCCCCGGCTGCCGCATCGCCGCCGCCTGCGATGCCACGCGGGGCCACCTTGCGCCGGTTGGCGAGGATTTGCGCCTGCATGGGCTCCAGGAAACGGATCACCCTTTCCACCCCATCGCCGCCTTGCCACTGGCCCGCGCCGCCCGACCCGCTGCGGATGGCGAAACGCTCAACCCGCACAGGCAGGCGCGTTTCCAGTACCTCGGGATCGGTCAGGCGCGAATTGGTCATATTGGTCTGCACGGCATCTGTGCCATCGTGGCCGTCGCCTGCGCCCGAGCCTCCTGCGATCGTTTCGTAATATTGGCGAGTGTCGTCACCGAAGGTGAAGTTGTTCATGGTGCCCTGCGCCGGGGCCAGCGCGCCAAGAGCAGCGAAAATCGTGTCGGTCACGACCTGGCTCGTCTCCACATTACCCGCCACCACGGCAGCGGGTGGACGAGGAGAAAGCATGGAGCCTTCGGGCACCACGATCTCCACCGGGCGCAGGCAGCCATCGTTCAGTGGAATATCGTCGTCAATCAGGCATCGCAGGCAATAGAGCACGGCGGCGCGCGTGATGGAGGCAGGAGCGTTGAAATTGTTGGGCAGTTGTCCGCTGGTGCCGGTAAAATCGAAACGGGCGGTTCGGGCCTTCGCGTCGATATCGACAGCCACGCAAACCTGCGCGCCATTATCCATGGCGTAGGTGAAGCTTCCCGGCTGCAAGCGCTGCACCAGCGCGCGGACGGCGGCCTCGCCATGGTTCAGCGCATGACCCATATAGGCATTGAGAACCTCGCGGCCGTGTTCGCCCGCAGCATCGCCCAGCAGGTCCGCCCCGCGGGCGCAGGCGGCAAGCTGGGCCTTGAGGTCGGAGATATTGCGCGAGGGATTGCGCGCCGGATACGCGCCCGCAGTCAGCAGTGCACGAAGTTCCGCCTCGCAGAACCGCCCCTCGTCCACCAGCAACACGTCATCGAGGCGAATACCCTCTTCATCTATGCTTGTGCTGTCGGGCGGCATGGAGCCGGGCGCCGTGCCACCGATATCGGCATGGTGGCCGCGCGCCGCGACGAAGGCATCGGGCTGGGTGCTCTGGCACGACAGGAACACGGGCACGATCACCGTCACATCGGGCAGATGCGTGCCGCCTGCATAGGGATCATTCAGGCAATAGGCGTCGCCACGGCGGATCCCGCGCTGCGATCCTGCGCGGTTGTCCACGATACGGCGGATGCTGGCGGACATGGAACCAAGGTGCACGGGAATATGCGGTGCGTTGGCGATCAGCGATCCCTCGCCGTCGAACAGGGCGCAGGAAAAATCCAGCCGTTCCTTGATGTTGACGCTGCTGGCCGTGCTTTCCAGCACCACGCCCATTTCCTCGGCGATGGCCATGAACAAGTTGTTGAACACGGCAAGGCGGATCGGGTCCACCTGCGTCCCCATCGCTGGCGTGTGTTCGCGCGGCGCGATGCGGGTGAGGATCAGCGAACCGTCCTGCGCCAGCGTGGCGCGCCAGCCTGCCTCAACGATGGTGGTGGAGCCGGTATCGGGTATCATGGCGGGCCCGTCCAGCGATTGACCGGGTGTGAGCGAGCCGCGCTCCTCCACCACGCCCTGCCTCGCCAGCCCTCCGCTAGTGCCGCGTCCTTCCACGCTCAGCGCCTCCAGCACGATGGGCGCAACATCGTCGGACCAGCCGAAACGGCGGCGATGTTCCTCGCGAAAGCGTGCATCGGCATCGTCGCCCAGCGGCAGGTCCAGCGTGGTGTCGCTTCCCTCGAACCGCAGGCGCATGCGCGGGATCAGGTCGATATGGTCTGCGGCAATGCCTTGCGCCGCAAGGTCTTCCATCACCATTGTCTCAAGCCGCGCCAGCGGTTCGGCAAAATCCTCGGGCAGAGGGCGCACTACGCCTGCCTCTCGCATGGAAACGACCGGAGCCAGACCGATGCCGTAGGCAGAAAGCATGCCCGCCAAGGGGTGAACCAGCACGGTCTCTATACCCAGCTCGTCCGCCACGCGGCAGGCGAATTGTCCGCCCGCCCCGCCGAAACAGGCCAGCGCATGGGTCGTCACGTCATGCCCGCGGGCGGTGGAGATTGAACGGATGGCGTTCGCCATTTCGTCCACGGCAAGAGTGAGAAAGCCCTCCGCCAGCGTGTCGATCTCCATGGCCTGGGGAAGCTGCGCTGCGATCTCCTCGATGCGGGCGCGGCTGGCATCAGGGTCCAGCGGCTGGTCGCCACCGGGGCCAAACACGCGGGGAAACTCGTCCGGATCAATCCGGCCCAGCAGCAGATTGCAATCGGTCACCGTCAGCGGCCCGCCCTTGCGATAGCAGGCAGGGCCGGGATCGGCGCCCGCGCTTTGCGGGCCGACACGCAGCGATTGTCCATCGAAGCGGCAGACAGAGCCGCCGCCCGCCGCGACCGTATGTACCTGCATCATGGGCGCAGCGATAGGGATGCCCGCCACCACGCTATCGCTCGTGCGTTCATACTCGCCGGAATAGTGGCATACATCGGTACTGGTGCCGCCCATGTCGAACCCGATCAGCCTGTCGTACCCCAGCGCCAGTGCGGTTTCCGCCATGCCCACAACGCCGCCAGCGGGGCCAGAAAGAACGGCATCCTTCCCGCGAAACACGTGCGCATCGGCAAGGCCACCGTTCGATTGCATGAAGCGGAGCGAGCCGTGATCGGGCAAGCGCGCAGCCAATTGTTCCACGTAGTCGCGGATGACGGGTGAAAGGTAGGCATCAGCCACCGAGGTATCGCCCCGGGGCACCAACTTGATAAGCGGAGACACCTCGTGGCTGGCACTGACCTGCGTGAAGCCAAGCTCGCGAGCGATCTTCGCCAGTTTCGCCTCGTGGTCCTGATATTGCCAGCCGTGCATCAGCACGATGGCGAGCGCTTCGAAGCCTTCGTCACGCAAAGCTGCAAGTTCTCGCCGCGCTGCGTCTTCTTGCAAGGACACCAGCACCTTGCCATCCACGCTCACGCGCTCGGCGATTTCGATGGTACGGCTTTCCAGCCTCTCGGGTTTCACGATGTGGCGCGCAAAGATATCGGGCCGCGCCTGATTGCCGATTTTCAACGCGTCGGCGTGACCTTGTGTAATTGCCAGGGCAACGCGTGTCCCCTCGCGTTCAAGCAAGGCATTGGTGGCAATCGTGGTGCCAATGCGCAGTTCGGAGATCGGCGCGTCGCCATGTTCGGAAATCAGGCGTCGCACTGCCTCGCTCGCGGCATCTGGATATTGCTCGGGATTGCTGGAAAGCAGCTTTGTCGTAACAATTCCACCTGCGGGCGTTTGCGCCACCACGTCGGTGAAGGTGCCGCCGCGGTCGATGGCGAAGCGATAGGATCCGGTCATGCCATCCTATCTACGCGCACATCGGCGGCAAGCAAACGCCTCGCAAATTGGTCTGGCCATCGTTCTGAACCTTCGCCCTGAAATCACCGGATCACCCATGCAAAAGGCCCCGCCAGCCACTGGGGCTTGCGGGGCCTTTTGATTGTCAGCATCGCTGCTTAGGAAGCGAGCCCTGCGGGAATGGTTGCGTCTTTCTTCAGATAGACGCGGTTGTCATCGATGCGGTCCACCGATTCCAGCGGCACGTAGTGGTGCATGTTGTCTTCGCTGTCGGTACGCGTCAACTTGATGCGATCGTCCTTAACCTCGTCAACTGTGCCAAGATGCTGGCCTTCAGCGCCGGCGACTTCCATATGTTCCTTGATACGTAGCTTCTCAAACATGAAATTTCCTTTCAATCTTATCAGGTTATACAAGAATAACGGTTGGGAGGACGCGCTCGTTCCTCATCTCGTCCCGGCGTGCAAACGGGTCATGGTGGACTGGTGCAATCGCGCTGCTGCGCTAAAGTAATTACGAAAGAGAGGAGCGATGGCTGGAACCGGATACGGCAATCCCAAACGTCTGAACTGGAAGCTGATCGTGCTGATCGTGCTGCTTCACCTGGCCGGGCTTTTTGCCCTGGCCCGTGCGTTGGCGCCCGAATTTACCGCCAGCGTAATGGAGCAGGCAAGCTCGTTCGTGACGGTAACCGTTGCCACTTACGAGGAAGAGCCGCCGGAGGCGGAGCCGAGCATAGCTCCTCCGCAACCTGACGAGGGAGCGGCGGCCGAAGCGGGCAAAGAGGCCGTGGCACGCGAAATCGTCGCCCCTCCGCAGCCTTTGCCCCGGCCTAGCCCGGCACCGCGCGCATCCTCCACCGGCACGGCCAACGCTTCCGGCGCGACCGACAGGGGAGAAGGCACCGGCGCTGGCGGTCAGGGCGATGGCACCGGCAGCGGGCGCAGCGGATCGGGGCAGGGCGGGTCCGTGGCGGTGGGTCCGTCCGTGCGTTCTGGCGAATTGAACGAGGCACGCGATTTTCCCGTGCCCCAAGGCGGGCGGGCGGCGCGGTTTGGCAAGTCCGTTATCGTGCATTTCACCGTCACCACCGATGGCCGTGCGCGCAATTGCTCTGTCGCCAGCACGGGCGTGGATGCCGCCACCACCGCACGGGTATGCCCACTGGTAGTGGAGCGCATTCGGTTCAACCCCGCCACCGCGCGGGACGGGTCGCCGGTAGAGGCGAGCTATGGCTATCGCGTCGATTTTCGTGCGCGCAATTGATATCGGGCTTGCGCTATGTGGCTGAATTTCACACTGCGGCACCATGAGCATGATCCATCCGGTAGTTCTGTGCGGAGGCAGCGGAACGCGCCTTTGGCCCCGCAGCCGCAAGGCCAAGCCCAAGCCTTTCCTGCCACTGGTGGGGAAGCACACGCTGTTCGAGGCGACACTGGCCCGCGTTGCCGATCGCGAAATGTTCGCCTCGCCCACCGTCGTGACAGGAGCCGCGCATCTGCCCCATGTCGAGGCGCAACTGTCCGAAAAGGCCGCGATCATCGTGGAGCCGGAGGCGAAGAACACCGCCGCCGCCATCGCCCTTGCCGCCGCACGCCTGCCCGAAGATGCGGTTATGCTGGTGTGTCCCAGCGACCACTATATCGCCGATGTCGCCGCCTTCCACGCAGCCATTGCCGACGCGACGAAGCTGGCACGGCAGGACTATATGGTCACCTTCGGCATAACGCCTACCGCGCCGGAAACCGGTTTCGGCTACATCCGGCACGGAGAGGCGATCGAAGGCGGCTTTGCTGTCGCGCAATTCGTGGAAAAACCGGATCTCGAGCGTGCAATTCAATTTCTTGCCGCCGGCGAATACAGCTGGAACGGCGGGATCTTCGTCTTTCGTGCAGGAGCTTTCCTGGCTGAACTGGCAAGGCACCGCCCTGCGCTGGCCGACGCCGTTTCCCGCGCCGTTGGCGAAGGGCGAACCGATGGTGCGCGCTTCCATCCTGATGGGGAGGCTTTCGCCGCCATCCAGCCCGAATCGGTGGACTACGCCGTGATGGAGGAAACTGCGCGCGCTGCGATGGTGCCAGTGTCGATGGGCTGGTCCGATATCGGCAACTGGCACGCCCTTCGCGATGCGCGCGGCGGCGACGATGCAGGCAACCGCGCAAGCGAAAATGCCGAGCTGGTCGACTGCAGGAACGTGCTGGCCGACAGCGACGGGCCGCGCATCTGGGCCATCGGGCTGGAAGATGTGGCCATCGTTGTCGACGGCGACGATGTATTGGTCACCTCGATGGAAGGCGCGCAGAAGGTTGGCAAGCTGACCGGCGCTGCGCAGCAATAGGGGAGGAGGTTTGATGGATGGCATGATCGCACAGACCATCCAGCTGGCGCTGGCCCCGGTTTTCGTGCTGGTGGCGATTGCCAGCATTATGAACCCGCTGACATCGCGACTGGGCCGCGTGGTGGACCGCAGCCGCGAATTGCAGCGCCTTTATTCGCAGACCAAAGGAGAGGAGCACGACAATATCGTGCGCGAGGCCCGCTCGCTGGACCTGCGAATCGACCTGATCGGGCGCGCCATTCTGCGGCTGGTTGTATCCGGCCTGTTTATCGGTCTGACGGTTGTCTTGCTGTTCCTGGAAGAATTCGCCGGTATCGGCCTAACCGGCGTGGCAGCCGTCGCTTTCATCATAGCCGTGGCACTGTTGATGTGGGCGCTGCTGACATTTCTGCGCGAAACGCGCGAGGCCACGAAGACGTTGCGTATTCCTGAAATGTACCTGGAGAAAGAGCGGCAGCTCTAGCCTGCAACCTAGTTTTGGGGCGGCGCCAGCATGCGTTGCCCCTGATCGCGGATCGCGGCATCGATCATCGGTTGCAGAAAGCCCAGCGCTGGCGGCAGCACCATATGGAAGATGACCTTGCTATCCTCCACATCGATATGTCCCGTAATCATCTGCCCCATCGCGTTGATAGACATGGTCATTCGATCTTCGCTGGGCCAGCTGGTTTGCACTTCGGCCATGCCGCCGGGAATGTTGTCAGCGATCTTGTGGCTGTTGTCGGCCAGGCGTCGGCGCACTTCTTCGCGGCCAAGATCGTGCGGAATTTCGATATCCATCAATTGTCCTTATCGGGCGGAGGAAGCGAGGCATCGCTGCCGCCATACTTGTAATCGAGATAGCGATTCTTGATCGCCAGATCGTCCAGCGACCCTTCCGCCAGTTGCCGGGTTACATGGTCGATCTCCTTGCTGATCTTGCCCAGGCTGTCCACCAGCTGCGCGTCGGGACTGGACCCTGCGCGTTCTTCCCGGCGAAGATTGTCGGGTATCTTGCGATAGGATTCGATGGTTTCGGGCAGATACTCGCCCACCAGCTTGCGCGTTTCCGCAGCTGCAGGATGGGCCGGGTCGACATGCTCTAACTGCTTACCCAAGGCGTCCAGTTGCACGCCCAGATCATCCACCAGCCGCACGGCGGGTGGCGGCAGGGCGGGGCGCTGGCCTTCCAGCCACAGTTCGGTGCGGGCCACTAGCTGCTTTGCGTCCTGCGTGCGGGTGAGATCGGCCCTCTGCGGGATTTTTACTTTCGGGTAATTGGCGAAGATGAAGGTGACGGCGATGATGGCAAGGAAAGCGATCATTACGCCGGTGAAGCCGATCCCGTTCAACGCCAGTCCCAGCACGCCAGACGCGACCAGCACAGCAATGATCCCGCCGAGAATCAGCTTCAGCCGCGTCTTGAGATTCTTCGAGCGCAGCGCCTTCGATCCCTGCCCGATGGCGGGGCCGGAACTGCGATGCCGCCCACCATTCTGATTGTCGCGCAGCACGGCGCGGCTTTCGGACAGGATACGGTCACTCTGCCGTGTCAGGTCTTCGGCCATCAGCCCTCCAGACTCAGCAGGCCGGTGTCATTCACTTGCGATGCGGCCTGCGCCTGTCCCTCGGCACGGGCGATGTAGCCGCGCGATTTCTCCACCTCGGTGGAAAGCGTCTCGACGGTCTGCTTCATGGAATCGAGCGCACGCAGCTTGAAGCTGTCCACCTCGTCCATGGTGTCGTAGATGTTCTGGAAGGCGCGTTGCAGCGTTTCCATGGGGATCGTGCTGCTGGCCGCCTGCTCGTGTATCTGCGCGGTGTTGTCACGCAGCATCTGGCCGGTGGAATCGATGATACCAGCTGTCGTCTGGTTCAGCGCGGTAATTTGCCCCAGCACCAGCTTCTGGTTGGTCATCGCCTGGGCCACCGTAACGGCTGTGCGCAGTGCGCCCACGGTGGTGGTGCTTGCACGGTCCACGCCCTTCACCAGTTCCACGTTGTTCTTCTTCACCAGGTCCAGTGCCAGATAGCCCTGCACCGATACCGCCATCTGGGTCAGCAGGTCCTGCGTACGCTGGCGCACGTAGAACAGGGCGGTTTCGCGAATGGCCTTGGCCTTTTCCGGATCGGTGGAATCCAGCTCGTTCGCCTTTGCCTCCAGATCGCCGTCCAGTGTCTTGGCGATGTGGATCATCTGTTCCAGATTGCCCATCGCTTCCCATAGCTTCTGGCGCTCCACATCGATGGCGGCATTATCCATCAGCAGTTCGTCCTTGCCGCTGGAAAGTCGGGCAAGGATCGACTGGATATGCCCTTGCGAGCTGGTGTAGCTGTCGAAATAGTTCTTAAGCTTGTTGCCGAAGGGAATGATGCCGAGAAACTTGCGCCCGGTCATCTTGCCGCGCCTGCCGGGGTCCAGTTCCTCTACAGTGCGCCGTAACTGGGTCAGATCGGCTCCGACGCCGCTGTCCTGATCCATCGCGCGCACGGGCCGGTCGAGGAAGCGGTTGGACATGCTGCTGGCAGCCATGATCTCCTTGCGCCCCATATTGGTGATCTGATCCACCTTCTTGCCGAAATCGGGCGATTTCGCATCCAGCGCCACCAGCTCGTTGACAAAGCCGTCGACCTTTTCCTGCAGCGCGCTTTTCTTCTCCTCGCTGACAGGAACAAGGCCCGCAGCCTGCATCGGCGCGACACTGGGCACCGGATCGGGCGGCGTCAGGTCGAAATCATTCGCTGTTTTCGTCGTGGTCTCGTTCGTGCTGGCCATGCGCCTTCGTTTCCCTCTTTGCCGTCTTGGCACCTGTAACTGTATTAGGCACGCAAGACACGCGTTTCAAGTTTTGCCGCTGATCTCGTTTTGCCTTGGCGAGTTTCCGCGATATTGACGCGCAATGCAATCAGAACCCACTTCGGCCGATCCGGCGATCACAACCACCAACCGGCCAGCGGGTACTGCGCAGGACACAGCAAATCCCGCCACGGGCTTTGGCGAAGTGCTCAACACCTTTCGCGGCTGGTGGGGCCATGACGTTACCGGCACGGTTGACCAGATTGCGGTAATCGAAAAACGGCGTAGCGAATGCAAGCTTTCCGCGCGTTATCTACTGATGGTCTCGATGTCGGCAGGCATCGCCATCCTTGGCCTGCTGCTGTCGTCCCCAGCTGTCGTTATCGGTGCCATGCTGCTGTCGCCATTGATGGACCCGATCATGGGCGTGGGGTTCGCGCTGGCGACGGGCGATTTCAAATGGTTGCGCCAATCGGCCAAGTCGCTGGCGGTCGGCACGCTGTTCGCCATCCTGTTCTGCGCGCTGATCGTGATGATTTCCCCGCTGCAAACCGTCACCAGCGAAATCGCCGCACGAACGCGGCCCAACCTGTTCGACCTTGCCGTGGCTTTCTTTTCTGCCGTGGCTGGCGCCTACGCGATGATCCGCGGCCGGGAGGGGACGATCGTCGGGGTGGCCATTGCTACGGCCTTGATGCCGCCGCTGGCGGTGGTGGGCTTTGGCCTTGCGACCATGAACGGCACGGTGTTCTGGGGATCGCTGTTCCTGTTCGTCACCAACCTCACCGCCATCGCGCTGACGGCAACGGCCATGGCGCGCGTCTACGGATTTTCCACCAGCCTTTCCGAGAAGCAGACGCAGTGGCAGGCGATCCTGATCTTCGCCGCTTTCGTGGCGCTGGCTATCCCGCTGTTCCTGTCACTGCGGCAGATCGTCTGGGAAACCACGGCCACACGGCAAGCCAGCAACGTGGTGGTCGAAGTGTTCGACGGCCGCGCCACCGTCTCGCAGATGGAACCCAACTTCAACTCGGAACCCATGCAGGTGACCGCCACCGTGCTGACGCCCGAAATCATCGGTGATGCGGAAAGCCGTGCGGAAGCCCTGATGAGCCGGGAATTGAACCGCCGCGTCGAGGTTTCGCTGACCCAGCTTCGCGTGGGTACCAGCGCGCAGGCGGCAGAGGAAGCGCAGCTTTCACAGGCTCGCGCACAGGAACGTGCTGCGCTGGAGCAGGCGGAGGATATCGCCGATCGCCTGTCGCTGCTGGCCGGTGTGCCGGTGGACGAGGTGACGGTGGACCGCGATCGCCGCCGCGCGCTTGTCACCGCGCGCCCGCTGGATGGCGCCTCGCTCGCCGCTTACGAGGAACTGGAGCGGCGTATCGACGCGACGGAACCCGAGTGGGATATCCGCCTCACCCCGCCGCTGCGCGCCCTGCCGCAGATCACCTTCGAACAGGTTCAGAACGCGGAGGATGGCGAGCCGGCGCAATGGGCGCTGACCTCGCAAGGAACGCGGGCGGTCGCGCTGGCCGCCTGGGCCCACGGACGCCTTGGCCTGCCGATCGCTGTCAGTGGATCCGCAGAAGCTGTGGCCGCCGTGCGCAATGCTTTTTCGCACCACGATATCGCCGTTACGGCGCAGGAGACCGGGAACGGCTACGCGCCGGTAACGGTTAGCTGGTCATCAACAGGGAGTGATTGATAGATGTCTGCCGAACTCACCGTCCTAGCACTGGCCGCCATATTGCTGCTGGTGCACATCTTTTCCGCCACCCATTACAAGACGAAGCAATATGGCCTCGACTGGAACATGGGCGCGCGGGACGAGGATACGCAGCCGCTCAACGATATCGCCGGACGGCTGGACCGTGCGCGCGGCAATTTCCTTGAGACTCTGCCGCTCGCCATCATCGCGCTGGGCGGCGTCGTGATGGCAGGCAAGGCCAGCGACCTTACCGCCATTGCCGCATGGGTTTGGCTGGCCGCGCGGGTCATCTACCTGCCGCTGTACTGGGCGGGCATTCCCAAGATCCGCAGTTACGTGTGGGGCGTGGGCCTGCTGGCGCTGTTGTTCGTGCTGGGCGTACTGCTGCTGGGCTAACCTTTCAGGCTGCGACCTCGATGGGCTCGATCTCGCCCGAAAGGTAAAGCTTCTTCGCCTTGGCGCGGCTGAGCTTGCCCGAAGACGTGCGTGGCAATGTGCGCGGCGGCACCAGTTCCACCACGCAGTTCATGCCGGTGACGGAGCGCACCTTGTCGGCGATCTGGTCACGCAGTTTCACCCGCTCGTCCGGGTCGGACACGCGGCAGTGCACCAGCACGGCAGGTGCTTCTTCACCATTCTCCGTCTCGATGGAGAAGGCGGCGATATCCCCGTGGTTGAAGCCTGCCAGTTGTTCAACTGCCCATTCGATATCCTGCGGCCAGTGGTTCTTGCCGTTGATTATGATCATATCCTTGGCGCGGCCCACGATGAACAGATAGCCATCGGCCATGTAGCCCATGTCGCCCGTATCCAGCCAGTCGCCCTTGCCATCATCACCCGGGACGAGACATTCGTTCGTCGCCTCCTCGTTGCGGAAATAGGAATGCATCACGCTTGGGCCACGGCACCAGACCTTGCCGATCTGGTGATCGCCCTTGGCGGCGTTGTTCTCTCCGCGGATTTCGACTTCCATGTCCTGTAGCGGCTTTCCGCAGTTCACGATGGCGCGGTAGCGGGCGGGGCGCGAAAGGTCGCGGCGGGTGCCGGACAGGCGCTCCTCCTCCACCAGTTCGACGCGTATGCCTTCGCCCGGCGGCATCACGGTGACAGCGAGTGTCGCCTCGGCCAGGCCGTAGCTGGGGGTAAAGGCGCTCGCCTTGAACCCTGCATCGGCAAAGGCGTTGACGAAGTTTTGCATCACATCGGGGCGGATCATGTCCGCGCCATTGCCTGCAAGACGCCAGCGCGAAAGGTCGAACCGTTCGGCGACATTGGTCTGGCTGGAAACGCGCCGCGCACAGATATCGTAGCCGAAAGTGGGCGAATAGCTGAGCGTCGACCCTTCGTTGCGGCTGACGAGATCGAGCCATGCCAGCGGGCGGCGGGCGAAATGCTCCGTCCGCAGGTAATCTACGCTCACCTGGTTGGCGATAAGCGACAGGAAGCAGCCGACAAGACCCATGTCGTGATACCACGGCAGCCAGCTGACGACGCGGTCGTTATAACCGATGTCCATGCTGTCGGCATGGCCGAAAAGGTTGTGCAGCAGGGCTTTGTGCGTCACCGCGACACCGGTGGGGAAGCGGGTGGAGCCGCTGGAATACTGCAGATAGCAGATATCTTCGGGGCTCGCCTCGGGCAGGGCAACCTCCGGCGCGTCCTGCTGGCTGAAGGTCTCCCAGTCCATGCCCTCGCAACCCTGGCGTTGCGCGGCGGCAAATGCCATCTCGCTGATTTCCGCAGGATAAAGCAGAATCTTGGGATCGGAACTCTGCAACTGCACCGAAAGCTGATCGATATAGCTTTCCTTGCCACCGAAAGTGGTGGGCAAGGGCAGCGGAACGGGCCATGCGCCTACGTAGACGCAGGCGCAGAACAGGGCGGCGAATTCGGCACCTGTTTCCGCCACCAGTGCCACGCGATCATCCTTGCCGATGCCCATGGCAACCAGCCGATGCGCATCCGCAAGGGCATCTTTGCGCATTTCAGAATAGTGATAGACGCGCTGCAACGCGCCGCGCATATCGTGGAAATTCAAGCCCTTTTCGCTGCGCGCTGCATAATCGATCGCCTCGTTGAAGGTGGCGAAATCTGATCGGCGGCGTGGCAGTGGACAGTCGTTGGGCGTAGGTTTGAGGTCAGTCATAAGTGCTTTGGGTTACCCCTTATCGCGCGCGCTTGTGGCGCCTCCCGAATAGCAATCGCGGCGCCGACTTGACCATCGGCACCGCGTCAATCTTTCCCATTTGACAGGAAGTGTGGCACGAATAAGGCCGATGGACCGCAATTCACAAGAGCGAAAACGTTCCGCCCGGCGGAAAACACCTCTCGACGCGGCTCGATTCGAGGAAATGGCGCTTGCCTATGTCGCGCGTTTCGCCACCAGCGCGGCCAAGCTGGAACGTTATCTGCGCCGCAAGTTGCGCGAACGCGGCTGGGAAGGGGAGGAAGAACCCGACATTCCCGCCATGGTCGATCGCTACGTCGAACGCGGCTATGTAGACGATGCCGTCTATGCCCGCGCCAAAGCCGGTGATCTGTTGCGCCGCGGCTATGGCGGACGGCGCGTAAGGCAGGCGCTGGGACAGGCAGGCATCGGCGAAAGCGTGGCGGATGACGTTGCCCCTGCCGAATATACGGCCCGCACGGCCGCAGCCCACCTTGCCCGAAAGCGTGGTTTTGGTCCGTTTGCCGCAACACCGGTCGACAGGGAAAAGCGCGAGAAACAGATTGCCGCCATGCTGCGGGCAGGCCACACGTTCGATCATGTCCGCGCCGTGCTGGATGCGGTTGACGAGGACAATGTTATGCAATGGGTCGAAGAGGCCCGCGAAGAAAACGGAGAATGGGACGCATGATCTATTCGCGCAAGATGTCGCGCCAGCTCCTGGGCGCGTTGCTGGCAATCACGGCGGGCGCGCTGGCGGCCTGTTCGCCGCAGGCGGCAGAGCAGGTGCCCGAACCGACCAGGGCCGCGCCTTCCACCCATCCCGAATCCGGGCTGGAGGTGATCCCGGTGAAAGTTACCAGTGGGGACGAAACCTTCACCTTCATGTCCGAACTGGCGGATAACGCGGAGGCGCAGCGCCGCGGCATGATGTTCCGTACCGAAATGGGCGAGAACGAGGGAATGATCTTCCCCTATGAACGACCTGACAATCGGGGTTTCTGGATGCGCAACACCGTGCTGCCACTGGATATCATCTTCATCGGCCCCGACAATCGCATCCTGAATATCGCGGAAGGCGTTCCATACAACGAAACCAGCGTCCTGTCGGACGGGCTTGCCATCGCGGTGCTGGAACTGAACCGGGGCAGGGCGGCGGAACTGGGGATCGAACCCGGCGACCTGGTAGAGTGGTAAGGGCGCGCAAACCTGTTGGCGATCCGCGCTGGAGACGCTAATGGCCGCAACATGAGCTTTCTTGGCAAGATCTTCACCTGGTGGGACGGGGCCACCATCGGCACATCGCTATGGTCGGCGCGCAATGGCGAGCATGTGGGCACCGATGCGCAGGGCAACAAGTATTACCGCTCCAAGAACGTCAAGGATGGTCAGCGCGAACGCCGCTGGGTCATCTACGAAGGCCCCAACGATGCGAGCCGGGTGCCGAGTGAATGGCATGGCTGGCTGCACGGTTCCTACGATGCGCTGCCCGAGAGCCACCTGCAACCGTCCAAGATCTGGGAAGTGGACTACACCCCCAACGCCACCGGCAGCGACGCGCGTTACCTGCCTGCCGGTGCGCTGGAACGCGGCGGCAAGCGTGCTGCGGCCACCGGCGACTACGAAGCCTGGACGCCCGACGCGTGAGGCTGGCGGTTGCCGTCCTGGCGGCTGTGATGCTGGCGGGGACCCTTGCGGGCTGCGACAATTCCGCGCCAGAACCGCAAGCGCAATCGACCGAAGTGCCCGAAGAACTGGTGAGCGAGCCGATGCCCGACCTCGGCGATATCGAGGCGATCGGCACACCCATGGAAGACCGGGTGGCGACGCTTGGCCTGATCAACAAGCGCAACAATATCTCGCGCGATATCGAACTTAGCCCTGGCGAATCGCGGCGCGTGGACGATGTGATCGTGCGCCTCTCCGCCTGTGAACGCACCGCACCGTGGGAAAACCCGGCGGAAACCGGCGCTTTCGTACAGGTGTTCGTCAACGAAGTTCGCGATCCGGGCGAGGATGCCGAGTTCGGCCGAATCTTTTCCGGCTGGCTGTTCAAGAACTCCCCCAGCCTGAACGTGGTGGAGCACCCGATCTACGACGTCTGGGTCAAGGATTGCGCGATGAGCTTCCCCGGTGAGGAAGCCGAAGTCGACGCCGACGCCTGAACCAGCACGGCGTGTGCTTGCGGCAGGCTGCAAGAAGGCTGTACACCGCAGGCCTTTGCCAACATGCCCTGATAATCGTTGCGCGTGATTTCCACCGCGCCCAGGGAGGCAAGGTGTCCCGTCATGAACTGGCAATCGAGCAGCACGAAGCCTGCCCGCCGCATGATCGCCACCAGCCAAGCCAGCGCCACCTTGCTGGCATTGTCCGCCCGGCTGAACATGCTCTCACCGCAGAAAACCCGTTCGAAAGACACGCCGTAGAGACCGCCGACGAGCCTGTCGTCCAGCCAGCATTCCACCGAATGGGCATGACCGTGGGCGTGAAGATTGCGATAGCTGGCGGCGATCGCATGGCTGATCCATGTGCCGCTATCCCCTTCGACGGGATCGGGGCGCGGCTTGGCGCAACTTTCCACCACCGCCGCGAAATCGGCGTCGATCGTCACCCGGTAGCGATCCTGCTTCAGCAGCTTGGCTAGCGAGCGCGAGCAATGGAATCCGTCGAGAGGCAGGATCGCCCTGCGCCGCGGTTCCACCCAGAACACCTCGTCATCCTCGCGCGAATCGGCCATCGGAAAGATCCCGCTGCGATAGGCCAGCAGCAGAACGTCGGAGGGAATCAGTTTCGGGGAAGGCGCGTGCATCGCAGGCAGTATAGCAAATTGAACGCGTCAGGTCGCTTGCCTTCGTATCGGCTTCGCTATAGAGGCGCGTTCCGAACCTGCAGGGGTGTAGCTCAGCTGGTAGAGCATCGGTCTCCAAAACCGAGGGCCACGGGTTCGAATCCTGTCACCCCTGCCATTTTTCCCGAAAGCCAGCTCCGTGCGGTCGCGCACGCATCCGCTTCCAGCGGGCTGCTTTGCGCGTGGGTATTGCGCAAGAAATCTCCATCGCGCGTTTACCATATTACGATAAGGCATGCCGATGCGCACAATTGTCATCGATCATCTCCGCCATGCCGACTGGCTCGATACGCGCCGCGTGCGTGGCTATGCCGTGATCGTGGGGATCGCCAGCCTCCTGTTGCTGGCCAATTCCTTTATCAAGGCAATGGGCGTGGAGGGGACCGATTTTCTCGCCTTCTGGGGTGCGGGCCATGTTACTATCGGCGGAGATCCGACCGCTGCCTATGATCTTGAAGTGCAGGAACGCGTGCAGACAGCAACGGGAAGCGAAGGCTGGTTCGCCTTTGTCAATCCGCCGCCCTTCCTGTTTGCCGCCGCGCCTTTCGGGGCGTTGCCGTTTCCGCTGGCTTGGATTGCCTGGGTCGCTGTGACCTTTGCTCTATGGGCCTGGGCCAGCATTCGTGCATTTGTGCAATTGTGGCCCATCGTGATCGTCTTTCCCGGGGCCTTGCTGGCAGCAGGCCACGCACAGAACGGTCTGCTGACCGGCGCGATCCTGATTGCCGGGGTAACTCTGCTGGATAGGCGACCCGTGCTTTCGGGGGCGGTTCTGGGTATGTTAGTCATCAAGCCGCATCTGGCCCTGTTGATACCATTTTGGTTAGCCGGGGCAGGCAAATGGCGCGCATTTCTGGCTGCTGGGATGCTGTCTCTTATACACATCTGACGCTGCCGACGAGCGATCTAGTGTAGATC
>OJED01000123.1_pt1 | contig 20116 bp, 23 predicted proteins | sample 1593181 | NCBI WGS metagenome assembly OJED01 (sample SAMN05416772, study PRJEB24817) | seawater metagenome | isolation source: Sea water | place: Canada:Atlantic | collected 2013-07
ATACGAGATTTCTGCCTGTCTCGTGGGCTCGGAGATGTGTATAAGAGACAGTCCGTAATCATAAAGGCGGTAGGTGACATCGCTGTTCTGCTGGATTTCAATAATTGCACAACCCTCGCCAATCGCATGCACCGTGTTGGCAGGGATGTAGAAAAAATCGCCCGCCTGCACCTCATACCACATCAACAGGTCTTCAATCGATCCGTCGATGGCGGCTGCGCGCATGGTTTCTGCATCCACTTCATTGCGAAAGCCGACGCCAAGCATTGCGCCCGTTTCTGCCGCGACCACCAGCCAGCACTCTTCCTTCCCATTGCGGCCCAGCCCTGCCGCCTCGGCCTGCACATCGTCAGGGTGGCACTGAACCGAAAGCCGATCACTGGTGAAGAGATATTTGACGAGCAATTGGGGAAGCTGTTGGGGCGGTTCGAACCAGATTTCGCCAATGCGTTTGCCTTTGGGCGCGATAAATGGCGCGGGCAGGGTCTCGCATCCCCAGACCTTTTCTACCGTGCGGGTGCGCAGTTTCATGCAAAAAACCTGTATTTCTTCTGATATTGGCGATGGCGTTCAATGAGGCGTCGACGTTCAGACTGCGTGGGTCAAGGGCTTATCTCTCGGCCATATATGCCTCAGATTTGCATTGTGTGAACGTCGGGAAACCGCATTGGCGATGAGTGCTTCGATAATTTGGGAGAAAGCGATGCAAAATCCACATTCGGGCAACAAGGCCTGCAGCGCTTTGTATTTCCGGGACGTGCCGGTTAGGCCAGCGCGATGACTGACGCTGCAAAGATAGCGGGCGATCCGCATTGGCTTCCCCATGCACTCGACATGGCAGGCGGGCGCATGCAATTCCTGCGTATCGGTCGCGAAGCATTGACCGCGTCCGGCTTCCTTGCCGATCTGACTCAGGAAACATGCGAGGACGAGGCATGGCTGCCCTTCGACACGGTGCGCGCCATGGAACCTGCGGCAGCGCCGCTCCATTTCATCTTTCACAGTGCATTTTGCCGCTCGACCCTGCTGGTTCGCGCCATGAATGTTCAAGGCGTATCTGTGGGCCTGGCTGAGCCAGGCATTATCGCGCAGCTCGCAGGCGCGGGCGATCCGGCAAAAGGGCTGGTCAAACCCGTATGCGACCTTCTTTCACGCCCCTGGGGTGATGGTGGGGCGGTTTTCGTCAAACCTACCAATCACGCCAATATGCTGATCCCTCATCTCTTGTCTGCACGTCCGGATGCAAGGGCGATATTGATGACCAATCCGCTGGGCAGCTTTCTGCGCTCAGTCGACAGGCGCGCCCTGATCGGGCGGCGATGGGGTCGCCAGCTTTATCTGGAGATCATGGGCTATGCGGGAATGGATATCGGCATGGACGCGCGCGAACAATTCAGCATGACTGATCTGCAGGCAGCTGGTCTTGCATGGTTCTTTTCGCAGCGATTCTTCACGATGCTGCTGGCAGGCCGGGAGGGCGCGCGGTTACGCAGTCTTGATGGGAACCGCTTTGATCTGGACCGCGCTGACACGATAAAAGCCGTGCTGGATTTTTCCGGACTATCTAGTGATGCGGTGCAAATTGAACGGATTGTCGATGGCCCCCTGTTCCGCCGCCACGCCAAGCTGGGTGGCGAATTTGCAATGGAAAGCCTGACAGAGCGGTCCCCGTCATACGCGCAGGAATGTGAGCAGGTGAGCCAGTGGATCGGCATGATTGCGCAGCAGGCGGACGTGGAGATACCGCTGCGGCAGACCCTGTCGGTAAGGTCCCGTTAGCTCCATTCGAGACTGACGCAGGGCCGATATGCGTTGTTGCTGCTGAAAGGTTTCGTTCTGCCGCTGCCTGAATAGGCCCCGTCTTAAACGCTTGGCTGCATTATCTTGTCATTCATCGCCCTGCGCTTACATTGGGATCACGAAAGGACCTTCCTGCAATGAGCGACAATCGCGAACCTGAAGAACAGCCCAACCCCTGGATGAAAAGCCTGCTGGTGTGGGGCGGTATCTTCCTTGCCCTGCTGCTGGCCTTGTCGATGTTCGGCGGAGCGCGGGAAGCGCCCGGCACACCGATCCTTTATTCCGATTTCAAGGACAAGGTTGCGGAGGGCAGCGTGCGTGAAGTCACTATCGCACCCAATCTCATCACCGGCGTGCTGGGCAATGACGAGCGGTTTTCCACGACGCCTGTGCCGGGTGATGCGCGGCTGACCGAACAGCTTGAAGCTGCCGATGTGCAATTCACCGGCACGCCTGCCGATGAAGGCAATGTGCTCCTTTATATCCTAATTCAGACGCTCCCCTTCTTGCTGATCCTCGGCATCGCGTTTTTCGCGCTACGTCAGGTTCAAAAAGGTGGTGGCAGCGGGGCGATGGGGTTTGGCAAGTCCAAAGCCAAGTTGCTCACTGAAAAGCAGGGCCGCGTCACATTTGAAGATGTCGCCGGTATTGATGAAGCGCGCGAGGAATTGCAGGAGATCGTCGAGTTCCTGAAGGATCCGCAACGCTTCTCCAAGTTGGGCGGACAAATCCCCAAGGGCGCATTGCTGGTCGGTTCTCCCGGTACCGGCAAGACGCTGCTGGCCCGCGCCATCGCGGGCGAGGCGCGCGTGCCCTTCTTCACCATTTCCGGCTCCGACTTTGTCGAAATGTTCGTAGGCGTCGGTGCCAGCCGCGTGCGCGACATGTTTGAACAGGCCAAGAAGAACGCCCCTTGCATCGTCTTCATCGACGAAATCGATGCGGTGGGCCGCCATCGCGGTAACGGCGTTGGCAATTCCAACGATGAACGCGAGCAGACGTTGAACCAGTTGCTGGTGGAAATGGATGGTTTCGAGGCCAACGAAGGCATTATCATCATCGCCGCCACCAACCGTCCCGACGTGCTGGACCCGGCCCTGCTGCGCCCCGGCCGGTTCGACCGTCAGGTGGTCGTGCCGATCCCCGATATCGACGGCCGCGAGAAAATCCTTGCCGTCCACATGAAGAAAGTGCCTCTGGCGCCCGACGTGAACCCGCGCACAATTGCGCGCGGCACGCCCGGCTTCTCCGGCGCGGACCTTGCCAACCTCGTCAACGAAGCCGCCCTGCTGGCCGCGCGGCGCAACAAGCGTCTGGTTGCCATGCAGGAATTCGAGGACGCCAAGGACAAGGTGATGATGGGTTCGGAACGCAAATCCATGGTCATGACCGAGGACGAGAAGAAGATGACCGCCTATCACGAAGCGGGCCATGCCATCGTCGCTGTGCATGAAGAGGCATCGGACCCGATCCACAAGGCCACTATCATCCCGCGCGGTCGGGCGTTGGGCATGGTGATGCGCCTGCCCGAGCGCGACAACTACTCATACCACCGTGACAAGATGCACGCGAACCTGTCGGTCTCGATGGGTGGCCGCGTGGCGGAAGAAATCATCTTCGGTCATGAGAAGGTATCGTCCGGCGCATCTTCGGACATCCAGTACGCCACCGACCTGGCACGCAACATGGTGACGAAGTGGGGCATGAGCGACAAGCTAGGACCGCTGCAGTACGAGCAGAGCCAGGAAGGCTACCTTGGCATGGGGCAGACCACGCGGACAATGGCGGGCGCCGAGACCAACAAGCTGATCGACCAGGAGATCAAGGATCTCGTCGAGGGGGCGCACAAGCGGGCTACCGATCTGCTGTCGACGCACGAGGACCAGTTGCACCTGCTGGCGCAGGCCATGCTGGAATACGAAACGCTGACGGGTGACGAGATCAAGACCTTGCTCGAAGATGGCAAGATCGACCGTCCCGACGCGCCGTCCGGTCCTATCCCCGTGCAACCGTCGCAAGGGTCGTCTATCCCGAAGGCAGGCAAGCGGTTCGGCGGCGGTGAAGCGCCGCAGGGCGCCTGACCGAAGGAGCCTCACGTCGCTTGACGCGTTGTGGTGGTTCAATGGAGGATATTACCATGAAACGACTGGCTCTCGTCGCTACCCTCGCTATCCCTGCCATGTTGCTGGTCGGAGCGTGTTCCGAGCAGACCGAAAGCAATGCCGAGGAGATGGCTGAGCGCGCGGCTGCCGATACCGAGGCCAATGCCGAGGTTGTCGGCAATGAACTTCGCGAAGGCGCGATCGTGGCTGCAGACGAAATCAGCGAAGGCGCGGCGAAACTCAGCGATGAACTGGCTGCCGACGACGCAGCCGATCCGGACGAAGGCGACGGCGAACTGGACGGAACGGACTAGAACCGTTCCGCGCGGGGTGCGAGGCAGCGCAGGTTTGACTGGGCTACAGGAAATGAAGCAGGAATGGCGCGGCGCGGAGAGGGCTCCGTCGCTTGTCCTGTGGTTGATGACTGTCAGAACGTGCCGAGCAGCAACAGGAGCTGCACGAACAGCGCGAGGACGATCCATATGAATACGCTCAAGACTAGCAGCCGCCAAATGGCCGAGAAGCGACTGATTTCATAGGTGCCTCGCATTTGCTTGTAGATGTGGATCGGCGGAATGGTAAGGACCGCCAGGGTGCTGAGAGCGCTGGGCACGCCGATCAAGCCAACGACCGACGCGAGAACGAACAGCAAGGTCATGAAGCTCAGTGAATATGTAACGAAGATTGCATGGTCGTAGGCACGAAAGCGCTTTTTCCCGAAGAACAGTAACCAGACAAACGGGATCGATATCGGGATCAGTAGCCAGGAAAATTTGTAAGCATTCGCCTGCAGCTTGTAGAGCATGAGACTGGGGTTCTCGGTCCATTTGGCGACTTGCTTGTCGATGAACGCGATACCGGTCCCTTGGCTGGTTTGCTCTGACAGGGCGACACGGACTTCCGGTTCGCCGTCATTCTCGTCCAATGGCTCTTCGACATTCTCGCCAGCCGCATTTGTAACGTCTCCGTCCCCTCGCGTCCCGTCGGCAAACCCGGCTGCGAAATCTTCCATGAGGGTTCTTTCAGCGTCAGGCTCGTCCTCCAGCAATCGCTCCATTGCTGAAATGCGATCTTCCAACGCGATACGCTCTTCCTGCGTCAGATCGCCACTGGTGAGCCCTTCCCGGCTTAGCGCGAGTTCGCTCGCCACAGTGTCCCGCGCTTCTTCCACGCCGCGCTCGATGACCTCATCACCCGACAGATTGGTCGGCGCAGTGAAGCCTTGCATCTGGAACACCGCGAACATCAGGAAGACGGTGAACAGGAACAGCGCCATCGGAGAAACGAAGCGCGCCCGTTCGCCTTCGATATAACGCCGCGTCAGCCCGCCCGGTCTGAATGCGAGCAGGGGCAGGGTACGCCAGAGCTTGCCCTCAAAATGCAATGCGCCGTGAAGCAGATCGTGCATGAATGCGCCGATCGTGCGGTGAATATGGCCCTGCTGGCCGCAGGCATGGCAGTAGGCGCCTACAAGATGAGTGTCGCAGTTGAGGCACTTTTCGGGTTGGTCGGGATGCGGGTTCTTGGCTCCGGTTTCAGGTTCGAGTGCACGCGCAAAAAGGCCGCCCTCGATGGCTGTGCCCAAACCTTCGAAAATATCGCTCATGTCTTCCCCCGCCCGACTGACGCAGGGCAACGTAACCCGCCCTAGCTTCCAGGTCGAGATGGAACAAAAGGTGATCGGCAGTGGTTGGTCGGAAAAGGAGAATATCGAATGACTGCCGAGACGCCCAATGCCCATCCCAAGGCTGACCCTGTTTCCAATGCCGAGAAGAAGCCAGAGAACTGGACAACCGGTGACGAGCGGATGACGGGCGCACAAGCCAGCTATCTGAAGACCCTTTGCGAGGAGGCGGGCCAGCCTGAATCCTACGACCCGGAAATGTCCAAGGCAGATGCCTCGATTCGTATCGACGAGCTGCAGGCGGCGACAGGTCGCGGACAGGACTAGCTAGAGCACATCAAAACAAAAGGGGCCGCGCTTCGCAGCGCAGCCCCTTTTCGTAATGGCTGAAAAACCAGCCGTCAGCCGTCGTAATCGGCACCGATCGACGTGGACCGGGTGGGCGCAGCAGCGGACAGGCGCATGGCCTCTGCCGACTGGCTCAGTGAACCGACCTCATCCGCTTCGTCCTCTTCATCGGGAAGAACACGCTGGAGTGACTGTACCAGCGATTCGGACAAATGCTTGGGCTTTACCGTCTGCTCTGCAATCTCGCGCAGGGCGACGACGGGGTTCTTGTCACGGTCACGATCAATGGTCATTTCCGCACCGCCCGAAATCTCCCGCGCGCGCTGCGCTGCAAGAAGGACGAGATCGAAACGGTTGGGAACTTTGTCGACGCAATCTTCGACTGTAACGCGCGCCATGGGCACTCCGGATAAGCTGGTGTTTCGGAAAGCCTGCCATCTAGGGCCAGTGCACTGCCAAGTCAAGGTTTCCCGCAGGGGCGATTGTGCTAACAGGCCGCATGCCCAGCACCACCGAATACCGCGATCCAGCTCCGTTTTCGGCCAAGGCTCAGGGTCTTTCTTTCACCTTCTTTCCGGCCGGCGCGGATCGCAAGGATGCCTTGCTGGAGATTATCGACAATGCGCAAAGCAGCCTGAAGGTCGCCTTCTATATCTTCGCCTGCGACACGATCGGTAGCGCGGTGCGCGATGCGCTGGTGGCGGCCGCACAGCGAGGCGTGGCGGTCACTTTGATCGTCGATGGTTTCGGCTCCGACGCTGACGATGAATTCTTTGCCGAAATGACGGCGGCAGGCGGCACCTTTCTCGTGTTCATGGCCAAATGGTCGCGCCGCGCGTTGATCCGCAATCATCAGAAAATCCTAATTGCCGATGATGCGGTGGCGATGATGGGCGGTTTCAATATCGAAGATGATTACTTCGCCCCGCCGCAACACAACGGCTGGAATGATCTGGGCTTCCGGCTGGAAGGAAGTGTCGTCCAGCGCGTGGCGCAATGGTTTGCCGAACTGGCGGAATGGGCAGGGGACGACAAGGCCCAGTTTCACGACATTCGTCGCCGCGTGCGCAACTGGGATGGAGGGGATGGACCGGTGGAGGTGCTGATCGGCGGGCCGACCAAGGGCCTGTCGAGCTGGGCCAAGTGCGTCACGCTGGATATGGAGGAGGGCGAGCGGCTGGACATGATGATGGCCTATTTCGCCCCGAACAATCGCCTGCGCGAATGTATTCACCGGATCGCGCGTAAAGGCCGCACGCATCTGCTGCTGGCTGGCAAGAGTGACAACGCCGCCACCATCGGCGCATCGCGCGCCCTGCACGGAAAGCTTCTGGAGGCGGGTGCGAAGGTCTTCGAATTCCAACCTTGCAAACTTCACACCAAGCTGATCGTGCTGGACAATGCCGTGTACCTGGGCAGCGCCAATTTCGACATGCGTAGCCTGTACGTGAACCTGGAGATCGTGTTGCGTATCGAGGATGCCGAGCTTGCGGAACGTATGCGCGGGTTCATCCACGATCACCTGCCAGCCAGCCAGCAGGTCACGCCTGAACTTCATGCAAAGCGAGCCACGCCCTGGACGAGGGCGAAATGGTGGGCGAGCTGGTTCCTCGTCGCGGTGGTGGATTACACCGTTAGTCGAAAGCTCAATCTCGGCCTCTAGCGTGGAACGCGAAAGCTGAAAGAAATGAACCCGCGCTGCGGTCATGCATTGGCCTCGCAAAATTGCGGAAGCGCGTGGAGATCGAACTGCGCCAGGCAGCGCAACAGCGCGGTATTGCAGGGTTTGCGCTGCCACCGCATGAAACGTCCGCGCCGCATCATGACGACCACGGGACCGTCTATAGCCCAGGCCATCAGCTCATTTGGCGTAACCTTCCGCTGCGGGACATGCGTGGTCCCGGCACGGATGGCCAGCACTGCATCCCAGCTATGCGCAATCCCTTCGCCGCCCTCGGCACGCCGCAGTCTATAGGCTGCCATGCGGCTCATCCCCACCAGATTGGCAGCAGCAGCGACCGAACCGCCCTGCGCCAGCAAACCGACAAACCGCGCTTGCCGCGCGACACTCCAGCCATCGCAGCGGCTACGCAGCGGCACGGGCAGGAAAGGCGGCACGCGCACATATGGTGGCCATGGCGGGGCGGAAGGTTTGCTCATGGCCTGAGGGCTGCCGGGGGTCAGTGGTTGTAGGAAAGCTGCAGGCGGGCCGAGAACGGACGCGTTGCGGCAATAGACAGGAATCAGGGTGGAAAGCGGACATCATCGATTTTGGTTCTCGATGTCCGTTACCGACCCAGTTGCGGACATTAGCCTTCGGCGGCAAACTGAACCCATGAGCGAGCAAGAACAGCCGTCCCCCGAGGACCAGTGGCAGGACCAGTCGATGGATGCGGTTCATCAATTTAGTGACGCCTTGATCGAGCTACATCGAACCAATCCGTGGCCCAATCACCCTTTCTTGCCGCGTGCGATAATTCATCTCACGACCGAGCTTTGGGACCGTGGCTTCAGTCAGTCGGACATAAGAGAAGCCTTCGACAGCGCAATAGCCGATTTGCCCCGCTATGCTTCTGGTGATGAGGTGCGACCCTAAGTCCGTTTCCCACCCAACCCCAGACATTGAAGCAACCTTCCTCGAGCGTCCGCAATGCGGGCTCTGACGAAAGCCTTGTCTTCCTATTCGAAACCGTAGTCCGAATAATCCTTCATGTTGGGCGAGGTGAACTTGGTGAACTCGCTCTGGAACAACAGCGGCACGTTGCCGGTGGAGCCGTGGCGCTGCTTGGCGACGATCAGCGTCGCCTTGTTGCGCAGCTCCAGGTAGCGGTCTTCCCAGGTCCGGTACTTTTCCTTGTCGGCCTCGGAACTCGTCTCGGTCGGCATGTCGGGGCGCAGCGATTCATGATAATAGTCGGCACGGAAGATGAACCACACCATGTCGGCGTCCTGCTCGATAGAGCCCGATTCGCGCAGGTCGGAAAGCATGGGCCGCTTGTCCTCGCGCTGCTCTACCGCGCGACTGAGCTGCGACAGTGCGATCACCGGCACCTGCAATTCCTTGGCCAGCGTTTTCAGGCCGCGGCTGATCTCGGAAATCTCGTTCACGCGGTTGTCGCTGGCGCGGCCCGAACCTTGCAGCAGTTGCAGGTAATCGACCACGATCAGTCCAATGTCGTGCCGCCGCTTCAGCCGTCTCGCACGGGTGCGCAATGCAGAGATCGAAAGGGCGGGCGTGTCGTCGATATAGAGCGGCAGTTCGGCCAGCTTTTGCGCCGCGTAGGACAATTTCTGAAATTCGTCCCGTTTCAGATTGCCCGAGCGCAGGGATTCGGAGGAAATCTCCGCCTGTTCTGCAAGGATACGCGTGGCGAGCTGGTCCGCGCTCATTTCCAGGCTGAAGAAGGCGGCGGGCGCGCCGTAATTGTGGGGTCCGCCATCGCGCTGGAACTTCAGGTGCTCTTCCGCGCAGTTGAAGGCGATATTCATCGCGAGGGACGACTTGCCCATGCCGGGGCGGCCAGCGAGAATCACGAGGTCGGAATTGTGCAGGCCCGCGGTCTTGTTATCGATTGTTTCGAGGCCCGTGGTCTTGCCCGACAGCTTGCCGCCAGAATTCATCGCCGCTTCGACGAGTTTGATCGCTTCCATCGAGGCGCTGCGGAAGGCCACGCCCGCCTTCTCGCTGGTGGCGCCTTCGGCCACTTCGAACAGGCGCGCTTCGGCCTGTTCGATCTGCCGCTGCGGCTCCACCTCTTCCGACGTGTCGAGCGCGCCTTCCACAAGACCGCGCCCCACGCCGACAAGTTCACGCAGCAGGGCGAGGTCGTAGATCTGCTTTGCCAGTTCGCGCGGAGCCAGCAGGCCCTGCCCATCGGCGGTGAGCTGCGCCAGGTAGCCGGTGCCTCCCAGCTCTGCCAGCGCCTCGTCCCCCTCGAAATAGGGTTTGAGGGTGACCGGTGTCACCACCATCTGACGGTCCACCAGGGTCAGCACGCGCTCGAAGATGCGCCCGTGAATCGGCGCGAAGAAATGGCCTGCGCGCAATTCTATCGGCAATTCCTCCAGCACGCGGTTATCGATCAGCACCGCGCCCAGGAACGCCGCCTCCGCCTCCAAGTTGGCGGGCAGCGTGCGGCCTTGTTCGGCAGGCTTGTTTTCGGCGGTGGTAGAGCGGGTCAGCAGGTCTTGATCGGGCATGGCAGCGTGATGGGCGTGTGCGGGGATTATCGCAAGATTGACAAGGCCGAACTTGTGCTCGCCGGCCTGTGGATAGTGGGGAGAATGTTCGCCGAGACTGCTATTGCCATTGAATGCAGCGGCCTGCTGGGGCAGGAGGGCAGCGATCATGGAGCAGGACACCGCCAACCGTATAGAGGCCATCACGCTCGACGAAGCGACCGTTATCGCGCGCAGCGACGATATCGAGAAAGAGCGTGAAGTGGCCTTGCGAGACCTGGTGGAAGACAATTTCTTCCGCCCCGTTCGTGCGACCGGTGATGGCCATGCGGGGCCGTGGCACGTGCACCTGGAAGTGGTGGAAGGCATGCTGGCCTGGCATCTGCGCGATGCAGGTGGAACAGAGGCGGGCACCATCGGGCTCGGCATGGCCCGCATGCGACGCGCGGTTCGCGACTATTTCGCCATTTGCGACAGCTATTACAAAGCCTTGCGTCGTGCCTCCGCGCAGGAGATCGAGACTATCGATATGGCCCGGCGCGGTATCCACGATCGCGGCACGCGGCATCTGCTGGATGCGCTGGAAGGCAAGGTGGAAACCGATTTTGAAACCGCCAGGCGGCTTTTCACGCTGATCTGCGTGCTGCATATCAAGGCCTGATTCGGACATCGGGATTTCATGGGTCGAAAGCGTAAAACCGTATGGCGCTGGCGTATCGTCGCGCTGCTGCTGCTCGCCGCGCTGGTGGCTGGCGGCTATGGCTGGTGGCGTGCCATCGGCTGGGTGCCGCTGCGCGCCCAGTATCCGATGCAGGGTGCCCTGGTAGGTGCAGGTGACGGGCCGGTAGATTTCAACGCTCTGCGCGCAACCGGCGCAGACTTCGTCTATCTCGAGGCAAGCGACGGGGCGCGGGGGCGCGATCCGCAATTTGCCCGCAATCTGGCCGCAGTTACCGATGCGCAGTTGCCGCATGGCGCGGTGCATGCCTACGACCCTTGCGTCCCGGCGCAGCGGCAGGCGGCGAATTTCGTCACCATAGTTCCACGCGATCCCACTCTGCTGCCGCCAGTCATCGGGCTGGACAGTCTGGCCAGCACCTGCGGCGATCCTATCGTGGAAGCAGCGCTGGAAAGCGAGCTGACCACGTTCATCAACCAGGTGGAGGGCCATGCCGGACAACCCGTAGTGCTGAAGATCAGCCCTGCGTTCGAGGAACAACATGGCATTGCCATCAGGATCGAGCGCAACCTGTGGCTCAACCGCGATTTTCTGCAGCCAGACTATGCGGGCAGGCCGTGGACCTTGTGGACCGCCACCACGCACCTTCATGGCGAGGGTAGTGACGGTCCGCTCCGCTGGGTAGTGGTGCAGCCCTAGGCTAATGCCAGAGCGAGGTGTCAGCCGCCGCGCATTCCCTGGCATAGCGTGGCGCGAACGGCGCGGTGATCCGATCCGTTATCCGGCATGATCGTGAAGTCACGCAGGTCTAGGCTGCCGCGCAGCATGATCTGGTCCAGTGGCCAGCCCAGCGCGGCCAGATTGGCGGGAAAGGTGGGGTAGGTACCGCGTCCAATTCGGGGGTCGCGCCAATTGCCTTCTTCGCGGAAGTGCGTGGTGGTGCGCGACCATGGCACATCGTTGAAGTCGCCCATAACCAGGCTGTCGGGGTTGTTGCCCGGCGTTCTGGTGCCGGCTCTCACGATATTGCGGTCGCGTTCCTCGGTGTTCCAGTCGGGCAACGGGGGCTTTGGGTGAAGCCCGATAAATTCGAAGTTCTCGCCGTTGGGCAGGTCGATCGTGGCATAGAGCGTCGGCGTATCGCGGTGCGTATTTTCCACCATGCGTGCGTCGGCAACAGGTAGGCGGGAGGCAAACACCATTCCAAAAGCGTGCGGCTGCGGTTCGGTAAGCGTGTAGGGGTAATCGGCCAGTGTGCCCTGTAGTTCATCGATCCAGTTTTGATCGGTTTCCATCAGCAGCAGGAGATCCGGCGAAACTTCTTCGATCTGCGCCGCAACCTCGGCAAGTTCGGCGTTCTTCACTTTTACATTCACCGAAAGCGCGGTGAAACACTGCGCCATTTGCGCCTCGTTTGCCGCGATTGTTTCGATTTCTTCCCCGGCGAGCACGGAATAGGGCCAGATGCGCCACGTGTTCACGAGCGCGGTGAGGCCGAACAGGGCAACGGCCACCCAGCGGCCCTTGCCATTGATTACCAGCGCAAGAAGGCCGAACAATACTGCCAGATAGGCCAGCGGTTCCCTGACGAGATCAACCGTTCTCACCAGCCAGTAGTCGGTCGGCCAGAGCGAGACAAGGGTGACCAGGAAGGCCAGTATCGCCATGACTGTAAGCGTGACAGCAAAAAAGCGGCGCATTGTTTCCCCCCCGTTTGTCTTGCCCCTGTATACGTCAGGCGCGCGCAGAGTGTTCCCGAAAGGTGCCGCTACACGTCAGCCTTCGCGCGTCTCCAGCCATTCTACCAGTGCGGCCAGACATTCGCGCGCGAGCAGCTTGCAGCGTTCCGGGCTCCAGCCTTGTTCGGCATCGGGCCATTCGTCGTTGTCCTTGAACGGCATTTCCAGCGTCATTGCAGCCGCGCCGTAACGTTCCGCCACCTGGTTGGTGCTGATCGAGAGGTTGGCCTTGCCGGGAGATGTCTTGGGGTAGCCCTTCGCTGTCTGGAAATCGGGTGTGCGGCGCTCGAGGATGCGCTGATAGCGGTACATCTTCTCGCCCTGTTCATCAGTCCACGAGGGGATACCCTCGAACCCTGCAAGGAAAACGGCTGCAATCGCCTCGTCACCGTGCACGTCCATGGCGAAATCAACCCCGCTTTCGTCCATGGCGTTGCGGATGGCGAGCACCTCGGGCGACTTTTCCGCGCTGGGCTCTGCCCATTCGCGATTGAGGTTCACGCCATCGGCATTGGTGCGCAAATGGCCGCGGAAGGAGCCATCGGGATTGCAGTTGGGCACGACGTGCAGTCGGCATTTCTTGCGCAATACGCGACCCACCACATCGGCAGGATCGGTCAGCACTTCCAGCGCGCCTTCCATCCACCATTCGGCCATGCTCTCGCCCGGATGCTGGCGGGCGTAGAACCACACCTGCGTATCGCCTTCGCCCATCTCCAGGCAATCCAGCGCTCGCCCATCCAGCGTTTCACCAAGACGACGATATTCCACGCCCTCGCTGGCAGCGGCGGCGGCGACCAGATCATTGTGCCGTTCCATCGAATAGGGCGCGAAATAGGCAAACCAGGCGATATCGGATTCGGGCGTATGACGGATCGTCAACGTGCCGTTTCCGGTGCTCTTGTCATAGCTGGATTGCGCGCGGCCCCAGTACTGACGGTCTTCGGATACACAGGCATTGTAGCCGGGCCAGCCTTCGGGATAGGCACTTCCTGCCAACTGATCGATTTCGAGGACCAGTTCCCGGCCTGCTGCACGCGACACCCGGAAATGAAACCACTGGGCAAATTCGCTGTTGCGGTCGCTCGGTATACGAAGTTGCGCTGTTGCCCCGTCGATCGAAACGATTTCGATATTGCCGCTGTCGAAAGCGGCGTCGATTTTGATATCTGATGTATTCATTCTACCGAGATAGTCTCGCCAGACGTTCCGGGGAAGTCCGAAAACAGCGCATCTGCCAGGCGCGGCGCGGCAGCGGCGTCTGCTGCATAATCGCTGTTGGCGGTGGCGGTCATGCTGGCGCGGCCTTCCCAAAGGTTTTCATCGCCGCCTGCTGCACGGATGCTCACGGCGATTTCGCGCGAGATCCGCTCCGACGGTTGTCCTCCGAGATTGAGACCGATGCCAAGGCCCACGCCCGATCCATAGGTGCCGGTGGAACCACCCACGCCCACATCCACGGGGCCGCGACGGTTGCCTTCATCCAGGACGTATTGATCGATCGCCAGTCGCGCGGTCTGCGATCCGTTCACCGCCACGACGCGGTAGCCCAGATCCTCCAGTTCCAGTCGTACCGCTTCGCGGTACAGGCCGTATTCGATGCTTTCGGCATCCAGTCCCGCTGCTGGCACGATCTGGATAGTGCCCTGGCCAAGAAAAGCGGGCGCATCGCCGACGAAGCGCGTGACATCGACGGGCGAAACATAGGCGGGCGTGGCGCATGCCGGAAGCAGCAAACTGGCTGCCAGAAGGGATAGAGCGTGTTTTTTCATGACTTACCAACGCAAGAAGGGTGCGAAAGGTGCCCGGCAGGCAGTTTGGCGTAATTGCCGCTTTACCAATCACTGCTATCCGCGGGCGAATGAAAGACAAGTTCCCCGTACTCGTGACAGGCGGTGCCGGCTATATCGGTAGCCACGCCGTGCTGGCCTTGCGCGATGCAGGCTGGCCGGTTGCGGTGATCGACAATCTGCTGACGGGCTTTCGCTTCGCCGTGCCCGGAGACGTTGCTTTCTACAAAGGCGATATTGCCGACCGGGAACTGTTGGCGCGCATTTTTGCGGAGCAGAAGATCGGTGCCGTTATGCATTTTGCGGGGTCGGTGGTGGTGCCCGAAAGCGTGGAGAACCCGCTTGCATACTATCACAACAATACGGCGAAAAGCCGCGACCTTTTAGAAGCAGTGGTGAATGCCGGCGTGCCGCACATCATATTTTCCTCCACGGCAGCGACCTATGGAATGCCAGCAGTGTCCCCCGTGACCGAGGACACGCCGCGTCAGCCGATCAACCCCTATGGCTGGTCGAAACTGATGACCGAGCAAATGCTGGCCGATACGGCGGCAGCGCATGATCTGAACTATTGCGCCTTGCGTTATTTCAATGTGGCGGGCGCCGATCCGCAGGCGCGCAGCGGGCAATCGACAGCCGGAGCAACCCATCTGATCAAGGTCGCGGTGGAGGCAGCGGTGGGCAAGCGCGATAGCGTGGACGTATTTGGCACCGATTACGATACGCCCGATGGCACCGGCGTGCGCGATTACATCCATGTGAGCGACCTGGCGGCGGCGCATGTACTGGCACTGGAAGCACTGATCGCTCAGCCCGATCAATCGATGACCATGAATTGCGGCTATGGCCGCGGCTTCTCCGTGCTGGAGGTTCTGGATACGGTGGATCGGATGACGAATGGTACCATCAACCGAATCATGAAGCCGCGCCGTGCCGGCGATCCCGATTCGCTGGTTTCCGATCCCTCGCGCATCGAGGCCGCGTTGCCGTGGCAACCGCAACATGCCAATCTGGATGCAATTGTCGCCCATGCTCTTGCGTGGGAGCAGAAACTGGGCGAGATGCGTGGCAATGCTTGACTTTGGCCAAGGCCGCACGTAATCGCGCGCCTTGAAATTCCGGCATCGGAGACCATCTCCGGTGCCGATTATTTTTCGGGAAAAGAACCATGAAGATCCGCAACAGCCTCAAGTCGCTGAAGAACCGCCATCGCGATTGCCGCGTGATTCGCCGTCGCGGCCGCACCTATGTAATCAACAAGACCAACCGTCGCTTCAAGGCTCGCCAGGGTTAACTCCATGGTGGCGCTGATATAGCGCCGTGTCGCAGACCTGCGACACCGGTCTTCTGCAAAGCCCCCGCCACCACGGGGGCTTTTTGCATGTCTGATGCGCAGGGCAATCCGACTGCCGTGGTATTCGATATCGGGCGTGTCATTATCCAGTGGCAGCTGCGCTACCTGTTCGAGAAGCTGATAGCGGACCCGGCACAGCTGGACTGGTTCCTCGCCAATGTCGTGACCGAGGAATGGCATCACCAGCAAGACGAAGGCAGGCCGCTGTCCGAGATGGTGCCCGAGCGGATCGCCGAATACCCCGATCATGCCGACTTGATCCGCGCCTATGCCACGCGCTTTGCCGAAACCTATCCAGAGCACGTACCCGGCACGCTGGACATCGTCGCCCGGCTGAAGGCGCGCGGCGTGCCCCTGTTCGGCCTGTCCAATTTCGGCGCCGATTTCTGGGACGAATTTCTTGCAGGCCAACCCGTATTCGAGGGCTTTGGAGATATCGTCGTGTCCGGTCACGAGAAAGTCGCCAAGCCCGACCCGGCTATCTACGCCATTGCGGAAGGCCGTTTCGGCCTGCCGCCAGAGCAATTGCTGTTCATCGATGACAAGGTGGAGAATATCGAGGCCGCCAGGGCCCGCGGGTGGCACGGCCACGTATTCATTAACGCGGCAAATTTGGAAGCGGACCTGCGCGTTCGCGGTTTGCTTACCTGATATCGTGAACAAAAAAATGGCTCCGGCAATGGGTTATGCCGGAGCCTTATGCCCACCCGGATGGAGGGGGGTGGGTGGGGGTGAGAACTGAAATCAGCCGTTGCAGCGCGCCAGTTGCGTTTCCGACATCGGCGTTCCGCCGGAGGAAAAACTGGCGATCGGGCCAACCTCGCGTTGCAATTCGCGGCACACGCGCAAGGCACGGTCGCGGCTGCGCGGCGCCGTACACACGGTGCCCACGCACTGGAACAGCACGCCGCCCGCAATCGCTTCGGCATCATCTGTCGCCTGCACCAGTTCGGCGGTAAAGTAGGGCGCAGTGTCACTAGCCTGAAGCGCAGCGGGGATGAGTGCCACAGAGGTTGAGAGGACGGCGGCTGTGACCAGAGTGGAAAAGCGGGGCACAAAAAACCTCCTCGATAAACGGTTATGAGTTGCGACTTAAAACCAGTTGTGAACCAATACCTAAATTCATAGGTTTCGTAACGCAACCTTCTTTTGCAAATATTTTTGGCTTTCCGGCATTTGTCTGTAGGACATGGGCGAGAGACAGGATTTCGGATGGGTATAAGAGAACCGCTTCGTGAAATTGGCTGCGGCCTGCCGCATGCGCTGGAGGTGATGGGAGAACGCTGGTCGTTCCTGATCCTGCGAGCCGCTTTCAATGGCCTGTGTCATTTCGAAGAGTTCTCGAGCGAGATGGGCATTGCCCGCAACATCCTTTCCAACCGTCTCGCCAACCTGGTGCATCACGGCGTGATGCAGCGTACGCCGTGCGAGGCGGATCGTCGCAAGGTGGAATACCGCCTGACGGAAAAAGGGCTGGGCCTGCTGCCCGCAATGTTGGCATTGCGCCAGTGGGGTGAACGCTATGCGGAAAATTTCACTTCGGATCTGGTGCTGGTGGACTGCCGTGATGGTCAGCCGGTCGCCCCGATCACCATCCGTGCTCACGATGGCCGTGATTTAAGCTGGCATGAGCTGGGATGGCAGACGCCCGATAAGGTAGGCCAGCCCGTCGAACGGCACGACGTCGCCTATGCGCACGATTTCGCGTTCGACAATTCGGAAGATCGCGCCTGAACAATCCGCCCAAAACGCCAGATGGTCGCTATATCGTAGTTCGCGGGCGCCTTTGGCGAACGAGCAATCCGACCCTTCCAGAGAATGCGCGCCAGCGGCTTGTCGATGAATTGATGAATGCGCGCCGCGCCGTGCGCGATGCGAAGGGCGATTCGGCGAAGGTCAGGCAAGCCCGTGCGCACGTGAACGCAGCCAAGATAGCGCTGGGGGAGCGGGGAGCCGTATGGTGGGATGATGGTGCGCCCGATTACAATCGCCACATGGCCAAGAACACGCCCTATGCCAAGTGGTGGAATAGCGAGGAGCCTGACGCCGATACCTAGACCCGGTGTCCGCTGCCTCCCGGCGAGTATCGAGCGGTAAAACCGTCAAGGCACGTCAATTGGTGCGATTTTGCGTCCCGTCCCGATCAACTTCATCACCGTTCAGACTGGTGGAATCCCACTTCGTCGTAAACGGTCCGCTGGCGATCAGCAGCAACAGCACGATACCTGCCATGATCGCCGCCAGCCAGACCTCGCCCATGCCGCACGAAAGGCCGATCGCGCCCGCTGTCCAGATTGCGGCCGCAGAACCGGCACCTTGTACGAAATTGCCCTGCCGGAACATGGCGCCTGCACCCAGGAACCCGATGCCGGTTATGACGCCTTCGACAACGCGGGTCGGGTCGATACGGGACTGTGGGTCCGCCGTAGATTGCAGCAGTTCCATCGAGGCGATGATGAGCCCGCACGCGCCTACGGCAATGATTACGAAAGGGCGAAAGTCGATAGGTTTCTTGCGCAGGAAGCGTTCGAGCCCGATCAGGAAAGGAAGGAATGCGGCTGAACCCAGCCTCACGACGACCTGCATCCATGTGACGGTATCCGGACCGGAGAATTCTTCCATGCAGCGCCAATGCGCGACCGGCGCAAATGTTTCAATCGTGTAACGGTTCAACCCGCTTGGCATCGGCGAGCACGAGTGGGGCACCCAATATGCCCACAAGAAAGCCTCCCAGATGCGCCTCCCATGCAATCCCGCCGCTGCCGCCCATCAGGAAGATCGGCACTGTAAATAGCAGGATGAGCACGAGGTTCGCCTTCGTAAAATCCCAGACCCTGCGCAACATGCTTCGTGAAAACAGGGGTATCAACGCGCGATTCCCGGGGGAGAGCCGGGAAACAAGGCCGATAAGACCCGAGATCGCGCCCGATGCGCCCACCATAGGAACCATTCCATCAGGATTGAACAGCAGGAAAAGACCTGCGCCAGCAAGGCCGGAAAGGAAATAGAGCGCAAAGAAGCGAAGCCAATTGCCAGGGAAGGCTCCCATCCAGCTGAGCATTGGGCCGGCAAGAGAAAACAGGACGGCGCTGTTGAAACCTATATGGATCAATCCGGCGTGGGCGAACATGTGCAGGACAAGGTTTTCATACCGCCCTTGCGCGATCGCCACACCCGAAACACCCCAGTCCGACTGCCCCTCTCCCCAGTGCCAAAGCCACGCGGCCCAGATAGCTGCAAGAAGGATGGCTGCCGGGATATGCAGACTTGCCGGGAAGCCCGGATCGTCCTCCACAAGATCGGGACGCTGTGCGAAGCTCACGCCCGCAGAGCCTGCCGCCTGTAACTCAGCGCCTCTGCCACATGGATACGCCCCACGTCCCGCGCCCCCGCCAGATCGGCGATGGTGCGCGCCACGCGCAGCATGCGGGTATAGGCCCGCGCGGACAGGTGCATCTTTTCGGCTGCTTGCATCAGCAGAGTCCGGCCCGCTTCATCGGGCGTTGCGTGTTCCTCCAGCGCATCCCCATCCAGTTCAGCGTTCGAGCGGATGCCGCGCGCCACTTGCAACGTCCGTGCCGCCGCCACGCGTGCTGCCACTTCCATGCTGCCTTCGGCAGGCGGGGGCAGAGCAAGGTCCGCCGCGCTTACTGGGTCCACTTCCACGTGCAAATCTATCCGGTCGAGCATGGGGCCGGAAACCTTGGACTGGTAATCGACCGCGCACTTTGGTGCACGGCTGCAAGCCAGCGTCGGATCGCCCAGATGCCCGCAACGGCACGGGTTCATGGCCGCAATCAGTTGCACCCGCGCCGGGTAGGCGACGTGGGCGTTGGCGCGCGCCACGTCCACCTTGCCGGTTTCCAGCGGCTGGCGCAGCGAATCGAGCACGGCGCGCTGAAATTCGGGAAGTTCGTCGAGAAAGAGGATGCCTAGGTGCGCGAGGCTCACTTCACCTGGACGTACGCGCAATCCGCCGCCGGTCAGCGCCGCCATGCTGGCCGAATGGTGCGGCGCGCGAAACGGACGGTTGCGGCTGATTCGCCCGCCTTCCAGCAGACCTGCGACCGATTGCACCATGCTGACTTCCAGCGCCTCTGCCGGTGAGAGCGGCGGAAGAATACCGGGCAGACAACTGGCGAGCAGGCTCTTTCCCGCGCCCGGCGGGCCGTTCATCAGCAGGTTGGATATGCCTACACTCGATGAGATATCAGCTGTGGATAGGCGCTGGGAATGGCGGGAAATGGGCCGTAAGCGTACAGTCTGCTTCCGAGGGGCTCGGCACCCGATGCGGACATTACGCCAGCTACACGACGGCAGACAGTCAGTAACCCACCTATCACTTGGAGGAGCGGTTACGCCACTACCAGTCCATGGACATTTAGACAACGAGATCGAGCTTGCCTCGTTGCCGGCGCGACGATCCGTCCTCCTCACGGTTCCTCACCGCTTCCACCTGTCTCTTATACACATCTCCGAGCCCACGAGACAGGCAGAAATC
>OJED01000125.1_pt1 | contig 20020 bp, 24 predicted proteins | sample 1593181 | NCBI WGS metagenome assembly OJED01 (sample SAMN05416772, study PRJEB24817) | seawater metagenome | isolation source: Sea water | place: Canada:Atlantic | collected 2013-07
CGAGATTTCTGCCTGTCTCGTGGGCTCGGAGATGTGTATAAGAGACAGGACCCGGCAGACCATGTAGTGATTGACGTGTCCGGCGCGCATTTCTGGGATATTTCAGGCGTTGGCGTGTTGGACAAGGTTGTCGAACGCATGCGCATGAACGGTCGGAGCGTCCAGGTCGTCGGGCTGAATGAAGCGAGCGCCGATCTGGTCGACAAATTTGCACTTACCGACAAAACAGGTGTCGAAATCGGACTGGCGCCGCATCCCTGAGAAAGGCGCGAGTTCGGACACTGCCGGAATGCCCTCTCGCACAAGCTCAAACCGCAATGATAGGCTGGAACGCCGCGCATTAGCGGTCGCAATTCTGGCGAAAATCTCTAGGTTCGTCTGATGGACTGGACCTCACTAAGCCGCGAATTCGTTACCCTTTTCGTGGTTGTGGATCCGTTCGGCACGATCCCGGTTTTCCTCTATGCGGTTTCGCGCGTTCCCCCTCACCTGCACAAGCTTTTCGCCCTGCGCGCAGTGCTTATTGCCGCCGCTGTATTGCTGGTGTTTCTGGTCGGTGGGCAGATACTTCTGGAGGCATTGGGCCTTCGGCTCGGCTCTTTTCAGATTGCCGGGGGTATCATTCTCTTTCTCTTCGCGATGACGATGATCTTCGGAGAATCCAAGGCGCAGATTGAAATCGCAGAGGCCCGGAAGGACGAGGATGACGAGCATCTGTCGCAAGCGGTCTTTCCGCTGGCAATGCCGTCAATCGCCTCGCCCGGTGCCATGCTCGCCCTCGTCATCCTGACAGAAAACAGCTCAAATTCATGGAGCGAGCAGGCGGTCACTGCAGGGCTGCTTCTCGTCGTGCTCGCAATTACGCTGCTGCTGCTGCTTGCAGCCAGCCTCATTCACCGTGTCATCGGCGATACAGGCACCTCTGTCATTTCGCGCATCATGGGTATCATCCTTGCCACGATAGCGATTGATGCAATCTTCGGCGGCTTTGATGCGCTGGGCATATTGGAACTGACACCATCAGCCAGCCCCGGCACACTGGTGTCCTGAAACGAAGACCCAGCGGCTGTCTACAAGATATATTTCGACAGGTCGGCGTCACCTGCCAATTCACCCAGCCGTTCACGCACATAGGCTGCATCAACGCTCACGCATTCACCCTTGCGATCTTCAGCTTCAAAGCTGAGTTCCTCGAACAGTTTTTCCATCACTGTTTGCAGGCGGCGCGCGCCGATATTCTCGACGCTTTCGTTCACCTGTGCCGCGATCCGGGCAACTTCGGTCACGGCATCGCCTGTCATGTCTATGGTCAGCTGTTCAGTGCCCAATAGCTCACGATATTGAGTGACCAGATTGGCCTTCGTTTCGGACAGGATGCGAACAAAATCCTCCTCTGTCAGCGAGCGCAGCTCAACACGGATCGGCAGGCGGCCCTGCAATTCGGGCAGCATGTCGGATGGCTTGGCCACGTGAAATGCACCGCTGGCGATGAAGAGCACATGGTCCGTTTTCATCGGACCATATTTTGTGGCAACCGTGGTGCCTTCAATCAATGGCAGAAGGTCCCGCTGCACGCCTTCGCGGCTGACGGAGGCGCCGCGCCCATCACTAACCGCGATCTTGTCCACTTCGTCCAGAAAGACGATACCATTGGTCTCTGCATTGGCGAGTGCCACGCGGGCGACATCGTCCTGGTCCATCCGCCTTTCGGCTTCTTCGTCCACCAGCTTGTCCCACGCATCGGGAACTTTCAGCTTGCGCTTCTTCTTCGGCGCTCCGCCAAATGCCTTGCCCATCATGTCTGACAAGTTGATCATGGTCGCACCCCCGCCCATGCCGGGGATATCCATGTTCATGTTGGGCGCGTCTTCCACCTCGATCTCGACTTCGGTTTCGTTCATCGAGTTTTCGACGATACGCTGGCGGAAACTCTCGCGCGTCGCCTCGCTCGCGCCGGTGCCCACCAGGGCATCCAGCAGGCGGTTCATCGCAGCATCGCTGGCAGCTTCGCGCACGGCTTCGCGGCGGCGGTCCTTCTCCAGCCGGATGGCCTCTTCCACCAGGTCACGCGCAATCTGTTCCACATCGCGGCCGACATAGCCGACCTCTGTGAACTTGGTGGCTTCCACCTTTACGAAAGGCGCTTCGGCAAGTCTTGCCAAACGGCGGCTGATTTCGGTCTTGCCGCAACCGGTGGGGCCGATCATCAGGATGTTCTTCGGCGTCACTTCGTCGCGCAAATCGGGATGCAGGCGCTGGCGGCGCCAGCGATTGCGCAGGGCTACGGCCACGGCGCGCTTCGCCTCCTTCTGGCCGATAATATGTTCGTCGAGAGCGGCGACAATCGCCTTGGGGGTAAGATTATCTGTCATATTATCCTGTTCCGGCTCTCGCCGGGGCGAGCGGATGTCATGGAAGTTCAAACGGTTTCAACCGTCACATTGCCATTGGTGAAAACGCAGATGTCAGCGGCGACCTGCATCGCCTTGGTCGCGATGGTCTCGGCATTGTCCTCGTAATCCGCTATCGCGCGTGCGGCGGCCAGGGCATAGTTACCGCCAGAGCCGATGGCGGTGATGCCGCCTTCGGGTTCCAGCACGTCGCCATTGCCGGTGAGGACAAGCAGTACGTCCTTGTCGGCCACGATCATCAACGCTTCCAGATTGCGCAGGTACTTGTCCGTGCGCCAGTCCTTGGCCAGTTCAACCGCGGCGCGCAGCAACTGGCCGCTGTGCTGCTCCAGCTTGCGCTCCAGCCGCTCGAACAGGGTGAAGGCATCGGCAGTCGCGCCGGCAAAACCGGCAACGACTTTTCCGCCATCGCCAATGCGACGGACCTTGCGCGCATTGGGTTTCATCACCGTGTTGCCCATCGACACCTGTCCGTCGCCAGCGATCACGGTATGATCGCCGCGCCTCACGCCAATGATGGTGGTTCCGTGCCACTGTGTCAGGCCGTGGCTCGCCCTATCGTCGCTCATGCCCGTGCATATGGGCAGGTGGCTGCACGGCTTCAAGCGAAGCCGTGCAGCGCTTGCAGGATCATGGGGTTTTAGGGTGCGCCTGGAGCGCCGGTGCCGACCGTGCCAATATTTCCGAACAGGTCTTCCAAGAAACCACGCTCGCGGCCCAGCGTCGGCGTTTCCGCGCCGTCGGGGTCGATCTGCGCGACCTGTTCCATGCCACTGCGGTCCGTGGAGACGACATTGCCCGCCTCGTCGAAATAGACCGCCAGCACCGAATGCTCGTCAATCTCGGGCTGGCTGAAAGGCGCCTGCTCCGTCCGGCTGGAGATGTAATACCAGACAGGGTCGCCGAACTGGCTAACGAGAGTCGGCTGGCCCAGCGTACCGCGCACCGACTGCTGGTTGTCGAGGCCCGGCTGGACCGCTGCGATCAGCACTTCATCGTTGATATAGCCGCGGTGGTTGGTGATCGACGAACATCCCGCGAGCGCCAGCGTCAGCGCCGCGAAGGCCGCGCCCGTAACCAGTTTCCCGGCAAACAGTCTATCGGGCACATTCAAACCCATGATGTAATCCTTCTCGCAATCAATGCATGGACCAAGGTGCGCTTTGCGCCGCGCCGCCCTGTGCCTATATGAGGGCAAGCCTTAGGGCAGGCCGCGCGCCTGTGCAACGCAAGAGCCGCATTGCTGCCGGGGCTTTAACAACCGCTTAATAAAAGGTGCGCTGCCCCCATGTCCCTCATCTCCCGCTTTCTTGGCATCGGCGCCGATCCGCGCGATGAATTGCGCGGCCTCTGGCACGCCATCGTCGCCACCAGCCGGGAACCGGAATGGTATGCGAAATGCGGCGTGGCAGATTCGGTCGAAGGCCGTTTCGACATGATTGCGCTGATCCTTTCGCTTACCCTGCTGCGGATGGAAAACAGCGAGGAACTGGGTCCGAAAACCGGCCTGCTGACCGAATTGTTCGTTCAGGACATGGACCGGCAGTTGCGCGACAGCGGTGTAGGAGACCTGATGGTGGGCAAGAAGATGGGCAAGTTGATGAGTGCGCTGGGAGGCCGGATCGGCGCCTTGCGCGAAAGCATGACGCAAAGCGACGCCGCGCTGGCCGTGATCCTGCGGCGCAATGTGACCTTGCAGGACGAGGAGAAGAAGCCCTTCCCACTCGCCGTGCGCACACGCGCCTTGCACAACGCGCTTGCCGCGCAGGATGACGCGGCATTGCTGCAGGGGAACTTGCGACCATGAACGATACACCCGAATTTTCCCGCCCGTTCGACATTCGCGGCATTACCGCAGAACCGGTGTCGCTGGGGGCCAATGCAAGGGAACGCGCGGCGCTGGCGCAGCGGTTCGGCCTGGTTTCGATCAGCGCGCTGACCGCCACCCTGTCGCTGGAGGCGAAGGGCGAAACCGTTTCCGCGCATGGCGTTATGACAGCGCAGTTCGTGCAAAGCTGCGCGGTATCCGGCGACGACTTGCCGATGTCGATCGAGGATGAAGTCACCTTGCACTTCGTGCCCGCTTCCGCGCTGGAGGCCAGTGAGGAGGACGAAGAAATCGAACTGGAAGAGGACCAGCTGGACGAAATCGGCTACGAAGGCACGAGTTTCGATCTTGGCGAGGCGGTGGCGCAAAGCCTGGCGCTGGCGATCGATCCCTATGCTATTGGGCCGGAAGCCGAAGAGGCACGGCGTCGGCATGGATTGGTGGAAGAAGGCGAGAGCGACGGTCCGCTGGCAGATGCACTTCGGGGGCTGAAAGGTAGCTAGTCACCCTTCTCGTTACCGGGATCGTAGAAAGGCAGTTTGACCACCTTCGCCGTTACAAACCTGTCTTTCAGCGCAACTTTCAATGTCGTGCCGGTATCGGTGTAGTCCACCGCGATCAGGGCCAACGCGATGTTCTTTTCCAGCCGTGGCGAATAGATCGCGGAGGTGACCACGCCCACGCATCCATCGTCGCCAAGAACATCCCAGTAATCGGTGTTGGCGCTTTCCATCGGCGGACAATCCAGCACCAGCCCCACCTGCTTGCGACGCGGGCCTCGCTCGGCGATGCGCCGCAGGGCTTCCTTGCCGATGAACTCTGCATCCATGTCGAGATCGACCAGGCGGCCAAGATTGAGTTCGTAAGGGTTGGTGCGCAGGTGTGCATCGGCGCGATAGGATAGAAGGGCGCCTTCGATCCGGCGGATTGTGGAGGTGTGGCCCGGCGTCAGCCCCAGCGGGCGGCCTGCTGCCATAATTGCTTCCCACAAGGCATCGCCCATGGTGTGATCCAGCAGGAACAACTCATAGCCGAATTCCTTGGACCAACCTGTCCGCGACACGATCAAAGGGATGCCTTCCAGTTCCATCTTATGAAAATGAAAGTACTCAAGGTCGTCCAGCGTATCGCCGAACAGCGCGCGCATTACGGCTTTCGATTTGGGTCCCTGCAACTGCAACGGCGAGGCATCCGGCTCAACGATCGTCACATCCATGCCCGAATGAACGGCCACGCCCTTCGCCCACAGCAGGATGTCGCTATCCGCCAGTGAGATCCAGTATCTGTTGGCCGCCAGCTTCAGCAGAATCGGATCGTTCAAGACACCGCCCTGCTCATCGGTGATGAGCACGTACTTGCACTGTCCCGGCTCCATGTTCGAAAGGTCACGCGGGGTCAGCAGCTGCATGAAACGCGGCGCATCGGGGCCGGAAATTTCCACCTGCCGTTCTGCCCCCACATCACACAGGATGGCGTGGTTCACCAAGGTCCAGAAGTTCGCCACTTCGTCGCCGTAACTTCGGGGCAGGTACATGTGATTGTAAACAGAGAAGGATTGCACGCCCCAGCGCATGGTCGCATCGAAAAACGGCGATTTGCGCACCTGCGTGCCGATCACGAAATCTTCTGCCCCGGTCATTCTCGATCAATGCGCGAAGGACCGCGAGGGTTTCAAAGCGGACTTGCGACGCGCTCAAAGAGCGTCTTAACTGAAGATGGCGTTGCAGTTTGGGGGAACAGCAATGGCCAGATACGCGCGTTCGGAACCGTTTTTCACGATCATGACGGGGATCGTGGTGGGCTTCGTCATTCTTGGCTTCGGCGCTGGGATCGCCGCAAGGGGCAGCGGCTTCGATATCGTGACTTTCGCGATGCTCTGCACTGGGCCTTGCGAAGCGATCGGATGCGCCTGTGCACAAGCGCCTGATGGTGCTGGCTGGCGTGATGATGATGGACCCGGCGGTGGCGCGGGCGGCGATCTTCATCGTGGGCTTTGCGCCACTGACCCTGCTGATCGAACTGGCGATCCTCGGCGCTTTCCCGATCTACGACTGGCGCACAAGGGGCCGCCCACACTGGGCAAGCATGTTCGGCGTGGTGCTGTTCGCGGTGTGCTTTGCTCTACGCATGGCGCTGGCCGGCAGCGAAGCCTGGGCGGGGTTTGCAGTTTGGTTTTTCTAAGTGAGGGTTCCGGCCGCTACATCAGCCGTAGCGATCATTCGGGATTGATCGGCGGATTGTATTCGCGAATAACCTCGAGCGGGCGTTTCTGGGAGTAAGCAACCGTGGCTTCCGGCTCCGGGTAGCCAACTCCCATGAAGAATATCGGACGCTCGTATGGTTTTAGCCCCAGCACGTTGGTCGCTCGGATCTCGTGGCGGTCGACATCCGGCCAGTTGAATATGCAGGAGCCAAGGCCAAGAGTTTCCAGCGCCAGTGCAAAGGACATGGCGGCAAGAGAACCGTCGATATAAGGTACGTGCCGATCCTTCTCGTCGTAGAACGCATCCAGTGTTCCCAGGATCACCACCATGACCGGGATGTTCTGCTTGAAGCCACTGGTGCCACCCGGCAGCGCTGCCACATCTTCCACGGTTTCGGGATCGTCGAAGACCAGGAACCGGAAGGGTTGCCTGTTGCAGGCGCTGGGCGACAGCCCGGCCACCGTGAAAGCCTTGTCCAACAAATCGCGCGGCACGGCCTTCTGCTCGAACCAGCGCACCGATCGCCGCTTGATGGCGAGCTTCTTCAACTGCTCGTAATCGACCGGATGCTCGTCCAGGATACGCTTGTAGGGGATACGCTTGCCGCCCCCTGCGCAACTCTCGGCGGGGGGAGGACATTTCTCGAACACTTCGCGCGCGTGATCCACCACCGGATCGGGAGCGGCCGCCTCGAAGTATGCGGTAAGGACGTCGTAGCCCCAGTTGAGCGAATCGCCCGTGGTCTCCAGCGAACGGGAGGGTTCGGCCACGATCTTGCGGTAAACGTTGACCGTTTCGAGGATATAGTCCTTCGCGAACACCGGACGCCGGGGCCGCATCGTCAGCCCCTTCTCCAGCCGATGAACATTCCTGCGCATCAGGAAAACATTGGCGTCGTCTTCCTTGAGATCGGCATGATATTTCGCCAGCCCGCTCAGCACCGCGCGTTCCTCGCGCTGGAACTGCCGCGACAGCAGCGAGTAGTAGGCCGAAGCCATTGGCCTTGCCTGCGAGGCCAACTTCAACCCCGCGGTCTGCCCCGAGCTGATGAACTGGCTGGCCTTCGACGTCTTGTAGAAGAGATGGGCATCGCGAAGCCTGGCGAACTGGCTCTCGGTCAGAATTTTCTTGAGTATCGGCTTCACCGCTGAGAATCTCCATCAACAGATCGTTTTGGTTTCGGCGTCGTTTAGTAACGAAAGAGCCGGATGCGAATTGCCGAACAATAGATTAGCCGTTCAAGACCCGGGCTAGCCGGGGCTGCCACCGACTGCGACGGCATGTGTCCTGCGGCATTACCAGCCCAAGCGCCGCAACGCAGCGGGAATTAGTGATTAGCCCCCTTTTGACTTTCCGATTGACCTAATGGGTCTGGCTGCTGCGCATCTCGCCAAGCTCGGGAGCCGCGATGCACTGCGAATTGGCAACGTCGGGACGCGCGCAATTCTGCCAGCGCTACCCGATGGCTATCCAAGCGGTAGCCTTTCGCGCAGCGCGTCACTTCGATCATTTCGAAATACGGAGACTAAGTAGGGCAAGCTTCGCCCCGTCATCGCCGAGCGATCAGAACGGGATATCGTCGTCCAGATCGTCGTAGTTGGAGCCGCCGCCTGTTCCGCCAGAGGAACCGCCGCCTTGGTTGCCACCGCCAAAACCGCCTGCCGCGCCGCCACCGGAACCGCCACCGTAGCCACTCCCGCCGCCGCTGCGCTGGCCGCCGCCGAAGCCACCACCACCACCGCCGCCGCCTTCACCGCGACCGTCCAGCATGACCAGCGTGCCGCCAAATCCTCGCAGCACGACCTCTGTAGAGTAGCGATCCTGCCCGTTCTGGTCCTGCCACTTGCGGGTCTGCAGACTGCCTTCGATGTAAACCTTGGAGCCCTTCTTCAGGTAATTCTCGCAAACGCGGACGAGGCCTTCGGAGAAGATCGCAACCGTGTGCCATTCGGTGCGTTCCTGGCGCTGGCCTTCCTTGTCCTTCCAGGTCTCGCTGGTGGCGATGCGCAGGTTGCACACCTTGCCGCCGTTCTGGAAGCTGCGGACTTCCGGGTCCTGACCCAGATTACCGATCAGCATGACCTTGTTGAGACTTCCCGCCATTTCACTTGTCCTTCGCTAAAGCGTGAGCGCGCCTACAATCCAAGGGCAAGCGCGCTCCAATATGTGATTCCCGCAAAGACGTAAGCGAGTCCGAACAGATAGGCCACCATGAAGGCGGGCCATTTCCACCCGTTTGTTTCACGCTTGGCAACTGCGATGGTAGAGATGCACTGCGGTGCGAATACGAACCACGCCAGGAAGGCCAGTGCCGTTGGCAGGGTCCAGCCCGCTTGCAGGCGCGGAATCAGGCCTTCTGCTTCTTCCTCCTCGTCCGCGCCCTCTACCGCATAGGTGGTAGCCAGCGCCGATACGGCCACTTCGCGCGCGGCCATGGCCGGGATGATCGCAAGGCTGATTTCGCGGTTGAAGCCGATGGGGGCCAGCACGGTGTGCAATCCATCGGCCACGTGGCCCGCGATACTGGCGTCGATCTGGCTCTCGCCCGGTTCCGCCTTGGGGAAACTGAGCAGGACCCACAGTGCGATCGTCGCGGCAAAGATGATCGTGCCGGCGCGGCGCAGGAACACCCAGGCGCGCTGCCACAGGCCGATGGCCAGATCCCGCAAGGGCGGCATCTGGTATCGCGGCAGTTCCATGATGAACCCGCTCGCCCCGCCCTTCGCCACCGTGCGGCGCAGCACCAGCGCCACCACCATCGCGCCGACAATGCCGGCGATATACAGCGCAAACAGCACGAGGCCCTGGAGGCCAATACCCGGTCCCACGCTCGTTTGCGGAATGAACGCCGCGATGATGACGGCATAGACCGGCAGCCGCGCTGAACAGGTCATCAGTGGCGCGATCAGGATCGTGGTCAGCCGGTCTTTCGGATCGGCAATCGCCCGCGTCGCCATGATGCCGGGAATGGCGCAGGCGAAGCTGGACAGCAGCGGGATAAAGCTGCGGCCCGACAGGCCGACATAGGCCATCAGCCGGTCCATAATAAAGGCGGCCCTGGCCATGTAGCCCGATTGCTCCATCGCCAAGATGAAGGCGAACAGGATCACGATCAGCGGCAGGAAGACCACCACGGAGCCGACGCCGGTCAGCACGCCTTCGGTGATGAAGTCGCGGACGACGGACTCGCTCATGGAGGCCTTGGTCAGGTCGATCAGCGCGCCGATGCCGCCATCCAGTGCATCTACGAAGGGCGTAGCCCAGTCGAAGACCGCCTGGAACATCACGAACAGCAATGCGAACAAGATCACCGGCCCGAGCCATGGGTGCAGCAACACCTTGTCGAGGCTGGCATGCAGACGATGCTTCCCGCTTTGGGAAAGGATTGCGCCCTTGGCCATGTTGCGCGCTGCCAGGCGCCGCTCGGTAAGAGTCTGTCCCGCAACTTCGTGGCGCTGTGTCATGTCCTGCCCTTCGGCAGTGCTGATTGCTTCGACCAGCGCATCCAGCCCGCGCTTGCGCACGGCGACGGTAGAGACGACCGGAACGCCCAGCGCGGCGGACAGGGCATCGGGATCGAGCGCCAGCCCGTCCCGCTCCGCCAGGTCCATCATGTTGAGCGCGATAATCGTGGGACGCCCCAGCGCGATCAGTTCCTGTGCGAAGACGAGGTGCTGTTCGAGGTTGGCCGCATCCAGCACCACCACCAGTACATCGGGCGTGGCTTCGCCGGGAAATTCGCCTGCGACTACCTGCCGAGTCACTTCCTCGTCCGGGCTGGCCGAATCGAGCGAATAGGAGCCGGGCAGGTCGATCAGTTCAACAGGTTCGCCAGAGGGCAGGAACATGCGCCCCGCCTTGCGCTCCACCGTCACGCCCGGATAGTTGGCGATCTTCTGGCGGGCGCCGGTCAGCGCGTTGAACAGCGCGCTCTTGCCCGCATTGGGATTGCCGACAAGGGCGGCGGTGCGAAGTCTGCTCATACCAGCTTTACCGTCATGGCGCGGGCATGAACGCGGCGGATCGCAACGGTCATGCGGCCAACAATCAGGGCGATGGGATCGCGCCCGATAAAAATGCCGCGATGGGCAACGGCGATTCGCGCGCCTTCATCAATGCCCAGTGCGCGCAGCCGCTTGCCTTCATCGGGCGCAAGCACGCTCCAGTCGACGGCAGTGATTTCGGCGCGTGCCATCGGGGCAAGCGTATCAAGAGTGAGTTGCTGTTCCACACAAGATCCGGTGCCAGAAACGCGGCCTAATTGCAACTGATTATCAATAGAGGAAGTCCACGCGCGAGCTACTTCTGCGGATAGCGCAGGCGACCGAGGAAGCGCGCGACATCGAAATGCTCGCGATCCTTCCCAAGAAATTGCGCCTTGGCTTTCTCGAACTTCATCACATCTTCGATCCGGCGATCGAGGAAGGCAGCGGTTTCGGCCTTGCCCTCGCTGTCATCCTCCACGAACACCGCCAGCGTGGCCCCGTATATGGAACCAAGGATGGCCCGCTTGGTGTAGTGGTTGTAATCGGTAGCGGTATCGCCCGCCAGCCGCCACATCTTGTCCGCGCTGGACCAGCCCTGCTTCAGCGCCTTGGGCACGTTTTGCGGCATGGCCTGTACTGCGGTTGCGCGGCGCAGCGACTCTTCCAGGCCCATGATCGCCTCCAGCCGGAACCAGACGAGGGAACGGATTTTCTCGCGGATCGGCATGTTGTCCAGCCGCCCGTCGGCAAATTCGGCCTCCATCTTGGCATCGACCGAGGCGACCCAGGCGTCGATCATGTCCATCGCGCCACCTTTGAAGGCCAGCCGGGCAACCGCGGGATCGACGCCGGACATTTCGGCAGCAGAAACTAGCGCGGCATCGGTCCAGCCATCGAACATGGCGGCCACGGCAATTTCAGGAGCGAGCGCCACGCGCAGTTCGTCCAGCGTGGCATCGGAGAGATCGGAAGCCAGGTCTGCCGCCGCCATCAGAACACCGGGCCGTAGGTACGGTCCGCTCCATCGTTATCGTCCGATTCGTTGGCCTCTATCGCGTTGATCACACGGCCCGAAACACCTGGCATGGTGGCATAATCGCGCGCGGTGCGGCCTGCATTATCGGCCCTGTCGGGATCGGCCCCGGCAGAAACGAGCACTTCGATAAGTTCGATATTGCGCGCGTGGACGGCAGCGATCAACGGTGTTTCGCCGGTTTCATTGCCCACATCCAGCCGCGCCCCTGCATCCACAAGCGCCTGCACGCCCTCGACAAAGCCGATCTGCGCAGCCGCGATCAGCGGCGTGCGTCCGTTATTGTCCGCAATATTGGGATTGGCGCCTTTCTGCAGTAGGAACTTGGTCCAGGTCAGGTCGCGCCGGTCCACGGTAATGTGCAGGCCCGTTTCCCCGGAGGTAATATCGCGCGAGTTGACCACTGTGGAACCGGGTTCGTCCAGCATGTCGGTCGCCTCTTCGCCCTCACGGTCCTTCACCGCTTGCAGGAACTGATAGCCTTCGGAATAAAGCTGTGCGCTGGCGGGAACTGCCAGGTTCAACGCGGCAAATGCTGCCGCAGCGAGAGTTAAACGTCGAAAGGGGGCGCGAGCCACGGCCTTTTCTCCTGTCTTAAAATTTTGCGCAAAAGCCCTGGATTAAGCGGGACTATGCTTGCCTGTAGCGCGTTAGCAGAGCATGAACGCTGCGTCATGTCAGCACGTAATTTGGTCCTGTCCGCCATTCTTCTCGCCCTTGCTCTGCCTGCCTGCGATGGCGGCGCCGATCAGCCGCCGATTACCGACGCGCCGCTGTATGGCAGCTCTTTGACGGGGGAGTTCGACCTGATCGATTCGAATGGCGACCGGGTCACGAATGCGGACTTCGCCGGGAAATACCAACTCGTCTACTTCGGCTATGCCTACTGCCCCGATGTCTGCCCTTTCGACATGACGCGCATGATGCGCGGCTACGATAGCTTTGCCGAGGATAACCCGGACCTTGCAGCCGATGTGCAACCCATCTTCATCACCATAGACCCTGCCCGCGATACGCCGGAAAAGGTGGGTGAATACGCCAATGCCTTTTCCGAAGAGCTGATCGGGCTTACCGGATCGCCGGAGCAGATCGAGGCGGCGACCGCTTCCTTTTTCGCACACTACCAGAAGTTGGATGAGGCGGCCGAGGCGGATTACCTCATGGATCATTCCCGTGCGGGCTATCTTGTCGACCGAGAGGGCGAGCCGATGGCGCTGATCCCCGTGGAAGAATCGGCAGAGGCCGTCGCAGCGGAACTGGAAAAATGGGTGCGTCCGGCAGGTGGCTGATTTGCGCGAGCGCTTCTGGGAGCTCGACCTTGACGAGTTGAACCGCGCCGAATGGGAAGCGTTGTGCGATGGCTGTGGCCGTTGCTGCCTGCACAAGCTGGAGGACGAGGATACAGGCGAGATCGCGGAAACCAATGTCGCGTGCAAGTTGCTCGACACAGGTACCGCGCAGTGCCGCGATTATCGCCACCGCAAGGCCTTCGTGCCGGATTGCCTGCGTTTGACGCCCAAGCTGGTGAAAAATGTGCCATGGCTCCCCGCCTCCTGCGCCTACGTCCGCCGGGCTGAAGGCAAGTCCCTGCCCGATTGGCACCACCTTCTGACCGGCAGCCGCGATGCCATGATGGAAGCAGGGGCCAGTATTGCCGGGCGATGCGTGAGCGAGACCGTCGCAGGTCCGCTGGAGCATCACGTGATCGACTGGGAGGATGAACGCGCATGATCGACTGGCTGCGCGACGATCACCAGAACCCTGCCGTTGCCGTCGGCGATACATCGCTCCCCATCAACATTCGCCGCCATGCCCGCGCAAAGCGGCTGACCATGCGGCTGGCTCCCGATGGCAGCGAAGTGCGCGTGACCCTGCCGGCATGGGGCCGCACGGCGGATGCGCTCACCTTTGCCAGGGCGCGAACCGAATGGATCGCAGGACAACTGGCCAAGGTGCCCCGTTGTGTTCCCATCGCAGACGGGGAGCAGATTGCCTATCGCGGCACGTCCCTGCGCATCGTCCGGGATGCCACGGCAGAGCGCAAGCCCGCGGTAGACGGCGGCGTGCTGCGCGTCGGCGGTCCTGCCGAAGGGCTGGAAGGCCGGTTGCGCCGCTGGCTGGAGGCCGAAGCCCTGCGCCTATGCCGGGAAGACCTCGCCTTCTATTGCCAGCGGGCAGACCTGCCCTGCCCCGATTTACGCCTGTCACGCGCGCAGCGGCGCTGGGGCTCATGCTCTGGCGACAGGCGCGCGGGCCGCTGCATCCGCATCAACTGGCGACTGGTGATGGCGCCCGATCACGTGCGCCGATCCGTCGTTGCGCATGAAGTTGCGCATCTCGTCCACTTCGACCATTCGCCCGCCTTCCACGCCATGTTGGCGCGATTGTTCGAGGGCACGCTGGCAGAGGCGGACGGCTGGCTGAAGCGCGACGGACGCTCGCTCTACGCCGCCTTCGGTTAGGCTGGCCGCGCAGTTCACCACTGGCGCAACCGTGTCTGCATCCTTATCATAGGCGCATGAGAGGTTTTTTCCGCCGCATATCGCCGCACCGCGCCGTTTCGGACTTCCGCGACGAGTGGCAGAAGCCGACCCCGCATCGCTGGCAGATACTCGGCGTAGCAATGGCATCCACCTTTTGCGTGTTCATGCTGCTGATCCCGGAAGGCAAGGTCGGCCCACCGGCACGGCCCGAAGTGATGCTGATCTCCACCTTCGATGGCGCCCGGACCGAAGGCGAAATCATCGCCTCCAACTGCGCCAACCAGGAATTGAAGGACGCGCTACAGGCCCGCATCGAGGCAAACGAAGAACGCAAGCGCGAGCTGTACAAGGCGCTGGGCCGGGCAACCTTCATCGACGTGGACGCGATCGAAGCCGAGGTCGAGGCCGAACGCGCTGCCGAGGTTGATACCGGCCCCACGCCAGAGGAAATCGCTCTTTCGATCGAGGAATATTGCGCGCGTGCCGCAGCAGGCTGAGGATGATCGCTGGCTGGCCGCCACTGCCGCGCTGGCAGAACGCGCCCGCCCTCTTGCCAGTCCCAACCCCGGTGTTGCCGCGCTGATCGCGCGCGATGGCCGCGTTGCCGGCCGCGGCTGGACGATGCCCGGCGGTCGGCCCCATGCAGAGGCCGTGGCGCTGGACGCCGCAGGAGAGGCCGCGCGCGGAGCGACGCTCTACGTTACGCTGGAGCCTTGCGCCCATCGCTCGCATCGCGGCCCCGCCTGCGCCGATCTCGCTACCGACGCAGGCCTTGCCCGCGCGGTGATCGGCATGCGCGATCCCGATGAACGCACGGCGGGCGAAGGGATCGCCCGGCTGGAAAACGCGGGCGTCGCAGTGACGGTAATGAATTGGAGCGCGGCGAAACTTGGCCTGTCCGGCCATGCCAGCCGCCTCACCAACAACCGCCCCCATGTGACGCTGAAACTGGCCATGTCGCTGGATGGCTGCATCGCCACTTCCACCGGCGAGAGCCAGTGGATTACCGGAAAGGCCGCCCGCGCCCACACCCATCGTCAGCGCGCCCGCGCCGATGCCATCCTTGTGGGCGGCGGAACGCTGCGTTCCGACAATCCCCGGCTCGACGTTCGCCTGCCGGGCCTCGAAGCCCGTTCGCCAAAACGGATTGCGCTTACTTCCGGCGATGTGCCCGCTGGCTGGCAAGCCATCCGTTCACCCGAGGAGATCGCAAAGCTGGACAGCGTGCGATACCTGATGGTGGAAGGCGGCGCGCAGACGGCTTCTGCCTTCCTCGCGGCAAGGTTGGTGGACCGCCTGCTGATCTACCGCGCCCCGGTGCTGCTGGGCGGCGGGACACCCGCTATCGGCACAATCGGCAATGACACGCTGGACGTTGCCTTCGCCCATGGGTGGGAATTACAAACCCGCCGACAGCTTGGCAGCGACACGCTGGAAGTCTATCAGCGCGGCTGATTTACAAAGGGGCCACCATGTTCACCGGCATTGTTACCGCGATCGGCAAAATCGAAAGCATCGAGAAACGCGGCGACCTTCGCGTGACGATTTCCTGTCCATTCGATCCTGCCACCATCGATATAGGCGCCTCCATCGCCTGCTCTGGCGTGTGCCTGACAGTGGTGAATCGCGGCGGCACGAAGGGCGATGCGCACTTCATCGTCGACGTTTCTGCCGAGACCACCAGCCGCACCGCGAAGAACATGTGGCGTGAGGGCGCGCGGCTGAACCTCGAACCCTCCCTGCGCCTGGGCGATGAACTGGGCGGCCATATCGTTACGGGCCACGTCGATGCCGTGGGCCGGGTGGCGGACTGGCAGCCCGAAGGCGATTCCGAACGCGTCACCATCGAGGCTCCCGCAAGCCTTGCCCCCTTCATCGCGCCCAAGGGCTCCATCACCGTGAACGGCGTGTCGCTGACCGTGAATTCAGTACAGGACCGCGACGACGGGACGGTGCACTTCGGCCTCAACATCATCCCACACACCGCCGATGTCACGACACTGGGCGAACTGGGCCAGGGCAGCGAAGTGAATCTGGAGGTGGATACCATCGCGCGCTATCTCAACCGGATGCAGGCGCTGCGGGCGGGGTGAGCAGGTATTGCGCGAACGGCGGTTTACGACCATTTGCGGACGTTGGCCTACTCGAGGAGTGCCCAGCCTATCAAAGCGAGCATCCCTACGCCCACTGTGATCCAGACCGCTGCGGACGCGTTCGCAGGATAGACCCAAAGCCGGGACTGCGACAACAAGGGGCTGTCCTTCTCAATACCTCTCGGGTCGACGCCGGTTTGGTCTGTCAGAACTTCAGTGAAGCGTGGCCATAGGTCGTCCTCCTGAGTGCCAGGGGGCAGCGCCTTGCAGAGCGACGCAAACACGTCGCCAGCGGTGTGCCAATGCGATGCGTCGGACTCGTCGAGCTTAACCCCGAAGACGCGTTCAACATCGTCTATGGCGGCTATCTCGTCACCGTCGCCGCCTAGACCAACGCTCTTTGGGGTAGGACTCATCAGTCGATGTTACAGTTTTCCTTCGCAGCCGCAACGTCCGCTTCCCACCCCCTAAGCGACCTTAACCTCCAAATGTCTTTCCTACACCGACCCAACCTCAGCACCCTCGGCCCATGCCGAGACCCCCTGCCCATAAGCGCCGTCGCCGTCCGCCGTTTTTCCAACCCGTGCCGCTGCGTTCGCGCCAAGACGGATGGACCGTTGAGCGGCAATGCGCCTTCCTCGGCTATCTCTATCTGACAGACTGCGTCACCGCGGCAGCGCGAGCCGTGGGAATGACCCGCATGAGCGCCTACCGCCTGCGCCGCCGCGAGGAAGCCGCAAGTTTCGCCCATGCGTGGGACATGGTGCTCACCCCACCGGGCCTCGGCCAGATTGTGCGTGATGTCGATTGGCGAAAGGTTACAGATGAAGCGCTGTTCCGGCGCGTCGAAACGGGCCTTGTCGCCCCGCTGATCCATCGCGGCAAAGTCACCGGCATCCGCCGGAAAGCCGACAATACCGCGCTTTTGCGGCTGCTCAGGCGCCTCGACCAAGCAGCATCGCGAGGCGAACCGGAAGGCCCGGAACGATGACACGCAAATTTTTCAAAACACCCCTGTGGGCGTTCCACGTCGCAGCAGGATCAGCCAGTCACATCGGTCAGTGCGGAAACGAAGGCATCGATATTGCCCATCGTCAGGCCCGCCACGTTGATGCGGCCGGAGCCTGCCATGTACACGCCGTGCTTCTCGCGCAGTTCCTGCACCTGTTCCTTGGAAACCGGCAACATGGCGAACATGCCCTTCTGCTCGCCCAGCGGCGTCAGGTCGACCGCGCCCGCAGTGCCCGATGCCGCCAGCTTGGCCCGCACCTGACCGATACGCTGGCGCATCTCTTCCAATTCGGCCAGCCACTCGGCAGTCAGTTCCTCGTCCTCGAGGATCATGCGCACCGACGCGCCACCGTGATCGGGCGGCATGGACCAGTTGGCACGGGCCAGCGAAGAGCCATTCGACATGATCTTGGCAGTATCATCGGCACTTGCGGCCATCACATAGAGCGCGCCAACACGGTCGCGGTAGAGGCCAAAGTTCTTGTCGCAGCTATAGGCCACCAGCGCTTCCGGCACGGCGGCCAGTACGGCGCGCAGGCCGTAGGCATCCTCTTCCATACCGTCGCCAAGGCCCTGATAGGCAAGATCGATTATCGGCAGCAGGCCCTTGTCGGCCAAGAGTCTTGCGATCTCGTCCCATTCCTCGTTCGTGTAATCGACGCCGGTCGGGTTATGGCACGCCCCGTGCAGCAGCACCGCATCGTCCTTGCCCGCCTTGGCGATCGCATCGCGCAGGGCATCCATATCGGCAGAGCCATCGGCATTCGCATGGTTGAACGTGGCAGATTTCATGCCGCAATCGGCCAGGATCTGGGCGTGGTTGGGCCAGCTTGGCGTGCCCATCCACACCTGCGGAACCCCGGCCTTGCCAGCCAGTGCCACGGCGAGGCGCACCGCGCCCGTACCGCCCGGCGTCTGCATTCCGACGATCCGGCCATCGCGATTGCCTGTCTCGCCGAACACATGCGGCACCAACGCGCGCACGAAGCCCATGTCGCCTTCCGGGCCAAGGTAGGCCTTGGTGGGCTGCGTATCCACCAGCCGCTTCTCCGCTGCCTTGATGGCACGGAAGACGGGCGTTGCGCCGTCGGCGGTGCGATAGACGCCTACGCCAAGGTCGATCTTGTCGTCACGCGGGTCTGCCTCGTACAGCTTGATGAGGGCGAGGAGGGCGTCGGGCGATTGTTGGTCGAGTCTATCCAGCATGGCGGCTCAATGCCGCTACGCAGCCGTCTCCGCAAGCCTGACTTGCGCGCTATCCGCCGCCGCATCCGGCGTATGTCAGAACGGCAGCCAGCGCTGCTTGCGCGAAAAGCGCATATATCCGGCATTTACACCCAGCCGCAGGCCGGCACCCACGCGGATGGGGATCAGCACGACATCGCCCTTGCGAACGTAGCTGGCGGTAAAGCCGCCCACCAAATAGGCCTGCCCCTCGCCCGCCGGAAAGCGTTCGTAAAGCTCGTCTGTGTCGTAGAGGTTGTAGACCAGCACGAAGGTGTTGCCGGCATTGGCGCCTGCGTCCAGCCCGATAGAGGGGCCAGTCCAGTAAACCGGCATGTTGCCCTCCACCGCGTGGTGCAATGTGCCCGAACCATAACGCACACCCAGCACGAAGGCACCGCCGCCTTCACGCCCGACGATGTACCCGTTCGGCTCGCCCTGATCGGCCAGCACATCCTGGATGAGGCGCGCCAACCCCTCGGCGCCGCGCCCGAACAATCCCTCGGCAGCGCCGATCAGATCATCCTCGCCATAGGTGCCGGGAGGCGGTGCACCGTAAGGGTTCTCCGCCGTTTGCACATCCGTGCCGGGCGCAGGAGCCTGTTCCGGGGGCAGGTCCAGCACCGGAGCGTCGTCATACCGGGAGGTGGCGTCGCCAGTGTCGTAGGCGCCTTCGTAAGCGGGTTGGGCGCCCTGGGTCGTGTCGCCAGGGTCCTGCCAGCTATCGGTAGAAGTGGTGGACGGCGAACCCATGAGGTCACCATCGATCGCGGCGTCGGGATCGACCGTTTCGATCTGTGCAGCAGCGGGAAGCGAAAGCACGGCCAGCGCGCAAAATGCTGCTGCGGCAAAGGCTTTGCGGATCGTTTCCATGGCTTTCCTCCGGCTTTGGCCCGCTATTGCGGCGGGCAGACCACGTCAATGTTCCTTTTGAGTCGCAAAGTACTGAAGCGGCAATGAACAGGCGTTCAATCGAGTCGAATTCGCGATAAGCCGAATCCGCAAGGCTGGTGCGCCGAGCATTTGCAAAGAAGGGAGATTGTACACTTGAAGCCCCCGCCCGCGCTCGTTATAGGGCGCGACTTGCTGCTTGGGTCCGGAGACGTGGGTGAGTGGCTGAAACCAGTTCCCTGCTAAGGAACCATACCTCTATCGGGGTATCGAGGGTTCGAATCCCTCCGTCTCCGCCACCTATACCATCCCAAGAGATCCCAGAAAGTCCCTGAAAGCCGCAGAATTCTGCGGTTTCTCGGCCTTGCATCGGAATCTCTAATTCTTATTTTGTTCTAACTGTTCCCACACTTTCTACCCACCATTGTGGGAGCAGAACCAGGATGGATGGCTATGGGAAAACTTTCCAATGCTCGGATTCGAGCTCTCACTAAACCGGGCCGCTACATGGATGGAGATGGCCTATCGCTGCTGCTCACCGCCCCAAGACAGGGGTAGTGGGTGCTGCGCGCGACCATAAACGGGCGCCGAAGGGACATCGGCCTAGGGCCGCTAGACTTAGTGAAATTGGCTGAAGCCCGCGATCTCGCAATCGACATGCGCCGCGATATTCAGCGAGGCATTGATCCGATCGAAGAACGCAAGCGCCAGAAGATCGAGATTCTAACTTTTAGAGCGTTTTCCACACGATCCGACTCGACGGGGATTCCCATTGCTGCGCTGATGTGATTCACGCTGCCGGCTGGTGGCAGGAGGCCAGCTTGGATGGCACGAACGCTTTCACAGGACCTTCGAG
>OJED01000132.1_pt1 | contig 19360 bp, 16 predicted proteins | sample 1593181 | NCBI WGS metagenome assembly OJED01 (sample SAMN05416772, study PRJEB24817) | seawater metagenome | isolation source: Sea water | place: Canada:Atlantic | collected 2013-07
GAATGTTACCATGCGATGGGATCCTGTTCGGGTGCGCGGCACGGGTGAGCAAGGCCTGACGCAGACGGAACGCCAGGTTTCCGCCCACACGCGCTTCAACGGTGCCTTGAAGCAGGCGGGTCGCGGTCTTGAAGATATCTTGTGGCGTGTCGTGTGTGCGGGGGAAACCTTGCCGGTCGCGGAGAAGGCACTGGCTTGGCCAGCGCGCAGTGGAAAGCTGGTTCTGAGGCTGGCGCTGGACCGGGTTGCCGATTTCTACCGGATCACCTAGCCTATCAGCCCCCTCTAGCCCATCAGTCCTCGCAACCAACCGGTGAACCGGTTCCAGATCGATGGTTTGCCATCGACTTCGTTGCATTCGGTCAGGGCCGCCTCGCGTTCCTTGATCAGTTTCGCGCGAAGCGAATTGCTTTCGCCTTCCGCCAGCGCGTGGATTGTGCGCCCGCGAGGGGTTCGCGCGTACATGAAGGCGTACCCGTCTACCTGATCGTCTTGGACTTCGGTGTAGTTGCCATTGCGTTCCGGTTCAGGAACCAGGTCGGGCTCGGCTTCTGGGCCGAACTCTGAAGCGGGGCGTTGCAAATGCTGCTCGTCCGACGCCAAATTCTCAGAGGGCTTGGCCTCGTCGTCCTCGTCCTCATCCTCATAGGCCCATTCGAAGTGGTTGGAAGGTTCGCCCGTCGCCTTCGCCGTTCCGGTAGCATCATGATCGGATGCAAGATCAACCTTCGTGTCTTCGGCACCCGGTTCTGTTAGCCGCGTTACTGTACCCTCCGGTACCCAGCGGAGGCGTTGAGTCGGGAAATCCAGGAAAGGGTCGTTGCCAAAGACTGCCTGAGCCGATGCGATCGGTTCGGCCACTTGCCCTGTGTCGATCTGCGGATCGAGCGGAGTATCCTCGACAGGGTGGTCTTCTTTCGCAAGGTCGCTCGCCAGTTCTGCTTCTGGTTCCGGCAGCGGATCGACTGGGAAGGTGGGCGCAATTTGCGTTGCGGTCGCTTCGGAATGGTTATTTCGCGCGGCTGTCTCTTCACGATCAAGATCGAAGGGAGCGTGTAGGCGATTATCGGCTTCCGACGCTGGTGACGGGTCGATGTACCTTGTATGGTCGAGAGGAGCTTCGACGTGAACTTCGTCGCTATCGTCACTGTCCAGCGCTGAATCGTCCGGCGAAGCCGCTCGTTCGGCGGCCAACCGCTCCGCCTTTTCCTCGGCAGCGATCTGGTCTTCGGGCTTCAGCGGCAGGCTAGGGAAGATGCGATGATCGAAATCCAGACCTTCGAGATGCTCGGCAACCGCTTCGCCGGTTTCCTCAATAGCGGGGCGCGATGCCGTCATGCGCAGCACGTCCTGCGCCGAAGGTATATCGTCGTCGATAATCTCTGCGTCGTCATCCGACGTATCTGCCGCGTCGGCTTCGGGATCGTCGAGGTCCATCGGTGCCAGGCCAAGCAGCGGTGCAGAACGTTCGGGCCGTTCGACATCCTCGCCCAGCAACTCTGCTGAGGCATCCTGAAACAGCATGTGCGCCTTCTCCAGTTCCTCGGGATCGAGGACGAGGACGGGCTTTTTCTTGAATTTCCTGGGGCCGCCCAGCGATGATAGGCTGCCGAAGGCAGAGCTATCGGCACCCGGCGCAGTCGCGGAAGTTACCGGATCGTCAGTACGCAGAGCAGAGCTGGTCGCATTCCCCATACGGCTCTTATTCAACAGGTTTGGTGCAGACGATATGATCAAGCGTGGTTAACGCAAATTAACCTTGCGTGGTGTTAGCCTTCGACAAGTTCGGCAAGTTCCAGCCAGCGTTCTTCCGCTTCGTCCTTCTCACTACGTGCAAGGTCCAGCGATTTCGAAATGCGCGTGAAGCGGTCGGGGTCTTTCGCATAAAGATCCGGATCGGCAAGCGCTGCTTCTCCCTTGGCTATCAACCCTTCCAGTTCCTCGATCCGTTTGGGCAATTCCTCGTAATCTCGCTGATCCTTGTAAGAGAGCTTTGCGGAGTTCTTCGGCGGTTGCGGAGATAGCTGGGGCGGGGACGGGGCCGGCTTTTGCTGCGAAGGACTTTCGCCGCTGGCGGCTTTCCTGCCGGGCTTCTGCTTGCGCTTTGTTTGCCAGTCCTCATAGCCGCCCGCCACAATGTCTACAGTGCCGCTGCCATCGAGGCCCAGAGTCACGGTAACCGTACGATCCAGAAAATCGCGATCATGGCTGACGAGAAGGACGGTGCCTTCGTAATCCGCGATTACTTCCTGCAGCAGATCCAGCGTTTCCAGGTCGAGGTCGTTGGTCGGCTCGTCGAGCACCAGGAGGTTGGACGTGCGCGAGAATTCGCGGGCCAGCAGCAGACGGCTGCGCTCGCCACCGGAGAAAGTGCCGATCTTCGCCTCGACCAGACCTGGATCGAACAAAAAGTCTTTCATATAGGCTTGTACGTGCTTGCGCGTGCCGCGCACGTCGATCCAGTCGCCGCCTTCCGCCAGCACATCGCGCACGGTCTTGGCGGGATCGAGCAGGGCGCGCTGCTGATCTATCATCACGCCTGCTAGGGTGTTTGCATGGGTAACAGTGCCCGCATCCGGCTCCAGCTCCCTGGTTAGCATTTTCAGCAAAGTCGTCTTGCCCGCACCGTTGCCGCCCACGATGCCAATGCGGTCGCCGCGCTGGATGCGTAGGGAGAAAGGCTTGATGATTTCCCGGCCGTCGTAGGTTTTGGAAATCTCTTCGGCCACGATCACCGATTTCGATTTGAAGTCGGAATCGCTTGCCAGTTTCAGCTTGGCGGTACCGCCGGGAGACACCATCGCGGCACGCGCCGCGCGCATCTCCCATAGCTTTTCCAGCCGCCCCATGTTCCGCTTGCGCCGGGCGGTTACGCCGCGCTCCAGCCAGTGCGCCTCGATTTTCAGCTTGGCGTCCATCTTCTCTGCGGCGCGCGCTTCCTCGGCATAAACCTGCTCTTCCCAAGCCTCGTACCCGCCAAAGCCTACGTCCTTACGGCGCAACGCTCCGCGGTCCAGCCACAGGGTGGAGCGAGTCAGGCGTTTCAGGAACGTCCGGTCATGGCTGATGACAATGAAGGCGCCTTTGTACCGGGTAAGCCAGCTTTCCAACCAGTCGATGGCGGAAAGATCGAGGTGGTTCGTTGGCTCGTCCAGCAGCAGCAGATCCGGCTCCAGCGCCAGAGCGCGAGCGATAGCGGCGCGGCGTTTCTCGCCGCCGCTGGCACCTGCCGTACCCGTGGTCATGTCGATGCCGAGCTGACCGGCGATGGCTTCCACTTCGTGCTCGGCGGGCGGGCGTTCACCCGACAGAGCGTAGTCCATCAAGGTGTCGAAGCCGGTGAAGTCCGGGTCCTGCTCAAGCCACACGATGTTCATGTGCGGCTTTACCTTGCGGGTGCCGCGATCAGCCTCGATGTCGCCGGAGATCAGCTTCAGTAGTGTAGTCTTGCCGGCACCGTTGCGGCCGATCAGCGCAAACCGGTCACGCGGGCCGATGTGCAGGTCAAGTCCGTCCCCATGCGCCGGATCGCCGAACAGCCAGCGCCCGCCCTGTTGCAGGCCCAGTCCTTCCCAGCTCAAGATCGGTGGTTCTGCCATCGCGGAAGCGCAGGTAAGCGCGCGTGAGGTTGCTGGCAAGGAACTCGGGCGTTCAGCGCCGAGTTATCCTATCGACCGTAGGGCAAAAGCCCGTTTTTGAGGAATTACACCATGATCCGAGCCATTCTGCCAATCGCCGCTGCCGCCATGATCGCGACCCCCGCCGCTGCAGAGGTTGTCATCGAATCGAGCGGTCCTGTCGTGGCTCTCTCGGTGAACGAAAGCGTTTCGCTCGATCCTGATATCGCCAATCTCAGCGCTGGCGTTACGACCACTGCGCCGACGGCGGTGGAGGCAATGCGCCAGAACGCGGTGCAGATGCGCAGCGTGGTCGATCGGATCGAGGCTCTGGATGTGGACCAGGACGATATCCAGACGAGTGGCGTGTCGTTGAGCGCCGAATACGACTACGATCAGCAAACGCGTGAGCAGGTGTTTCGCGGCTATCGCGTGTCCAACCGGGTGAATATCACGCTGCGCGATATCCAGCGCACCGGGCAGGTGCTGGACGCACTGGTGGCCGCTGGTGCCACCGATCTTGGTGGTATCGGCTGGGCGGTGGAGAATTCCGCTCCGGCGATCGAGCAGGCACGTCAGGCAGCCTTCGAGACCGCTATGCAGCGCGCGCGCGATTATGCCGAAGCCGCGGGGTACGGAAACGTTCGCCTGCTCGAAATCAGCGAAAACGTGACGAGCAACCGTCCGGTGCCAATGATGCGACAAATGGCTGCTGCCGATACGGCACAGGAATCCACTCCGGTCCGTCCCGGTCAGGTGGAAACCGGCGTTACCGTCAATTTCAGCTTTGAAATGGTGCAGTAACCTATTTGCAACACGATGCTGAACAGGCGGACGCGTGTATATTCACTCCTTGTTCAATGGCCTGACTTTAGGCACGATTCCAGCATGAAATCAGGTTCCGCCTTTCTCGCATCCGTCGCGCTTGCCGTCTCTCTGACAGCGATGCCTGCCCATGCCGCGCAATCGCGTGGCGATCAGCAGAGCGCGCGGGCAGAGATGCAGGCGGGCCGCAACATGCCGATCCGGGAGATCGAACGGCGGATTATCCCCCGTATGGAGCGGGACGATGAATACATAGGTTTCGAATATGATGCGACAGCGCAGGCCTATCGCCTGAAGTTCATTCGCAACGGTCGGATGATTTGGGTCGATGTGGACGCACAGACTGCACGTATCCTGCGTATCTCGCGCTGACCTGTATTTGCTCTTGACCTTATTACCGGCGGAAACTTCCCCCTCGCTTGACGCGTATATAGCAAAAGCCCAATTGTCGGGCCTGATTGCAGGGGAGAAATAATCGAATGCGCATCCTGATCGTCGAGGACGAGCCCACGCTCGGCCAGCAACTGAAGTCGACGCTGGAGCAGAACGGCTATGCGGTGGATCTCTCTACCGATGGCGAGGATGGTCATTTTCTCGGTAGTACCGAGGAGTATGACGCCGTCGTGCTTGACCTTGGCCTGCCGGAAATCGACGGGCTCACCGTGCTTGGCATGTGGCGTAAGGAGGGGCGCAATTTCCCCGTCCTGGTGCTGACCGCACGTGACAGCTGGTCTGACAAGGTGGCAGGTCTGGATGCAGGCGCGGATGATTACCTTGCCAAGCCTTTCCAGACAGAAGAGCTGATTGCCCGCCTGCGCGCTCTGATACGCCGCGCGTCGGGCAATGCCTCGTCCGAACTTACCGCCGGCGATGTGCGGCTGGATACCCGTTCGGGCCGTGTCACGCTGGCAGGCGAACCGGTGAAGCTGACCGCGCAGGAATACAAACTGCTGAGCTACCTGATGCACCACAAGGGCAAGGTGGTTAGCCGCACCGAACTTATCGAACATATCTATGACCAGGATTTCGATCGCGATTCCAACACGATCGAGGTCTTCGTCACCCGCATCCGCAAGAAGCTAGGCGCAGAAGTGATCACGACGATCCGTGGCCTCGGTTACAGTCTCGACGACCCGGACGACCCCTCCCGCGAATAATCCCGTGGCGGAGGGGAACTCTGCGATGTCTGCACCCAGCGACGCTGCCGGTTCCGGCGGCGGCATCCGCTATGGGCCGCGGCACACGGGCAGCCTTGCCCGGCGGATGATGCTCATCGCAGCGGGGTGGATCTTTGCCCTGCTGCTTCTGGGCGGACTGGCCCTTGATCGGGCGCTTACCAACCTGGTCTCGAACCAGTTCGACGAACAGCTGGAAATCTCGCTCACCTCGATGGTGCTATCGGCTGATCTCGATCCTTTCGGCGAGGTTTTCTTCAATCGAATCCTGGGCGATCAACGCTTTCTGGAGCCCAACAGCGGTTATTATTGGCAGATTAACGGTGAAGGCGTTGCTCCGTTGCTGTCGCGCTCATTATGGGACGAGGAACTGATAATCCGCAAAGATGCGGCGGCCTACGATCCGATCTTCTATAATTCCAGCCAGCCGGAACTTGGATCGCTGCGGCTGGCGCAACGTACGGTGGCCTTGCCCGGCAGCGATATCGAATGGCAGTTCGTCGTTGCAGCCAACCGCGAAGAACTGGATCAGCAGATCACCGATATCCGTTCGATCCTGGTGTGGTCTTTCGCCATATTGGGCATTGGTCTTATCCTGATGGCGATGGCGCAGACATGGTACGGGCTCGGCCCCTTGCGCCGCATTCGCAAGGCGATTGCGCGTATCCGCTCTTCCGGCAGCAATCGCGTTACCGATCCATTGCCGCTGGAAGTGCAGCCGATGGTGGACGAGTTGAACGCGTTGCTGGAACATTCCGAATTGCAGGCGGAGGAGGCACGGCGGCATGCAGGCAATTTGGCTCATGCCCTGAAGACGCCGCTAACCGTGGTAACAAATGCTGCCAGCGCCGGGGCGCCGGATCTCGATGATACGGTACTGCGTGAAGCTGCCACAATGCGGCGGCAGGTCGATCACCATCTCGCCAGGGCGCGCGCCGTCGGTCGCCGGGCCGTGGGGATGTCACGCGCCAATCTGATGGACAGTGCCGTTGCCGTGGAGCGCGCCGTGGGTCGTCTTTATCCGCAGGTTCGCTTCGATATCGACGGGAATGGCGAGGCTCATGTCGCTGTCGAATCGCAGGATCTCGATGAGCTGCTCGGAAACCTGATCGAAAATGCGGCGAAATACGGTGGCGGCAGCGTGTTCGTCACCGTCGATGCGGAGCCTGATGCACCGCTATGTGCGGTGCTGGTCGAGGATGACGGGATGGGGATCCCCGAAGCACAGCGCGTCAATATTTTCGGACGCGGTGCACGTCTGGATACAGAGAAACCGGGCACCGGACTTGGCCTTGCGATCGTGCGCGATGTGGCGGAAATCTATGGCGGCAGTGTGCACCTGGGTGAGAGCGAGGATCTGGGGGGGCTGCTGATTACACTGAGATTGCCGCGCGCCAGCGAGTAAACTTCGAACCAATAGCGCGGATTTAAACGTTTTCTTTCAGCAGATTGAGTGCCGTTTCAATGACATGTTCTGAATCCGCAGGTTTTGGCAGATGGATAGCATCCAGCTTGCGCACCCTTTCCTCCGCACGGTTCAAATCGCCCGAGTGAAGCAGATAGGGAATGCCGCGCCGATCCAGCTCCTCTGCCACAGGAACACAGTTTTCTTGTCCCTTTAACGTCACGTCCAGGATAGCCACATCGATATCCTGCTGCTCCAGGTACGATAGTGCCTTTGCCACATTGGATGCGCAGAATGCCGAGCAGTCTTGGTCCTCGGCAGCGAATTCCAGATCCATGAGGATCAGCGGTTCGTCCTCCAGCAGAAGGATCGCGGCTTTCGACATTAGGTTATCTTTCAACTAGCTGGCGGGAAATGCGATGGTGACCTTTAGTCCCTCGGCATTCCAGTCGCGGTGTATGGTGCCGTCCGCATGCTTGATCAAACGGTCGATAATTGCATTGCCCGAGCCTCCTTCACCGGTCGGCATGGAGACTTGGGGACCACCCCGTTCGCGCCAGGTGATGATGAGTTCGTCCTGTTCCTCGCCCTCGATGCGCCAATCCACCTCCACCGTGCCGCTGCCAGCCGACCAGGCGCCGTGCCTTTCGGCGTTGGCGGCAAGTTCGTGGAGTGTAACTCCGACGCCGGAGACCACGTTAAAGGGCACCTTCGCGCCGTTGCCGTGCATTTCAAGGCGACCCGGTTCGAGGTCGTAAGGGGCAAGTATTGCCCGAATGGCTTCGCCAATCCGGATATTGCCGCTGGATGCTTCATCCAGTGTCGTTTCGTAAGCGCGGCCCAGAGCCTGCACCCGATTGTTGATTTCGCGCGCTTCGCTTTCGACGCCGCGCATTCTGCCAGTGATGTTCACGATACCGGAGATGACCGCGAACATGTTTTTCATGCGGTGTGAAAGCTCTCTTGCCATTTCCTTGGCATAGAGTTCTTCCGCCCGCGCCGCGCGCACGTCGGAAACATCCCACTGGCTGCCGAAGAAATACAGCAGCTCACCCTCGCTGTTGTAGATCGGGCCGATATGGAGGGCGTTCCAGAACTTCTCGCCATTCTTGCGATAGTTCACCAGTTCCACGACCGTGACGTCTTCGTCCTCGATAGCCTTGCGAATTTTGGCAACGGCCGCAGGATCGGTTTCCGGCCCCTGGAGAAACCGACAGTTCCGGCCGGTGATTTCCTCTTCGGTAAAACCCGTTAGCTCTCGAAAAGCACGGTTGGAAAAGACGATAGGAGCATCCGGATGGTTCGGATCGGTCAGGCAGATTGCCATACGGGTCTGCGCCATCGCCTGTTCGAACAAGACGCCGGATGCGCCGGAGAACTGATCCTCTGGATGGGCTTCACGAAATCGGTCGGGACTGGAATCGAAGCTGGGGCCAGCGTCATAGGCCTGGCCGCTTCCCATCGACATCTGGCCGGGATTAATATTTGTTGATTTGTCCATTTCGCCTGCGAAACACCTCGAAGGCGCAATTGGTTCCACAATAGCAAAATGAGACTGTTGCCAATCAGCCACCGCGCGCGATGCGATGGTGCCGAATGACCTCGTCGATCACGAAACGGATGAATTTCTCGCTGAACTCAGGGTCGAGATCGGCCTCTACCGCGAGTTTTCGCAGCCGCTCTATCTGTTTCGCCTCGCGACTAGGGTCGGCTGGAGGAAGCTGCGTCTTCGCCTTGTATTCACCAACAGCCTGGGTGATGCGGAAGCGCTCTGCCAGCATGTGAACCAGCGCAGCATCGATATTGTCGATACTCCTGCGAAATCCGGCGAGGACAGGGTCGGGATTTTCGTCGGTCATCGCTTCAATCGAGGAAGGCTGCTTGGTTTGGCTGGGCATACGGCCCTTCTTGCGCGAGAAATGTACGCTTGCCAACACCCCTGTGCATCCCCATGGAGGCGCGCATGAGCGACAACGTCGTCCCTATCAAGCGCAGTCCGGAGGCATCACCGCCGACCTTGGCGCCGATCCTGTCGCTGACCGCGACGCCGATGAACTCGGTAAACTCCATTATCCTCGACCGGATGCAGAGCGAAATTCCGCTAATCCCGGCATTGGCTGGCCACCTGATCGCGGGCGGGGGCAAACGCATGCGTCCCATGCTCACCCTGGCCGGAGCAGAAGTGGTTGGATACCAGGGCACCCGCCATCACAAGCTGGCAGCTGCGGTGGAATTTATCCACACGGCCACCTTGCTGCACGATGACGTTGTGGATGGTAGCGAGATGCGGCGGGGAAAGTCTGCGGCCAATATCGTGTACGGCAATCCCGCCACCGTGCTGGTGGGCGATTTCCTGTTTTCCCGCGCTTTCGAACTGATGGTGGAGGATGGCAGCCTGAAGGTTCTGAAAATCCTTTCCGGCGCCAGTGCCATCATCGCGCAGGGTGAAGTCGACCAGTTGACCGCGCAGCGCAAGATCGAAACTAGCGAGGAGCGCTATCTCACCATCATTGGCGCCAAGACCGCCGCTCTTTTCGCCGCCGCCAGCCGAATTTCCGCCGTCGTTGCCGAAAAGAGCGAGGAAGAGGAGCTGGCGCTGGATTCCTATGGCCGCAATCTGGGTATCGCCTTTCAATTGGTGGATGATGCCATCGATTACGATTCCGAAGCTGCCGAGATGGGCAAGGACCGCGGCGATGATTTCCGCGAAGGCAAGATGACGCTGCCTGTCATACTCGCCTATGCTCGTGGGAACGAGGAAGAACGCCGTTTCTGGCAGGATGCCATCGCCGGTTTCAGTACCGAGGATGAAGATCTGGCCCATGCGGTCGATCTGATACGCAAGCACGATTGCGTTACCGCAACGCGCGAGCGGGCACGACATTATGCCCAGCGCGCCTGCGACGCCCTTTCGATCTTCCCCGATACAGCCGCTCGGCGCGCGATGGTGGAAGCGGCGCAGTTCGCGGTCGCGCGAGGGTATTGAGCAAGGCACCTCCCAATAGCGCGCAGCTTGAGCGAAGATGGAAGTGGTAGAAATCCTTCCCATCCACGCCGTATTGCCGGATCTGCTGGCCGCCCTGGGCCAGCGCAATGGTGCAGTCCTCGTTGCGCCGCCCGGAGCGGGCAAGACCACTGCAGTTGCGCCGGCACTGTTGAGTGAGCCGTGGTGCACGGGCCAGATAATCCTGACTTCGCCGCGCCGTGTGGCCGCGCGTGCTGCGGCGGAGCGGATCGCCAGCCTCTTGGGAGAGAAGCCGGGTGAGCGCGTCGGCTATCTTACACGATTGGACAGCAAGCAATCGAAGGTCACGCGTATCCTCGTGGTGACAGAGGCGATCCTGGTTAACCGCCTGCTGGAGGATCAGGAACTGAACGGCATATCCGCGATCCTGTTCGACGAGGCGCACGAGCGACATCTGGATTCCGATCTTGGCCTGGCCCTGGCGCTGGAAAGCCAGCAGGTGCTGCGCGAAGACCTGCGCATCGCGGTGATGTCTGCCACCATCGATGGCGCGCGGTTTGCCCGGCTGATGGGAGACGGCACACCGGTTATCGAGAGCGAGGGCAAGGCGTTTCCCTTACGAATCGAGTGGCTTGGCGCCCGACCTGAAGAGCGTATCGAGGCCGCGATGACGTCCGCTGTGTTTCAGGCTTGGTGTGAGGAGCAAGGCGATATCCTCGCTTTCCTGCCCGGTGTTGGCGAGATCGAACGCACGCGCGAACGGCTGGCAGAGCGAATTACAGGGGTGCCCATCCTGCCTTTGCACGGGCAGGTCTCGCCGCAGGACCAGCGCGTTGCCATTCGCCGTGACCCCGATGGTAGACGGCGCATCGTGCTCGCCACCAGCATTGCCGAAACATCGCTGACGCTGGAAGGCGTATCGGTCGTGGTGGACAGCGGGCTGGCGCGTCGCGCAGAGTTCGACAAGGCGGCAGGCACGACGCACCTCGCCACACAGCGCGCCAGTCAGGCGGCAGCAACACAAAGAGCGGGGCGCGCTGCACGAACCGGGCCGGGTGTCGCCTATCGATTGTGGGAAGAAGCCGGTCATGCGGGAAGACCTGCGTTCGATCCGCCCGAAATGCTGACCTCGGATCTAGCGCCTCTGGTGCTAAGCCTTGCGCAGTGGGGCGTTACCGATCCTGCAAGCCTGCAATGGCTGGACACTCCGCCAGATGCAGCGGTCGCATCCGCCCGCGAACGGCTGCGCAAATTGGGTGCGCTGGACAATGCTGGCGCTATCACGTCGTGGGGTGAGAAGATTGCGGCGCTTCCCCTGGACCCGGAAGGCGCAGCAGCCGTGCTTTTCGGAGCACGAACCGGACATGCGGAAGAGGCGGCCAAACTTGTACTGTTGTCGCAGGAGCGAGGACTTGGTGGGCGTGGCGAGGATTTGCAACAACGCCTGGAACGCTGGAATGGCGACCGGGGCAAACGCGCAGATGCTTCGCGCAGGCTGGCCCATAGATGGGCGCAGGCAGCAGACCGATTGGTTGACGACGCGGACGCAAAGCCGCTGAACCCTGCGCTTCATATCGCCTTCGCGCGGCCCGATTTCATCGCACGGCGCAGAGGCCAGTCGGGTGAGCAATGGGCCTCTGTCGGCGGGCGCGGCTTCATGCTTGATCCCGCTTCGCCGTTGGCGCGCGCCGAATGGATCGTGATCGCCGATGCCACCGGACAGGCGAAGGGAGCACGCATCACGGCGGCGGCGGAATTGACGCGAGCGGACATCGAGCAGAATCTTGCCTATCTGGTCGAAGAACGCACTGTAGCGCGCTGGAATGCAGACGAAAAACGTGTGGAAGCAAGGCGGGAGAAGCGGCTGGGTGCGATCACGCTGGCCAGCGGCCCCGACCCCGATCCCGATCCGCGGGCGATTGTGGATATCCTTGTGGAAAAGGTGGTGGATGACTTGGGGATAATCCTTCCGCCCGGTTTGCTGGCACGTGCGCACTTTGCCGGTATCGAAACCTTGTCTCACACCACTTTAGCTGCGCGCGCCAATGAATGGCTTACCCCGCTACTGGAAGGACGCCGCAATATTGATGTATCGCCATCGCGGCTGGCCGAAGCCGCGCTGAACCTGCTTGCCTGGGAAGATCGGCAGAACCTGGACAAGGCAGCTCCGCGCCATTTCACCAGCCCGGCGGGCACCACCCACGCTATCGACTATACGGGAGATGATGCGCCATCCGTCGAAGTGCGCGTGCAGGCTTTGTTCGGCCTAGAGCGTCATCCGATGATCGGCAATACGCCGTTGCTGCTCAAGCTTACCAGCCCTGCCGGTCGACCCATTCAGTCCACCCGTGATCTGCCCGCGTTCTGGCGCGGAAGCTGGGATGATGTGCGCAAGGACATGAAGGGTCGCTATCCCAAACACCGCTGGCCGGATGAGCCGTGGAATGAAAAACCGAGCCTGAAAACGAAGAACGCCTTTTCAAAAGGCGGTGGTTGAATTATCCGGTCTAGCATTATGGAAGCCCGTATCTACAAGCGCCCGAAGAGCGCCATGCAATCCGGCAAGGCACTGGTTGACCAGTGGGTGCTGGATTTCGTCCCCGCAGAAGCCAAGCGCCCCGATCCGCTGATGGGTTGGGCAGGCAGCGGCGATACGCGCCAGCAAGTGCAACTGAAGTTTCCGACCTGCGAGGCTGCGCAGGCCTATGCCGAGAAGTATGGCATCGCTGCTCGCGTGCACTCTGTTCCGCCCAAGAAGCTGAAGATCCAGGCTTACGCCGACAACTTTCGGTAAGAAGGCCGGGCCAACGCGCCCTTCGATCACTTCGCTGTTGAACTAATCGCAGACACCCGCCATATGGCCCACCGGGAGTCGGGTGGACGTTCGCGTTTGCTCACCGGGTCAGGACCGGAAGGTAGCAGCCCAGGTAAATGGCAGCGGGTCGCTCGGCTCCTTTATCCACCACATTGTTGCAATGACATTCGCCGCGCGAGGGCCTACCTTTGCGTGCATGAGTGATTCACCGGAACATCCGGATACACCTCCGTGGGAGGGTGACGGCGAGGCAGAAGAAGCAAAACCCTCGGCTGAGGAGCTGGAGGCGGCTGGTCAGAATTCCATGTTTGGCGATTCAGAGCCTGCGTCCGGGTCCGCGCCTGCGCCCATGGAAGAGGCTCCCGTTCCGACAACGCCTGCGCCCGAAGAACCGGCCGCTGCGGAACCAGTTGCAGCCGCGCCGCTCCCCGATCCCGCGCAACCTTACCGCGTGCTGGCGCGCAAATATCGCCCGCAGACGTTCTCCGAACTGATCGGGCAGGAGCCGATGGTTCGCACGCTGGGTAACGCGATAGAGCGTGACCGGCTGGCACATGCCTTCCTGATGACCGGCGTTCGCGGAGTCGGGAAGACCTCGACCGCACGGTTGATAGCCAAGGCGCTGAACTGCATCGGGCCGGACGGGCAGGGCGGTCCCACGATTAACCCATGCGGCGTGTGCGAACCGTGCACTGCGATTGCCGAAGGGCGGCACATCGACGTGATCGAGATGGACGCCGCCAGCCATACAGGCGTCGACGACGTGCGCGAGATTATCGAGGCGGTGCGCTATTCGGCGGTCTCGGCCCGCTACAAGATCTATATAATCGATGAAGTGCACATGCTGTCACGCAATGCCTTCAACGCTTTGCTGAAAACGCTGGAAGAACCGCCTGCGCACGTGAAATTCCTTTTCGCCACGACGGAGGTGGAGAAGCTGCCCGTCACTGTGCTCAGCCGCACCCAGCGCTTCGACCTCAGGCGCATACCGCGCGAAATGTTGCAGGATCACTTCGCTTCTATCTGCCGCAAGGAAGGCGTCGAGGCCGAAGACGAGGCGCTGGCCATGATCGCTGCCGCGGCGGAAGGTTCAGTTCGCGATGGGCTTTCCATCCTGGACCAGGCGATTGCTCATGCCGACATGGATTCGGGCGAAGCGGGCACCACGGTCCGCGCGGCCAAGGTGCGCGATATGCTGGGGCTGGCCGACAAAGGCGCGCAGCGCCGGTTGTTTCAGCACCTGCTCGAAGGCAACCCGCAGGCCCTGCTGGCCGCTGTCGACCAGCAATATGCCCTGGGCGTGGAACCGCTGGCACTGGTGCGCGCGTTGATGGAATTCACCCATCGCATCGCGGTGACGCAGGTTGGCGGCGGAGAAGCCGATGCGCCCACCTCCGAAGAGCGGGATGCGTTGGGCGAATGGGCGCAGAAGCTGTCGCCCGGCCAGATCCATCGCCTGTGGCAATTGCTGCTGAAAGGCCACGACGAGGTGCGCACCGCGCCCGACCCACTGGTGGCGGCGCAGATGGCGCTGCTGCGCGTGCTGCACGCTGCAGACATGCCCGATCCCGGCAAGCTGGCCAAGCAGTTGAAAGACGCGGCTCTCGTCGGTGGTATCGCGGGCGGTGGCGGTGGTGCCGGTACGCAAGGCGGCGCGCCCCAGGCACTCGTCTGGCAGGAACTGGTGGAGCGGGTGGACAGGTCGCACCTGCCCAATGCCATGTCGCTATCCACCAAGCTGCGCATGCAAGTGCGGGTGATCGAACTGGCATCTGCAAAACTGGTTTTTTCCCAGCCCGATGGTTTCGAGGAAGATATCGTCCCTGAAATCCGGCAAGCTTTACTGGAACTTACGGGCGAGCGGTGGGACGTCCAGCGCATCGAAGGCGAGGGAGAAAACGCGGGCACGCCCACGCTGGTGGAGCAGGACGAGGCCATGCGCCGCGCCGCCAAGCAACGGCTGGAATCGCATCCGATGATGGAAGCCGTGCGCACCCATTTCCCCGATGCGCAACTGGTGGAACCTGTGGAACCCGTGCGCGGGCGCAAGGATTGGTCGCGCACCGGCTGACGATTTTGCCCCGTAACAATTTTGCCCTGTAACAGGGACTGACATTCCTACTCTCAAGGAGAAACGCACATGGAAAACATGGAAGAAATGATGAAAGCTGCGCAGGAAGCGGCGCAGAAGATCCAGCAGCAGATGAACGATGCACAGGTAAAGCTGGACGAGATCGAAGTTGAAGGCAGCGCAGGCGGCGGCCTTGTGAAAGTGCGCGCCAGCGCGCGTGGCCGGATCATCGGCGTGAACATCGACGATAGCCTGTTCAAGGAAGAGGAAAAGTCGATCCTCGAAGACTTGGTGGCCGCCGCTTTCAACGACGCGCGCGATAAGGCTGACCGCAAGGCGGGCGAACACATGGCCGAAATGCAACAGGGCCTGGGCCTGCCACCGGGGTTCAACCTGCCCGGCATGGGGTGAGGTTGACGGCTTGAAACCCTCAAGCCATGATCGCAGGATGAGTAATCGAAACAACGGCCTGGCTTTGGCTCTGTCTGCGATCCTCGTAGCGCAGCCTGCAGTCGCGCAGACGGAGCCTGCGGTTCAGCCGGCAGTCGTTGAATACGCGCCTGTCGGCCCCTGGACGGTGGATTACGCCGAAGACAGCTGCGCCCTTTTTCGCAAGTTCAACGATGGTGAGCGTGAGCTCTGGATCGAATTTCGCCAAATTGCACCGGATAGCATGGCCCGCGTTTTGATCGGTGGCAGCCATCTGGTGCTAACCGAGGCTGAACCGCACGTCACGATCTATCCAGGTCGTGAGGCCTTCGACCATTGGGCGAAGACCTTCACCAGCGAAGATGGTAGCGTACGCGCTATCATCACCTCGCTATACCTGCATTTGTTGCAATCGGGCGAACCGTCAGTGCAGGGCGACGCGGATGAAGTAGCGCCTGATCCCCTGCCGGAAATTGCAGGCATACAGATCGCTCGCGCATTCGATCAGACGGTCGCCATCCATACGGGCGAAATGGATACACCTGTCCAGGCGCTGGAAACCTGCATGACCGACTTGGTGCGCACATGGGGTATCGATCCTGAAGAGCTGGAACGGGCCGTAACGCCGCCGGTGCCGGAATTTGAAAAGCAATGGAGGGCGCGCGTCCGAAATTATTATCCGCGCACCGGGCTGCATAGGAGCCGCAATACACGCTTCCCCGTCGTTCTGCTCGTGGGGCCAGACGGCAGGGTGGCAAGGTGCCGGTCGCCCAATGCCCTGGGCGACGAGGATTTCGAGGCCGTCGCTTGTGCTGCGCTGACCAGATTTGCGCGCTTTAACCCTGCTGTCGATGGCGAAGGCGAGCCGACCTATGGGTTCTGGTCAACCTTCATGGTGTATGTCACGACATAGCGCGCGGGTCGCGGCAGGCTTCCCTACCGGATTTCGACGGGCCTAGCCGCTGAACATTCAGCACGACCTTTCGACACGCGATGATGGCATCGTTTTTCGCTGATGTGTCAACTTTGCCAACACGCCAAAAAACCGCGGAAAACATTGCATCACAGCCGCAAACGCCCATCGCCACGATGTCAACCTCGTCAAGCGGAGCCGATCGCTCTCCCGCTATCCACCCCTAAGCGCACACCGGACGTTGCAGCCGCGCAGGGTCGCCCCCATATTCGGCATCAAGCCTAAATATGGAAATTGAAATGACTGCATTCCCCCTTCTTCCCTTGCGCGACATCGTTGTTTTTCCCGGCATGGTGGTGCCCCTGTTCGTGGGGCGCGACAAGTCGGTGGCGGCGTTGGAAGCGGCAATGGAAAACGGCAAGGACATCTTCCTTGTCGCCCAGCTGGACCCCGCCTGTGACGACCCCGAAGCGGAAGACCTCTACGATCTGGGCGTGGTGGCGCAGGTGCTCCAAATGCTGAAGCTGCCTGACGGCACCGTGCGCGTGCTGGTGGAAGGGCAATATCGCGCGAAGATGAGTGAAATGCGCCTGTCCGATGATTTCGTGATGGCGCAGACCGAGGAAGTGGAAGAAACCACCGCCAGCGGCACCGAAGTTTCGGCCATGATGCGCAGCGCGCTCGGCCAGTTCACCGAATATGCCAAGTCGAACAAGAAGATGTCCGACGAGCTTGAGGAAGAGTTGAACGCTATCGACGATGCTGGCCGTCTGGCAGATGCGATTGCCGCCAACCTTTCTGCCAAGGTCGAGGCGAAGCAGCAGTTGCTGGCCGAAGGCGACGCGCTGAAGCGGCTGGAAATGGTCTTCTCCGTAATGGAAGGCGAGCTTTCCGTGCTGCAGGTAGAGAAGAAGATCCGCGGCCGCGTGAAGCGGCAGATGGAGAAGACCCAGCGCGAATATTACCTCAACGAACAGCTCAAGGCCATCCAGAACGAGCTAGGCGGCGATGGCGAGGACGGTGACGAACTGGCCGTGCTTGCCAAGCAGATCGAGGAAACCAAGCTTTCCAAGGAAGCAAAGGCCAAGGCCGAAGGCGAGCTGAAGAAGCTGCGCTCCATGCAGCCGATGAGCGCTGAGGCGACCGTGGTACGCAATTACCTGGAGGTGTTGCTAGGTCTGCCATGGGGCAAGAAGAGCAAGTTGAAGAAGGATATCGGCAAGGCACAAGAGGTGCTGGACGCCGATCATTACGCGCTGGAAAAGGTGAAGGATCGCATCGTCGAATACCTTGCCGTGCAGGCACGTACCAACAAGCTGAAGGGGCCGATCCTCTGCCTCGTCGGCCCGCCGGGCGTGGGCAAGACCAGCCTGGGCAAGTCCATCGCAAAGGCGACGGGTCGCGAATTCATCCGCCAGTCGCTGGGCGGTGTGCGGGACGAGGCTGAAATTCGTGGCCACCGGCGCACCTACATCGGCTCGCTGCCGGGCAAGGTGATTCAGAAGCTGTCCAAGGTGGGTGTGAAGAACCCATTGTTCCTGTTCGACGAGATCGACAAGATGGGCATGGACCATCGTGGCGACCCGGCATCAGCGTTGCTGGAAGTGCTCGACCCGGAACAGAACCACACCTTCAACGACCATTACCTGGAGGTCGATTACGATCTCTCCGACGTGATGTTCGTGTGCACGTCGAACTCCATGGACATTCCGCCGGCGCTGCTGGACCGCATGGAGATTATTCGTATCCCCGGGTACACCGAGGACGAGAAGGTCAACATTGCGCTGAAGTATCTGTTGCCCAAGCAGGTCAAGGCCAATGGTCTTCGTAAGAACGAACTCGACATGCCGGAGCAAACGCTTCGTGACCTGATTCGCTACTATACCCGTGAGGCCGGCGTACGCGGCCTTGAGCGTGAGATCGCCAAGATCTGCCGCAAAGTGGTGCGGGATCACGTTGAAAGCGGTGACAAGGCTTCTGTGACGCTCTCGCCCGAGATGCTTGAGGACTATTCCGGCGTCAAGAAGTTCAAGTATGGCCTCGCCGAGGAGAAGAATCAGGTCGGACAGGTGACAGGCCTTGCCTGGACCCAGGTCGGTGGTGAGCTGCTGACTCTCGAATGCGCATTGACCAAAGGCAAGGGACGGGTGGTCAAGACCGGCTCCCTGGGTGATGTTATGCAGGAGTCTATCCAGGCCGCCCTGACAGTGGTCAGAAGTCGCGCACTGGGGTTGGGTATCAGTGACGATTTCCATGAAAAGCACGATCTGCACGTTCACGTTCCTGAGGGCGCAACGCCAAAAGATGGTCCTAGCGCCGGTATCGGCATGTGCACGGCACTGGTTTCTTCATTGACCCAGATTCCGGTTCGGGCCGATGTAGCGATGACCGGCGAGATCACCCTGAGGGGCCGCGTGCTGGCCATCGGCGGCCTCAAGGAAAAGCTTCTGGCGGCGCACCGGGGTGGCATCAAGACGGTGATTATCCCGGATGAAAATGTTCGTGATCTCAAGGAGATACCGGAGAACATCAAGGAATCACTGGAGATCCGTCCGGTCAAATGGATTGACGAGGTTCTGGACATTGCGCTGGCCTATCCGCCCGAACCGCGCGCCGAAGATTCGTCCTCGAAACCGGGTGCAGGTAAGCCCCGTGACGAAGACGGTGACGCTGCAGAGCGCATAAATACACATTAAACCCGCGTTGAATTGTTGACATGCGAGAGAGCCCATTGGTATAACTGTTTCGCCGTGAAGCAGCCAATATCAAGGGCTCCCGCGCAGTTAATGCCTATTCCGAACACCGGTTAGTAACCGAAAGGAATAAAAATAGTGAAGAATGGAATTCTCTGACCGCTTATGCGATAGTCGGGAACGTCCAGGAAACAACAAACCAACCTATAACATCTTCAACCTGAAATCGAAGGGGTTTAGTGTGAACAAGTCCGAACTGATCGATGCAATTGCAGAATCCGCAGATATCTCCAAAGCCGCTGCTGGCCGTGCTCTGGATGCCATGACCACCTCCATCACCGGTGCCCTTAAAAAAGGCGATCAGGTAACCCTGATTGGTTTTGGTACTTTCTCTGTTAAAGAGCTGTCTCTTATACACATCTCCGAGCCCACGAGACAGGCAGAAATCTCGT
>OJED01000138.1_pt1 | contig 19051 bp, 16 predicted proteins | sample 1593181 | NCBI WGS metagenome assembly OJED01 (sample SAMN05416772, study PRJEB24817) | seawater metagenome | isolation source: Sea water | place: Canada:Atlantic | collected 2013-07
CTTTCATGGCGGGGGCGACTTTGGCGCTCGCCGCGGCCTTTGCTGTGACGATCAATGTCCAGACGGGCCAACCGCTCGCCGGAGCGATCCTGTTCCCGGTCGGTTTCTGCCTGCTGTATTTGCTTGGATACGATCTGCTGACAGGGGTCTTCGTCCTATGCCCACTCGCCGTTTGGGATAAACGGCCAGGATGCAAATGGAGCGGGGTCTTCCGCAACTGGGGCCTAGTCTTCATCGGCAATTTTGCCGGTGCACTTACCACGGCCGTCATGATGGCCGTATACTGGACCTACGGTTTCGCCGCAGAGGAAACCAACCCGGTCGGGCTGGTCTTCGCCACCATGGGCGAAGCCCGGACGGTGGGCTATGCCGAATACGGCGTGGCCGGTTTCGTCACCGTCTTCGTGCGCGCCATGCTGTGCAACTGGATGGTGTCCACCGGCGTGGTCGGCGCGACGATGTCGAGCACCGTCAGCGGCAAGGTCATCGCCATGTGGATGCCGATCATGCTGTTTTTCTACATGGTCTTCGAACACTCGATCGTGAACATGTTCCTGTTCCCGTCGGGCCTTATGATGGGCGGCGCGTTCAGCATCGGCGATTATCTGGTGTGGAACGAGATTCCGGTCGTTCTTGGCAACCTTGTCGGTGGCCTGACCTTCACCGGCATGATGCTGTATTCGACGCACTACCGCACTTCCAAGAGCCGCAAGGCGGACCTGAAGATTGCCGCCTGAGGCGATCTCGATCATCAGCGTGGCGGGGCACGGCGACAGGCCGCGCCTCGCCATCGCGCTGGGCCAGTATTCTTCCGCCGGGCGAAAGGCGGAGAACCAGGATTTTCACGGCTCGCTCCAGCCGGACGAGCCGGAGCTGGAGCTGAAGGGCATCGCCTGCTGCATCGCCGACGGGATCAGCACCAGCACTCGCGGAGCCGAAGCGGCGGAGATCGCCTGCAAGAGCTTCCTCACCGATTATTTCTGCACACCCGATGGCTGGTCCGTCCGCCGCTCGGGCGAGACTGTCATAACTGCCGCGAACAGCTGGATGCACGCGCAAAATGCTGCCGTCCGTCCCCGCGAAGAAGGAGAGGATCGCGAACGCGCCGGGCTGATTTGCACGCTAAGCGCTCTGGTCCTCAAATCCCGGGTCGCGCACATTTTCCACGTTGGCGACAGCCAGATTGCCCGCATCGTGGAGGATCGTCTTGAAGTGCTGACCAGTCCGCACCGGATCGAACTGGGCGGCGGGCAAAGCTATCTTGGCCGCGCGATGGGTGCGAACGATTCGCTTGCGGTCGACTACGCGCAGGTTCGGGCCACCCCCGGCGACGTTTTTCTCCTGACGACCGACGGCGTTCACGAGTGCGTGGCCGATCAGGCGCTGGTCGGGGCGGTGCAAGCCGCAGCCACGCTGGACGATGCGGCAGCCGACATTGCGCGTCTAGCCTTGGCTGCGGGTAGCGAGGACAATCTGACGGTTCAGATCGTGCGCGTCGAAAGCCTGCCAGCGGGCGAAGTGCAGGATTTACTTGGTCTCGATCTCAGACTGCCGCCCGCACCGGTGCTCCACGAAGGCCAGAGCCTCGACGGCTACCGCGTGATCGAACGTCTGCATGCAGGCAGCCGCAGCCACGTCTATCTCGTTCGTGACGAAACGACGCAAGCCGACTTCGCGCTCAAGGTGCTTTCCAGCGAGCGAGCGGGCGATCCCGAGGCAATGGCCGCACTCATGCTGGAGGAATGGGTTGCGCGCCGTCTCTCGCACCCGAACCTGTTGGCAGCTGGCCCGGCAAGCGGCCCGCGCAGCCATGCCTATTGCGTAATGGCGTTGGCGGAGGGCACGAGCCTGCATCGCCATATCGCCGAGCATTCGCCGTTCGACCTTCAGCATGTCCGGCAAGTGGTGCGCCAGCTGTCGATGGGGCTGGAAGCGATGCACCGACGCGGCGTGCTGCACCGCGACTTGCGCCCACACAATGTGATTGTGGATGCGGATGACCACGCGACAATCATCGATTTCGGATCGGCGCAGGTTGCAGGCCTCGACGAGCTGGCTCCGCGTGGATTCGAGGACGCGGCGTTCGCCGGGACCATGCAATACAGCGCGCCCGAAGTTTTTCTGGGTCAGCCCGCCAGTCCGGCCAGCGATGTCTTTTCACTCGGTGTCATCGCCTATCAGATGGCGACCGGCGACCTTCCCTATGGACCGCGCGTGTCCGCCGCACGCACGCCCGCCGCGCAGAAAAAGCTCGCCTATGTTTCAGCGTCGGAGCGCAATCCCGATATTCCCCCCTGGTTCGATGCCGCGCTGGCCAAGGCGCTCGCAGTCGATCCGCGCCACAGATACGCGACACCTGCCGAGCTGGTGCAGGATCTTGCCAATCCCAATCCTTCGCTGCCGCCGGTCTCGTCCGCACCCTTGCTTGCGCGTGGTTCGGCCGGCTTCTGGCGCACAACAGCGCTGGCGCTGGCCGCTGCGCTGGTCGCCGCGCTCTCGTTTCACCTGATCTAAAGGAGATCCATCATGATGACCAAGTCCGACGTCACCACCCTGATCCGCGCCGCCAAGCGGGAAAAGAAGATTAGCTGGTCCGAGATTGCCTCGGCTGCCGGGGGCAGCGAAATCTTCGTGACCTCGGCCTGCCTCGGAATGAACAGCCTTTCCGAAGAGGCGTCGCGCAAGGTGGTCAACCTGCTTGGCCTGCCGGACGAAGCCGCAGTGGTGCTGGCCGAATATCCCACCAAGCAATTCGAGAAGACCGTACCGACCGACCCGTGCATCTACCGCTGGTACGAGATTACCGGCGTGTTCGGCGAGGCCTTCAAGGCGGTGGTGCAGGAGAAGTTCGGCGACGGCATCATGAGCGCTATTGATTTCGATATGGCGGTCGAGCGCGTCGAGCACGAAAAGGGTGACCGTGTCCAGGTGGTCATGAGCGGCAAATTCCTGCCCTATAAGAGTTTCTGACGGGCGCAGGCGGACGGCGGCAACCTCATGTTGCAATGCGAAAGGGGCTTGCCGCCGGACGACCGAATCTGATACAAGGTGCTGGAGCCGATGGCTTGTCCAACGAAGGGCGAAGCAGCTTCCGGCTTACCGATGATTTTCACACAAGCGTGGCAACGGCGCCGCCAGTCCCCTTCTGGACCGGCGGCTTTTTTGCGTGCGTTCTTGGCAAACGGAGGACAGGCGAAATGAACGCCCCGACGACATTCCAGCGGCCCGTTGACGCAAGGGAAAGACTGGTCGTGATCGGTAACGGCATGGCCGGCTGCCGCGCGGTCGAAGAAGTGCTGGCCCGCGATGCGGGTCGCTTCGCTATAACCATCTTCGGCGCCGAACCGCGGGTCAATTACAACCGCATCATGCTCTCTCCCGTGCTGGCAGGCGAGAAGTCCTTCGACGAGATCGTCATCAACGGTCAGGACTGGTACGATGACAATGCCATCACGCTGATATCGGGCGACCCGGTCGACCATATCGACCGCGAGGCCAAAACCGTGGTCAGCCGGTCGGGTCGCGTCGAACCGTACGATCGCCTGCTTATCGCGACCGGATCCGATCCGTTCATCATCCCGGTGCCGGGTGCCGATCTGGATGGCGTGGTATCCTTCCGCGATCTGGACGATGTCGAAACGATGGTCGCCGCGGCCGACAAGGGCGGCGATGCGGTGGTCATCGGTGGCGGATTACTGGGGTTGGAGGCGGCCCACGGGCTATCCCTGCGCGGCATGAACGTCACGGTCATCCACCTGATGCCGACGTTGATGGATCGCCAGCTGGACGAGGCGGCAGGGTTCCTGCTGCGCCAGGAGCTGGAAAGCCGCGGCCAGACCATCATCACCAGCGCGAACACGAAGGCCATCCATGGCGTCGAAGGCAAGGTGGTGGGCGTCGAACTGGAAGACGGCACGCGGATTAAGGCGGACATCGTCGTCATGGCCGCCGGTATCCGACCCTCGACCGGTCTGGCCGCAAAGGCGGGACTCGATACCGAGCGCGGTATTCTGGTGGACGATCACATGGTCACGTCCGATCCCGACATCCTGGCGGTGGGGGAATGCGTGCAGCATCGCGGGGCTTGCTACGGGCTCGTCGCGCCCTTGTGGGGAATGTGCCGCGCGCTGGCCGACTATCTGACCGATCTGCCCACCGGCTATCTCGGCTCGGTCACCTCGACCAAGCTCAAGGTCAGCGGTATCGACTTGTTCTCCGCTGGCGACTTTGCCGGCGGCGAGGGTTGCGAAGACATCGTCATGCGCGATGCGAGCCGCGGCATCTACAAACGCCTCGTCGTGAAGGACGACAGGCTCGTCGGCGCCGTCCTCTATGGCGATACAGCCGACGGCAACTGGTATTTCGACCTGCTGAAGCGAGAGGAGGATGTCTCGGATATCCGCGAGGCGCTGATCTTCGGCCAGGCATTTGCGTCCGGCGGTGCGCTGGCGGACCCTAACGCCGCCGTCGCCGCCCTCTCCGACGATGCGGAAATCTGCGGATGTAACGGTGTCAGCAAGGGGCAGGTCGTCTCCTGCATCGTCACTGACGGCGCGCACAGCCTCGATGCAGTCCGCAGCCAGTGCAAGGCTTCGGCCAGCTGCGGCAGCTGCACCAATCTGGTCGAAAGCCTGCTCGCCCTGACGCTCGGTGGCGAGGTCGAGAGCGGCCCGAAGACCCTGTGCAAATGCACCAGCTTCAACCACGACGATGTCCGCCGCCTGATTGTGGAAAAAGAGCTGAAGCTGATCCCGCAGGTGATGCAGGAACTGCACTGGACGACGCCCGACGGCTGCTCCAGCTGCCGCCCGGCGCTCAATTACTACCTCCTGTGTGCCTGGCCGGGCGAATACAAGGACGACGAGAAGAGCCGCTTCGTCAACGAGCGGCTGCACGCCAACATCCAGAAGGACGGCACCTATTCAGTCGTGCCGCGATTCTTCGGTGGCATCACCAATCCGAAGGAATTGCGTGCGATCGCCGACGTGGTCGAAAAATACGATGCGCCCATGGTCAAGGTCACTGGCGGCCAGCGGCTCGACATCTTCGGGATCAGGAAAGAGGATCTGCCCGCCGTCTGGGCCGATCTCAACGCTGCCGGCATGGTTTCGGGCCACGCCTACGGCAAGGCGCTGCGCACGGTGAAGACCTGCGTGGGCAGTGAATGGTGTCGCTTCGGGACGCAGGATTCGACCGGGCTGGGCATCAAGCTGGAGCAGGCGACCTGGGGCAGCTACATGCCGCACAAGTTCAAGATGGCCGTCAGCGGCTGCCCGAGGAACTGTGCCGAAGCGACAATCAAGGATTTCGGCGTGGTCTGCGTCGATAGCGGCTACGAACTGCATGTCGGCGGGAACGGCGGGATCAAGGTGCGCGCCACCGACCTTCTCTGCAAGGTCGAGACCGAGGAGGAGGCGATGGAAATTTGCCTCGCCTTCATCCAGCTTTACCGCGAGGACGGGCACTATCTGGAACGCACCGCGCCATGGCTGGAGTGTAAGGGGCTCGACTGGATCAAGGCTCAACTGTTCGACGATCCGGACGCCGTGCCGACCCTCGCGGCCCGCTTCCGCTTCTCGCAATCGCACTGGCAGGTCGATCCGTGGGAGCGGCGCGCCAAAGGCCAGAACGCCAAGTTGCACAGCCACCTGTCCATCATTCCGCCCGAGCTGGAGACCGCATGATGAGCGCTTCGCAATCGGACTGGCTCGACATCGGGCCGACTGCACAGATCGATCCAGGCATGGCGGCGACCCTGCCGGTGGAGGGCGGCGAGGAAATCGCCGTCTTCCATACGATCGGCGGCGAGTTCTATGCGCTGGTCAACAAGTGTCCGCACAAACAAGGGCCGCTCAGCCAGGGCATCGTCCACGGCGACAGCGTGTCGTGCCCGCTGCACAACTGGAAGATCTCGCTAAAGAGCGGAAAGGCACTGGGCGACGATGAAGGCTGCACGCCGACCATTCCTCTCAAGGTGGATGCCGGGCGGCTCTATCTGCTGCGCGAAGCCGTGATGCCCCGGGTGGGGCGCGCGGCATGAACGCGGCATTCGCAAGAGGGGCGGTCTGGCTGGTGGGTGCGGGGCCCGGCGATCCGGACCTTCTCACGCGCAAGGCAGAGCGTCTTATCGCCGCCGCCGACATCGTCTTTCACGATGCGCTGGTTGGCCCTGGAGTCCTCGCGCTTGTCCCGCCTTCCGTCGAACTCGTATCGGTCGGAAAACGCTCGGGGCGTCACTCGAAGGACCAGTGCACGATCGATGCTCTGATCGTTGAGGCAGCTCTCGTCGGCAAGCGCGTGGTGCGGCTTAAAGGCGGCGATCCATCGATCTTCGGACGTTCCAACGAGGAACTGGAAGCTTGCCATGCGGCGGGCGTTCCGGTCCATATCTGTCCCGGCATCACTGCCGCCAGCGCCGCAGCAGCCGATCTCGGCCTGTCGCTCACGCTGCGGGGCACGGCGCGGCGGCTGACCTTCGTCACGGCGCACACGAAACGGGGCGAAGTGCCCGAAATCGACTGGGCAGCGCTTGCCGATCCGCAGGCCACGCTGGCCGTCTACATGGGCAAGGCTGCAGCGCCGTACGTGTCGGCGGGACTAATTGCCGCGGGCCTGGCAGCCGACACGCCGGTCGCGTTGGTCGAGAACGCGAGCTTACCGAAAGGCTCGCAGTTCCGAACTCGCTTGGACCTCCTGCCCATCGCAGCGAAGACCGCTCTCAGCGATGGGCCTGCTCTGATCTTGATCGGTGCCGCCGTTGCGGAGCCGAATGCAAGTTCGAGCTTAGAAACGAGAGAACGGCTTTCCAGAGAAGATATCAGTTCATTCGCCGCCCATTGTTTCTGGCAATAGGCGCAGCATCCGCTGTCGACTTGGCAGGCTCTCGAGAGCACCTGCAGCGCGACAGATGCCGCATTAGAATGTGTCAGAATTAAGCCGTGGCCCCTCCGATCAGCTCTGTGACGCCACCGTATCAGGCGCAGTTGCCAATGCACGGTTACCTGCTCGCAGAGCAGCGCGCGTTATCTCCAGACCGAGAGCGCGATGCGCTGGTGATGGACCAGGTTCTGCTTGGCAATATCCCTCTCCGACTTGCTGTCTGCGGAAGTAGGCTCGATGTGGGATGAGTTTAGAACAATCTGGGCAACTTCCTGCAAAATACTACCATATCACCGATGCAAATCTGTCCCTTCCGGTCGATCTTCAGGATGGAACGGCTGATGCAATTCACTTCGGTTTAATCCAATGCCTCAACCACAACCCGCGTGTGAAACTCGCCGTTCTCGCCGAATGCGTCAACGCCGGACGGAAGCCGCGAGACAAAATCGCGATCGAAGGTGTCGCCGACCGCAATGCCTGACCGATCGCCATTGACGGCACCCACGACGAAGCTTGCCGGTGCCGCTTCCAACTCGTCCAGCAAGTCGTCATAGGCGGACTGCCAGATCGGAAAGCGCAGTTCGAAGCTCTCGGTCCGCTCGTCATTGGCAAAGGCATTTTCGCGCCAGCCCCTGATATGTTGCAGGTGAAGATCGCCGAAGCATAACGCCCGTCCTTGCGGAACGAGCTCTAGCGCCGGAGCAATGTGGTCGAGATAGTCGACATCATGATGCAGTGGCACGCCGATCAGCGGGAGACAGAGATGAATGGCCTGCCGGACCACGGCGTCGATCGGCAATTCCTGATGCGCAATGATCCGCGAGCGCGCATCGAACGTGGTCAGTAGCACGACCATGCAACCGTCCCTTTGTAGCGCGCGGAGGGCAAGATAGCTGTCTTTCCCGCCACTCCAGAATAGAATGTGCACAGCGGCTTCCGAAGCAGGGCGTGCATCCGTGAGCCATGCGGGCTGCTGGATTTTTGTCGCTCGATCTTTCTGCCGTACACGCTCGTGGCCGAACGGGCAGTGGCGGCAGCCCGCGCCGCAGCAACGGCCCGCTTCGAGCAATCCGATGCGCGTGAACACCTGATATCCGGAAACGGGATCGATATAGGTCCGCGCGCCGCGCGCGCAGGCTTCCTCATGCAAAGACCAATGGTCCGGCTCAGCCATGCTCGACGAACTCAGCGATCGTATCGGAAAGGAGCGCGAGGCTGGGAAGCAGTGCCGGGCTCGGCCGGCTGAAATGTCTATGGCCGTCTAGCAGGCGAAACGGCAGCGCCGTCTCTATCTCGTCGCGGCCTGCGCGCTCTGCATCGAACCCGCAGCAGGCGGCGATGACGAGATCGGGCGCGGCGGCGTGGATATCCTCCCATGTCGTTTCGAATGACGGTTCGCCAGATTTTCCCAGAACATTCTGCAATCCGAGCAGTGCGATCATGTCGGGTATCCAGTGACCGGCGACGAAAGGCGGTACCAGCCAGTCCAGAAACGCGACCGAAAGATCATGGCGGGCGTACCTGCCGCGATAGGAATCCAGCGTATCGTGCCAGTATTCTTGCAAAGCGCGCGCCTTGCCGCCTCGGCCGATGGCCGATCCGACGTTCGCGAAGCATGTCGGGATGTCGGCCAGGCGATGCGGAGCCAGATCGACCAGCACCGGACGGCTCGTAAGCGAGTGGACGGCCTCCAGCACGTCGCCCGAAGGTACTGCGCAGACGTCGCACAGCGACTGGCTTACGATCACGTCGGGGGTGAGGCGATCGAGCATTTCGATATCGAGCCGGTAGAGCGGCTGCGATGCGGTCTTGACCTGCGTATCGATTTCCCGCGCCGAAGCTCCCGTATCGAGCCATGTACTGGTGAGCTTCGGCAGGTGATCCCACTCCCCCGAGCAGCTGTGGCTGACGCCGACGAGCTCCGCGCCCGCTCCCAGCGCAACAAGGATATCCGTCGCGCTGGGGAGCAGCGATACGATGCGAGGGCGGGCCGCGACGCTCATACCATTCGCAGAGCCGGTGCCGGTCCGAACACCCTTGGGGCGGTGCGCGTGAGCACCTGATAAAGTGCGCCGAGCCCCGCAAACCAAAGCGCATCATTTGTCAGGATCAACATCACGATGGGTGTGGTGAAATTGTCGGTCCCGCCGACGATCTGCGCGTATCCGAACAGCAATAGCTCGTAGCCGACAAATGCGCCGGCGAAGGCTCCGATCATTGACAGAATGACAAAGTCGCGTCGGCCTTTCAGCACAAGCCTCGCGACCAGGCCGGCAAGAAGCGCCGCTGCACCGAGCGCCAGCCCCCAACCGACCGAATAGGCGGTCTGCGGGTAGCCCATCACGGTATAGCCGAGTATCTGGTTCACACCCCAGATCGTGAGGATAGTCGCTATTGCATGACCGCGAGACATGGTACCCGCGGCAAGAACCGCGAGGGCGACGAAAGGCAGCATGCAGGCCGCCGCGAGCGACCCGACGACGGTTGCGATACCTAAAGCGACAGGCCACGCGGCCAGGCTCGCTGGTATGGACGCTTGAGAATTGATCGTCATATCGATGTCTCCTTTAGAAACGGGCGCGGGCGCCGATGGCGAAGGACCGGCCGGGGGTTTCGAAGCTGAACACGTCTTCGTAATCGGCACCGGCGATGTTCTCGATCCGGCCGAAAAGACCGATATGGTCGGTCAGCTGGAAATCGGCATTGAGGTTCATAAGCAGGTAGTCGTCGAGCTGCACCCTGACCGGGATGAAGGACGGGTCGATGAAGGCGCTGTCAGTCGTCTCGCCGTTGTAACGAGCGATGAAAGTGATGCCGCTTTTGTCTCCGAATGCGCGCCAGTCCACTGCGAGGCTGGCAGTGTGCTCAGGGCGACGAACTTCTTCGACGCCGTCTTCGCGGGCACGAAGATAGGTATAGGCCGCATCGATTCGCCACGTAGCTCCGACATTTATACGCCCGAATAGCTCAACACCTTCCTGCCTCGAGCGCGTATCGCGATTACCCGGCGTGGCGATGAAGTCCGGCGGCGGGAAGGAAGTGAAAATCTCGTTCTCCAGCTCGCTGCGAAAATACGTCGCACCAAAGCTCGCCGCGCCATCGAAGAAGTCTTGGTCGATGCCCACTTCCCAGCCTTCGGACGTCTCGGGCGTCAGATCTGCATTGCCGATGAAGCGACCATCGACGAACCCGAAGAGTTCGTAGAAGCTCGGGTTCTTGCTGCCCGAACCTGCAGCTGCACGAAGGCGGGTGCCCGGAGCCACGCGGTAGCTGCCTTGCAGCCGGTAGGTCGTCGTATCGGCGAAACTGTCGTTCCAGTCCTGCCGGATGGAAGCTGTCGCGCTCACCCGGTCGCTGATGAGCAATTCGTACTGACCGACGAGACCGACATTGTCGATCTGCCGCTGCCCGGTGAAAGCGAAGCCCGACGGATCGGTATTGCGGAACCGTTCCCGCTCGACATCGAGGGCTGCGGTAAAGCCATGCCGGACGTCGCCGCTCGTGATGCGGAATGTGGTATCGTAGGAACCTTTGAGCCGCTGGCCCTCGCTTCCGAAGGAGCGTCCGTCCAGATCGAAGCCATCGCGTGATGTATCCGCAAATTGCACGGTTACCGCATGCGCCCAGCGATCGCCGAGCAGGTCCAGTTCGCCGCGCAGAAGGCCGTAAAGCCCCTCATTCTCGAACCGGTTGCCCGGCGTATCGATCTGGAAACCGAAGGTCGGGCTGGAAGGATCGGGATCGCTGTCGTTGAACTCGCCGTCGGAGCGAGCGTAGCGAACAACGCCCGTGAGCTTCGCATTGGCCGCCGGCGTCCAATTGGTTTTCAGCGAAATGGCTCCTGTATCGCTCGACAGGTCGCGTTCGCCGCCGCGCGCGCCTGGTGTGCCGTCGGTCGTGTTCAGCGTCAGCGAGAGAGCGTAATCGAGATCTCCGGTCAGACTGGCGATCCGCGCTGCTGCGTTGACCGTGCCGAACGATCCGGCCTCCACCCTTCCGCTGACGCCAGGGGCTTCGCGTCCGTCCAGGGTGATGTAATGGATGACACCGCCGATCGCGTCGGAACCGTAGATCGCGCTCTGCTGGCCGCGCAACACTTCGATCCGCGCGGCCTGGTCGGCCGCCAGCGTTCCGAAATCGAATTCTCCTGCAAAGGGATCAGAAACTTCGATCCCATCGATCAGCACCAGCGTCTGGTTGGCTTCGGCGCCGCGGAGCCGAACCTGCGTCTGTCCGGGCACCCGGCCGACTGCAACGCCCGGAGAATCGCGCAGGACATCCGCGACCTCGCGGATCTGCCGTCGGTCGAGCGTCGCGTTCTCGAAAACCGTCACCGATCCGCCGTAAACGTCTGCGGAAACGGGCTCCGGCGAACGCGTGCCCGATACGATGATAACCTCATCGGTTGGGGACGAGGGTTCGTCCTGCTGCGCATAAGCGGGAACGGATATCGAGGCGGCGCATAGTAGCGCCGCCCTGTGGATGAGGGACATGAACAAGCCTCTGGCGCCGAGCGACAAGAAACCGGAGCCTCCGCAGCAGATACATGCGGTCGCTGCGTGAGCGAAAACAGGCGCACGTCGCCTTCGCGGCACACAGCGATGCGGCTCCAGCCGCAACACATCGTCGCTCAGACGAAATCAGCTTTCGTGCTTGGTCAATCCCGTGAACCAAGCAAGAGCGACACGTTCCGGTCGGTCTCCTGGCTCACGGGTCATCACCTCTAATACGCCTTCCCGGATGCCTAGGCATTCCAGTGGCTGCCGCACCCTGGAGGATGCGGCGTGTATCACAAGCTCTCCGCTTACAGTTGCAGGGACAGCTGCAGAATTGGCTCTGAGAAGAGCCGCACTGCATTCCCGTTACCGGTACGCAAAGCACGCCGCCGAAACGGCGTGTTTTGTCCATATCATCGCTAGGTCTCATGGCAAGGCCGTCAATTCGATGCTGTCTAGGATTGGGCCGGTAGCGGTCAGTCTGCTCTTGGCTAATCTGAGCAGAAAGCTTCCGTTCGGCTTCCGACCCCAGTGCGGACGTTAGGCGAACGTTGACTTCTCTCACGCAGGAATCTCGCTAGCTTTGGTTTCTTTACAATCGTGGGGCTCATGAAAAAGCAAAACGAGCAATTAGTCCGGTCATTTTCACCGGAAGAGACTGCCTCATCAGACGGCACCGATCCGCGACTGCTCTGCCCAAGCCCCAGAGCAACAAATCTCGCACTAATGCTCGTTCCGCTCGTGCTTTCTTGCTCACCACAAGACCTTGTTAGCTCTAAGGACGTTCACCAATCGAACGCGCTCACATCGATCCATAATTTTGGAACGGCAAATCCCGGATGTGAGGCCTGGACCGACTGGAATAAATTGTGTTCGCGCGTGGGGCAAAACGATGAAATATACTGTGCGTCGGACACGACACGAACTGTGGCACCGTCCGAGCCGTTCTGTTTGTCTTCGGAAGATCCCGAATTGTCCTACCCTCCCAAAAAGCCATCAGCTCGGGCATCCGCCAATCGTTTTTGTGCTGACGAGCTTACAGATGGAGGGCTGCCCCAATGCTCTTTTCGAAAGTTTATGAGGCGTCCATTTGATGGCAAAAGCCTGAGTGGCCGCCGTCATCCCTATTGCGCCGTTTGGGCAGAAGAGCACACTTCAAAACCAGTTTGTGCCGAGGGCAATGAATTCCCAGAGTTGCCTCGCTGCGATGCTCTCGCGGCAACTGGTTATCGCGCAGACAATATACTTTACTGCGCGCACGATGCGAATGAGGCTGATCGGATTTGTAAATATGTAGATGGCGTAAGCAGCAAACGCCGCGGGATAGAGCGAAAATCCTATCCGCCAAAAGCCGTGGGTAGCACGAATAAAACGATAATCGCTGTCAGCGATGGTGAGCCGTATATTGTTGCGATGTATTGCAGCGAGACGCCAACGGCCAGTATACCCCAAATGCGACTGGAAAGGTAACATCCTCATCGCTGGCGCATTGCTGGTAAATGAGGGAACGCTTGAAAGCAGGCTCTAATGTGTAAGTCCGTTACCATTCGTCGACCACGCCATTTGCTTTTTGGCTTTGGGCTTTCGCTAAGCCTCTCTGGTTGCTTCGACCACGAACCGCCGACCATTGAGATGATGTTTGGGTCAACCGAATTTATCTATAACGCTGAAGGCCCGGCCAAGGATTACATTCCCAATTTCCCTGATACCATCCTTCACGCCGCGAGCCGCTGCGAAGTGGAATTGATAGGTTTCAATGGCAGCCTTTCCGAAGGCGCCGAAATCGCTTATTTTCAAGCGACCAAAGATCTTGAGGGTAGACTAAGCTGTCTTGAGCAGGCCTTACCCCAGGGACACTTCAGCATCGTCGATCACTCGGACTGGGATCAGATGGTTGCGGAAATTCCCGGTTTTCCAATGCAATTGGAGGCAGCCTACGAAAGAGTTCCGGTAGAGTTTCCGTCTCAGTGAATGTTCGAAGTCGCATACTGAGTATCTGAAAATTTCGGTGCACGTTCAATAGCTGCCATTCCGCTTCCCACCCTCATTGCAGACATTCGTAATGGGTCAGAGGCTGTCCTAAAGCGGTCACTACCCCGACTAGCGGCTATCTCCATCAGGTCGGTCGACCGGTGCCGTTAAATAATCCTGCGCGAGTGACAAAAGCCCAGACATAGCCGCAAAGTCTGTGCGCGGACTTTGCGCCCATAAAACTGCATTTTCGACCAGTCTCGTGCCCTTTGCGCCGGCCGGCACAAACTCCGCATCGTGTCTGAAAATGAGAGTCAGCACAGTCTGACTGGCTTGGTTGTAGACACTGATTTCCTTGCGCCGTTGAAAGTCGTAATAGGCGACCATCACTTCATCGCTCGTGTCCAGCGCAGTTCCAACCGAGGCCAAATCGGCTTTTGTCGGTGGGTCGTAAATGTTTGGTAGCGCGGCGTCGATTGCAGGGTGTCTTTCAAGCGATGCTTCGTCTTCGGTTAAAGGTGTCGAGCTGTAACTGATACGTAATACATCAAAGACCTCCTCGACCCTAGGAGCGATACTCTTGTTTCTTTCCTCGGTCGCCGCGACGACGGGCCCCCGTAAGAAGTATGCCGAATATCGGTCACATAGGACCAATTGCCAGCCATCCTGCTCAGCGCGACTAATCGGCTCTTTTGCATGGATACAACGAAAAGCTTGCGAGCGATCGGCTCCTATCCAAAGTGTGCGTAGCCCAATTCGGCCTGAATTCCGAAACTGCTCCGGATGTCGCAAGAGCAGGTCGCGGATCTTCGATCGATACAAAGGGGCGGTCGCGAGCGCTTCCTTATACCGTAGTGCCTCGCGCTTTTCCATTTCGCGCTCGGCCTCAATCTGAGCATGAGGTTTCTGGATTATCGCTGGATCACCGCGGTTCGGTACGTCGGGATCGGCACACGTGCCAAGGACGGCGCACGAGGCAACTAACGAGAAAACCAAAATTTTTTCCCTGAGAAGTGTCACAGCGCGGTGCTAATAGGAGTTCGAAAATCTGCAGTGCGGCCGTCCACTACCATGGTCAGAATTCCGGGCTTGTCGAACTTACCGCCGTTCTCATAGCTTACGTACAGATTGTCAGCAATCCACCCCAATGTTGGCCTACGGGATCGTGCTGCCCGCGACCCGAAAGCGGTCGACCGGTCTGGCCGATCGACCGCAGATGGCATCAGATTTCGGTCTTCTCCGCCAGCAGCAGAGCGTCTTCGACGTCGACACCGAGATATCGCACCGTGTTCTCGATCTTGGTGTGACCGAGCAAAATTTGGATAGCTCGGATATTACCGGTTGCGCGGTAGATCATGGCCGCCTTCGTCCGCCGAAGCGAGTGCGTCCCGTATTCTGATTTGCGCAGTCCAATGGCAGTCACCCATTCATCGACAAGGCGCGCATACTGCCTCGTGCTCATATGGCCTGCTGGATCGACGCGGCTTGGGAACAGGTAGTCGCTAATCGAGCCGCCTCGGCGTTCCAGCCACGCTAGCAAGGTAGCTCGAACATCGGCGGTGAGTTCGAACTGCACCGGCCGGTTGGTCTTCTGCTGGATGACTGTCGCTCGATTGCGGATATCAGCGCCTGCAACAACGTCACCGATCTTGATCTTCACCAAGTCGCAACCGCGCAGCTTGCTGTCGATGGCAAGATCGAAGAGCGCCTTGTCTCTCAAACGTCCCTCGCGATCGAGATGAAACCGTATTGCCCAGATTTGCTTCTGTGTCAGTGGACGCTTCGTCCCCACATTCTTGCCAGCGTTCCATGCCGGACGAGGCCGCGAGGCTGTATCAAATCGTGAGTATCCCATTGTCTTTCTCCTTGGCCGTCATTGGCCGAGGAAAGAGCAACGAAAAAAGGTGAAAATCTGGGCCGGAAGTGGAACGTCCGCTTTAGTTCCACTTCAGCCGGAAAGCAGACATTCCATTCGTGGCAGCTGACGCGGTTTCCTGCGCGGTCAGATGCGAAGTCTAGATTTCTTGGCTCTCGTCCTTGCGCGTCTGCGCGATCAGGGCATCGACCTGTGCCGCATCTTTCTCTTTGTCCGAGGCCTCTAGTTTTTCCCAAGGCACGAGATCCCGGTGAAGGAGCCGCTTTGGTTCAGTGGCATCCCGGTCGGCCGTGGGGAGCCAGCCGTCCAGCAGGCGCTCGACCGACCAGCGTTCATGCTCGTTGCGCCGCATTTTCTCCTGCGCCGCCGGTGAATCGCTCAGCCGCGCCAGATCCGATTTCTTGATGGGATCATGCTCGGCCGCCGCGCGACTAGCGTGAACATAGGTCTCGTCGAGGTGCCGCCAGGGCTTGTTGGCCGGCAGGTCCGCCTCGTCCGGAATGCCTTCTTCATAGGCAAGGTGCTTGCGCGCCGCCGCTCGGTCGCGCTGGCGCGACATGAGCGAGCCGGCATGGCGTTGCAGCGCCAGCGAGATGGGTTCCTCGAAATGCATCTCGCCCTCGCGATACAGCGCACGGACCGAATGGGTCGACCGCGTCACCGGCTGGATCGAATAATGTAACGCCGCCTCTCGCGAGCGATGGAGGCCAATCCGGAATGCCTCCTCGACCGTCGCGCCATCGTCCCCAAGATCGAGGATGATCCTCGACAGGGTTGGATCGTTGATGAGAGCGTCATGGTCGCTGGCAAGGGACACTGGTTTGGCGTCCCTGCCCAGAACTTGCGGATAGGCATCGAATGCCTGGCGATGCAGCTCGAACCACCGCTCCCAGTGCAGGGCATAGGCCGGGTCGATGGTGATACGGGGAGGGGCAAGGCCGACAGACCAATTATGCCGCAGGACAAAGGTCGCAACCTCTTCCAAAAGTCGCGAATGGCCGATGATGCCGACATTTACCGCATCCTGTCCGAAGTGATGTGCGGCATCGGTCAGGTCCGCATCGGCGAGGACTTCGCGCACGGCTGCCTGATAGAGCGAGAGGGGGCGCAGCCGCGCGTCGGCCCGTGTCAGGATCGTCCGCGACAGGCGCATCGCACGGTGCATCTGCGCGCTCTCCATCCGGACGAGGATGTCTTCGTGGCGCGAGGTCAGCAGCTCGCCGATCTTAAGCGCCCTCGCGAGATTGTCGGCATCGTCCGCGCCCCACACGACGAGCCGCGACGCTTTCTCGGCATTGGACCGGCGTAGGGCCGTAGGCAATTCGGCGTCGATCACGATGATCCCGAGATTGCCCATCGCCTCGATCCGCTCGGGGCTCGGTTCCCTTTCCGCATGGATGACGACCTCACCGTCGCTGGTGAGGCGGCGCGCGATGCCGTCGCCTTCGCCGGGTTCGGAAAAGAGGATGACATGGCCGCGGGCCAGCGGGAGCAGGGCATGCGCCAAGCCCCGCCGCCCCCAGGCGATGGCGGCCCAGACGATCGCATAGACCGGTATCGCGGCGCCGAAGAAGCGACCGAACCAAAGCAGCGGGTCGGTGAGGAGCGCGCTTTCCGCCTGGTTGAGATAGCTGTCCTGGGGTGCGAGGAAGGTGAAGGGAGCGTAGAGCGCGTCGGCAAGGCGGCGGCCGACATCGGGCTCAGGGCTGGCTTGCCACGCACCAAGACTGGTCAGCGAAAACCAGCAGAGGATGAGCAGCAGGAAGATGACCGGCTTGCCGATCGTGCTGCCATGGCCGCGCTTCGTCGCCCAGACAGCGATACGTGCGGCGAGGTTGGGCGGTGGCAATTGTTCGTCCGTATCCATGCGTTTTCTTACTCCCCAGCCCGCGCGGCAGCCAATTCTTCTCTCCGGCCAAACTGCCCCAAGGCCAGCCCTGCAAACTCGCGGGCCAGCACCTGAACGTCATCCGACTTGCCAGCCATCGCGCCCGCCCCGCGTACCTCGCCATCTGGCGAAACAAGCAGAACCGGAAGCGCCCGTGCGCAAGCCAATTCGACGACATCACCGGTTCCGCCTTCGCCATGCGGATTCTCACCATCCCAATAAGCGATCAGACCGTCTGCTGCAGCAACCACCCAGCGGGCAAGCGCAGCATAGGATAAGGATGTGGGCGGTTCCGGCGTGTCACAGATAACGGTCTGCGTTGTCGCCCTGCCCGTTGCCCGTTGATAACGTGCGTGAAGCTCCGCAGCGGCATCGGACCGCATTTCGAGACCGTCGAGCAACGTCGCTTCGAAAAGTGCCGGTGAGCAAGGCAAAACATGCCAGTCTTTTGCAGCTGGAAAGCCTCGCTGGCGTGTCTCGGCGAAAAGCAGGTCGGCCCCCACGGCCAGTCCGTTGGCGACAAGGGGGGGATGTTCGCCCCGACCGCGCGCCGACCATTCCTGCGCCAGCGCCGGCCACAAGCGGCCCAGCGCCTGTTCGAGCGTGGCTTCCGCCTGCGCCGACAGGCGACGATGCCCCGATACCGCGATGACGGGGGTATCGGGAAGTTTGTCATGCGCTGGCGGAAAGCCAATCGACATCAGCCGTCGCCTTTCAACCGCTGAAGGAGGGCAAGCGCTCGCGGATTGCCGCTGCTTACCTCCTGCTTGAGGATCGCCAGTGCCTCCTGCTTCTCTGTCTGATCAGCAGATGGATCAGTCAGTGTGGCGACGATATAGGACATGGCTGCGGTGCGATCCCCATTGTCCAGCGCCAGCTTCGACCAGCGTCGTGCTGCAGGTAGATCCTGTGGGCCGCCTTCGCCTTGCATCAGCATGTTCGCAAGATTGGTGCGCGCCTTATCAAGGCCGCCTTCGGCAGCCATGGTTAGGTACTTGCGCTCACTTTCCTTTGATGGAGACGAGGCGCGACCGGCATGATGCATGATGCATAACGACCAGGCCGACTCGGCAAAGCCCGCCTTCGCCAGCTCCTCGAATATCGCCTCCGCTTCCGCGCATCGCCCCCCTTCATCAAGCCTGATGGCCTCGTCATGTCGTCGCGCCATGTCTGCGTTTGATAGGCCCATGTTTTCTTGCTCCGTTGTGTTGCCCTCGGCCCGTTTCGATGGCTCCGATGGTGAAGGCGAATTTTCGACAAGGTGGAAGAGGTCGGAAAGCTCTTGCTGCGATGACGCATCCACTCCGGCTGCCTCTAACTGGGTGCGGATGGCGTAGTTTTTCGCCTTAACCTTCGTTGCGAATTCCGGTTGCGTCAAAACTGCGCTGATGAGCGCATCCAGCCATGGCTTTGCCAGCACGGTCGCATCTTCTGTCGACGAACTGACGAAGCGTTCCCGGCGATACGCTTCGAAATCCAGCGCTCCGCCAAGCACTTGATGGAGCGCTGCCAATCGGTGGGCCTGACCGGCACTCGTCGCGTGCGAACTATCACTCGTGGTGTCATTGCTAAGGGCTTCGAGCAGGAACATGTCCTTTTCCGCCTCCTTGGTCCTCCCGGTCAGGAGATTGGTTTCGATAATCTCGGGCAATTCGCGGCGTTGGTGGGCTGTTTCCTTTTCCTTTGAAAACACCATGCCATGCCCTGCCTTGGGAGGCGGCATGCCCGCGACCTTGTGGACAAGCCCCAGCCGGCGGAGTGCGCGACGGTCTGGTGCTGGGTGTGAATATGGGGTCTGTTCGGGGACGACTTCGGCAGGGCCGCAATGCAATAGCTGTTGCACCCCTTCGCTGCGGATGAGGATGATGAGCATCCCCGCATGGTGAACTGCATCTGTCTCTTATACACATCTCCGAGCCCACGAGACAGGCAGAAATCTCG
>OJED01000140.1_pt1 | contig 18932 bp, 22 predicted proteins | sample 1593181 | NCBI WGS metagenome assembly OJED01 (sample SAMN05416772, study PRJEB24817) | seawater metagenome | isolation source: Sea water | place: Canada:Atlantic | collected 2013-07
TCAGATGTGTATAAGAGACAGGCTTCGCTGCTGTCTATTTTCTCGTGCCGCGCCTTTGGAAGCGCGAGCGGATGTATTCGCTGCGCATGATCAACTGGCATTTCTGGCTCGCGACGCTGGGCATCGTATTCTACGCCGCCAGCATGTGGGTGGCAGGCATTACCCAGGGCCTGATGTGGCGCGAATACGGCGTCGACGGCTACCTCGTGAACAGCTTTGCCGAGACGGTCGCAGCGCTGCATGAACTGTACATAATCCGGGCAGTCGGCGGCGTCATGTATCTCAGCGGTGCGATCATCATGGGTTACAATGTGTGGATGACCATCGCGGGCAGGCTGCGCGAAGAAGCGCCGATGGGCGCGATGCCGGAATACGATCCCGACAAGGATCGTCCCATCGTTCGCCCCGCCACCCCCGAACCGGCCGAATAGGCCAGCCGAACAGGATAGCGCGTCATGGGTCTTGCCTCCCAGCACAAGAAGCTGGAAAAGAACATCAATCTTCTCGCGATCGGATCGTTCATCGCGGTTGCAATCGGCGGCATTGTCGAGATTGCCCCGCTGTTCTGGATCGACAACACGATCGAGGAAGTCGAGGGGATGCGGCCTTACACCCCGCTCGAGCAGGCAGGGCGGAACATTTATGTCCGCGAAGGCTGTTATGCGTGTCATAGCCAGATGATCCGACCGTTTCGGGACGAGGTGGAGCGCTACGGCCACTACAGTCTGGCGGCGGAAAGCATGTATGATCACCCGTTCCAATGGGGCTCGAAGCGGACCGGCCCCGACCTGGCGCGCGTAGGCGGTCGCTATTCGGATGAATGGCATGTGCAGCATCTCGAAGATCCGCAAAGCGTGGTGCCCGAGAGCATCATGCCGCAATATTCGTTCCTGGGAAACGTCCCGCTGGAAACGGACAATGCCACTGAAATGCTGATCGCGCTGAGCCGGGTGGGCGTTCCCTATTCGGAGCGCGATATCGGACAAGCCATGGCAGATATTATCCTCCAGGCGGACCCCGATAGTGGCGGCGACGTGGATGATTTCCAGCAACGCTATCCCAAGGCGCAGGTGCGCGATTTCGACGGCGACCCGAGCCGAGTGACCGAGATGGATGCGCTGGTGGCCTATCTGCAGATGCTCGGCACGCTGGTCGATGTCGATAGCGCCGCGGCGCAGGAGCGGCTGGCGGAGGAGAAGGGTCGATGAGCTTCTACGATCAGTTGCGCCATCTGGCGGACAGCTATGGTCTGATCGCGCTTGTTTTCCTCTTCCTCGGCCTGTGCCTGTGGGTGTTCCGGCCCGGTGCCAGGCAGCATAACCGGGACGCAGCACGCTCGATATTCGAAGACGAAGAGGTCGGGGGACGCGACGATGACAAATAAACGTATCGACGAGCCTACCGGCACCCAAACCGTTGGTCACGAATGGGACGGCATCGAGGAGCTCGATACGCCGATGCCACGCTGGTGGCTGTGGACGTTGTATCTCACCATCGTCTGGGGCGTGGTCTACGTCATTCTCTATCCGGCCTGGCCGCTTGTCGACCGCGCGACCGAAGGTGTGCTTGGATGGAGCAGCCGAGGCGAACTCGCAGAGGAAATGAGCGCCGTCGATCAGGCTCGCGTGACGATGCGCGAGGAATTGTCCCGCATTCCGGTCGAGCGGCTGCCGGAAAACAGCGAGCTTTTTACGCAGGCGGTGGCCGGTGGTCGATCTGCCTTCCAGGTCCACTGCTCGCAATGCCACGGATCGGGGGCTGCTGGCAGCCAGACTTTGGGCTATCCCAACCTCAACGATGACGACTGGCTTTGGGGCGGCGACCTCAAGGCGATCGAATACACGCTGGTCAACGGCATTCGCGCTCCAGGCGTGGAAGACACAAGAACCAGCCTCATGCCACCGTTCGAGGGCGTTTTTGAACCTGTTCAGATCGATGGGCTGGTGGATCACGTACTTGCGCTTAGTGGGAAAGGATCTCCCAGCGCCATCGGCGCGCAGACCTACCAGGACAACTGCCTGTTGTGTCACGGTGCTGCTGGCGAAGGAGACCGCGAACTCGGAGCCCCGCGCCTGAACGATGCAATCTGGCTCTACGGTAGTTCTCGCGAGCAAGTCCGCGAGCAAATCCTTAATCCGAAGATGGGACGGATGCCGCACTGGAGCGGCCGCCTCGATCCGGTGACCATCAAGATGCTCTCGGCCTATGTCTGGTCGCTCGGCGGCGGCGAGGAATTCGTCGAAGTAGCCGAGAATCCTGCGGTGGAGGTCGATGAACAACCGTGACCCCGGTCGCGCATCGAGCGCACCCCCTCGCCGCGAAGGCGAGAGCCACGACCGGTCGGTTGTCGTAGAGGACGGGCGCGCCAAGAGCAATGTGCCGGTATCGGGCGCCGTAGCCGAGCCGGAAGCCACCACGCTTCGCCACGAACCGCACGAGCCGCCGCGCCAGCACCTGCCGACCAAGTTGTTCGAGAAGCGGACCAAGGTCCACAACAAGCGCATCGACGGTCCCTTCCGCCGCTTCAAATGGTTCGTAATGCTCGTCACGCTGGCGATCTATTACGGCACGCCGTGGATCCGCTGGGATCGCGGGCCCTACGCGCCCGATCAGGCGGTGCTGGTCGATCTGGCCAATCGCCGTTTCTATATGTTCGGCATCGAGATCTGGCCGCATGAATTCTATTACGTGGCTGGCCTTCTCATCATGGCCGCGATCGGGCTCTTTCTCGTCACCAGCGCGGTCGGGCGCGCCTGGTGCGGATACGCATGTCCGCAGACGGTGTGGACCGACCTGTTTCAGCATGTCGACCGCTTCGTCGATGGAGACCGCAACGCGCGCGTCAAGCTCGACGCGGCACCGCTGGGGCCGAAGAAAATCGCGAAGCGGACGTTCAAATACGCGATCTACCTCGTCATCGCCTTCTGGACCGGCGGTGCGTGGATCATGTATTTCGCCGATGCTCCCACGCTGGTGCGCGATTTCTGGGCTGGCGAGGCGGCACCGGCTGCCTACATCACGGTCGCGATCCTGACGCTGACCACTTTTACGCTCGGCGGGTTCATGCGCGAACAGGTGTGCATCTACATGTGCCCCTGGCCCCGGATCCAGACCGCGATGATGGATGAAAAGTCGCTTCTGGTAACCTACAAGGACTGGCGCGGCGAACCGCGCGGCAGCGTCAAGAAGGCGAAGAAGGAGCCGGAAAAATTTGGCGACTGCATCGACTGCCTGCAGTGCGTTGCAGTCTGTCCGACCGGGATCGACATCCGCGAGGGACCGCAGGTTGGGTGCATCACCTGCGCGCTTTGTATCGATGCTTGCGACAAGGTGATGGCCGATATCGGGCGTCCGCGCGGTCTTATCGACTACGCGACGCTCGAGGATTGTGAGAAGGAGGCGAACGGGGAAGCCACGCGCCCACCGTGGAAGGCCCTGCTGCGCCCGCGGACCATCGCCTATTTCCTCATCTGGGGCAGCATCGGGCTCGCCATGCTGTTCGCGCTCGGGGTGCGCAGCCATGTCGGCCTGTCGGTCTCGCCCGACCGTAATCCGCCCTACATCCTGATGAGCGACGGATCGGTGCGCAATTCCTATACTCTCAAGCTGCGCAACATGGAGAGCCGTCCACGCGAAATGGAGATCACGCTTCAGGGTCTTCCCGGCGGGGTCATGTGGACTGGCACTGGCGGACGCGATGCGGCGGCGCGCACGCTGACCAAGACGGTTCCAGCGGACCAGGTGCTCGCGGTTCGCGCCTTTGTCGTCCGGCCCGAAGGCGCAGACACGCAGGAGTTCAGTTTCCGCGTTACATCACGCGACGAACAGCGGGAGACCGCAGTGGCCGAAGCGCGTTTCGATACGCCGGGAGGCAGCGAATGAAGAGCGAATTCACCGGGAAGCACATGGCCGCGATCATCGTGTCGGGTTTCGGCATCATCATTGCGGTGAACTTGTTCATGGCCACGCTGGCCGTTCGCGGCTTTGGCGGGGTCGTGGTGCCGAACTCCTACGCCGCGAGCCAGGAATTCAACGGTTGGCTCGAGGCGGCGGAGCGGCAGGAAGCACTGGGATGGTCAGTGGGGTTTTCACGCAGCGATAACGGGCATCTGATCGTCGAAACCGCCTCGGTGCCCGAGGATTCCACCGTCGTCGCGGCCGCCCGCCGGCCGCTCGGCAAACCGGAAACCATCCAGCTTCGCTTCATCGAGGCAACACCCGGCAATTACGTATCGCTGGCACCGCTGGAGCCGGGTCGCTGGATCGTCCGGCTGAGCCTCGTCTCACCCGACGGTCGGACGTGGGCGACCGAAGAGCACATGCAGTGAATGCCTCCATAGCCCTCAATGCGATTGAACCCCAAGAGTTCACGGACAGCCGCTTCACCGTTCCGGGCATGCGCTGCGCCGGGTGCATCGCCAAGATCGAGCGGGGCCTGCAGGCGGTCGAAGGCGTAGAAACGGCGCGCGTCAATTTCTCTGCCAAGCGGGTCGCTGTCCGGCATGAGAAGGCGCTGGATGCGGATGGGCTGGTTGCCGCAATCGGAAGTCTCGGCTTCGAGGCCCAGGCCGCCGAGGCCAATCCACTTGGACAGGATGACGCGGAGAGCCGCACCTTGCTGCGTTCACTCGCCGTGGCAGGGTTCGGCATGATGAACATCATGCTGCTTTCGGTCAGTGTCTGGTCGGGGGCGGGCGGTGTCACGCGCGAACTGTTTCACTGGCTCTCGGCGCTGATCGCACTTCCGGTGGTAGCCTATGCGGGCCGCCCGTTCTTTGCCAGCGCGGCCATGGCGTTGCGCCACCGCAAGACCAATATGGACGTGCCGATCTCGATCGGAGTCCTGCTCGCCACGGGGTTGAGCGTCTACGAGACGACGACCGGAGGCGAACACGCCTATTTCGACAGCGCAGTCATGCTGCTGTTCTTTCTGCTCGCCGGACGCGCGCTTGATGCGACTATGCGGAACAAGACCCGCGCGGGTATCGGCGCGTTGCTGTCGCGCATGGGGAAATCCGCGCGCGTCCTTGCGGCAGACGGTCCGGCGAGGACGGTTGCCGCGGAAGATCTCGAGCCCGGTATGCTGATGCTCGTCGCGTCCGGCGAGGCGCTGGCGGCCGACGGAGTGATCGAAGAGGGCCGCAGCACCATCGACAATGCAATGTTGACCGGTGAGAGCACGCCTCGATCGGTGGCGCGTGACGATTTGGTCCATGCCGGGGCGATTAACCTGACCGATCCCATCCAGGTGCGCGTCACTGCCGCCTCGTCGGATACGGCCCTAGCCGAGATTGCCCGCTTGATGGACGAGGCCGGACAATCGCGCAGTCATTACGTTCGCATCGCCGACCGCGCCTCGCGGCTCTACGCGCCGGCGGTTCATACCCTCGCGCTGCTGGCGTTCGCCGGGTGGATGTTGGCGGGGGTTGGAGTGCACCAGTCGCTGGTCATCGCGATCGCGGTGCTAATCATCACCTGTCCTTGCGCCATGGGACTGGCAGTTCCTGCGGCACAGGTGGTGGCATCGGGGGCGCTCGCGAAACGCGGCCTGCTGGTGAAGGACGGCAGTGCGCTCGAACGGCTTGCGGAGGTTGATACCGCGCTGTTCGACAAGACCGGCACGCTGACGCTGGGAGAGCCGGTCCCGCAGATCGATCATCTGTCCAGCGAACAAAAAACCGTCGCCCTCGCGCTGGCACAGGCCAGTCATCATCCATTGAGCAGGGGAATGGCAAGCGCACTCGATGGCGAAGGCGTCATGCCCGCTCCGGTCCGTTCGCTGTCCGAAACGGGAGGCGAGGGCATTCGCGGCGATTGGGCCGGCATACGAGTTGCGTTGGAGCGGTCTGGCAATGCTGGAAGCGGGCTTTCCACCACGCTCCGGATCGGGGAAGATTCGGTCGCCATCCCCTTTGCGGATCCGATACGGCCGGATGTCGCCGAGACCCTGGCGGCCCTTCGGGCCAGCGGTATCGACAGCCGCATCCTTTCGGGCGATCGACAGGCGCCGGTGAAGGCATTGGCAAGCAAGCTTGGTATCGCAGGCGAGGCAGAGATGCGTCCGGATACCAAACTGGCGTTGCTCGATTCGCTGAAGGCGGACGGGCACCGCCCACTGATGATCGGCGACGGGATCAACGACGGCCCGGCGTTGGCCGCTGCCCATGCATCGATCGCGCCCGGCAGTGCCAGCGACGTCAGTCAGCAGGCTGCCGATGCGGTATTCCTGGGCCGAGCGTTGATGCCGGTTGCGCTCGCGGTTGCGGTCGCTCGCCGGACAATGCGCATCGTGCGCCAGAACTTCGGCTTCGCGATCGGCTATAATGTTCTGGCGGTGCCGCTGGCGCTTGCAGGTCTGGTGACACCGCTGATTGCCGCCATCGCGATGTCGCTCAGTTCGCTCGTCGTCGTGGGCAATTCGCTTCGCCTGGCGCGCGCCGCGAAAGACCCTTCGGCATGAGTGTTCTGGTATATTTGATCCCGGTGGCTCTCGCACTCGGTGGCGCGGGCCTGGCGCTGTTCTTCTGGGCCATGCGCAACGGCCAGTTCGAAGATCTCGATGGAGCCGCCAACCGCATCCTGATCGATGACGAGGAACCGGACGAATGATTCTTTCCGGCCCGTCAGGCTTCGCTGAGCCGCTGCTGGCGTATATCAATCGTCTTGCGTTCAATTCCTATGGGCCGCTCTACGCGCGAGCGATCGCCGCCGTGTTCGGTCCCTATCGTCAAGTCTCGCCGCGCCGTTTCAGATCAGCGGCCTGAAACCACCGCCGAAAGGACAACACATGCCCCTCTGGTTCTTCCCGTCCCTCATCGGAATTCTTGCCTCCTCGAGCCTGGTAGCGGGGATTTGGCTGGTGCTGCACCTGCGCGATCTCGCGAGGCTATTCTCTGCAGATAGATCGAACGACATCGTCCGCGGTCCCGGCAAGCGACACGCATTTCGCGGGCGCGTCTGGCTTGCGCTCTTCATCTTCAACGCAGGCTGGATCGCCTCGGTGTGGATCTGGATCTTCGTGATCGGGGGCGATGCGAACGCGGTGACAGACGCGGCAGCCTGATCCGGCGATGCTGCGCTTCCAAGCGATAGCTTGCGACAATATGTCCACGACAAAGGGTGCCTGGGCAAGCCCCGCACGACATCATTCGGCGATAACCGACGATATGCGAGGCTGCTTGGCTGGGGTGGCAGGGATCGAACCTGCGAATGCCGATACCAAAAACCGGTGCCTTACCACTTGGCTACACCCCAGCAGACGCGTGCCCATATAGCGGGGCGGGCGGGGGACGCAACCCGCCGCCGCGCTGTTTCTCGGGCGACCGATCAGGCGTCGACGCGCTTGCGCACGGGATCGAACAGGCTGCGGTCCTCTACCGCATCGAAATCGGCAGCACCATGGCGTTCGGGCATGGCCTCTGTATTCACCAGCCGACCACGAATTGCCGCCGGTCGCGCGTCCAGCGCCTTCACCCAACGGCCGACATGTTCGTATTCGTGCAGCGAGAGGAACTTGTCCGAACCGCTGTAGGCTCCGTGATAGAGGGCGCTCAACCAGGGATAGCTGGCGATATCGGCGATGCTCAGCTCGTCGCCTGCAAGAAAGCCGGTCTTCCCCAGCTGGTTGTTCGCAACATCGAAGATGCGCTTTGTCTCCATCGCATAGCGATCGATGGGGTACTTGTACTTCTCGGGCGCATATTCGTAAAAGTGCCCGAAGCCGCCGCCGATGAACGGAGCGGTGCCCATCTGCCAGTTGAGCCAACTGAAAGTCTCGGCCCGGGCGGGATTGGTTCTGGGCAACAGGAAATCGAACTTTTCGGCGAGATGGACAAGGATTGCCCCGCTTTCAAAAACGCGGAACGGGGTTGTGCCGGACCTGTCCTGCAAGGCAGGTATCTTGGAATTGGGATTGAGGTCGACAAAGTCCGATCCGAACTGTTCGCCATCGAAAATCTTGATCATCCAGGCATCGTACTCGGCATCGTCATATCCCGCTTCCAGCAGCTCCTCGAACATGATCGTCACTTTCACCCCATTGGGCGTGCCGAGCGAATAGAGCTGGAACGGGTGTTCGCCGACCGGCAGTTCCTGTTCCTGACGCGCACCGGCGGTGGGGCGATTGATGCCGGAGAACTGTCCGCCGTTCTCGGCAGGTTGCCAGACAGGGGGAGGCGTATAGGCATCGGACATTGCTTGTTCTCCTGAATTGGGATCGCGTAATTCGGCTAGATGGGTTGCAGGGGACGGCACGGCAAGCAAGGCTTGCTACCCTCTCGATGAAGCTGCGCTTGGGCAAAGCCTGCCCCGCCGTTCCCATGGGATCGTCGCGGCAGGGCTGGGTGCCTCGAACCGCAAATCGCTGACGCCCGCGGAACCGCTTGGCATATCAGCCCGTTATCGCGGGGTTATGGCAACGCGTCCTGCAAACCTGATCTATGTCGACGACAGCCTGCCGGGCATTACACGCAAGGGGGTGGGCAAGGGCTGGGCCTATTACGATCCCGACGGAAAGCTGATCCGCGATACTGCGGAGAAGAAGCGTCTGAACGCCATCGCCTTTCCCCCGGCCTATCGCGACGCTTGGTTCTGTCCTGCGCACAACGGCCATATCCTCGCCACGGGTTATGACGACAAGGGGCGCAAGCAGTATCGCTACCACCCAGATTTTCGTAGCTGGCGCGAGGGTGAAAAGTTCGATGGCTGCCTCGCCTTTGGCACCAAGTTGCCGCTGGCGCGCAAGCGGGTGGAAGAAGATATGCGCGCGCCCACCGTCAGCAAGGCCCGTGCGGTGGCCAGCGTGGTACGCCTGCTGGACTTGGGCGCGATCCGCGTCGGCAATACAGGCTATGCCAAGGAAAACCGCAGTTTCGGCGCCACCACGCTGCGTCGCCGTCATGCGGAAGTGACGGGCCGCACGCTGCGCCTGAGTTACAAGGGCAAGGGCGGCAAGCAGCGAGAGGTGGAACTGTCCGACGCTGCGCTGGCGTCCTGCGTGAAACGGATGCAGGACTTGCCTGGCCAGCACCTGTTCCGCTGGTTGGACGATGATGACGAGGCGCATGACGTTACCTCGGGTGACGCGAACGCCTATCTGGCGGAAACGATGGGCGGACCGTTCACGGCAAAGAATTTCCGCACCTGGCATGCCAGCGTGATGGCGTTCCGCCTGCTGGGGGAAGCGCAGGAGAAGCTGACGATCAAGGCCGTGCTGGAACGGGTGGCCGATCACCTGGGCAATACGCCTGCCGTTACTCGCAAAAGCTACGTTCATCCCGCCGTGATAGACCTGATCGCAAGGCAGGAGGAATGGCGCGAGACCCTTCGCCTACCGCGCCGCACGCAGTACCAGAACCGGTGGGAACGCGGGCTGCTGGAGCTGCTGGAGGAATGCCCCAATGCAGAGGAACTGCTGGCGGCGGCCTAGGGTCGCGAAGGTCAATTGGCCCAGCAATCCCGCCATCTGTCACGAAAGAGTCCTCAACGCGTAACATAACTGTTGTTGTCGGGGCGCATGATACATCGCGCCATTATCTCCGCGGCCCTGTTCGCCATTCCTGCCGTAGCCAGTGCCGGAAACCTGTCCGGCACGGTTCGCGACCCCGCCGCTGCGCCCGTCGCGGGCGCGCAGGTGGTTATTCCCGAACTGGGCCTGTCCACGCTCACCGACGCAGAGGGCGCATATCGCTTCGAAGGGGTGGCCGAAGGCGAATATCGCATCGCGGTGGAACTGGCCGACGATGCGCGCCAGCATTCCAAGGCGCGAGTGCCGCAGGTGGGCGAGGCGACGCGCAATATCTTCCTTTATTCCAGCGCCGCACTGGATCATGCCCGCAGCGGCCTGAACCCCGTGGAAGCCATGCTGGCAGAAGCGTTAATGGCGCAGGCATGGGAAGAGGCAAGCGAGATGACCGCGCGAGCGCAGGCGCGTGAGGAACGGATCGCTCCCGAATTCGCCGGATAGTCTCCGCTGGCCGCCAGGCGTCGCCAATTCTCAATTCGTAGCCGGTTTCGCGTTACGGTCTTGGGCGCACGCGTGACTCTGTCCCATCGCTGGGGTAAGTGCTTGCGCCTGCAACCAATACGAAGGAATCCGTCCATGCGCCGTACCCTGATCGCCCTTTCGCTGGCCGCTGCACCTGTCGCGCTGCTGGCCGCATGCGCGCCGACCACGCAGCAATCCAGCGAGATTGGCGGATACGACATGCTGGCCAGCCGCGCGAGCCTTGCCGATGTCGATATGGCGCCCGACACATCCTATCTCAGCGTGGAGGAGCGGCAGGTGGTCAACCTGCTGATCGAGGCCAGCGGCTATATGGATGAGATCTACCTGCGCCAGCGGGGCGAGGGGCTGGTCGAACTGCGGCAGGAAATTGCCGCCGCTGGAGACGCCGATAGGCTCGACATGTTCGATCGCAACTTCGGCCCGTGGGACGCGGTGGACGAACTGCACCCCTTCTACGGCAGCGAGCCGATGCCCGAAGGCGCTGGCTTCTATCCGGCAGACCTGACGCGCGAGGAATTCGACGCATACCTTGCTGCCAATCCCGATCAGCGCGAAGACCTGATGAGCCCATACACCGTGGTGAAGCGCGACGGGGAAGGCGGTTTCATCGCTGTGCCCTATTCGCAAGAGTACGCCGAATTCCTCCAGCCCGCAGCCGAACGGCTGCGCGAGGCGGCCGGGATCACGTCCAACGCCAGTCTCCGGCAATTCCTTGTCCTGCGCGCCAACAGCTTCCTCACCGACGACTATTTCGAAAGTGAAATGGCATGGATGGATCTGGAGGGCACCCCGATCGAAGTCGCCATCGGCCCCTACGAGGTTTATACCGACAGGCTCTACGGCACGAAAACCGCGTTCGAGAGCTTCGTGACATTGAAGAACCCGGAAGAAAGCGCCGCGCTGGATCGCTACGTCGGCTATCTGCGCGACATGGAGGGCAACCTCCCCATCGATCCGCAGTACCACAACTTCACCCGCGGCTTCGAAAGCCCGATAGCCGTCGCCGATCAGGTGCATGGCGGCGGCGACAACGTGCCTGGCGTGCAGACCATTGCCTTCAACCTGCCCAATGACGAACGGGTGCGCGAAGCCAAGGGCGCGAAGAAAGTGATCCTCTCCAACGTGCTGGGCGCCAAGTTCGATCGCATCCTGGACCCAATCGCGGATGTGGTGCTGGCCGAAGAACAGGCAGCATTGGTCAGCCGTCGCTACATGCAGCTTTTCACCCTGTTCCACGAACTCAGCCACTCGCTGGGGCCGGGCACGATCACGGTGGATGGCCGGCAGACGACGGTGAACGCGCAATTGCGCGAACAATACTCCGCACTGGAAGAGAGCAAGGCCGATGTCATGGGCATCTACAACCTGCTTTACATGATGGATCGGGGCGAACTGCCGCAAAGCGAACGCAGCGAACTTCTTGCCACCTATGTCGCGGGCCTGTTCCGCTCGATGCGCTTCGGTATCGAGGAGGCACACGGCAAAGGCGCGGCGGCGCAATACGGATACCTGCTGGAATACGGCGCCTTCGCATGGGACGGGGACGGCGGCCACTACGTGATCGACGAGGACCGGCTTGTATCCGGCATCACGCAGCTGCTGCGCACCGAACTGATGTTGCAGGCCACCGGCGATTACGAGGGCACGATGGCCTTCTTCGATCGGTACGCTCACCTGGACGAACACGCCGAGGCAGCGATAGCGGGAATGGGCGCCATCCCCGTTGATATCCGGCCGATCTATCCCGACAGCGTTTGAGTTTGATCTAGTCTCGTCGGTTCTTCGCGATTGCCAGTCAGCCAATCTGGCGACGCTGATGCTCAGCGGAGAGGCGGTCGGGACGATCCTGCCACCATCAGTCGGGTGCCCGACGGTGCGGCGAGCCGCTCAGCTTCGCCGCGATGCCTGCATGATGCGCTGCATCCAATACCGCGTGCGGCTACATTCCCGGTCTGGAATCGCGACGGCGCGCGCGCTAGAGGGCTCGCCATGGATTCCGCAAATACCGCAAGACTGGCACCTGTTCGCGTGGCCGCGCTTTACAATTTCGTTCGTTTTGACGATCCCGCCTCTCTGCGTGAGCCCTTGCTGAAGGCTTGCCGCGACAACGGGGTGAGGGGCACACTGCTTCTGGCGCCCGAAGGCATCAACGGCACGGTTGCAGGCGCGCATGATGGCATCGACGCGGTGCTGGCGCATATTCGTTCCCTGCCCGGTTGCGCCGATCTGGAAGTAAAATATTCGAGCGCGGACACCATGCCTTTCCACCGCACGAAGGTACGACTGAAGCGCGAGATCGTGACCATGGGGCAGGGCGATCTCGATCCTGCTGCCAATGCCGGAACCTATGTCGATCCGCAGGACTGGAACGACCTGATCGCCGATCCTGACACTATCGTGATCGATACCCGCAACGATTACGAAGTGTCCGTCGGCCAGTTCGAGGGCGCTATCGACCCGCGCACGCCCAGTTTTCGCGATTTTCCCACGTGGTTCCGTGAAGAGCGCGAACGCCTGCTGGGTCAGGGCAAACCTGCAAAAGTGGCAATGTATTGCACTGGCGGTATCCGCTGCGAGAAGTCCACCGCGTTCCTGAAAGCCGAAGGGGTGGAGGAGGTCTATCACCTCAAAGGCGGCATTCTCAAATACCTCGAAACCGTGCCGGAGGAACTGAGCATGTGGCGCGGTGAATGCTTCGTGTTCGATCAGCGCGTAAGCGTGGGCCACGGCCTTATGCCGGGTAGCCACCTGCTGTGCTTCGCCTGCCGCCGCCCCGTCAGCCAGCAGGATGCCGCATCGCCGCTGTACGAGGAAGGCGTGAGTTGCCCCGCGTGCCACGATGAACGAAACGACGAGCAGCGCGAATCCTATCGCGAACGCCACCGGCAGGAGTTGCTGGCCGAGGCGGAGGGCCGCGCGCATGTCGGCGCGAAATTGCCGGAGCATGGCAGTGATGAGTGAGAACAGCCGCATCCTCTACAGCTTTCGTCGCTGCCCCTACGCCATGCGCGCACGCCTCGCGCTGACGATAAGCGGAACGCAATGCGAATTGCGCGAAGTGAAGCTGTCCGACAAACCGCAGGCGATGCTGGATGCATCCCCCAAGGGGACAGTGCCCGTCCTGGTGCTGGCTGATGATACGGTAATCGAGGAAAGCCTTGCCGTTATGCGCTGGGCGCTTGGTCGCCGCGATCCCGAAGGCTGGCTGGCACGCGACGATGCGGACCTGATCGCGCAGAATGACGGACCGTTCAAACACGCGCTGGACCACTACAAGTATCCCAACCGCTACGACGATTGCGACCCGCTGCCGCACCGCGAGGCTGGGCTGGTCTTCCTGCGCCAGCTTGACGAGCGCATCGGCGCGCGGGGCCAGCTATGTGGAGAACGGCGCGGGCTTGCCGATATGGCGATCTTTCCCTTTATCCGCCAGTTTGCCAATCACGATCGCGAATGGTTCGATGCGCAAGGCCTGCCGCACCTCCAGCCATGGCTGGCGGGCCATCTGGAGTCGCCTCTGTTCAAGACGATCATGCAACGCGAGAAGCCGTGGTCGCCAGGGCAACCGCCTGTCGCGATGGCGCTCTAGGAGTCCATCCGCCCGGGCCGGATTGACTAGTCGATGCGGCGGACCCAGCCGTGCTTATCCTCTACCGTGCCGCGCTGAATGCCTACCAGCTTCTCGCGCAGCCTGGTGGTCAATTGCCCCGGCCCACCCGATCCGATGGTGAATTCTCCATCCCGGCTGGCCACGCGGCCAACCGGCGTGACCACGGCAGCGGTGCCGCAAGCCAGTGTCTCCACGAGGCGGCCTGAATTCGCGTCATCGCGCCACTGGTCCAGCGAATAGCGCTCCTCGCGCACGGTCAGCCCTTCTTCGCGCGCCAGCGTCAGCAGGCTATCGCGGGTGATACCGGGCAGGATCGTTCCGCCCAGCGGCGGAGTGATCATGGTGCCATCGTCGAACACGAAGAACAGGTTCATGCCGCCCAGTTCCTCGATCCACTTGCGCTCCACCGCGTCAAGGAACACGACCTGGTCATGCCCCTCGGCAATGGCCTCTGCCTGTGGAACGAGGCTGGCAGCGTAATTGCCGCCGCACTTGGCGGCGCCCGTGCCACCGGGCGCGGCGCGCGAATAATCGCTCGACACCCAGATGGAAACGGCAGGCGCGCCCGATTTGAAGTAGTTTCCGGCTGGCGAGAGAATGACGAGGAACTTGTACTTCTTGGCCGGACGCACGCCCAGGAAATGCTCGTTTGCGAACATGAAGGGGCGTATATAGAGCGTGCCACCGTCAACGCTGGGAAACCAGTCGCGGTCCGCCTTCACCACGGTTTCCACCGCTTCGATAAAAGCGTCCTCGGGCAATTCGGGCATGGCGAGGCGGCGGGCTGAGTCGTTAAAGCGACTGGCATTCTTTTCCGGACGGAACAATGCCATCGAGCCATCGTCGCGCTTGTAGGCCTTCATGCCTTCGAAGATTTCCTGCGCATAGTGCAACACCGATGCGGCAGGATCGAGCATGATGGGTTCGCGCGCGCAAAGCCTTGCAGAGTGCCAGCCTTTACCCTCGTCCCAGTCGATGGAGATCATGTGATCGGTGAACACCGTGCCGAAGCCGGGATCGGCAATCGCCTGGTCGCGCGTGGCACCGGGCACCGGGGCGGGATGGGGAATCTGCTCGAACTTCAGGGCGGGCGCGTTGACCATATATGCTCTCTCCTTGGGCATCGCGCGGATTAGTGGCGCGAGGGGAGAGAGGCAAGGGAAGGATTTGCAGTGTCCCATAAATGAGAAGGGCGGCTCCGCCATTTGGCAGAACCACCCTTCGCATGGTCAGCGGTCAGTTAGACCGCCCACAAAGCCTTACTCGGCGCGTAGAAAACTACCGAATATGCTCCGCATGGGTCATCACCGACCTCCCTGCTGAACCATGAGACATCGGATCACCTCCTTTCGCGCTTTGAGCCAAGGACCCTCTCGTATCACCGGGGGCCAAGACCGCGTTCACCGCTGGCCTTGGGTATGGTTTTGAATCACTGAAACGCCGAACGCAAGTGTAGTTTTTTCGTTTTGAACATTTTGTTTTTCGAAGCCGCCTCCGCGGCTTCGTCCTTGGTGCTATTCCCTCCGCTTCGCTGGGGGGCACCTGCGGGCGGCCGTTCGGCCTTGCGGTCCGCTAGGCGCAGACCGTGTCCCGCTTTAGCCTTTCAATATTACGCGAATCTCGGTCGCGATCAGCGACCGACAGCGCGCGAACGACCGTCCGCAGCGGGCGCAGTTTGCTGCGCGTCTTGCGAGGACGAAGCCGCGGAGGCGGCTTCGAAAAACAAACACTCACGGAACCCTGGAACCCAATCTGAAGGGAACCGGGTCTTTTACCCCCGGCAATCCTCGATCACGCGAGTGACTTCGGGCCAGGCCGGAACGAACACCGGCTCGAGTCCCGCAACCTCGACCGCGAAACGACCCTTGGAAAAGGCCATCGCATCCAGCAGCGGATCGCTGGCGGCAACCTCTGCCACCACCATCGGTGCGCGGCTTGTGACCGGGCCAGCCGTGAGGCGGCGATCCTGCGTCTCGGTGCGGATGAGCATTTCCACCTGGCCTGTGGCCGTGCCTTGCCGTGCAATACCGATCCGCCCTGTCTGCCGGTTGCACGCGAGCAACAGCTTGATGCCCTGCGGCGTGCGGTCGGTGCCGAACACCGCCAGCGTCTCGCCGGAATCTTGCGTATAGCTCCAGTCACCCGCAGTCTGCGGTGCGTCCATCCAGTTGTCGAAGCTGGGCGTCACCACCTGCGGGGGTGCGCTGTCCGGTTCCGGACTGGGCGCGGTGGCCGCCGGTGCGGGGGAGGGGACCGGAGTCGGCTCCGGCGAAGGCGGCACGCAGGCGACCAGCGCAAGGGTGCCAAGCAGGGCGGTTGCGGACGGTTTCATTCGGTTTTTCATTAGCTGCATGCATCCAATACGCGCGAAATGCCCCGATGTGTCGGGAATTGCATTGTTCTTTCTGGACGTGTGACCATCGCCCGCTCTATCGCTGCGCCGATGACCGAGCGCAAGCCATCTCGCAAACGGATCGACCAATTGCTGGTCGAGCGCGGCGAAGCCGAATCGCGTACCCGCGCGCAGGCCCTGATCATGGCCGGGTTGGTGTTTGCCGGACCTGCGGGGAAGCTGAGCCGCGTCGACAAGTCCGGCCAACAAGTTGCTGACAACTGGGCAATCGAGGTGCGCGGGCGCGATCATCCATGGGTGGGGCGCGGCGGGGTGAAGCTGGCCCATGCGATAGAACACTTCGGCCTCGATCCCGCGGGCGCGGTGGCCATGGATATCGGGTCTTCCACCGGTGGCTTTACCGAGGTGTTGCTGCATCACGGGGCAGATCATGTCTTCGCGGTGGATGTCGGTACCAACCAGCTGGCGTGGAAGCTGCGGCAGGACCAGCGCATCACCGTGCTGGAGCAGACCAATGCCCGCGCGCTGACGCCCGACATTATCGATCGGCCCTGCAACTGGGTGGTGTGCGACGCCAGCTTCATAGGTCTTGCCAAAGTGCTGGAGGTGCCGCTGGCGCTGGCTGCGCCGCAATGCCGTCTGGTCGCGTTGATTAAACCGCAGTTCGAAGTCGCGCGCAACGAAGTTGGCAAGGGCGGTATCGTGCGGGACGATGCGCTGCACCAGAGGGTGTGTGATGAGGTGCGCGACTGGCTGGAAGCAGGCGGCTGGCGCATCGAGGGGATTACGCAGAGTCCCATAACGGGAACCGAAGGCAACGTAGAATACCTCGTTGCCGCCTTGCGCGATGGCTGAGCGCCAGCCAAGCTGACCGCGCAACCGAATCACGGAGTAGCGTCAACCGATGAACCGCCTCGCCTCGTCAGCGCAATTGCGCGCCAGCCTGATCCGCTGGGCACTGTTCATCATTCCAACGGTGATGTTGCTGGGATTCTTCTCGGGCCAGATGGCCGGCAGCTCGGCAGACAGCGCGTGGTTCCAGTCGTTGAACACGCCCGCGCTGTTTCCTCCGCCAGCTACGTTCGGCCTGGTGTGGAGCGTGTTGTATTTCATGATGGGCCTGGCGCTTGCGCTGGTATGCGCTGCATGGGGATCGCGGCTGCGCGTGGCGGCGATCTTCGCTTTCGTAATCCAGTTCATCCTCAACCTCGCGTGGTCGCCGATGTTCTTCGCGCGGCACGATATCGGCATAGCGCTGGGTGTCATCATCGCGCTGGACGTGGCGTTGATCATCACCGTCGTGGTGTTCTTCAAGGTGCGCAAATGGGCTGGCGTACTGCTGGTGCCTTACCTTGCATGGGTCTTGTTCGCGACGCTGCTGAACTACCAGTTCTTGCAGGCGAATCCCGGTGCTTCGCAAGTCGAAAGCACAGGCGCGGTGCAGCGGTACGAATTCTAGGTTGCCAAGGCGCGCCGCCTTCACCACATTATATCGCATGCAGAGCCAGAACCCGATCATCGCCGATTTCGTCAAACTCGCCAACAGTGCCGCAGGCACCTTTGCCGGGATGAGCCGCGAGGCCCGCGATGGCGCGCGAGAAAAGATGAAAGAAGCCATGGGCGGCCTCGATTTCGTCAGCCGCGAGGAATTCGACGCGGTGAAAGACATGGCCGCGCTCGCCCGCGAAAAGGTGGACATTCTGGAAGCCAGGATCGCTGCGCTCGAAGCCAGGCTGGGCGACAAGTAACGCTTCGCCGGCATTGCGTAGGGCTCGGCTGTCGCCATGCATGTCCGCGCTCCTGCCATCCTCGTATCCGCTCGCCAGCATGGCGAAACCGCTGTCGTTGCGCGCTTCCTGACAGAGCAGTTCGGCATCGTTGCAGGCTATGTCGCGGGTGGGCGCGGGCGAAATTTGCGGCCCGTCGTGATCCCCGGCAATCTAGTGGACCTGCAGCTTTCCGCCCGGTCGGAAAGCCAGCTTCCCTTTGCGAGGGTAGAACTGAGCGAAAGCCGCGGGCCATGGCTGGCCGAGCCGCTGCCTGCCGCCGCCATCGGCTGGGTTACGGCGCTCACCGCCAGTGCCCTGCCGGAACGCGAGCCGTATCCATCACTGTTCAGCGCGCTGGAAGGTGCGCTTTCCGCCATTTGTCATGCTCCCAGCGCGCGGGGATGGGTTAGCGCGCTGGTAGGATACGAAGTGCTGTTATTGCGCGAACTGGGCTACGGCGGCGCCGGAGCACGCCCCGAAGGCGACATGGCACAGGTGCTGGAAGCGATGGACGCGCTTGGCCCGGCGCTCGATCACTACCTGCTTGCCGACCGGCGCGGAGACGTTATGGCAGCGCGCAATCGATTGCGTGAAATGCTTGGACGGATAGCCTGACATGAAAATAGCTCTTTTCGCCGGTGACGGTATCGGCCCTGAAATCATGGAACAGGCGCGGCGCGTGCTCGATGCGCTGAACCTGCCCGGCCTGGTGGTGTGGGAAGGCGACGTGGGCGGCGCGGCCTATCGCCGCCACGGCCATCCGCTGCCCGCGGAAACGCTGGAGATGGCGCGTGCCGCCGATGGCGTGTTGTTCGGCGCGGTGGGCGATCCCGAATGCGACAACCTGGCGCGCCACCTGCGGCCAGAGCAGGCGATCCTTGGCCTGCGCTCCAACCTCGGCCTGTTCGCAAACCTGCGTCCCGCCACGATGTTTGCCGGGCTGGAGGATATGTCCGCCCTGCGTCCGGAAATCGCGCGCCAGATCGACGTGCTGATCGTGCGTGAATTGAACGGCGATGTCTATTTCGGCGAGAAGGGCATGCGCACGCTGGAAGACGGGCGGCGGCAGGGCTACGATGTCATGTCCTACGCAGAGAACGAGGTGCGCCGCATCGCCCAGGTCGCTTTCCGCGCCGCGCAAGGGCGCAAGGGCATACTGTGCAGCGTGGACAAGGCCAACGTGCTGGAAACCAG
>OJED01000142.1_pt1 | contig 18779 bp, 18 predicted proteins | sample 1593181 | NCBI WGS metagenome assembly OJED01 (sample SAMN05416772, study PRJEB24817) | seawater metagenome | isolation source: Sea water | place: Canada:Atlantic | collected 2013-07
CGGAGATGTGTATAAGAGACAGGTCCCACGGTCACGGCTGCAATGATGATGCCGATAGCGGCAAGCCCCGGCGTTCCCGCCAGCAGGCCCAGTTCCACCTTGCGCAAGGTTGCCGCGTCTATGCCCAGCAGTGCGCTGGCGGGCAGGGCGGCGAGCATGAGGAACGGCCCGAAGCTGAGCCAGTGGGCCAGCAATCGCACGGCCACCACCAGTTCTTCAGCCACCCCTCGAAGCGCCCACTGGTCGAAAAAACCGGCTTCCAGATCGGGTGTCAGCAATCTCTCGAGCGGCAGGATCGCGGCTAGCAGCGCGGCAACCCAGATCACTCCGCCGCCCGTCTCTGCCAGCAGATCGGGGTTTGGTCCCACCGCGAAGGGATAAAGCATGGCGACCGCCAGGAAGAACAGCAGCGGCAGCAGAGTGTTGCCTTTGCGCGCGCCGGGCAGCAATTGCGCAAGATCACGCAGCAGCAGATTGCAGATCGTGCTCAAGGTGCCAGTTCCGGTGTGAAGTCCGGCAGATGCAGCGCAGCCATGTCGGGCACGGCAATTTGCTGGTGGCTGGCGACAAAGGCAATGCCGCCGTCTGCGACATGCTGCGCCACGAGTGTTTCCACCATGGCTACGGCGTCATGGTCCAGCCCGTTCAGAGGCTCGTCCAACAGCCAGATCTGCGCATCCTGCCCCAGCAGCCGTGCTAGCGCGGCGCGCTTGCGCTGGCCTGTGGAAAGGTACCGCACCGGCACGTCCAGCAAATCGGCAAGGCCAAGTCTTTCCAGGCCACCATCATCCACCGCGCCATCCAGTCCAGCCCAGAAGGCCAGCGCGCGGCCCAGTGCCAGATGCTCGTCCAGTGCCAGTGTCTGGTCCAGCAAGGCCATGCGGCCTGCGCGCTCTACCGCGCCTGCACAGGGGCGCAGCAATCCGGCAAGAATGCGGATCAGGCTGGACTTGCCCGTGCCATTCGCGCCGGTGACATGGCACGCCGTTCCCGCTCCCAGTTCCAGCGATAGCCCACGGAACAGCAGCCGCTCTCCACGGCGGCAAGCGAGATTATCGGCAACGAGGCGGGGCGCTTCCATTGGTAGACGCGTTAGGGCAGGGAAGCCACAACACGCAAGCAAGGGAGTTGCCGATGAGCGTCGAGAAACTGGAAGAGACCGAAGCGAACGCCGCCCTGGCTGCGCTGGACGGCTGGGAGTTTGACAGGGATGGCGATGCCATGCGCAAGACCTTCGAATTTTCCGACTTCAGTGAGGCATGGGCATTCATGGCGCGCGTCGCCCTGATCGCGGAGAAATCCGATCATCATCCCGAATGGTTCAACGTCTACAACAAGGTGGACATCACACTTACCACGCACGATGCAGGCGGCTTGTCGCAGCGCGACGTGAAAATGGCCGAGGCGATCGAGGCGCTCTAGACGGTTGGTCTCAGCTTCTGGCGTGGCGCCCCCCGCTGCGTTCGTGGGTGCCAGCCAGGGTGCGTGCGCGGTTGCGCAGCTTTTCAGGAAACCACTTGGCGGCCCACGCCAGCTTGCGCGCGGTCTTGCCGACGAGGGTGTGTACTTTCTTGCCGTGGACGGCGTTCCACGCTTCTTGTGCCACGACCTCCACCGGGGTGAATTCCAGCCCCGCCTTCACCACCGCTTCGCGTATCGGCGTGTTGCGGCTGCGGTTGGGCGGCTGCTGCAGCAAGGGCGTGTCGATGAAGCTGGGCATGAGAGAGCGTACCTTGATACCGTGCACGCTCCATTCCGCGTCCAGGCTTTCGGTCAACGATTTTACGCCCGCCTTCGTCGCGCCGTAGATGCTCTGGTTGGCCATCCCATAGATCGCCGCCGCACTGGCGGTGTTGACAAGACACGCATCGGGGGCCGCGGCCTTGAGGTATTCGAAGCTTGCCTTGGCGCCGTAGAAAACCGCGCGCAGGTTTACATCCAGCAGCAGGTCCAGCTCCTCATGCGTGACCTCCATCAGCGGCCCGCCGGAGGGGAGGCCCGCATTGTTGGCAAGCACGTTTATTGATCCATCGGTATGGGTGACGAAATCCGACAGCGCCACATCCCAGGCCGTGCGATTGGTGACATCGAAGGTGTAGGTATGGCACTGGCCTTGCGGCAGCAGCGCCTTCGTTTCCTCAAGGCCAGCGGAGTTACGATCCGCGATGCCCACGCACCAGCCTTCAGCGGCGAATTTCTGCGCGATGGCGCGGCCAATGCCCGATGCGCCGCCGGTGATGAAAATGCTGTTCTGGCCGTTCATGCCCGCCTCTCCCCCGGTGCAGGTGAAAGCGATATCACTACTGACATTTGCGTCAACTAAAGGCCGACATGTTCCTTGCCGTTACGGATTTCCGCGGTCGAGGCGTCCAGCACATCGCTCATCGGTTCCGCCCGTCCGCCGATACATTCGGCCAGGAAATTCTCGGTTATCGCGTTGAAGGCAATGTTGTTCTCCGGTCGGTGGAAGCCGTGGCCTTCATCGGGAAAAAGGACATAAGTGACGGGCACCCCGTCGCGTTCCATGGCCTGTACTATCTGGTCGCTTTCGGCCTGCTTCACGCGCGGATCGTTGGCCCCCTGACCTATCAGCAGCGGCTTTGTAATTGCGTTCGCCTTGTAAAGCGGACTGATGGACTTGAGGAATTCCAGGCCTTCCTCGGTCGTGGGGTCGCCCATCCGCTCGTGGAACTGCTTCACCAGCGGCTCCCAATAGGGCGGAATGGTTTCCAGCAGGGTTTCCAGGTTGGAAGGGCCCACGATATCCACGCCGCAGGCAAAGGTTTCCGGTGTAAAGGCCAGGCCTACCAGCGTGGCATAGCCACCATAGCTGCCACCCATGATGGCGATCATGTCCTTCTCGGCAATTCCCTCTGCCACGGCCCAATCCACCGCATCCAGCAGATCGTCGTGCATCTTGCCCGACCATTCAAGGTTGCCAGCGTTTATGAAATCCTTGCCAAAGCCGGTAGAACCGCGGAAGTTGACCGAAAGCACGCCGTAGCCCCTGTTGGCCAGCCATTGGTGCGTGCGGTTGTAGCCATAGGCATCGCGCGCCCATGGCCCGCCGTGTACCACCAGCACCATCGGCACCGGGCTTTCCGGCACGCCGTCACCATCGGGATCGCTTTGCGGGGGCAGGGTGAGGTAGCTGGGCAGGGTCAGCCCGTCGCGCGCCTTTATCTCGCGCGGGTACATGGGCTGGAGCGGTGCGCTCTCCAGTTCCGGCTGGCCGGTATAGAACTTTGTCAGCGTCATGGCATCGCGATCGAACAGGTATGCGGCCATGGGTGCGGTCAGCGGGTCGTTAGCCACCAGCCAGCGGCGATCATCATCGGTGCGCGATTGCACGCCGAAATCGCCCTTAAGCCGCTCGCGCAGCCAGGCGAGGGACTTGCCGATTTCTGGATCGATCGCATGGTGTTCTGTACGCAGATAGGTGGCGCTCCAGGCTTGCACTTCGCCTGTCTGCTTGTGCCGCAAGGTTCCGCCGATATCGGCCTTGCCGTGCTCTGCAATCAGCGTGCGCTCGCCCGTCTCGGTATTCTCGGCAAACAGGGCAGCGGTGTTGCGGCCCCGGCTGTCCAGCCAATAGAGCGTTTTGCCGTCAGTGGTGTAGCCCGCCATCCCCGTGGTGAGGGCATCGTCCAGCCCGGTGCGTTCCCGCGGATCTTCCTCCACCTCGCCATCGGTGATGAGGTGCATGTCCGTCCCGCCCTCGGCATTCTGCCGCACGGCCCAGCGCAGGACAAGGTTATCATCCGCCTCGAAGCCTGCCCACTCGTTGTTCTCGAAGACCAGCTCAAGCTCGCCGCTGCCGAGGTCCAGCATGTAGACATCATGGAACCGCGCATCGCGGTTGTTGATGCCCACCAGCAGCCTGTCCTTGATGATGTTTGATGAACCGATGATCTGCGCGCGGGTATCCTCGAACGGCGTCAGGCATTTTTCCGTTGCGTCTTCGGCAATACCGACTTGATAGAGGAGGTAGTTCTCGTCCCCTTCCTTGTCACGCACGTAAAGCAGGCTCTGGCTGTCGGGCGACCATGAATAGGAAGGGATAGGCCGATCCTTCGCGCTGGTCATGCGGCGCGGGTTGTCGGGATTGTCGGCAGGGGCCATGAACACGTTCATCACGCCTTCCCACGGCGCCATCCAGCTGACCCACTTGCCATCCGGGCTGATCTTCCCTTGCGCGCGCGTCGGGTTGCCGAACAGGTGATCGCGCGGGATCAGCGGAGTATCGGCTACGCGGGCAGCGGCGTCGGATCGTGCGGTGGTGGCGGTCATGGTGTCTCCCTTGATGTGGGATGACAGCTAGGAATTGGCAGGCGTATTGCCAAGCTATAGCGCCGGATTGTCATAGCAGTGCCGGAGGAAGGATACGGCGCTATTCGAGGAAAAAACGCTATTTCAAATGCCTCTGGGTGGCGAAGGTCACCCCTAGGTACGTAAACAATCCGGCGAAACAGCGAATAGCTGCTTATGGCTTCATATGTGAGTTGCTAGAACGTCCGAGATTGGGATGGAAAGCGGACATTGCAGTCCATCACAGCCGGCAGGGTGAACCTTCATACTCGGTGCGGTTGAGTTCATACTCCTTGCCATTCCAACGGATGACAGGGAAGCAGAAGCCCGGACCTCCCACCTCAATGTCGGGCCAGCCATCCGAACCCTTTGTTGCAAGAAACTCGGGAATCCCGATTCGCTCATCGAGGATGCGCCAAGTGCCATCATGCCTACGTGACACGAGAGTAAAGCCAGAGCCGGTCATGCCGAAGCAATACGTGCCACCTTCGGTAACAAGAGCATCTATGAGGCCATCGCCGTTGAAATCACGCCGCTCCATGATCGCGCCAGGCTCATAACTCGCCGTGCCAGGGTCGCCGCACTTAGCCCAAACTCCTTCAGAGAACTCAAATTCTGCCGCTCTAAAGATTTCTTCGTCAGTGATTGGTTCGGATGCCTCGTTCGATCCATTCTGGGGGTTCTCTTGGGCACACGCAGATTGAGAGAGCGCCACCGTAGTAAGGAGAAGGTGAAATATGCGCATTGGCTTCCTCCTGTATCGAAATCCGGTCTTTTGAATTACCTCTGCTTAAACGCCAAAGCAATTCTGAAATCGCAAACGCAGAGTCTGCAATCGTCGTTAGCGGAATAACAGCTTTTGGGGTCGAAAAGTCGAATACCGGTCATGCCCGCTTGAGACTGTTCACAATTGCACGGCGTAGCAGTGCCACGTGAAAATCGCCGTGGCCCCGCGGTATGGGCGCCATGGCTTGGCGAGGGCGCGAGTCGCCTTTTCGTCGGGGCGTTCCTTCAGGCCCAGTATCTTGCCGATGCCTGCCATCACCGCCAGGTCTCCGGCGGGCCATATATCGGGGCGGCCCTCTGCGAACAGCAGGTATATCTCGGCTGACCAGCGGCCGATGCCCTTGATCTTCGTCAGTTCGGCAATCGCTTCCTCGTCATCTTTCGGAAGGTCGTCGAATTCGATTTCACCCGCCGTGACCAGTTCGCACAGGCTGCGCGCATAGCCCTGCTTCTGCCGCGACAGGCCGCAGGCTCGCAGCGTATCGAAATCGCGGGCCAGAAGGCAGGAGGGGGTGAAGCCCACGCCGAGCTCCGCTTCCAGCTTGTTCCACATCGAACTGGCCGCCGCGACAGAGACTTGCTGGCCCACGATGGTGCGTAGCATCGTCTTGTAGCCGGTATCGCGGATGCGGGGTTCGGGATAACCGGCGATTTCCAGTGCGCGAGCGATCTTCGGCTCGCGTTCGGCGATTTTGTCCAGTCCTGTCTTGATCTGCGTTGCGTCCAGTCCCATCGCCTGTTCCTTGCCAATTGCGCGCGGATTGCCTAGCAGCGCCGCGTTCGATAACCAGAGGAATTGCACGCATGCCCACGCTCAATGTCACCAACCGCTCCGGCGAGGAAACCGCAGTAGAAGTTGGCGAAGGCCTGACCGTAATGGAAGCCATTCGCGACAATGGCTTCGACGAACTACTGGCTTTGTGCGGAGGTTGCTGTTCCTGCGCCACCTGCCATGTGATCGTGGACCCTGCCTTTACGGACAAGCTTCCGGAAATGAGCGAGGACGAGGACGACCTTCTCGACTCCAGCGATCACCGGGCCGAAACCTCGCGCCTGTCGTGCCAGATTCCCTTTACCGCCGACCTTGACGGGCTGAAGGTGCAGATCGCCGAAGAAGATTGAGTTGCGCTGTGGCAAGGGCTTCTCGCATTGCGCGAAGGCCTGCCGCGCCCTAAATCCGCATTCATGACAAATCCCCCCGTTCGCACATCGACGCTAGACCTTATCGGAAACACACCACTTGTCCTGCTGGATGGCCCCAGCAAGGCGGCGGGATGCGAGATCTGGGGTAAGTGCGAATTCGCCAATCCCGGCGCAAGCGTGAAGGATCGCGCAGCGCTGTGGATCGTGCGCGATGCGGAGGCCCGGGGCGAACTGAAGCCGGGTGGCACGGTGGTGGAAGGCACGGCGGGCAACACAGGCATCGGCATCGCGCTGGTGGCTAATGCCCTGGGCTACAGGACTGTCATCGTCATGCCGGACAACCAGTCCAAGGAAAAGATGGACACGCTGCGCGCTCTTGGCGCGGAACTTGTGACCGTCCCCCCGACGAAATTCGCAGACCCCAATCACTTCGTTCACACCAGCCGCCGCATTGCGGAGGAAACGGATAACGCGCTCTGGGCCAACCAGTTCGACAATATAGCCAACCGGCGCGCCCATATCGAAGGCACAGCGCAGGAGATATGGGAGCAACTGGAAGGCCGTGTGCACGGTTTTACCTGCGCGGTGGGCACGGGCGGTACGCTTGCGGGCGTGGGTTTGGGTCTGAAGGAAAAGGACGAAAAGGTCCGCATCGCCCTTACCGATCCGCACGGCGCTGCGCTTTACAATTACTTCGAGAACGGTGAGCTTTCGTCCGAAGGTTCGTCCGTCGCGGAAGGCATCGGGCAGGGTCGCATTACGGCCAACCTCGAAGGCGCGCCGGTCGATACGCAGTTTCGTATTTCCGACGAAGAAGGGCTTCACTGGGTCGCTCGCTTGCTGCGCGACGAGGGTCTTTGCCTAGGCCTCTCCAGCGGCATCAACGTGGCGGGTGCCATCGCGCTGGGCAAGCAATTGGTTGCCGACGGGGTAGACAATCCGCGCGTGGCAACGATCTTGTGCGATACCGGTTTCCGCTACCTCTCCACGCTCTACAACGCCGCGTGGCTGCGCGAGAAAGGCCTGCCCGTTTTCGACTGGCTAGGTTCAGCTTCGGAAACGTAGACAGGGCGCATGCCACTCGATCCCAGAGATCTGCTGCGACCCCGTGGCCCCACGAATGAACCGGCACCTTTGGCAGGAACGCGTTCCGAACGCATCCAGCGTTTGCAGATCGGCGTATTCGGGATCGGCGCGATGGTGTTGCTGGTGGGGTTGGCCGATGTGGTGATCAGCCGCGCGCAACTGACCGAGGCAGAGGCAGTGCCCGAAGCTGCACCGACCGTGGAGCCGACCGAAACCACCGCACCACGCGATCCTCTGGCAGACGCTGGCGTGGTGCCGGAATTGCCGCCAGAGCCTACGCCCACTTCGACCCAGAGCGCGGCGCAGCCGACACAGGATGTTCCGCCCCCGACACCGACGGCCGATGCTTCGCCTGAATAGCCTGTATGCCGCGGTTGCGCTGGTCGTTTCCGCCGCTCCCGCAGGGGCAGAGGACGTGCCGCCAGATATGGCGTTGATGGGCACTGTTCCCATCTACTGGGGCGAGGCGGCAGGTTTCGACGAACTTCTTTCCGGCGATGCTCCTGCCCATTGGGCGCGGGACGTACTGGAGGAAGGTTTCGCCCTTGCGCCGCTTGATTACCTTTCAACAGAGGCGCTTGAAGGCCATCGCTACCTTCTGATGGCCCAACCGCGCGGGTTGACGGCGGAGGAGAATGTCGCGCTGGATGCATGGGTGCGTGCAGGCGGATCGCTGCTGCTGTTTGCCGACCCGCGAATGACTGGCGAAAGCCGCTTCCATATCGGCGACCGTCGCCGTCCGCAGGACGTCGCGCTGTTGTCCCCGATTCTGGCGCATTGGGGGCTCGAGCTGGTATTCGATCCCGCACAGCCGCAGGGGGCGCATACGGTCGATCATTTCGGAAATGGTCTGCCTGTAAACCTACGCGGCGAGCTGCGACCGAAAGGCGAATCGCCATACTGTGACACGTCTGCCGATGGATTGCTGGCTTCCTGCGTGATTGGGGCCGGGCAGGCGATGATCGTAGCCGATGCCGCCTTGCTGGATATCGCCGACCGGTCCGACGCCGGAGAGCACGCATTCCGCTTGCTGGTTTCGCAGGTTTTCGGGAAATTTGGGGACAGCGCGGGAAACGTTGTTCCAGAAGGCGCAGGAACACCCAGGAGTCGCTTGAATTCAGGGGATATGCTGGAATCTGAACACGACAAAAGCCGATACGGTGGAGGAAATGCACACTAATAAAATCAATGATTTAACGTGTTCTCCCACAATTTCCCGCAATTTCCCCTTCCATCCCGCGCCTGCCCGCGTTATCCAGTGATTCCATCGGACATAAAGCCCGTGCTGCGTTCCTTGATGGAGCGACCGGGTCGTGCTGACGCGCGGCCTGTGACGGAAGGGGTGTGTCTGTGCGTGGGAAAGCTTTTGAGGGGTAGGCGCTCGTGGCGCAGCGGCCAGCAGGATACAGGGGGCAGGGCTACTCGCTTCGCGGCGAGAAGGATCGCTTTGTGCTGCCGCCTCTGTTCCGCAAGGTATTCGCCGAACTGGGTGACGAAGGCGTGCTGTGCGTCGCCAAGCATCACAGCTACCCCTGTCTGACTGCATTCGGTCCTTCGCGCACGGATACGTTCGAGGATATTCTCGACAAGGAAGAGGAAAACGCGGTGCGCCGCGACCTCGATTTCGATCGCGATCTTCGCTCCACGCAGATGTGGACCTTCACCGAAGTGCCTTTCGACAAGAGCGGCCGGTTCATCCTGCCCGCGCGATTCTGCAAGGTCGGTGGCATAGGCGAGAACATCTGCTTTCTGGGCGGCGGTCAGTTTCTCACCATGTGGGATCTGGATCGGCTGGGCCAGATGGGCGGCGGATGGCAGGACCAGTACGAACTTTGCCTGGCGGAGGCAGAGGAGGCTCACGCGAAGGCAGCCGGCAAGGCGAAGCGATCATGACCGGCGCGGCACCCCACGTTCCCGTCCTGCTCGACGAAGTGATCGACGCACTCGATCCCAAGCCCGGCGATGTTATCATCGATGCCACCTTCGGCGCGGGCGGCTACACGCGCGCCATTCTCGACCGCGGCGCTACAGTGCATGCGTTCGACCGTGATCCCGATGCGATAGCCGCGGGCAGCGAGTGGGCGGAAACCAGGGACAGCCCGCCGCGCCTTGTCCTGCACCAGCGCCGCTTTTCCGAAATGGTCGAGTCCATGTCAGAGGCGGGTATCGCGCAGGTGGATGGCATTGCCATGGATATCGGCGTTTCGTCGATGCAGTTGGACCAGGCGGAGCGCGGCTTTGCTTTTTCTAGCAACGGTCCACTGGACATGACGATGAGCCAATCCGGTCCCAACGCTGCCGACTTCGTGAACGAAGCAGCCGAGAAGGACATCGCCGACGTTCTCTACCAATATGGCGAGGAGCGTCAGTCGCGCCGCGTGGCACGGGCCATCGTGGCGGCTCGCCCGCTCTCAACCACCGGAGAACTGGCTACCGTCGTGCGCAAGGCGCTGGGCCATCGGCCGGGCGACAAGAAAGACCCCGCGACCCGTTCTTTCCAGGCCATTCGCATTCACGTGAACGGCGAACTTGAAGAGTTGGAGCAGGGGTTGCTGGCGGCAGAGCAACTGCTTGGCGAGGGTGGCCGACTTGCCGTAGTCAGCTTCCATTCGCTGGAAGACCGGATCGTGAAGAAATTCTTGCGCGATGCCGCAAATGCGAACCCTCGCGGTTCACGTCACCTGCCCCAGGTGGAAACTTCGGCGACGGCCAGCTTCGACCGCCTGTCAAAGGCGATACGCCCCTCGCAGGCAGAGATCGACCGCAACCCGCGGGCGCGCTCCTCCACGTTGCGCGCCGCCATCCGCACCAGTGCTCCTGCCAGAAAGGATGTCGCATGACACCGCAAAGCCGCATCCGTCGCATTGGCTGGCTCGCCGCGCTTGGCACCTGCATCATGCTGTATGCCCTGCTGCATGTGAAGGTGAACGCAGTCCACGCCGAAGTCGTGCGCGCCGAACGCGAAATCGTCCGACTTGAAAATCAGAACCTGCTTCTCGAAACAGAATTTCTTACCCGTTCCAGCCAGGTCCAGCTTGCAGCGTGGAACCGTGTCGACTTCGGTTTCGAGGCACCCCGTGCCGAACAGTTCATCGAAAGCCCGATCCAGTTGGCGAGCTTTGGCAGCCCGCGTGCAGCCGATGCACCGCGGCCCATCCAGCTTGCGGGAATGAATTCGGGCGAAGACATGCCAGAATTTCCGCAGCTTGTTTCCCCGCTCACTGGCAATCCCGTGGACGAGCGCGTGCTGGCCGGTGATGCTCCGAATGAAGGGCATCTCGCCGTAACTCTCGCACCTGGCCCCTTGCGGGTGCCGATAGTGTCATCGGGTGCCATGCCGATCGCAAGGGTCGCCATCGCGGGGGCTGGCAAAAGGTGACAGCCTACGCCGCCCCGCACACGATCATTACCAGCCGGGCAGGGCGCGTCGATCACAGGCGCCGCGCTTTGCTGATCGCGCGTTTGCGCCTGCTGCTGATTGCGCTTGCCTTCGTGTTGATCGGGCTGGCGGCACTGGCGCGGATTGCCTGGATCGGTACGGTGGAGCCCGGCCCGACCGAGCAATCCATGGCCGATGCCTTGCTACCCCCGCGCGGCGAGATCACCGATCGCAACGGCGTGCCGCTGGCGCGGGCCTTCCCGGCCTATGCTCTGTGGTTCAACCCGGCTGCGATGACCGAGGGCGGCGACGGTGGCCCTCCGCTGGTTAAATCGCCGGAAGAGGTGGCTGGCGAATTGACTGCCATTTTCCCCGATCTGGACAGGCACGAAGTTATCGAGAAATTGCAATCAGGCAGACCCGGTTACCTGCGCCGCCGTATTCTCCCCGAAGATGCCAATCGTGTGCTCGCCCTTGGTGAACTGGCGCTGGAACTCCCCCGCGAGACCGATCGCCATTATCCGCAAGGCTCGCAGGCGGCGCATGTTCTGGGCTATGTCGCTGCAGACGGGAATGGCCGCGTCGGTATGGAAGCGGTGCTGAACGAGCAACTGCTCGACCCCGTTCGCCGCGCCGACCCTGTGGCCTTGTCCATCGATATGCGTGTGCAGGGCGCGCTGGAAGACGAATTGCGCCGGGGGATGCTGGCGGTGAATGCCGTGGGCGCGGCAGGCATCGTGCTGGACGTGGATACAGGGGAGGTCATGGCGCTGGCGTCGCTCCCCGAATTCGATCCCAACGAAGTGCAATCATCCGATGTGCGCGTGACACAGGAACAGTATGAACGCGGTATCGTGGCGCCGGCTTTCAACCGGGTGACCAACCAGGTTTACGAACTAGGCAGCACGTTCAAGCCGCTGACCGTGGCGGCGGCGATCGACAGCGGATCGATAACCAACCTCGCGCGCCGCTACGATGCAAAGCCCTACAAGGTGCAGGGCCACACGGTGCGCGATTCCCATGCGATGGGCGCATCGCTCAACGCGCCAGAAATGCTCATCCATTCATCCAACGTCGTTACCGGGCGTATCGTTGACGAGATGGGTGCTGCAACGCTGCGCAGTTACATGGTCGAGCTGGGGATGGACGAGCGGCCCTATATCGAATTGCCGGCCCGCGGTTTCCCGCTGTGGGCATCGGGCGAATGGTCGCGCATTCGGGCGATTACGGTGGGCTACGGTCACGGTGTATCGGTCACGCCGCTGCATCTGGCCAGCGCCTATGCAGCGATGGTGAACGGCGGGATCTGGCGTCCGGCTACCTTGCACAAGCTGGAACCTGGCCGCGCCCCGCGTGGTCGGCGCGTCTTCAAGGCCAGCACCAGCGCGCGGATGAACCAGCTTCTGCGGATGATCGCGGTCTATGGTACGGGACGCAACGCCAATGCGCCGGGGTTCCGCGTTGGCGGCAAGACGGGCAGCGCTGAAAAGCCAACCAACGGCGGCTATCGCCAGACCACTTTGGTTTCCACTTTTGCTGCGGCTTTCCCGATGGACAATCCGCGCTTCGTGGTGATCGCCATGCTCGACGAACCGAAGGGCACGGTAGCCAGCTCTTTCCAGCGCACGGCGGCGTGGAACGCTGCGCCGATCGTGGGTCGGCTAGTGCCGCGTATCGGCCCGCAACTGGGTGTGCTGCCCGATGCCAACCGTGATATCGATCTGACGGACCTTCGCCCGTTGGTAGGGGACTAAGCCATGCGTATCGCCGATCTTGCTGCCCAGATGGGTATTGATGCCGGGGAAGCGGGCGACAACCGCGTTACGGGCTTCGCGATCGATCATCGCAAGGTAGCGCCGGGCAATGTCTTCGGTGCATTCCAGGGCACTGCCGTTAATGGCGAAGACTATATTCCCGCCGCCATCGCCAGCGGTGCCATTGCCGTGGTGGCTCGTCCGGAAGTAGACGTAGAAGGGGCCCTGCACCTGGCGGACGAAACGCCGCGACGCGCCTTTGCCCGCGCTGCATCCCTGTTTTTCCGCCCGACGCCGGAGACTGTGGTCGCGGTAACGGGCACCAACGGCAAGACCAGTTGCGTGGAGATGACCCGCCAGATCTGGCGTATGTGCGGCGAACGCGCGGCCAGTATCGGTACGCTTGGCGTCACCACGCCGGACGAAAGCGTCTCTACCGGGCTTACAACCCCCGACATCGTTACTTTCCTGTCGAACATGACAGGCCTGTCGCGAGAGGGGGTGACGCATGTCGCCTACGAGGCTTCCAGCCACGGCCTCTCGCAATATCGCAACGAGGGCCTGCCCGTGGTGGCAGGAGCTTTCACTAACCTCAGCCGCGATCACCTCGATTATCACAAGGATATGGAGGACTATTTCGCGGCCAAGATGCGCCTGTTCAGCGAAGTCGTGGACGATGGCGGTACGGCGGTGGTCTGGGCTGATGACGAATGGTCTTCGCGCGTTATCGACCTGGCCCGGCAGCGCGGCTTGCGGATATTTACGGTAGGCGAAAAGGGTAAAGATATTAACCTTGTCGCACGCACGCCCAGTCCGTTGGGACAGGAACTTAAATTCGTCCACGCGGGCCGCGCCCACGCGATCCGCCTGCCGTTGATCGGAGCCTACCAGGTTGCGAATGCGCTGACGTCCGCCGGTCTTGCGCTGGCGACGGGCACCGAGGCGTCCCAGGTGTTCGATGCCGTTTCCCGGTTGCAACCGGTGCGAGGGCGACTGGAGCGGGCCGTAATTTCTGCAGACGGCGCACCGGTATATGTGGATTACGCCCATACGCCCGATGCACTTGCCGCCGCAATTGCTGCATTGCGACCGCACGTGAACGGTCGCCTCATCACAGTATTCGGCGCGGGCGGAGACCGCGACACCGGCAAGCGCGCGCCCATGGGCGAAGCGGCTGCGGCGGGCAGCGATCTGGTGATCGTTACGGACGACAATCCGCGCGGCGAAGATGCGACCGACATCCGCACCGAGGTAATGCGCGGGGCAGGCGACCGCGCGCGCAATATCGGCGGCAGGCGCGAGGCCATCGCTGCCGCCATTGGTGAGGCGAACAGCGACGATATCGTGCTGATTGCAGGCAAGGGACATGAGCAGGGACAGATCGTGGGATCGGGAGACAACATGAAGGTATTGCCGTTCGACGATGTGAATGTCGCACGCGAATGTGCAGCTTCGCTTGCAGCGGGGGCTGGCCAGTGAGCGCCGCGCTCGATCTGCTGCGCTGGCCACGCCGCAAGTCCGACACGGCGCGCCTTGCGCTGTGGACGGCTGCCGAAATCGCCGCCGCTACAGGCGGGACCGCTTATGGTGAATTTCAGGTTAGCGGCGTCGAAATGGACAGCCGCGACGTACGCGGTGGAGACCTGTTCGTCGCGCTGAAGGGGGAGGCGATGGATGGCCATCGTTTCCTCGATGCAGCTTTCGCGAACGGGGCTGCCGCCGCGCTGGTGGACCGGGAGGTAGACTATCCGCATATCCGCGTGGCCGATACGACGAAAGCGCTGGAAGCGCTGGCCTTGGTGGCCCGTAGAAGGGCGGTAGCCAGGATCGTCGGCGTAACGGGCTCGGTCGGCAAGACCGGGGTCAAGGAAGCGATCTTCGCCGCGCTGGAACGTACCAGCCGCGGTGCCGCGCATCGCAGCGTGCGTAGCTACAACAACCATGTCGGCGTTCCCCTCAGCATGGCCCGCATGGCTCCGCGCAGCCGCTATGGCGTGTTCGAGATGGGGATGAACCACGCGGGCGAGATTTCGGGCCTTACCGCGCTGGTGCGCCCGCACGTCGCGGTCATCACCACGATTGCGCCTGCGCATATCGAGAATTTGGGCTCGATGGAGGGGATTGCTGCCGCCAAGGCGGAAATATTCGAAGGGCTGGAGAAGGGCGGCACGGCCGTTATCCCTGCCGATAGCGAGCATTTCGAGCAATTGCGCGGCGCGGCCCGGCAAGCGGGTGCGCGGGTTATCGCCTTCGGGCGTGCGCCAAACGCCGATCTGCGTCTGCTGGACGCCATTCCCGATGGTTCGGGCGGATCGCTGGTCACGGCGGCCATGGGCGATATGCGCCTCTGCTTCACTGTTGCGGAGCCCGGCGAACACTGGATCGACAATGCCCTGTGCGTCATGGCCGCGGTTCATGCCGCTGGTGGCGATCTGGGCGCAGCGGGCCTCGCGCTCGCCGAAATGGGCGGGCTGAAAGGCCGGGGCGCGCGCGTGCGGGCAAAGGTGCCGGGCGGCTATGCCCTGCTGATCGACGAAAGCTACAACGCCAATCCCGCTTCCATGCGTGCCACGCTGGCGCAGTTGGGGCAGACGCCTGCCACCCGCCGCGTAGCGGTGTTGGGCAGCATGAAGGAACTGGGTGATTTCGCGCCAGCTTTCCACGCCCAGCTGGCCGAGCCTGTTGCCGCCGCCTGTATCGATCACGCCATACTGGTGGGCGAAGAGATGCGCGCCCTTGCACGGGAGATGGGGAAAGACGCGAATCAGGCGCTTGGCAAGAGCGCGAGCTTTGCCCATTGCGATAACGCGGGCGAGGCAATCGCCGCCTTGCAGGAGTTCGGGCTGGCCGGTGGTGACGCCGTGCTGGTCAAGGGTTCCAACTCGGTAGGGCTGGCCCGCGTCGTTGACCATTTCACAGCCAGGGAAGGCTGATCCGCACTCATGTTCTATTTCCTCGCCGAGATGTTGGAATTCGAGGGGGCGTTCAATCTCGTTCGCTACCAGACCTTCCGGGCCGGCGCGGCCATGATGACGGCGCTGCTCATCGGGCTGATCATCGGACCCAAGTTCATCAACATGTTGCGTGTCCGTCAGGGCAAGGGCCAACCCATTCGCGCCGATGGCCCGGAATCGCATCAGAAGAAGGTCGGCACGCCTACCATGGGCGGGTTGATGATCCTGACCGCGCTGAGCATCTCGATGCTTTTGTGGATGGACCTTTCCAACCCTTTCCTGTGGGCCTGTCTGGCGGTGACACTGGGTTTCGGCGTGATCGGTTTCCTTGACGACTATGACAAGGTGACGAAGCGCAGCCACAAGGGCGTTTCCGGCAAGGTTCGCCTGCTGGCCGAGTTTTTTGTCGCGGGGATTGCCACCTATATCATCGTGCAGGAAGTAGGCTCCACCGCGCTCTATCTGCCCTTCCTGTCGGACACCGGGCTGGAACTGGGTTGGTTGTTCTATCCCTTCGCTGCCGTGGTGATCGTGGGCGCGGGCAATGCGGTGAACCTGACGGACGGGCTGGACGGGCTGGCCACCATGCCGGTGGTAATCGCGGCAGGCGCGTTCGCCCTCATCTGCTACCTTGTCGGGCGCGCGGACTTTTCAGAGTACTTGGGTATACCGCACGTGCTTTCAGCAGGCGAACTTGCGATCATGTGTACGGCCATCATGGGCGCTGGCCTTGCCTTCCTGTGGTACAATGCTCCGCCAGCTGCCGTTTTCATGGGTGATACGGGATCGCTTGCGCTGGGCGGCGCGCTGGGTGCAATCGCCGTTGCCAGTCATCACGAAATCGTTCTTGCCATTATCGGCGGACTGTTCGTGCTGGAAGCTGTCAGCGTCATCATTCAGGTCTTCTGGTTCAAACGCACAGGCCGGCGGATTTTCCGCATGGCTCCCATCCACCATCATTTCGAACAGCTCGGCTGGAGCGAGAGCAAGGTCGTGATCCGGTTCTGGATCATCGCCCTTGTCCTGGCAGTGGTCGGGCTCGCCACGTTGAAGCTCAGGTGATCACGGCAAAAGCCTTCTCCGATAGAAATTACTGTGTGCTGGGTCTTGCGCGTTCCGGCATGGCCACGGTCGAGACGCTGCTAGCCAGCGGCGCGGACGTTACCGCGTGGGATCGGCGCGAAGAACCGAAAGAGGCGCTGGCGGATCGCTGCAGGATCGCAGACCCGTTGGAGATCGACCTCGTCGGTTTCGATGGCATCGTGGTGTCGCCCGGTGTCCCGCTGAACACGCATCCGATTGCAGAGCGTGCACGCGCGGTAGGGGTGCCGATCATCGGCGATATAGAACTTTTCGCGCTGGCACGGCCCGAGCTGCCAGGGCATCGCGTGGTTGGCATTACCGGTACCAATGGCAAGTCCACCACTACCGCGCTGGTGCATCATCTGCTGTGCGAAGCGGGCGTGTCCACGCGCATGGGCGGCAACATCGGCCTGCCGGTATTGGGGCAGGAGCCGCTGGACGAAGGCGGCGTCTACGTATTCGAACTGTCGAGCTATCAGATCGACCTTACCCGTTCGCTGGCGTGCGAAGCAGCCGCGCTGATCAACATCACGCCCGACCATCTCGACAGGTATGACGATTTTGCTGCCTATGCATTTGCCAAGGGGCGCCTGTTTACCATGCAAGGGGCTGGGCAATTCGCAGTGTTCGGCTGCGAGGATGCACCCACCAGCGCGATCCAGCAGGCGGAGGCTGCGCGCCGTCCGGAAGGCCTGGCCATGTGTGCCGATGCCTGGGCTTGGGAACCCTACCAGAAGGGCTGGCCCAGCCTGCAAGGGCCGCATAACCTGCAGAATGCTGCCATTGCAGCCGCTTTGGTGCAGCGCTTTGGCCTGTCGCGCGATACCGTGTTGGCAGGCCTTGCCAGCTTTGCCGGGCTGCCCCACCGGATGGAACGGATGGGCGAGGCGAACGGCGTGCTGTTCGTGAATGATAGCAAAGCCACCAATCCTGCGTCGACCGCGCCTGCGCTGGCGGCCTACCCGCCCACAAATGGCAGGCCCCGCCTGCACTGGATTTGTGGAGGTTTGGCGAAAGAAGACAATCTCAACGACTGTGCGCCGCATTTCGGCAACGTTGCCTGCGCCTACACGATTGGGGAGGCGGGCCCGATGTTCGCCGACCTGCTGGAGTCGGATGTGCCGGTAGAACGCTGCGAACTGCTGGCCGAAGCTGTCTCGCGCAGCATTGCTGCGGCGAAGCCGGGCGATGTCATTATGTTCAGCCCTGCCTGCGCCAGTTTCGATCAGTTCCGCGACTACGAAGCGCGTGGTGATGCATTCCGCGATCTTGCCGCCAGCATCGGTTGCAACGCCACCCCTGTTGAATGCGGGTTCGATTCAAGGTCTGCCGCATGAGCAACTCCACGCCCATTTATATTCCGCGCGCCAGCGAAAGTGAAAGGCGCACGCCCCGTTTCCGGCAGGACCGCAAGCGCGAGTTGCGCATCTGGTGGCGCGAGATTGATCGCTGGCTGCTGTTCTTCGTGCTGCTGCTGATGGCGGTCGGCACGCTGGCCGTGGCCGCGGCATCGCCTGCCAGCGCGCATCGCCTGTCCACCACCGATAAGACGCTGCCGGACCTGTATTTCTTCTGGGCACACGTCCGCTGGCAGGTGCTAGGCGTGCTGGTGATGCTGGGCACGTCTCTGCTGCCGCGCGAACTGATGCGCAGGGGGGCGATCCTTCTGGCCGCCGCCATGCTGTTCCTGATGTTTCTGGTGCCCTTCATCGGGTATGAAGTGAACGGTGCAAGGCGCTGGATACGATTTGGTCTTGGCCTGCAACCCAGCGAATTTCTGAAGCCTGCATTCGCGATAAGCCTGGCCTGGATCCTGTCGTGGAAGCTGCGGGATCCGAAATTGCCCGTCATCGGCATATCGGGCGCGCTGGTTGGGTTGATTGTCGTGCTGCTGATGGCGCAGCCAAACCTTGGCTCGGCCGTCTTGTTTATCGGCACCTGGCTGGTGATGGTGATGCTGGCGGGCTTGCCGTTGCAACGCATCGGCATGTTGCTGGGCGCAGGCGTTGCCGGAATGCTGGCCGCCTATCTGTTCTACGACAATGCGCGCCACCGTATCGATTCCTTCTTCGGTGGTCCTACCGCCTACGATCATGTGGATCTGGCCAATCGCACGCTGACCGGCGGCGGCTGGACCGGCAGCGGCTTCTGGCTGGGCGAAAACAAGATGCGCCTGCCCGAAGCACACACGGACTATATCTTCTCCGTGATCGGGGAAGAAATGGGGCTGATTATCTGCTGTCTCTTATACACATCTCCGAGCCCACGAGACAGGCAGAAATCTCG
>OJED01000145.1_pt1 | contig 18531 bp, 18 predicted proteins | sample 1593181 | NCBI WGS metagenome assembly OJED01 (sample SAMN05416772, study PRJEB24817) | seawater metagenome | isolation source: Sea water | place: Canada:Atlantic | collected 2013-07
GATCTACACTAGATCGCTCGTCGGCAGCGTCAGATGTGTATAAGAGACAGCCTTAGGATTGGCCAAGCGGAAAGGGCCCTACACCCGATAACTGATGCTTCATTCCTTCGACTGGGTCAGTGGCTGACCATCAAGCGGATAATCGATAAGGATGCGGCCTTCGTCGCCTTCAATCGTATCCAATGGATCGAGCACCGTAGGGTTTGTAGGATAGCTCTTCCCGTCGAACCGAAGTCGCACTCGTTGTGCCTTGGCGCCACCTCCGCTCACACCAACGCTAAGATCGCGCCAGCCATTGCTAACGTTTTCCAGCACTTTAATCGGTGCTTGTGTCACACTGGTCTGCGTTAAAATGCGGTAGGCTGCGCCATCCCGAGTCAACACGAGTAAATTACAACCGCCCGATCCGCACACCATTGGGCCATAGGCGTAGACCAAAGCTTCATTTTGATCATCTCCATTAAGATCCACCAATGCGATTTTGAAAAGATTTCCGTCTTCTGGGAAACTCGCTCGTGACGCCGACTGAAGAAAGGGATCGGATAAGGCGGCCTCGGCAGAGCTGGGTGTTCGAGCCGAGGGAACGGGTGCGGACGAAGGGTGGCCAGTTAAGGTCTGTAGCGGAGAGGTCTCTTGATCGGTGCATCCAGGTATGGAAGCGGCGAGGAGCGCCGCCACGCCCCAGAGCTGCTGTTGAAAATGCATGGTATGGTTCCTTTTAGTATATCGATAAAAGGAATAGCCGCGCTTTAGCATGATCGCCGTTCCTTATAAACGACCGCTTTTGACACCTACTCATGAGCTTCGTTATGACCGAGATCGGGTTGCAAGCAGCCGCGTCGCTCAGGCCGCGCGAAACTCGCCGCTTTTCTCGTCCAGCAAATGCAGTACTCCGTCCGAGATCGCAAAATAGGCACCGCGCACGCTAAGTTCGCCCGATGCCTCTTTCTCCTTCACGCAAGGGAAAGTGCGCAGGTTGCGGATGCTGACTTTCACCGCCGCCAGCTCCATCGCGCGTTCGGCCTCCCGGCCCTTGGTGCCAAGGTCTGCGGCGATGGGTTCGCGTACATCGTCCAGCATGTTGATCCAGTTGGCCACGAATCCGCCTTCGCCCAGTTTGTTGCCGTGCAGATCCTGCGTAAGGGCCGCCTGACAGCCGCCGCACATGCCGTGGCCCATTACAACGACAGAACTGACCTTGAGGAATTGCACCGCGAATTCCAGGGCGGCGGACACACCGTGCTGGCCGGGCGTCGTCTCGAACGGGGGGACCAGCGCGGCGACGTTGCGCACGACGAATATCTCTCCGGGTGATACGGCAAAAATCTGGGCGGGGTCCACGCGGCTGTCGGAACAGGCAATCACCATCACCTTGGGTGACTGGCCTTCTTTCAGTTGCTCCCAGCGATCATGCTGCACTTGCCAGTCACCATCACGGAAACGGGCATAGCCCTCGAGCAGTTCGTCGAATGTCTTCATGCCGTCACCGCTGCCGCGCTTTCGGAGATTCTGCAAGAGCGAAGCATCGGTTCAGGACGCATTGCCGGGTTGCCCCAAGGGGGGCAGGCTCCTAAGTGGTCATCGATATGAACGATCTCTCCACCGCACCAGAGCCAGAGGGTGAACGCCCCGTCCGTCAGCGCAAGCCAGACTGGATTCGCGTAAAGGCCCCTGTCAGCAAGGGTTATCACGAAACGCGCAAGCTGATGCGCGACCTCAATCTCAACACGGTATGCGAAGAAGCGGCGTGTCCCAACATCGGGGAATGCTGGAGCAAGAAACACGCGACGGTGATGATTCTTGGCGATGTCTGCACGCGGGCCTGTGCCTTCTGCAACGTGAAGACGGGCATGCCGCGAACGGTCGATCCGATGGAGCCGGAAAACACGGCCATCGCTGCGGCAAAGATGGGGCTTCAGCATATCGTCATAACCAGCGTGGACCGCGATGACCTGCCCGACGGCGGGGCGGGGCAGTTCGTGAAGGTGATCAAGGCGCTGAGGCGGGAGACGCCGAACACCACGATCGAGATACTCACTCCCGATTTTCGTGGCAAGATGCGCGCGGCGGTGGAAGCGATCTGCGAGGCAGGGCCGGACGTGTACAACCACAATCTGGAAACCGTGCCGCGCCTTTACCCGACAATCCGGCCCGGCGCGCGCTATTACGCCTCGCTCCGGTTGTTGGAAGAAGTGAAAAGCCATAACCCGCTGATTTTCACCAAGTCCGGCATCATGCTGGGACTGGGGGAGCAGCGGCTGGAAGTTCACCAGGTGATGGACGACATGCGCAGCGCCGATGTCGATTTCATCACTATGGGCCAGTATCTCCAGCCTACGCCGAAACATGCCAAGGTGGAAGACTTCGTGACGCCAAAGGCTTTCGACGCCTTCGGCTCCATCGCGCGGGCCAAGGGCTTCCTGCAAGTAGCCTCCACGCCGCTCACGCGCTCCAGCTATCATGCCGGTGACGACTTTGCCGAAATGCGCGCTGCGCGGGAGGTGAAGCTGGCAAAGCAGGCGGCGAAGGAAGGGCGTAAAGCCTGATGCCTTCGATACGCGAAACGCACCGTTTGCCCTATACGGCAGAGCAGATGTTCGACCTTGTTGCCGATGTCGACAAGTACCCGGAGTTTCTCCCCTGGGTGGTCGCCACGCGCGTACGCGAGGACAGCGATACCGAGATGACCGCCGACATGCTGGTGGGCTTCAAGGCCTTGCGCGAGAAGTTCACCTCAAAGGTGGTGAAAGACCGCCCCCACGCGATCAACGTGCACTATATCGACGGGCCGTTGCGCGATCTCGATAACAACTGGACCTTCCGTAATTGCGGAGAGAACTGTTGCGAGATCGACTTCGCAGTCGATTTCAGCTTTAAGAGCATCATGTTCGAAACTTTGGCGGGCCAGTATATCGACCGGGCTTTTCGCAAGATGGTGGACGCGTTCGAGAAACGCGCGCACGAGCTTTACGGCAGCAACAGTTCCAGCGCGCAAAGCGTCGCCTGAGAGCGCACGCCGGATCGTCCGGTATCCGCGAACAGGCGTTCCTCTGCATCGGGCTTTTCCTGACCCTTTTCCAGGCGCGCGAAGACCACGGTGCCCACCGGCTTCCCGTCCGTACCGCCACCGGGGCCGGCAATGCCGCTGATGGCCACGGCGATATCTGCGTCACTGCGATCCAGTGCGCCGCGCGCCATGGCATAAACGCAGGCGACCGAAACCGCCCCGAATGCCTCTATGATATCGCTGGCAACCCCTAGTTCGCCCTGTTTCGCCGCGTTGGAATAGGTGACGAACGAGCGGTCCAGCACGGCTGAACTGCCAGGAATTTCGGTAAGCGCGGCCGCCACGAGGCCGCCCGTGCAGCTTTCGGCAAGCGCAATCGTACGACCTGCAGCAGTGTTCCCCTCCACCACGCGGCGGGCGAGATCGACGATATCCTTCGGGAGCAGGGAATCGGTCATGCGTGCGCGACCATAGTCGCCATGGCCTGCGCTGCAATGCCTTCACCGCGCCCGGTAAAGCCCAGCTTCTCCGTGGTTGTCGCTTTGACGCTGACATTTGCCTTCGCCACACCCAGAAGCACTGCCAGCCGCGCCCGCATGGCATCGCGGTAGGGGCCGATCTTGGGAGCCTCGCAAATCAGCGTCAGGTCGATATTGCCGACGGTATAACCAGTATCTGCCGCCAGCTTGACCGCATGCTCCACAAACCGCGATGATGGCGCGCCTTTCCATTGCGGATCGCCTGGCGGGAAGTGCTGACCTATATCGCCCTGGGCCACGGCACCAAGAATGGCATCGACTACGGCGTGAAGGCCCACGTCTGCATCGGAATGGCCGGCGAGGCCCTTGTGATGATCAACCTTCACGCCGCACAGCCACAGTTCCTCGCCAGCAGATAGACGATGCACATCGTAACCGGAACCTACCCGCACGGGCAGGGCAGGTTTTTGATCGTCCATGAAATCCTCCGCGAACGTAAGCTTTTTCAGCCGCTCGTCACCGCTGACCAGTGCGACATCGCCTCCAGCCGCTCGCAACACCTGCGCATCGTCACCTGCATCCGACGCCCCATTCCAGGAGCGATGCGCCGCAAGAATGGCGTCGAAACGAAAGGCCTGCGGGGTCTGCACCCGGCGCAGGGTTTCGCGCTTCGCGTCTGCCGCCATGAAACCACCATCGGCCACGATCATGGTATCTACCACTGGCAGGACAGGGATCGCGCCCGGACTGGCTTCGAGTGCGTCGCAAAGGCGCGCGATCACTGTTGTCGGACAATCGGGACGTGCGGCATCATGGATCAGCACGATATCCGGTGCATCGTCCGCCAGCACTTCCAGAGCGCGCGCAATACTCTCCTGCCGCGTTGCTCCGCCTGTCACCAGCGTCAGCCCATCGATGCCGCTAAGGCATTTGTTCGCAATGTCGTCTGCGCCTTCTGGAATGGCGATAGCGAACCGGGTCACGCCGCCACGCAGCAGCGCTTCGACCCCGTGCCGCAAAACGGTGGAACCGCGATAGGGAGCGAACTGCTTGGGCATGGGCTGGCCAGCGCGCAGTCCCTTGCCGGCAGCCACGATTACGGCGGCGAGCCTGGGTGGCACTGGGGAAGAGGCGGCACGCTTGTTCACGCCAGCGCGCTAGCCGCTTGAGGCAAGGCTCGCAATCCACTATGGGCCTGCCTATATTTTAGGCACGAGCCATCATGACCATGACCCAACTTCCTTCTCCCCCGGCTGTGACGCCCATCGACATCGGCCCGGTGCGGATCGATTGCCCGGTCGTGCTTGCGCCGATGACAGGGGTGACGGACCTGCCGTTCCGCACGCTGGTGCGCCGCTATGGCTCTGGTCTCAACGTGACCGAAATGATCGCCAGCGAGGCGGCCATCCGCGAATCACGCCAGTCGATCCAGAAGGCGGCGTGGGCGCCGATAGAGGATCCGGTCTCGATGCAGTTGGTGGGATGCGATCCTGTCTCGATGGCGGAAGCCGCCAGAATGCAGGAAGATAATGGCGCAGCGGTAATAGATATCAACTTTGGTTGCCCGGTGCGCAAGGTGGTGGGCCAGTTGGCGGGTAGCGCCTTGATGCGCGAAATAGGGCTCGCCACAAAACTGATGGAAGCCACGGTAAAGGCCGTGTCGGTGCCGGTAACGGTCAAGATGCGCATGGGGTGGGACCATGCCAGCCTGAACGCGCCCGAACTTAGCCATATTGCCGAAGATCTGGGCGTGAAGATGATTACCGTACACGGTCGAACGCGCAACCAGATGTACAAGGGTAGCGCGGACTGGTCGTTCATCCGCAAGGTGAAGGATGCCGTTTCCATCCCTGTTATCGTGAACGGCGATATTTGTTCGATCCAGGATGCCGCCACCGCGCTGGAGCAATCGGGCGCCGACGGGTTGATGATCGGGCGGGGCGCCTATGGCAGACCGTGGCTGCTGGGCCAGGTAATGCACTGGTGGCATACCGGCGAGTTGCTGGAGAGCCCCTCGTTCGACGAGCAATACGAAACCGTTACCGAGCATTACAACGCCATGCTGGCGCATTATGGCGATGATGTTGGCGTCAAGATCGCGCGCAAGCATCTGGGTTGGTATACCAAGGGACTGCACGGCAGCGCAGATTTCCGCAACAAGGTAAACTTCATCGACGACATTGCGCAAGTGCTGGGTGAACTGGAGCGTTTTTACGAGCCGTTCCTGAGGCGCCGGGCCGCGTGAGCGAGCCTCATTCGGCGCTTCCCGCTGCGCGCGACCAGATCAATGGTCTTGGCTTTGCCATGCTGCTGATCGCACCCGATCATGTGATCCGGGAAGCCAACCCTGCAGCTGAAAACCTGCTCGGCATCAGTATGGCCCGCATGGAAGGCAGGCCTTTCCTCGATCTATTGTCCCTTGCCAATTCTGCCATCGTCGATCGACTGAATGAAGTAGATACCCAACTGACGGCGCGCAGCGTGGATGCAAAGGTGGGCGATCACGACCTGCGCGTGAATATCACCGTATCTATCTTGGCCAATCATCCGGGATGGCGCGTGGTGACGTTGTCCGATGCCAGCCAGGAGGAGCGTTTCGACAATTACGAACGCCGGGGCCAGTTACGAGGGCCAGCTGTGTTGGCGCATGAAATCAAAAACCCACTAGCTGCCATTCGCGGCGCATCGCAATTGCTGGGGCGCAAGGTCGGCAACGCTGAGAAATCGCTGACCGGGTTGATCGCCGACGAGGTGGATCGCATAGCCCAGTTGATTGACCGGATGCAGCGCCTTGGGCGCGAACGCGCGGAGCCTGTTGGGCCGATCAACCTGCACGAAGCCATTCACCGCGCTTTCGAGACCGTGCGCATTTCGAGCGATACCAGCGTGGCCTGGCGCGAGGAATTTGATCCTTCGCTGCCGCCCGTTCTCGGCAACGAAGGGGCGCTGGTGCAGGTGCTGGTGAACCTCATGGCCAATGCGCGCGATGCCTGCGCCGATGTTGCCTCGCCGCAGCTTGTCGTTCGTACGCGATTTGTCAGCGGAATCGTGATGAACGTGATTCGCCTCGGGAGGCCGGTGAAACTGCCTATCGAAATCCAGGTAAGCGATAATGGCCCCGGTATCGATCCATCGATCCATGACGATATTTTCGAGCCTTTCGTTACCAGCAAGACCAACGGGCAGGGCCTTGGGCTCGCGTTGGTACAAAAGCTGGTTCGCGACATGGACGGGCGCGTCAGTCACGAGCGGGACAAGGCTGGGGGATGGACGCATTTTCGCATCCACCTGCCGATGGCCCGTTGAGCGAGTTTGAAAGGAGGGGACACCCATGGCACACCGCGCCCTGCTGGTAGAGGACGATAACGCAATCGCCACGGTCATCCGTACCGCGTTGGAGGAAGAAGGTTTCGAAGTCGAAACTTGCGAAACCGTCGCTGGCCGCGATATCGCTCTGGCGCAAGCGAGATATGGCGTGATGTTGACAGACGTCATGCTGCTGGATGGCGATGGTATCGAGACGCTCGATGCCGTTCGCGAAGCCTATCCCGACATGCCGGTCATCATCCTGTCCGCACAGAACACGCTGGATACGGCGGTGCGGGCAACGGATCGCGGCGCATTCGAGTATTTCCCCAAACCCTTCGATCTCGATGAATTGGTGCGCGCAACGCGTCAGGCGGTGGAAAGCCCCACGACTACCGCTCCTGGCGTGGACCAAGCGGGCGACGGATTGCCGTTGATCGGGCGTAGCCAGGCGATGCAGGACGTTTATCGCCTGATAACCCGCGTGCTGAACAACGATCTGACCGTTCTGGTGCTGGGTGAAAGCGGCACGGGCAAGGAACTGGTGGCGGAGGCCATCCATAATCTCGGCGCACGGAAAAGCGGTCCGTTCGTTCCGGTCAACACCGCCGCTATTCCACGCGAACTTGTCGAGAGCGAACTGTTTGGTCACGAGAAGGGCGCTTTCACCGGCGCGACCGCGCGCAACAGCGGCAAATTCGAGCAGGCTCATGGTGGAACGCTGTTCCTCGATGAGATCGGTGACATGCCTGCCGAAGCGCAAACCCGCCTGCTGCGCGCACTGCAATCTGGCCGCATCCGACGCGTCGGAGGCAGCGAAGAGATTGCCGTGGATGTGCGCATCATCGCGGCCACCAACCGCGATCTTCTGCCGCTGATCGCACAGGGAAGTTTCCGAGAAGACCTTTATTACCGCCTCAATGTGGTGCCGATAAAACTCCCGCCCTTGCGCGACCGGGCGGGCGATGTAGCGCCACTGGCACTGCATTTCCTTTCGCAGGCGGCCGCCGACGGTCTGCCACTAAGAACGCTTGATGACGAGGCAGCCCGGCTGCTTGCTCGGCAGCCATGGCGCGGCAATGTCCGCGAGTTGCAGAATCTGATCTATCGCGCTGCGCTGCTGGCGCGCAAAGATGTGATTGATGCGCAGACCATCCATTCCGTGCTTGACGAGACACCCGGCAACGCTGTCGGCGGTGGGGATCGCGATATTGGCGCGCTGATCGGCAACTGGTTGGAGCAGGCGGCTTTCGAAGACGGTACGCTTTACCAAGAGGCACTTGCCGAACTGGAACGGCCGGTATTCGGCTACGCCTTGGCGAGAACAAATGGCAACCAACTGAAAGCAGCGCAAATGCTGGGGATCAACCGCAATACCCTGCGCAAGCGATTGTCCGAACTGGAGATCGAGCCGGACAAGTTTTCGCAGCGATAGGGGATTACAACGCTTTTAACTTGCAAACCTGCAACAGCGTTGTTGTAAGCCTGCACCGTGACCCAAGAGCCACACTCCGACCCTGACGCCGCGATCGCAAAACGCTCCCGCTTCCTGCGCCGCGTGGCAGTCGCTTCGCGTCGGCTCAACCTGTTCTTGTGGCTGGAGATAGCCTGCTACGCTGCCCTCGCGGTGATGCTGGTGACGGTGTGGTTCACCCTTGCCGGACGCCCAAGTTTCGGAGAACCCGTTCCATCCTGGCAGGCAGCAGCGTTGCTGGTGGGCACCTTGTTACCTGCACTGGGCCTGATTGTTCTATGGGGACGACGCATCGCCAAGCGCAGGGCAGGGGGCACGACCGGGCGACTGCATGTAAACCTGGTGTTTTTCTTCTCGCTCCTGGCGGCGATCCCTACGCTATTCGTAGCCGTGTTCGCATCGATCCTGTTCCAATCCGGCGTGCAATTCTGGTTTAGCGACGATTCCCGCGGTATTCTCGACAATGCCAACGAACTGGCGCGCGGCTATTATGACGAGAACCAGCGCGCCGTGGGCGACAATACGCAGGCCATGGCGAGTGACCTTCGCTTTTTCCTGCAAGTGATGAGCATGACGAGCCTGGACTTTCAGCAGCAGTATTCGCTGCAGGTCCTTAATCGCGGGCTGAGCGAAAGTGCCATTTTGCAGGAGGCGCAGGATGGCGGGTTCCGCGTTATCGCGATTGTCGATCCGGATGATGATACGCAGCGTCAGCGGATCAGTCCGGAAGAGCTGGAGGAATTCCGCAGCGGCGAATCCGTTGTGCTGCGCGCGACCGAGGAGCGGACCGAAGCGGTTGTGCCACTGGACGAAGCACTGGGAATTTATCTCTACGCCGCGCGGGATTCCGACGCCGAGGCGCTATCCCAATATCGCCGCGCGCAAAACGTCGCGCAAAGTTACGAAGAACTGACCGAGCAGGCGCGGGTGTTGCAATTGCAGTTCAACATTGCCCTGTTTGCCGTTTCGCTGGCGCTGGTGGCGCTGGCGGTATGGGCTGCGCTGCGCTTCGCGGATCGGCAGGTGAAGCCCTTGGCCGAGCTGGCGGAAGTCGCGCAGGAAATTGGAGCCGGCAACTATGCCATGCGTGTCTCCGGCCGCACAGGGCAGGACGAGATCGGCCTGCTCAATCGCGCGTTCAATCGAATGAGCGAGCAGATCGGACGCCAGACCGACGCCCTGTTAGGAGCAAATCGACAACTGGCAGAACGCCGCGCCTTTATCGAAGCAGTGCTGCAATCCATTCGCGCAGGCATCATCTCGCTCGATGCCGATGGCCGTATCCTGCTGATGAACAGTTCCGCCCAGCGGCTGCTGCTGGATAGCGAAGGGCCGATCCCGGTCGATCAGCCGCTAGAGGATATTGCACCGCAGTTGGCCCAATTGGTGAAGGACGAGGGGCGCAGCGAAATCATCCAGATCAGCCGCAATGGCGAATTGCTGACCCTGGCCGTGCAGCTATCCCCGGCAACGGAAGGGCACGTTATCACGTTCGAAGACATTACGCGCCAGTTGCTGGATCAGCGACAGGCCGCCTGGTCTGATGTGGCGCGCCGTATCGCGCATGAAATTAAGAACCCGCTTACTCCGATCCAGCTTGCGACAGAGCGTCTGAAGCGCCGCTATTCCAAGCAGATCGAAACGGACAAGGAATTGTTCGACGAACTGACCGGTACGATAATCCGGCAAGTGGGCGACCTGCGCAAGATGGTGGATGAATTCTCCAGCTTCGCGCGACTGCCAAAGCCGGTATTCCGTACCGAGGATGCTGTCGACCTCGTCCGGCAATCGCTGTTCCTGCAGGAAGTGGCGCACCCGGAAATCACTTATGCCTTCAGCGCACAGAAAGAAATCCCGCCCATAGAGTGTGATCGCCACCAGCTGGGGCAGGCGATGACCAATGTGTTGAAGAATGCGGCGGAAGCTGTCGAGGCCCACCTCTCCGACGCGCCAGCGGACTGGCGCGGGCGGATAGATGTTGCGATGGCGCGGCGGCGCGACCAGATCGAGATTACGGTAAGAGACAATGGTATTGGCCTGCCGCAGGGCGGAGAGAACGTGATAGAGCCCTATGTCACCACGCGCGAGAAGGGTACCGGCCTTGGCCTGGCCATCGTGAAGAAGATCGTCGAGGAGCACGCGGGCGATCTTGAATTCACCTCGCTACCCAAGGGCGGTACACAGGCAATGCTGCGTTTTGCGATCCATCCCGGCGACCTGGACGAAAACAGCGAGGCTGCCGAATGATTTTGACAGGAGAGCACTGAATGGCACTCGATATCCTCGTGGTCGACGACGAGCGCGATATTCGCGATCTCGTGGCCGGTGTCCTAAGCGATGAAGGCTATGACTGCCGGACTGCCGGCGACAGCGACAGCGCATTGGCCATGATCGACGAACGCCGCCCAAGCCTCGTCCTGCTGGACGTATGGTTGCATGGCAGTCCGATGGACGGGCTCGAAGTGCTGGATGCGGTAAAAGCGCGGGAGCCCAACCTGCCCGTCATTATCTTTTCCGGACATGGCAACGTCGATACCGCCGTTTCCGCAGTGAGCCGCGGGGCGATGGATTTCATCGAGAAGCCTTTCGAGGCGGAAAAGCTGCTCCATCTCGTCGCTCGTGCCACGGAAACCGAACGCCTGCGCCGCGAAAACGAGCGGCTTCGCGAGGGCATGGCTTCGCACGATGAATTCACAGGCAATTCCAGTGCTATAAACACCGTGCGTGCGACGCTGAAACGGGTTGCCAACACGGGCAGCCGCGTTCTGGTGAGCGGTCCTGCGGGTGCGGGGAAGGAAGTGGCTGCACGGCTGCTGCATGCCTGGAGCCCACGCGCAGACAAGGCCTTCGTCACGGTTAATTCGGCACGCATCACGCCGGAACGGTTCGAGCATGAGCTATTCGGCGAGGAGGCCGATGGCAAACTGGTTCGCGCTGGCCTGCTGGAACTTGCCGATGGCGGCACGCTGTATCTCGACGAGGTGGCGGACATGCCCGAAAGCACACAGGCGCGTATCTTGCGCGTGCTGACGGATCAAAGTTTCGTGCGAGTGGGCGGCAACCGGCAGGTGGGGGTAGACGTTCGCGTCGTATCATCCACCGCGCGCGACCTGCTGTCGGAGATTGAGGAAAAGCGCTTCCGCGAAGACCTGTTCTACCGCCTTAACGTGGTACCGATTGACATACCGCCGCTGGCTAATCGCCGGGAAGATATCCCGGCGCTCGCAGATCATTTCTTCACCCGGTATGCGCGCGAGCAGGGAGTTGAGCCCCCCACCATCGCCCCTGAAGCCCTGGCTGCGATGCAAGCCTATGACTGGCCAGGCAACGTGCGGCAATTGCGCAATGTCATCGAGCGTACCGTGATCCTCGCCCCTCGGGAGGACTTCAAAGCTATCACACCCGACATGCTGCCATCGGAGTTGACGGGCGGCTCCAACGAAGAGGGCGGGGGCATTTCCACACTGATGGGTGTTCCCCTGCGCGAAGCGCGCGAAAGTTTCGAACGCGAATACCTGCGTATTCAGATCCGGCGATTTTCGGGCAACATTTCCAAAACCGCAGGCTTCATCGGTATGGAACGTTCCGCCCTGCATCGTAAGCTGAAGTTGCTTGGCATGAACGAGCGAAGCAATAGCGATGAAGGTGAAACAGACTGAATTCTATTGCGGAACTATTTGCGCCGTACGGTTTTTTGCTATTATATCGCTGCACCGCACAAAAAGTGCAGTCGGTGTGTCTTCTGCCCGTAACAGGGATGTAACAGATGATCACCAGATCGCGGGGTTACGCCCGCCAAGAACGATGGAGTCAAGCAATGGCCAAGGGCACACTTTCAGCGCGTACACGATCTGCAGATGAGGTCGAGGCCACGGAACCGCGCGCCGAAAAGCCTGCAACGGGCGCGAAGAACGCCAATTTGCAAGATGTTTTCCTCAATCACCTGCGCCGTGAAAAAACACCGGTCACCATGTTTCTGGTGAAGGGCGTCAAATTGCAGGGCATCGTCACCTGGTTCGACAATTTTTCGATATTGCTGCGCCGCGACGGGCAATCGCAGCTTGTCTACAAGCATGCTATCTCCACGATCATGCCTGGTCAGCCGGTCGATGCAAACCAGTTCGGTACCGGCCCCAACAGCGGACGCAAGGTGCGCCAGTTGCAGGATATTTTCCTCACGCGGGTGCGCGATGCAGGCGTTGCTGTCACCATGTTCCTTGTGAACGGCGTGATGCTGCAAGGCAGGATCGCCAGCTTCGACCTGTTCTGTATGCTACTGGAACGTGACGGATATGTGCAACTGGCGTACAAGCACGCCGTATCTACAATTCAGCCGGATCGTCCGGTCGACCTGACCGACGACGATCTGGACGATGGTGCCACTGAAGGCGAAAACGACTGATCATAGACGACGATATCGAAGGCGAAGTCACCCGCGGTGCGCGGGCGCTCGTCGTATGTCCCGACATCCGCAGCCAACGCCGCGATGACGACCCTGATGCACGTCTCGAAGAGGCCAGAGGGCTCGCCCTTGCCATTGGTATTGTCGTCGCAGAAGCGTTTATCCTGCCGGTGCGGGAGGTAAAGCCGAACACGCTGTTTGGTGAAGGCCAGGTGCAACGCATCGCCACCGATTGCGAATTACACGAGGCCGAGCTCGTCATCGTGGACGGCGCGCTTTCACCGATCCAGCAGCGTAACCTCGAGGACAAGATTGGCCGTAAGGTCATCGACCGGACAGGTTTGATCCTGGAAATATTCGGCGAACGCGCGGCGACTGCCGAAGGCCGTTTGCAGGTTGAACTGGCGCACCTCGATTATCAGGCCAGCCGACTGGTCCGCAGCTGGACTCACCTTGAGCGGCAGCGCGGCGGCTTTGGTTTCCTCGGCGGACCGGGCGAAACGCAAATCGAAGCTGACCGCCGGATGATCCGCGATCGCATGGCGAAGTTGCGCCGCGAACTGGAGCAGGTTCGCAAGACGCGCGAGTTGCACCGCAAGCGGCGAGGCAGGGCGCCGTGGCCCGTCGTTGCGCTGGTCGGTTATACGAACGCTGGCAAATCGACGCTTTTCAATCGCATGACCGGTGCAGACGTAATGGCGGAGGATCTGCTGTTCGCCACCCTGGACCCGACCATGCGCGCAGTTACGTTACCGGGCGTCGAAAAAGCGATATTGTCGGACACGGTCGGTTTCATATCGGACCTGCCGACCCAGCTCGTCGCAGCGTTTCGTGCCACGCTTGAAGAAGTGACCGCCGCCGATATCGTCCTGCATGTTCGCGACATTGCCAATCCCGATACGTCCGCCCAGAAAAAACAGGTTTTGCAGGTGCTCGCCGATCTTGGCGTGATCGAGGAAGACGGGGAAGGGGAGCCGACACCCATACTCGAAGTCTGGAACAAATGGGATCTGTTGGACGGGGAATTGCGAGCTGAACTGGCGGACGTTGCCGCGCAGGATGATAACGTCGTAACCATCTCGGCAATCACCGGGGAAGGTATAGAAGGCTTGCGCGAAAAGCTTGGCGCGGTGCTGACAGAAGGCGCGCGCCGCCATTCACTGATGGTATCGGCGTCTGACGGTGCTCGCATTGCCTGGCTTCATGCCCACGGAGAAGTGCTGTCGGACAATGACGGGGGTGAGGGGGAGCACGGCCCGATGCGCCACATTGAAGTGCGTCTGACCGAGAAGGAATGGGGGCGGTTCGAAACGCTTTAGACGCCGCGTTCCTCTCGCTTGACCTGCTGCCAAAGCGCTTCCTGCGCATCCAGATCGCAATACGCGAAGTCTCCTTCTGCCAAGGCTTCCATTGCGCGATAGCGTCGTTCGAACTTTGCATTTGCAGCTTTCAGCGCATCCTCTGCACCGATCCCGTACGACCGCACCAGGTTGACGGCTGCGAACAGCAGATCTCCGGCTTCTTCGGCGCGATGGGCATCATCGGCATCGCGCAGTTCCTGTACCTCTTCCGCCACCTTCGCCGCCGGTCCCTGATGATCCGGCCAGTCGAACCCATCGCGGGCAGCACGTTTTTGCAATTTCTCGGCGCGCAGCAAGGCGGGCAGTGCACGCGCCACGCCATCCATCGTGCTAGTCGACCCGCTCTTCGCGCGCTCGTCAGCCTTGATGTCTTCCCATCTCTTGCCGTCCATCACGCCGCTTTCATTGCCGAAAATATGCGGGTGTCGCGCATCCATCTTGTCAGAGATCGCGCGGGCGACATCGTCGAAGGCGAAGTGTCCTGCTTCTTCGGCCATTCGGGCGTGGAAGACGACCTGGAGCAGGAGATCACCCAGTTCACCGCGCAGATCCGCCATGTCATCACGCTCGATCGCGTCGGCGACCTCGTAGGCTTCTTCGATCGTGTATGGCGCAATGGTTTCGAATGACTGCGCAACGTCCCATTCGCACCCGTCCTCAGGATCGCGCAGCCGCGCCATGATCGAGAGGAGGCGGACTATCTGGTTGGACATGAACTGCACTCGCGCTGACTAGTGGATAACTGATAATATATATTATGTTAAATTTAGACCGCGACAGGATAAAGCGCTGATGCTGCCACTTCTCACGTCACCAGACTGAAAAACAGCGCCAAGCCCGCAAATATGCAGCCCCAGATCAACGCCAGCCGTATCGTCTTCGAGGTGTCGACCCGGTGCGAGCGATAGGCGCCAAGAGCCAGTATAAGCCAGCCAACCAACGCCACAATCGATACGAGCGATGCACCACTCATGCGACAAGCTCCATACCATCGAAACCGACTACGACGTTCGCTGGCACCTCGGCACTCAACGTTGCGTAATCCATGCTCTTGTCGAGATGCGACAGCACCGTGGTTCCGGCTTCGGTACGTTTCGCCAGATCCAGGGCCATGTCCAGATGCGCATGGGTCGGATGCTCTTTTCTGCGCAAACAGTCGGTCACCAGAATATCCACACCATCGAACAGGTCGACCATATCATCGGTAATCTCTGCAAAGTCTGTGGCGTAACCTATTGATTTACCATCGGCTTCGAAGACGTATGCCGTCGTGTTGATCGGCCCATGCGGCATTTCCACCGTGTCGACCCCGAAGCCTGCATGCATTCGCAGGTTGTCGAGCGTGCTCAGTTCCACGATGGTGTGATAGCCATACTGCCCGGCGAAAACATAACCGAACCGGTTGCGCAGCCGGCGGCAGGTTTCGCTCGAAGCGAAGCCTGCGATCGGACCGGCACGCCCATAGCGCATAGGCCGCAGGTCGTCGATGCCATGACAGTGATCGGCATGGTCATGCGTCCAGAAGATGCCGTCGACGCTGCCGATGTCATTGCTGAGCAACTGGTTGCGAAGGTCGGGAGAGGTATCCACCAGCAGCCGCCGGCCTTCGTTGCTTTCAACGATAATGGAGACCCGACTGCGGCGGTTCTTCGGCTCTGCCGGGTCACAGTCGCCCCAGTCATTGCCAATACGCGGAACGCCTGTGGACGTACCGCAGCCGAGCACGAGCAACTTCACGAAGGCGCCCCTGCTTTCGTGAACAAATTGAAGAAGTTGCGAGATGTACTTGTAGCCAAGTCTACCGCGTCCTCGCCGCGTAATTCCGCTACGAACTGTGTCGTATGCCGAACGAAGGCCGGTTCGCAGGTTTTACCCCTGTGCGGTACTGGCGCCAAAAACGGGCTATCTGTTTCCATCAGCAGTCTGTCGGAAGGGATGTCTTTCGCAAATTCCTGCAAATCCCTGGTATTCTTGAACGTCACGATGCCCGAAAGCGAGATGGTCAGACCCAGGTCCAGAACCTTGCGTCCGAATTCGGCGCTGGCAGTGAAGCAGTGGATCAGCGCAGGAAAGGCGCCCTTCCCCATCTCGTCTGCAATGATCTCAACCGTATCATCCTCCGCATCGCGCGTATGGATCACGAGCGGCAGCCCGGTTTCTCTCGCCACGTCGATATGCGTGCGGAACAGGTCGCGCTGCACCGCCCGATCGGACTTGTCGTAATAATAGTCGAGGCCGCTTTCGCCGATACCTACGACGCGCGGATGGTCGGTGGCATCGCGCAGGACCTGACGGCCAAGATCGGCGTGCCTGTCTGCTTCATGCGGGTGAATGCCGACAGTCGCCCATACGTCGCTTTCCCGTTCTGCGGTGGCAACCACATCGCGCCATTCGCTTTCACGGGTGGAAATGTTGAGAAAGCCCGTCACACCAGCCTCGCGCGCATTGGCGAGAACCTCGTCTTGCCGCTCTATGAGGCCTTCGTAATTCAGATGGCAGTGGCTATCGATCAAAGGACTGCCGCTGATGGATCGGCTGGAGGTCATTCCGCCGCCTCCGGTTGTGGCATTTCAAGACGCGGGAAAAGCCCCTCCGGCTTGTCGAGTGTGAAGTCCGATTGCGCCAGTTGCATGTACCACTGCGAACAGATGGCATCGAAATCACGCAGTTCAGGTGTTATACCCATCGCATCCAGCAATTTTCCCATCGATCCAGGCATAACCGGGATCACTGCGACTGCCAGTTGCGCGATACAGATATACAACGTCGCAAGCACTGTTTTCATTCGTTCGGGATCGGTCTTTTTCAACGCCCATGGTGCTTGCGCATCGACATAGGCGTTGCAGGCGAAGACCGCCCCCATCCAGGCTTCCAGCGCCTGTGCGAAGGCGAGATCGGTATAGGCGGCAGGCATTTCCTCGCCAATCACCCGCGATACGTGCGCGAACAACGCCTCGTCCTCAGCGGTTTGGTTCTCTGCAGGCGGCAGACTGCCATCGCAATTCTTGAAAAGCAGCGAAAGGGTACGTTGTGCAAGATTGCCAAAGCTGTTGGCAAGTTCGGAGTTTGATCTACTTACAATAGCCTGGTGTGAATAGCTGCCATCCTGTCCGAAAGAAAATTCGCGCAGGAGAAAATACCGCAGAACATCCACGCCATAGGCTTTGGCAAGGTCCGCAGGGTCCGTAACGTTGCCAAGCGACTTCGATTCCTTCTGCCCCTTGTTGAGCAGGAAGCCATGGGCATAGATTTGCCGCGGCACCGCGATCCCGGCGCTGAGCAGGAAGGCGGGCCAGTAAACCGCGTGGAAGCGTGTAATGTCCTTGCCGACCAGGTGCAGGTCGGCAGGCCAGAACTTGGCCATGTCCTCTGTATCCTCGGGATAGCCTAGCCCGGTGAGGTAGTTGGTCAGGGCATCGACCCACACATACATCACGTGCCCATCGCTTCCCGGAACCGGCACGCCCCAGTCGAAGCTTGTGCGGCTGACCGAGAGATCGCGCAAGCCGCCTTCGACGAAGCGCATCACCTCGTTGCGACGGCTTTCGGGGCGGATGAAATCGGGATTGTCCTGGTAGAGCTGCAACAGGCGGTCGCCATAGGCAGATAGTTTGAAGAACCACGTTTCTTCTGCGGTCCATTCCACCGGCGTACCCTGGGGGGATAGCTTTTCGCCCCCCTCCCCATCTACCAGTTCGCTTTCGTCGTAATAGGCCTCGTCCCTTACCGAATACCATCCTTCATACCTGTCCAGGTAGAGGTCGCCATTCGCTTCCATCGCCTTCCAGATCGCCTGGCTGGAGCGGTAATGATCCTCGTCCGTTGTACGGATGAACCGGTCGTAAGAGATATCAAGAGCATCGAACAAGTCACGGAAATGGTTGGATATTTCGTCCGCCAACTCGCGTGGGGTCTGCCCAAGGTCACGGGCCTTCTGGGCCATTTTCAGACCATGCTCGTCAGTACCTGTCTGAAAGCGCACTTCGCGACCCATCTGCCGGTGAAAGCGCGCGAGGACATCGGCTGCGATCGTCTCATAGGCGTGGCCGATATGGGGCTTGCCGTTGGGATAGTGAATCGCGGTGGTAAGATAGAAAGTGTCAGCCATTGGCCGGCGTCCTAGAAGCCGCGAGGTTGGCGAGCAAGGTGCCGATTTCCATCACGAGTAGGCCGGGATCGAAATTATAGGTCGGCGCCTGGCCGGCAAGCCGCACAAGTTCGCCATGCGTATCTACCATCGGCATGATCTGCGAACGGCTGACAGCGTGCATCCTTTCGGCAACTACGGCGCGCGCAAGCTCGATCGCAGCAAGCTGCTTTTCCCGGCTAGGACGTGCGCCGATAGCTCCTGCCAGTCGGCCGCGAAGGACGAAATCGGGGTCGCCCTGTTCCACCACTTGCTGCATCAATGCGTGGATCTTGCCAAGATCGAGCTCTACGAAATCGATGGCCGCGCCGGGCGATCCGCTGGCGGCGGCAATTGCGGCCGCCCGCTCCTGCGA
>OJED01000149.1_pt1 | contig 18356 bp, 16 predicted proteins | sample 1593181 | NCBI WGS metagenome assembly OJED01 (sample SAMN05416772, study PRJEB24817) | seawater metagenome | isolation source: Sea water | place: Canada:Atlantic | collected 2013-07
CGAGATTTCTGCCTGTCTCGTGGGCTCGGAGATGTGTATAAGAGACAGGGGTCGCTGAAATTGTCGAGGATATATTCCTCAAGGTCCATCCCGGCGCTGAAACTATCACCGCGTCCAGTGATGACAATGACCCTTGCATCGCCCTGGTCCTCAATCGCATCCAATGCCTTGTGCATATCTTCGTGCAGCTGTGGCGACATCGCATTGCGCTTGTCGGGCCGATTCAGCTCGATAAAGGCGCGTGTATCGTCAATGCGCAACTCCACGTTGGTATAGCTAGTTGTATTCATGTCGCATCGCCGGAATGAACCGCACGATTGGGCAAGCCTTGATCGTTTTGGTGTTGATTGTCGCTCAATCCGAAGTAACGCGAGTTATGTTCGCCAAGCGCTGGCGAAGGAGCGTCAAAATCGGGGGCGTGGCCTTTGATCTTGACCGGAAGCCCGATTTTCAGACCTGTAGACAAGCCCTCTGGCGATTCTTGAGGCAAGGTGTCCTGCATGGCTTCGGCGACACTGAGTACGGGCGCAAAGCAACAGTCCGTTTCTTCCAGCCTGGTACACCAGTGATCCAGTGTGTGGCGTTTGAAAAGCGCTGCTAGTTCCGCCTTCAGCCAAGGTTGCCTGTCAGCGACGAATTGCAGAGGTTTCAGATCGTGGCGCCCCAGAGCTGCACAAAAGTTATGCCAGAACTTTGCCTCCCCAGCGCCGAGGGTCAGATGGCGGTCATCGGATGTCTGATAGATTTGGTAACATGCGAAGCCCCCGTCGAGCAGCGAAGCCGGACCCTGGGACATCGTCAACGGACCAATGTTCAAGGGTTTGCAGCAGTCGGTTATCGAAACATCTAGATACCGGCCACGTCCTGTTAGCTGTTTTGAAAGGAGACCGGTCAGCATAGCGACAACGCCATGTAACGACCCGCCGAAGACATCTGCGATCTGGATGCCTGGAAGAACTGGTTCTCCCGCTTGATCCCGCAAAAGATCGAGGACGCCAGCATAGGCAATGTAGTTCAGATCGTGGCCAGCCTTGGAGCTAAGGGGACTTGACTGGCCATAGCCCGTTATCGAAACGTATACGAGACCCGGGTTTATTGCGGACAGCTCCGGATACCCAATTCCAAGGCGGGCAGCGACACCAGGACGGAAGCTCTCTACCAAGCCATCGGCGTCCCTTATCATGTCGATCAAATGTGCGCGCTGGCCGCTATCTCCAAGATCAAGCGTGACGCTTTGTTTGGATCGATTGACAGTCTGGAAGAACGCCGATGTTTCCGCCGATTCATCCGGTGCCGCCTCAATCGCCACGCGAGCATAATCGCCGCCTTCGGGATGCTCTACTTTGATCACTTCCGCGCCCATATCCGCCAAGTACTGAGTGCACAAAGGTCCGGGCAGTAACCGCGTCAAATCAATAATCTTAACGCCGTCCAACGGCGCCTCCCTATCGAACATCATACGCTCCACGGCAGAAGGTCGGGGCTGTCCTTGAACCGCTGGCGCAGGGAAATCTTGTCAATCTTGCCAGTGACCCCTCTCGGCAGATCATCAATGAATTCGATATATTTGGGAACTTCCCATTTGCCAATCTTCGGGCGGACGAACTCTATTAGCTCCTCACTGGAAACATTTTGACCATTCTTGAGGGAGATCACCGCAGTCACAACTTCGCCCCATTCGGGATGTGGCGCGCCAATCACACTTACTTCCCGCACTGCTGTATGTTCGGCTAACACGTTCTCAACGACAACAGGGTATACATTGTAACCGCCAGAGATAATCATGAATTTTCGTCTATCTACAAGGAAGTAATATCCGTTCTTGTCCCGATTGCCCAAATCTCCCGTACGAAGCCATTTGCCAAAATAGAGTTCTTCTGTTTCCTGGGGTAAATTAAGGTAACCGACTGTATTGGTCCCGCTTGCGACGCAGACTTCGCCGACCTCACCATCGGGAACCTCTTTCCCTTCCTCATCAAGAATCGTCACGTCAGCGTGCTGGCTCGGTCGACCGCATGACTCGAGCAATCTAAAGTCGTTCTCCTGAACCGCGCGTCGATGTTCGTCCTGCCGAAGATAGGTTACCCAGCCGCCGGTTTCGGTCGAGCCGTAAGGTTGGATGAGGTCGCAATCCAGGGTATTGAACAGGCGCTTGGTCAAGGTTGGAGGCATCGGTGAAGAGCCGTAGAACAAGTTTCCAAGCGTACTAGCGTCGTAGTTTCCGCTGTCGTATTCCTCCAGCAACCGACGGATCATGGTAGGCACTCCGCCCGAAGCCGTCACTCGGTCGCGTTCGACGATATCCCAGTATTTGTCTGCCGCGAAATCGCCATTGATCATCGTCGTCGTCATCCCGTTGATTACGCCGAAGGTGTTGAATAGGATCGGCGCTCCGGGTGTAGGAGCAGGCATCAACCATATGTCCTCGTGCCTTAGGCCGAGGTTGAGAATAGAGTGGACATTGCTCTCAACGACCAGGGATTGCGTCCATAATGCGCCCTTGGGCAAACCGGTGGTTCCGGTGGTATAGCTGTAGGCGAGCAAATCATCGGGGGCGAGATCGACGTGGTCTGGATGGTTGAGATTCTGCGCGATTAAGCTTTCATAATCGTATCTCAATCCGTGGTTTTCTCCGAAACCGATAAGAACCCGCCCCTCTTTCTCAAGATCTGGCAGGAATTGCGCAATCTGTTCATGACAATTGGCCTGTACCAGTACCGCCTTGGCGCTGGAGTCACGGATGATGTGTTCCTGTTCGCGCGGTGAATATCGCCAGTTAATTCCGACGCGGATAGCGCCGATCTTGGCACATGCTAAGAAGTGCTCGATGACCTCCAAGTGTTCGTGGGCGAGGATGCACACCACGTCGCCTTTGCGCACACCAAGTTTCTGAAGGGCAGCCCCGAAACGAGCACTTCTTTCATCGACAGTCCGCCAGTCACGGCGGATATCTCCATCAATGAAGGCAGTTTTGTCGCCGTAGCTGTTGGCCGCTCGCCGAATGTAATCGCGCAATAACATCAATCTCTCCCTCACCCTGTTTTTGACGGCGGGCTACCGCTTAATAAATTTTAAAAATTCGCAAACTACAGTATTGAACGCGTCGTTATGATCCCCAGCGACCATGTGAGCCGCATCATCGACGCTTCGATAAAGGGCGTGAGGAACGTTTTCGATGAATTCCGCTACTCTTTCATCGTCAAGTACGTCGCTCAATGCGCCTCGAATGAGGAGCGTTGGAACGTTGAGTTTGTGCGCTACCTGCTTTAACCGACCTGTCTCAGCGCCCGACAGCCCGGAGGATTTTAGAATGTTGGGATCCCAGTGCCAGAACCATCGTCCGTCCCTCTGGATAAGGCTTTTTCTCAATTCTTCAGGTGTGCGCACGCGGTCGCGGTTCTTGAGATACCCACCGACGGTATCAGCGACTTCCTCCAGGGAGTCGAAGCCGGTTTCCGCGTGTCCGAGCATGAAGCTTCGAACACGTTGCGAACCGGCTGGATTGACTGACAGTCCCACATCGACCATCACCAGGGCCGAAGCCGAGTTTGGTACGCGCGTTGAAGCCAACAGGGCAACTATACCCCCTAAAGACGCTCCAATGAGAACTGCAGGTTGCCCGACCGCCCGCGCAACCGCTTCGAGATCTTCTACATAGTCCGATAGGGCATATTGTCGGTTCTCCGACCAGCCGGTATCACCATGACCTCGCATATCAAAGGTCGTCGCGTGCCAGCCTGACTCGGATACGAGCTGGGCCGTCTTCCGCCATGAGTGGCGGTTCTGTCCGCCCCCATGGAGAAAGATTATCGACGGATTTGCACGCTCACCCCAAGAGTCCGCGACCAAGGCTATACCCCCGGCACCACTAACCTTTGTTGTTCTTGCGGGTGTCGGCACCTTTGCTACCCGAAGCTATAGCAAGAAAGCAATACTTGCGATCGGCTCATCTCCGTTGACGAGCACAATACGCTTCGTATGAAGCTTTAACCCGCAATCTTCTCGCCGAATTCGGTGCAGCGTGCGACCAGCCCATATGTTCTGGTTATTCGTCGACTGGACGGCGATTTCGACGAGGATGAAATTGGATTCAACCTCGTAGACTTCTGCGCCTTCTACGCCATCAGTTGCAGATCGTTTTATGACGATGTTGGACACCACCCTCCGCATCGGCGAAACTGGAATCTGGGCAAAGCGGTATCCAGTCTTGAGTTGCCGAATACGGGTTGCGAGCCGTGCTCGGTTGTCATTTATCAACGAGACATGCTTCTCTGGGTCCAACGCATGGGGACCCCGCGGCACCCAATATGTCGCATCCGGGGCGTTAGACCACAATGCTTCCCATTCATCATAGCGAGACTCATCTGCGTATTGAGCTTCGAGCAGAACAAAATTCGTCAATGCCCGCTCTTCTTCGCTTGAAATATCGTTTTCGAGCAGATCGTCCTGCTCTTTCAATTTAGCCATTTCAGTCACGCAGCCTCTCCCTGTGCAATCGGTCTGGTTTCGGCCTCCATGAGAGATTTGTACTTCTCCCAGAACGCCCTGTTCGTCAGTTCGCTGACCATTTCGCCGACAGCCACCCCGTCATTTTCCTCGTCGGGTTGTTCGGTGCCCATGCCGCGGCTGATATCCAGCCATTGCGGACTGCGGGCCATCAGGCCCTGCTGGTTGCGCTCCGCCACTATCTGGTCGTCAGCGACTAGGAAGCCACCCGGCCCCAGCGCGCCTTCAGCCTGCCGGATCATCCTGCGATTGACCTCCGGTGCGCCCTTGAAGAAAGCAGGACAGTGCCATTGGATGGACTTATCAGCCGAAACCGGTTCGAAAATCACGACGCTCAATTCAGCTATGAAAAGGTTGGGAAAGATGATCGCGTGCGGAGGGCCGTCAATCATCTTTTGCAAGGACAGTTCAGCCCCGTACTCTTTGTCCATCGCTTCGATATAGTTGGGAAACTTGCTCGGGCTAGCGCGGCCGAACCATTCAAAGGGCTTCCCGCTGTGTCGATAGCCAGTGCCGAATTCGAGTTCGGTGTGGCCATCGCCCCAGTCCTTGATCACCGGTTCGGTGTGGAGGTCCTTCTTGCCGACGTAATCCGACACTTGAGTATCAATCGCCTGCAGGAACGATGCGTGCGTAAACTCTGGATGGTAGCCGTCCGTATCGTTTTCATAGAGCATCTTCCAGTTCGCCTCATATTTATGGCGAACCCATCCAGCAGTCAGCTCGACCTCCTGCTCTGGCGACAGTTCGACAAAGCGATCAATGAACGCCTTGCTGCGGCCTAGATGCTCATCCAGCGTGGGCCCATCCTCGGCCAAGCTGGCAAAGACAAAACCTCTGTATTCGCCAAGCCTGGGAACCTTTGCGAGACCCTTGCTAGCCATAAATTCGGCTGAGTACTCACCGCCATGCGGTGCTTCCACCAAACTCCCCGTAAGATCATAAGCCCAGCCGTGGTAAGGGCATACGAATGCGCGGACGTTGCCGGACATCCGGTTGCAAAGCTTGGTACCGCGATGCGCGCAGCGATTGCTGAACACATTGCAATCACCATTCTTGTCACGCACCATGATGACCGGCTGAAGGCCAATGTTACGAGAAATATAGTCACCGGGCTGAGGAATTTCGCTGGTGTGTCCTACAAAGACCCATGTCTTATACCAGATTTTTTCCAGCTCGTCATTAAAGACTTCCGAACTTGTATACAGCGATCCCTCGACCCGATCAGGATGGATTAACGCCGAATAATCAATCGATCTATTGTCCAATTGTGTTTGCACAGTTCTTCTCCGTAGCGTTTTTCTCTTTGAAGAGAGCTTCTCCTCGACTCTCGCAATTTCGAATCATGCCCTTTATACATGCTTAAAAAATACGAGCAAGCGTTCGGTAGGGAAAATTTTTTTCCGGAAGAGAAGCGGAGGGGTTTGTGACAGGCACAATGTGCTTGCTCGGTAACCCTCAATCGCGACGCCTGTCGCGCGTTTGCGAAGGGAAGCCCTTGACCAATCTCCAGACCGGTGGAACGACTTGGCGCAGGAAGACTGGTCGCTCCTGCAAGAGACCTATTTTGCGAAAATAGGTTTTACGCAATACATCATGGGCACGACGTCGGCGGCCATATCCTTCAACATGTCGAGCAGTACTACGACGAACCTCGCGCACGGTCTTGAGCTGGCGTATCCCCTGCGGCACAACGTGACCGTATTCATGAAGGCTCGCCCTAATGTTTGGTCCCGGCATTTGATGGTGCATTATCCATGCAGGAATGGAAGGATGCCCACTCAACGGTGCTGAGCATTGAGGAAGAGGCGATCATCGTTGCCTTCCGCAAACACACGCTACAGTTTTTCGTGACCTAAGCGGCTGTAATTCATCGACATTTTATAACCCGGGAACCCAGGGTTTCTGGGCACAAATAAGCAGGGACGGCGTGATTGGCCGACAGGCCATGACGTCAACTTGGCGATGATGACTTCGATTCCACTCTGTTCAGCGGACCTGGACTCGCCTGGTTGTTGAGCGCGGCGCGCAATCGCCTGCGCATGAGCCACGGTTCGAAGAGCCGCCCGAAAAGCCAGAGTGTTGCAAAAATTCCCGCCAACACCTTCGATGGCGTGGTGGAATGGGTGCCCTCGTTTTCTTCCTCCTCGCGCTCCTCGCGTTCCTTCTTTTCAGCAAGGGTCTCCGGCGCAGGCGCACCCAACCATTGATCGATCGCGCTATTGGGCTGGGGCTCCTCGTCGTCCTCTTCCTCTTCGTCCTTATCGGCGGCTTCTTCCTGCGAAGACTTTTCCATTTCGTTCACTGCCGTTGCCGCTTGCGCAAACACGAGGAAAAACAACGGAGCGATAAAGACCATAAGCAGGGCCGGACTGACGAGCTCGTAACGCAGCAGCGAGCGCCCGCCTTCTTGCACCACCTGCAAGGTGCCCTTGGGAAAGGTGGCCATCTTGTCCTGTGCTGCAGGATTGTTCTTCCTGTATCTCAGCGTGTCGCCATTGACCTCGAATTCGCTGACATTTTCCTGCAGCATTGGATCGAGCTTGGCGAAGGCCTCCTTGGCAGTGCGTGGCGGATCGAGCTCGATGTCTCCGCGTGCCGTCCAGATGCGATCGATATAGGGCAATTTCATCACCTGATGGATACTCCGACTGTCAGGATGGTCAGGATGCGGGGCGTGCGAGATGGCTTCCCGCCAATCGTGGCGAGAAGAAGACGAGTTGCATTGAACACTGTGCGTGCGGCGGACATGCCGCGTTACTCGGCCGGCACGTTGTCCGGCCGGTGCAGCCGCTGACTTACCCACTGCTTCGAGGTCTTCCACCCCTCGGAGAACGGGTAGACCATGGCTTCGCTGATCTGCATCCGCCGGCCACCTTCCATGCCCAGTTTTTCCGCTTCACCATCCACACAAGTACCGAACAGGCGATCGAAGACGATCCAGGTCGCGCCGTAATTGCTGCGGCTGGCTTCGAAATCCTGCGAGTGATGGACGCTGTGATGTTCGGTGGTGTTGAACAGGAAACGCCACCAGTGTGGCGTGTTGAAACGCACGTTGATGTGCTGATAGGTGCCGATGGCAAGGCCGAACGTACCCGCCAGCAGCGCCGCCCGTGGCAGAAAGTCGAAAAACCCGCCGATACCAAGGCCGATCAGGAACAGCTCTATCGGATTGCCGACCGCGCCCTTATTGATGTTCAACTGGGTTATGTAATGATGCGGGGCGTGCGTCAGCCATAGCGGATGCCAGTTGTGCATCCCGCGGTGCATCCAATACTGGCCGAAATCGAAGACCAGGGAAATCATCAACGCCTGGATCAGGAGAGGCATGCCGGTAAACCAGCTGAACTTGTCCCAATCATATGCGCCAAGCACGGCATCCACGATCACGCCATCGCCGATATAAGCATCGACCATGCGCAAGATCGTATAGCCAAGCCCGACGTAGAACAGGTCTGTACAAAATTCTTTCCAGGTAAGTTGCCAACTGCGGTGGCGGGGATTGATCAGTTCAATCCCGATCAACAGCGCGCGGAAGGAAAGGCCGACGATGATCGCGGTTGTCGCCGTCGCGATGGAATTGGGCGCGTAATACCAGAACGCAATCAGTGCAAAGAGGAAGAAGGGCTGGAAATAGGTGAAGATGAACCGCTTTGCCGGACCGCCCTCGACTTTGGGAATGTTCTCCCAACCGACAGTAACGGGCGAGTCTGCACCTATGATTCTGTTTCCAACGCGAACACCGGCCATTGCTGCTTTCTCCGCTTTCAACTCAATGCGGAATCCGGCACGCGCGGTTCACAACGGCGGGATCCTGTTGATCCTGCGCTCATAGCGTCCTGTGCGTGTTCCACGATCGGACTCCGTGCCCGGGCCGAACTGTCGACCCAGATCTTTCAGAATCTCTCCGGCGAACTTTTATGCTTGTTGCTATATCCGAAAGGCTACCAATATTAATTATCGCGTCAAGTGTAATAACGAAAGAAATCCCTCGGCTTTCGTCCGGCAGGATTCAGCCCCGTTCAATGAAGGCGCGCCATCCGCCAAGCTGGGTTATATCCTCCGCTCCCTCGGTCGCGCGCGGTTCGGCAACGAAGCCTTTGACACTGCTACCATCTTCAAGCGTCACCGTGCCTATGGCGAGCGGCGCGGGCACCTCGGCAACAAAGCTGCCAAACGCGGCCACATCCAGTTCGTAGACTTCAACGGGGATCGCCGCGCCATCGGCGCTATAAACCAGTGCCGGCTTGGGTGGCACGCTGCCTGCCATGGCGTAAAGCTTGTAGGATGGCGCAGTATTGCAGGCGGTCAAGAATTGCGCCTCGCGAGAGGTGAGCTGCCAATGCAGCGGCATGTCTTTAAGGTGGGCTCCAACAACGGCGAGTTTCACGGTTTCCATTCTTCCCTCCAGGTCTAGTTCGGGCAGATCGGCGGCATCGAGATAGGTATCAGCAGCATCCATCAGGCTCCCATCGCTCCCTGCAGGACCGATCAGGGTGATACCGAAGCCCGTGGCATTTCCGCGCGCTCCCGCAGGAACGGCGATGGCTGCCATATCAAGCAGGTTCACGAAATTGGTATAGGCGCCAAGGTTGCTGTTAAGTGCAATGGGCGAAGCTTTGAGCTCGCTCACGCGATAGGTCGCTCCGGTGGTGGGAAAGGCCAGCACGTCGACCTGCTGCCAAAGGTTCTCTGCCTCCCGTTGCAAATCGGCCAGGCGATAGATGCCGTTGAACAGTTCTACCGCCGACACATCCAGACCGGCCTCGACGATGGTGCGCACGGTATCGTTAATCGCGTCAGGCTGCCGGGTCAGGAGAGCCTGAAGGGCGGCAGTTCGCTCCGCCACCCATGGCCCACTGTACAGCAGGCTGGCCGCTTCGTTGAGAAAGCCTATGTCTATTTCGACGATCTGGGCTTGCGTGCCAAGAACCTCCAGCGCGCGATCGTAAAGATACTCCGATTCGCTATCGCCGAACCATTTTCGCTGATGCGGCCTTGGCACTCCGATCCGCTTCGCCATGATGTCGCGGTCCGGCAGCGAACGCGAGTACGCATCTTCGGCATCGAAAGCGGACACCACCGCATCCACCAGCCGCGCGTCCTCCACGCTATCTGCAAATACGCTGATGCAATCCAGCGACCGGCACGCGGGGACAAGCCCGCGTGTACTCCAGCGCCCCTTGCTCGGCTTCAAACCGACGAGGTGGTTGAACGCTGCGGGCACCCGGCCTGATCCGGCGGTATCCGTGCCCAGCGAAAATGGCACCAGCCCGGCAGCCACGGCCACAGCAGAGCCCGAACTCGATCCCCCGCTGACATAAGCGAGATTGTAAGCATTGCGCGGTATCCCATAAGGGCTGCGCGTACCGACAAGTCCGGTGGCGAACTGGTCCAGATTGGTCTTGCCGACGCAGATCGCGCCAGCCTCCTCCAGCCGCGCGACGGTGGTGGCGGATTTATCGGGTCGGTAGGCGAAGGCGGGGCATCCGGCCGTCGTTTCAAAGCCGCAGACGTCGATATTGTCCTTGACCGCGAAGGGCACTCCGGCAAGGGGCAACCGCTCGCCCGCGGCCAGTTGTGCATCAACAGCGCGCGCGGCGGCAAGGATGTCTCCGGCCTTGGCGCGAGAAATCCAGATCTGCGGCTGCACCGCATCATAGGCCTCAAGGCGTGAAAGCGTTTCCTGTGCGACCGCATAGGCCGTGGTTTCGCCGCTGTTTACGGCCGTCGCGATGGCCGTGACGCTTTGCCGGGTAAGTGGGCTCACGATCGCCGCGTCAATGCCATCAGCGGCGCGCCAGGTTCTATCGATTGCCGTTCTTGCATGTACAGGGCCGACACACGGCCTGCTTCCGGGCTTTCCAGAGGACACTCCATCTTCATCGCCTCGATCACCGCGACCGTTTCGCCCGCTTCAACCTCGTCCCCTTCGGAGACGAGGAGTTTCCACACGATGCCGCCGAACGGTGCCTCCACGATCTGCGCGCCTTCGGGAACTTCGATGGCTGGCTCTGCGAGCGCCCCGCCATCGACATCCTCGATCAATTCGCTGACCCGGTCGAACTCGCCGCTTTCCTGCCAATGCGCGCGTTCTGCATCGAAGGCGGCCTGCCGGGTGTTTTGAAACTCCTCGATCTCGCACGCATTGGCGCGCAGGAAGGCGCGATAGTCGGCCAATCGAAATTCGGAATGCTCGACTTCGATAGAACGGCGTCCGGTGGGGAAATCGCGCCGCCATTCCTCCAGTTCCTGCGCGCTGACCTCGAAGAAGCGGATCTGGTCGAAAAAGCGCAACAGCCACGGTTTGCCTTCGACGAAGGCATCGGTCTGGCGGTAGGTATTCCAGACCTGGATCGTGCGGCCGAACAGCTGGTATCCGCCCGGCCCCTCCATCCCGTAAATGCACATATATGCACCGCCGATGCCCACCACGTTAGGCGGTGTCCAAGTGCGCGCGGGATTGTATTTCGTCGTCACCAGCCGGTGCCGCGGATCGACAGGAGTGGCGACCGGTGCGCCCAGGTACACATCGCCTAGGCCCATCACCAGATAGCTGGCGTCGAACACTATTTGCTGAACGGCATCGGCATCGGGCAAGCCATTGATGCGGCGAATGAATTCAATGTTGTCCGGGCACCACGGCGCATCATCGCGCACAGCGGCCATGTATTTTTCCACCGTGGCGGTGATTGCCGGATCGCGCCAGCTGAGTGGAAGGTGCACGATGCGCGATGCGATGGTAAAATCTTCCAGATCACCCAGCTTCTTTTCCGCCGCCATCAGCGCCGCAAGAGCGCCCTCCTGATCCAGCGTATCGCCATCGAAATGCAGTTGCAGGGAGCGGATGCCCGGCACGATGTCGATCACTCCGGGCAGCGCCTCAGCCTCCAGCACCGTCATCAGGGCGTGGACACGAATACGCAATTCGATGTCGAGAACGATGTCGCCATATTCGACGAGGATGTTGCGGTCGCCCTGCTGCCGATAGACGGTGCGCGGGCAAAGCCCCTCTGCGAGCTTTTCCCACAGGTTCGGCTTCAGATCGGCAATTTCGCGCGCCTGTAATTGCGGCGTCGGTTGCATGATGCTGGTCCGCGCGGCAGCTTCTGCCTGATCGATATCGACGGGGACGAAGCGCACCTTGTTGCCGGGCGAAAGCTGCCCGATTTTCCAGCGGTCTGCGGCAATCACCACGAACGGACAGACGAACCCGCCAAGAGACGGTCCATCCGGCCCCAGGATGATCGGCATGTCGCCGGTAAAGTCCACGGCGCCGACAGCGTATGGGTTGTCATGGATGTTGGACGGGTGAAGGCCAGCCTCGCCCCCATCGTTGCGCGCCCATTCCGGCTTTGGCCCGACCAGTCGCACGCCGGTTCGGTTGCTGTTGTAATGCACGCGCCACTCCGCATCGATGATCGACACGATATCATCGCCGGTGAAGAAATCGGGCGCTCCGTGCGGACCGTACATCACTCTGATCGTCCAGTGATTGGTGAACGTGGCGGGCTCAACTTCGGCAGCCCCTTGCCCATCTATCGCCGTGGGTTCCAACAGGTGCAAAGTATCGCCCGCCACCAGCTTGCGCGCCGCATGGCCACCGAAATTGCCAAGATCGAACGTGCTGCTGCTGCCAAGATAGGATGGAACTTTCAAGCCGCCTGCGAACAAGATGTAGCCGCGCATACCGCCGCCTGAGACGCGCCCAAGGGAAAGGGTTTGCCCGGCGGCGACGTCGATCGGCACGTTGCGGGCGACCTCATGGCCATCCAGCTTCGCGCCGAAATCCGCACCCGTCAGGCAGATGCGCGCGTCCGCGTTAAATAGCAGCGTCGGGCCGGTGAAGGTCACTTCCAGTCCCGGCTCACCCTCGGCATTGCCAAGCAGGAGATTGCCAATACGAAACGACCGATCATCCATCGGGCCGGACGGCGGCACGCCGACCGCCCAATATCCTTCGCGTCCCGGCCAATCCTGCACCGTGGTGGCGGTACCGCCCGATACCACGCGGATGCTTTGCGGATCGTGGGCGACTGTCTCCAGCAGGCTGGTCGTCACCTTGCCGGAGGTGAACCCGTCGTCGCCCAGCACATCGCGCAGCCAGCGAAGGTTGGTTTCGATCCCCTCGATGTGGCTTTCCTCAAGCGCGCGCTGCATCGCTGCAATCGCGCCCTCTCGCGTGTCCGCATGGGTGATCAGCTTGGCGATCATCGGATCGTACCACGCGCAGACGGTGCTGCCCGCCTCGCACCACGTTTCAGCGCGGACGGTATCGGGAAAATGCAGCGCGGTCAGTGTGCCGGTCGTCGGCCTGTAATCGAGCGCGGGATCTTCGGCATAAAGCCGCACCTGCACCGAGTGGCCGCTGGGGACAGGCGCAGGGCCATCCATGAAGGCATAATCGCCCGCCGCACCGCGCACCATCCATTCCACCAGGTCGATACCCATAACCTCCTCGGTCACACCATGCTCCACCTGCAGCCGGGTGTTCATTTCGAGGAAGAAAAATTCCTGCCGCTCTGTGTCGAACAGGAACTCCACCGTTCCGGCAGAACGATAGTTTGCGGCCTGCGCCAACCGCACGGCGGCGGCGATCAATTCGCCGCGCACCGCGTTGAAAAGCTGCGGAGCGGGCGCTTCCTCGACAACCTTCTGGTTGCGACGTTGCAGCGAACAATCGCGCTCGCCCAACGGCATGACGCGACCTTCGCCATCGCCGAATACCTGCACTTCGATATGCCGGGCCTTGGCGATATAGCGTTCAAGGAACACCCCGGCGTTGCTGAAACTGTTGGCGCCCTGCCTGACCACGCCTTCGTAACCCTGGCGGACTGCGGCCTCATCCTCGCAAATGCGCATGCCGATACCGCCGCCGCCAGCCGTGGCCTTCAGGATCACCGGATAACCGATGGCGGACGCCGCCCGAACGGCCTCTTCCTCGTCGGTCAAAAGCCCGGTGCCGGGAGCCAGCGGAACGCCCTGTTCGGCCGCCAGCGCGCGAGCGCTGTGCTTCAGGCCGAAGGTGCGCATGTGTTCAGGGCGCGGCCCGACGAAGACGATCCCCGCAGCCTCGCAAGCCTCGGCGAATTCGGCGTTCTCTGCCAGAAAGCCATAGCCAGGGTGGATATAGCCCGCGCCATTGTCCTTTGCAGCGGCGATAATCGCCGGGATGTCCAGATAGCTTTCCGCCGCCGCAGCGGGGCCTATGCAAACAGCCTTGTCGGCGTGCGAGACATGGAGAGAGCCTGCATCCGCTTCCGAATAAACCGCTATTGAACGAATCCCAATCCGCCGCAAAGTGCGGATGATCCTGGTCGCGATGGCGCCGCGGTTTGCGACCAATACGGCGTCTTGCTTCATGCGGCCACGATCATCCGGACTGGTGTGGGATTGAAGGCGTTGCAGGGATTGTTGATCTGCGGGCAATTGGAGACAACCACGATTACATCCATCTCGGCGCGCAGATCCACCGTCAGGCCGGGCGCGGAAATGCCATCCACGATGCCCAGCGAGCCGTCCTGCTCTACCGGCACGTTCATGAAGAAATTGATGTTGGGCACCATGTCGCGCTTGCCGCGGCCCTCGGTCAGATTGGCTTCGAGGAAATTTTCGACACAAGCGTGTTGCGACTTCGTGTGGTGGCCGTAGCGCAAGGTGTTGGACTCGCACGAACAGGCGCCCCCGATCGTGTCATGGTAATCGACGGCAGAGCCGGTGATCGTCATCATCGGGCGCCCTTCGTTGGAGCGCAGCACGCTGCCCTTGCGCAGGAACAGATTGCCCTGGGCAGACACGGTATCCTGCGCGCTGTAGCGTTCTGCATCGTCGGCATCGCTGTAGAGCAGGAAATCGACCGCCTGGTTGCCTTCCACATCGACAATGCGCAGCGTCTGGCCTGCCGCGACATGGTGGAGCCAGGGGGCTTTTGCAGGCACGATCTCGTCATGGACGATTTGGCTGGGCAAGCCGGTATATGCGGGATCGACAGTCATCGGTTGCTGGCCCTTCACTATTAACGGCGGTAGTAATCTTCGACGTTCTGAAAGGCGCGCAGCCCCTCTGGCGTGGTGTTGCGGATGGGATCGTCTTCCTCCGTCACCAGTCCACGCCAGGCGGATACTCTAAGGGGGCTGACGCTGTATTCGGCGCGGGGATCGAGCACATGCGGACAATTGGCCAGCACGACGATCACGTCCATTTCCGCCCGCAGGATCACTTTGCGCCCTGCCTTGAAAGGCCCGATCTCCGGCGTGATCGCACCGTCAATCTCAATACGGGTGCCTTTAAACAGGTTCACACAGGGGTGAACGTCGCGGCGGCCCAGGCCGTGCTTGGCCGAACCCAGCAGCAGGCGGTCGCGCCCGTTGGGATAGGGACTATGGTTATTTCCCTCGCCATATTTCGCGGCATTCGAATGGGCATTGGATGTGCCACAGAAGGCATCATGCGTGCCTGCCTCGTCTTCGACGATGCTCATCAGCACCCGACCCATATCGGACAGCAGCAGCTTTCCCGCTTCGAGATAAGCCATCCACTGCACCTTCACCGTGTCTGCAACATTCAACCGCTCCGTCGGCATTTCGGCATTGTAAACCAGCATCGAGGCGCAGGCATCGCCATCAAGATCTATCAGCCGCAGCCGAGAGCCGCGAGCCAGCCTGCGCGTGGCATATCCGCCGGGGGCGATGGTCTGTTCCCACAGCAAATCCTCGGCCGCCACGCCATCTGGCAGATCGTCTGCAACGGGCGGCAGCACCGGCATGGCTTCCACGACCGTGCCGGCCATTGCGCGGGCATGGTCGCGGGCTGCAAGCGGACTTACCAGGGCCTGGCTCATGCTGCGGCGGTCCTTTCCGAATTCTTCTTCGTATCCGTTGTAGCGTTACGGCCCTTGCCCTGGCCGGAAGGCGTCTCGCCGTGATCGTGGAGCGGCGGCAACAGCGCCGTGGTGGTGACTAGCTGCAATTGATGCACGCCGCGAATACCGCGCAGCGCGTCGCACAATTCCTGCAACCGTACGGCCGGGCCCTGCACCAACAAGACTTCCAGCGACTGGTCGTCCTCCAGAAAGACGTGCTGCGAGGAAATGACTTCCTTCAGATAGTCAGACTGCGTCATGGCCAGTTGTTGCCGAACGCTGCCGCGATCGCCGCGGTAAACAAGGGTGATGGTACCAGCCAGCATCTCTTCGGGACGCGTGTGTGCCTCGTGCTTGGCCAGCGCGTGGCGAATAAGTTCCGCAATCAGTTGCGAGCGCGAAGGCAGACCGCGTTCTTCCACCATCTGATCAAGCTGGCGGAAAAGCCCGGCCGGCAAGCTCATACTGAGTCGAGCGAGACTGGTTGGATCGGAAGCCATGCGATTGTCCTCTCAATTATTATCAGTAGTGTCAATCGTAATACTACGATTATCTTCAGAGGCCGGCTCGCTATCCGCCGCGGCGTCGATTTCGCCGCCGTGCGCAGGCTTCCGGGTAAGCGGAAGATCATAGACGACGGTCGCCCCGTACCGATGAGGAGCGTGGGGATCGTGGCGCCGCTTGTCTAGTGTAAGTACCCGATTTCCAAGACTAAACGCCTCGCTAATGTCGTGAGTTACCATGACGACGGTAAGCGAATATTCGTTCCACAACCGGGTAATCAGGCTGTGCATGTCAGACCGGATACCGGGATCCAGAGCGCCGAACGGCTCATCCAGCAAAAGTATCTGCGGACGCTTGATCAGCGCCTGCGCAATGGCGAGGCGTTGCTGCATCCCGCCAGACATTTGCGTCGGGTAAATGTGCATATTGTCGGCCAGCCCGACCGAGTCCAACATCTCTTCCGCTTGCGCAATAGCTGCACGGCGCCTTTTGCCGAACAACCGCGCGCTGAACGGCGCCTGCGCGCATTCGAGGCCGAGCAGAGTATTGCCCAGCACGGTAAGGTGAGGAAAGACCGAATAGCGCTGAAACACCACGCCCCTGTCGCTGTCGCATTCCGGCTTCAGAACTTCGCTGTTCAGTGTCAGATGACCGCGCGTTGGCGCTTCCTGACCAAGAATAAGGCGCAGCAGACTGCTTTTGCCCGCCCCCGATGGCCCGATGATCGAGACGAACGATCCCTGATCGATCTGGAGGCTGACCCGCTCCAGCACGATCTTGTCGCCATATTCGATCCACACATCATGCAGGCGCAGAAAATCGCTCATCGATCACCCTCGTGCGCCCAGCGGAAGAAGCGGCGGTTGGCCTGCACCAGAAGGAAGTCCGTTAGTGCGGCAAGAATCGCGATCCAGGCGACGTAAGGCAGGATCACGTCCATCGCCAGATAGCGGCGAACCAGAAAGATGCGGTAGCCAAGGCCAATGTCGGCCGCGATTGCCTCTGCCGAGATCAGGAAAACCCATGCCGGACCAAGCGAAAGGCGCACGGCCTGGATCAGCCGGGGCATCGCCTGCGGCAGCGCCACCCGCAGCATCAATTGCCAGGTGCTGGCACCCAAGGTCTGGGCTTTCACGATCTGCTCTCTGGGAATGCTGCCGGTATGCGCCGTGATGTCGCGGATCATGAATGGCGCAATGCCGATCACGATCAGGGCGACCTTGGCGGTTTCCCCAAGCCCGAAGGCGATGAACAGGATCGGCAGCAGCGCGATCGGAGGGATGACGGCAATCCCCGTCACAAGCGCACCGAAAGTGGCGCGAACCGGCGGCAGGACACCCAGGGTAAGGCCTACAAGAAGAGCGCTGGTAGTGGAGATGGCCAGACCCAGAAACAGACGGCGCAGACTGGCATATGTGTCGGCCCAGAACAGGTATCGTCCCGACAATTGATCGGGTTCCAGCACCAGCGAACGCATCGCGTCCACCATCGCGCCCGGCAAGGGCAGGATCTTATCCGACGGGTTGAGAGCGTTTCTTTCCGTGGCGAGTATCAGATACAGCACCAGCAGGACGACGATGGGGATTGCCCCCATCAACACGGCGTTCGACCGCCCGATCTTGCGATTGACCCAGCGCACTATTCCGCAATTCCGCCTTGGATTGACCTGTGCAGCATCCGCCTACAGTTCTCCGTCCGCGGCCATCTGCATGTAGGTATCGTTGAAGCGTAAAGTCACATTGTTCGTGTCACCCAGCGTCCTGCCGTCCGGGAAGGACATGCCCACGGCATCCACCGAGCTTGCACCCTGACCGAACAGCCCCTGGGAGAAGCTGAAATTGCGCACCCGGTCCATCGTCTCGACCAGAGACGGGTCGGTTGTCGCGGCAACGGCTTGCTGGGGATCGAGGTAGAGATAGGTGGTGGCCAGTTGCGCTTCGAACATCTCAGGCGTGGTTCCGGCCAGTTCCGCCATTGCGGCGCGGGCCGCGCGGCCTTGCTCATCATCCTGCATCATCAGGGTAATCGTTTCGTACCAGATGCCGACCAGCGCCTTGCCGAAATCGGGATTGGCCTCCAGCACTGCTGTGTCCACCACTAGCAGATCGAGAATTTCTCCCGGAATATCCGCCGAACTGAAAACTTCGTTGGCACCTGCTTCCTGGCGCATGGTCAGCAATTGCGGGTTCCATGCCACCGCGGCAGTAACTTCCGGCGCAGTAAAGGCGGCGGCGATATCGGCATCGGAGGTGTTGATCGTGCGCACGTCCGTCATCGTCAGATCGACCGAATCCAGCGCGCGGGCAAGCAGGTAGTGCGACACCGAAAGCTCGACCAGATTAACCTGACGACCGGAAATATCGACAAGGCTGCTGGAGCCTTTCAACAGGACGCCGTCATTGCCATTCGAATAGTCGCCCACGATCAGCGCGGTGGCTGTCTCTTATACACATCTCCGAGCCCACGAGACAGGCAGAAATCTCGT
>OJED01000152.1_pt1 | contig 17942 bp, 17 predicted proteins | sample 1593181 | NCBI WGS metagenome assembly OJED01 (sample SAMN05416772, study PRJEB24817) | seawater metagenome | isolation source: Sea water | place: Canada:Atlantic | collected 2013-07
GGGTCGCCTTGCCATGACGCAGATTGTCATCATCCATGCACGGCAGATCGTCATGGATCAGCGAATAGACGTGAATCGCCTCGATCGCGCAGCCTGCCCGCACGGCGGCATCGCGACTGGCACCATGCATTTCCGCCACGGTCACAAGCAACATGGGCCGCACGCGCTTGCCTCCGTCGATCACGGCATAACGCATCGCCTCTACCAGGGGCGCGCGCGGATCGTCGGGCACTGGCAGCAGTCGGTCGAAACAGGCATCCACCTCTCGCTGAACGCGCTGGAGCCCCCTGCCGAGCACGTCGTCCGCCATTACCAGGCCCATCGTCGGCTCAGCCTGCATCGAAGGGCGCGGTGCCCGCAGGTTTGCCGTCGGGACCGGCGACGATCTTCTCGATCCGCTCTTGCGCGGCATCAAGCCGTGCCTGGCAATGGCGACGCAGCGCCTCGCCACGCTCGTACAGCGCGATGCTTTCATCCAGCGGCACTTCGCCACCTTCCAGCCTGCGCACTACCTCTTCGAGACTCTTGAGTGCCTCTTCGAAACTCATTGCGGAAATATCGGGACCGTCCTCTGCCATGGTTGCGACCATTGACGGTGGCAGGGCGCAGGGTCAAGCTGTGCCACCCGCAGGAGAGCCCGAAATGACGTGGATTGTCGCCTATATCGCCGCCGCAGTGGCTTTTGCCGCACTGGACGCGATGTGGCTGCGGTGGGCAGCGGACAACCTGTACCGCCCGGTGATCGGCAGTATCATGGCCGATGAATTCCGCATGGGCGCAGCGGCTGCATTCTACCTGATCTACATCGCAGGAATGGTGTGGTTCGCCATACGTCCCGGATTGGAGGCGGACAGCGTAGGAACAGCGGTGATGAACGGCGCGCTGCTGGGCGGGCTATGCTATGTCACCTTCGATCTTACCAATCAGACGGTGATGAAAGTGTGGGCGACGCGCAGCAGCATTGCCGATATTGCATGGGGCGCCTTCGCAACTGCCGTTGCCGCAGCCGCGGCGACATGGGTGACGCTGAAACTGGCAAGCTAAATCGGGTAAAATCCGGGTTCGCGGGGCTAGCGAAGGTGCAATGCCGGGGCTAAGGCCGCTGCCATGAGTCAGATTACACCCGAAGTCGTCGAACAACACGGTCTCAGTCCCGAGGAATACGAGCGTGTCCTCGCCGGGCTGGGGCGAGAGCCAAACCTCGTGGAGCTGGGCATCTTTTCGGTAATGTGGAGCGAGCATTGCTCCTACAAGTCCAGCCGATTCCACCTGAAGAAACTGCCGACAGAAGCACCCTGGGTGATCTGCGGTCCGGGAGAGAACGCGGGCGTGATCGACATCGGTGACGGTCAAGCCGCGATCTTCAAGATAGAGAGCCACAACCACCCGAGTTATATCGAGCCTTACCAAGGTGCGGCGACCGGCGTTGGCGGTATCTTGCGCGACGTTTTCACCATGGGCGCGCGACCTGTGGCCAATGCAAACGCGCTGCGTTTCGGTCGTCCCGAGCACCCGAAAATGAAGCACCTCGTGCAGGGCGTAGTCGCGGGCATAGGTGGCTATGGCAACTGCGTGGGCGTTCCTACCGTTGCTGGCGAGACGAACTTCCACCCTGCTTACGATGGCAATATCCTCGTCAACGCGATGACCGTGGGCGTGGCCGATGCTGACAAGATATTCTATTCAGCCGCCACCGGCGTGGGGAACCCCATCGTCTATGTCGGGTCCAAGACCGGGCGTGATGGCATTCACGGCGCGACCATGGCCAGCGCCGATTTCGCCGAGGATGCCGAGGCAAAGCGCCCCACCGTGCAGGTTGGCGATCCCTTCACGGAGAAGCTGCTGATCGAGGCTTGCCTGGAACTGATGGCGACCGACGCCATCGTCGCCATTCAGGATATGGGCGCGGCTGGTCTCACCTCCTCCAGCGTGGAAATGGCCACCAATGGCAAGGCGGGCATCCGCCTCGATATGAACAAGGTGCCCTGCCGCGAAGAAGGCATGACGCCTTACGAGATGATGCTGAGCGAGAGCCAGGAGCGGATGCTCATGGTGCTGAAACCCGGCAAGGAAGCAATGGCTGCCGCCATTTTCGAGAAGTGGGAGCTGGATTTCGCCGTGATCGGCGAAGTCACCGATACCCGCCACATGGTGCTGGAATTCGATGGCGAAGTGGTGTGCGACATTCCGCTAGGGCCGCTGGCGAAGGATGCGCCGGAATATGAGCGGCCATATCTCTCGAAAGAGGATTATGCGCAGTGGGCGGGAATTGCGCCGATGCAGAACCGCCCGGACACTGACGATGCGGGCGCAGACCTGCTGAAACTGCTGGCATCTCCCAACCTCGCATCCAAAAGCTGGATTTCGGAGCAATACGACAGCCAGGTTGGCGCAGACACCCTGCAAACCGGCGGAGACGCTGGTGTGGTGCGCGTGCACGGCACGAAGAAAGCGTTGGCGATCAGCACCGATTGCACGCCGCGCTATGTTTATGCCGATCCTTACGAAGGCGGAAAGCAGGCCATTGCCGAAGCCTATCGCAACCTGTGCGCGGTAGGCGCACGCCCGCTGGCCGTCACCAACTGCCTCAACTTTGCCAATCCGCAGCGGCCGGAGATCATGGCCCAGTTCGTTCACGCGCTGGACGGTATGGGAGAAGCCTGCCGCGAACTGGATTTCCCGATCGTGTCGGGCAATGTCTCGCTTTACAACGAAAGCAAGGCCACCGGCGGCGGCAGCGCGATCCTGCCCACCCCTGCCATTGGCGGTGTGGGCATTATCGATGACTACGCCAGCATGATGACAATGGGTTTCAAGGCGGCTGGCGAGACGATCTACCTGATCGAGGCCGAAGCCTGGGCCACGCCCGATCCCGAACGGTCCCACCTCGGCAAGTCCTTGTGGCTGGACGTTGTTCATGGCCGCGACGAAGGCCGCGCGCCGCCTGTCGATCTCGCGCTGGAGAAGAGCGCGGGCAAGATCATCCGCGATCTGATTGCCGACGGGTTTGTCAGCGCGGTGCACGATGTATCCGATGGCGGTATTGCCGTCGCACTCGCCGAAATGGCGATGGCGGGCGGTATCGGTGCAGAGTTGCAGGCTAACGATGCCTACACCGCTGCGCAGTGGTGGTTCGGCGAAGACCAGGGTCGCTACATCGTGACCGTTCCCGATCCTGCGGCTTTGAACACGCAGCTTGCCAAGGGCACCGAGGACGAAGATCAGGCCCGTGTCGGTTTCCGCCGTATCGGCACGACCGGAGGCAACAGCCTGCTGGGCGTATCGCTGACGGACATGAAAACCGCACACCGCAGCTTCTTCAAGGACTGGATGGAGGGCTGATGCCCGCTCACCATTCCGAGACGCCATTGGCAAAACAACTGAACCTGCGCGACGGGCAGCGCGTGTGGTTCGATGCCATGCCGGATAGCGTGCAGGAAGAGATCGCCGAATACGCGCTGGAGCTGATTTTCGTCCGCGAACCGGAGGAAGGCGTCGACGCTGCGCATATCTTCGTGACCGGACGCTCCGATCTTGCAGCACAGCTATCGAGATTGCGGGAATGCGTCGCCAGCGATGGCCAGATCTGGGTCAGTTGGGCAAGAAGCGGCGCGGACATGAACGTTACCGAGGAACGCGTTCGCGAACTGGGCGAACCGCTGGGTCTGCTAGGCACGAAGAACTTCACCATCAACGATGAGTGGTCATCACTCAAGCTGGTGGTGCGCAAGGATTTACGATGAGCGGTAACCAACCCTACCCGGCATTGCCGCAACTGTCCGACGAAGAGCGTATCGCCCGCGCCCGCGCGGCTTTTGAACGTCTAGAATCGCGACGCTCCTGCCGCGCGTTCACCGACAAGCCTGTCCCGCGCGAGGTGGTGGAATATGCCATTCGCGCCGCGGGCAGCGCCCCTAACGGAGCGAACCATCAGCCGTGGCATTTCGCCGTAATCGGTTCAGCCGAGAAGAAGCGCGCCCTGCGCCAGGCTGCCGAGGCGGAGGAGCGGCGTTTCTACGGAGACGATCAGGAGAAACCCAAGGCGAGCGAGGAATGGCTGGATGCCCTCGCGCCCATCGGCACCGATGCCAGCAAACCATTCCTGGAAACCGCCCCGTGGCTGATCGCCTGCTTCGCCCAGCGAACCGGGGGGATCGAGGAAGATGGCGAGACAAAGAATTACTATGTCAACGAAAGCGTTGGCATAGCTTGCGGTATGTTGCTCGCTACCTTGCATGAGGCTGGCCTCGCCACGCTTACCCACACCCCTTCCCCTATGGGTTTCCTGCGTGATTTGTGCGGAAGGCCGAAAAATGAGAAGCCGCTGATGATTGTTGTGGTGGGCCACCCGGCGAAAGAGGCGAGCGTGCCGGATCATGCGGTGAAGAAGAAACCGCTGGAACAGATTTCCACCTGGCTCTGACAGGGCTATTTCGCGGCAACCTACTCGACGGTGGCGGCGCTTATCCCTAACCCGCCACCCATTCTTCCTCTCGGATCTCCAGCAGTTTGAGCAGCGCCGTAAGATCACCGCGATTCACCCAGCCATTGGCTGCTGCACGCGCTTTCGGCTTGGCGCGATATGCGATGCCGTAGGTGGCAGCCTCTATCATCGGGATATCGTTGGCCCCGTCGCCCGCCGCCATGGAAACCGCGCCCTCGCCCTTCTTTCCAAGCTCTTCTCGCAGCACCGCTTCCTTGGTGGAACTGTCCGTAATCCCGCCGACAAGCCCGCCGGTCAGCTTCCCGTCCGACACTTCCAGCCGATTGCCCACGACACGCTCGAACCCGATCTGTTCGGCAACACTATCGGCAAAATGATGGAAGCCGCCGGTTACGAGGACAGTGCGGCATCCCTTCGACTTCAACGTTTCGACCAGCACCCGCGCGCCTTCGTTGGGGCGAATACGCTCGTCCAGGCAGCGGGTGATCGCGCTCTCGTTCAGCCCTTCCAGCAGTGCCACACGCTCTCTCAAAGCGGATTCGAAATCCAGTTCGCCCTGCATGGCGCGTTCGGTTATTTGGGCCACCTTGTCCTTCAGGTCGGCGAAATCGGCGAGTTCATCGATACATTCCTGACCGATCATGGTGGAATCCATATCGGACACGAAAAGATGAGGCACGCAAAACTCGTCGCGCGCGATGATCGCGTCGCATTTCCCGAAATGCGTATCGATGGCGCTGCGCAGCGCATCCAGATCGTCCCCGGGAGTTTCCAGTTGCAGCACCTCGCCGCAGAAATCGAGCATGGCCGCGTGAGCGACCGGTACCGAGGTTTCCTTCAGCGCAGCGGTCATTGCGTCCAGCTGTCTTTCCAGTGTGACGGGGTCTGCTATCAGCCGGGCTATGAGCAAGTTTGCATCTCCAGTTTCCAAACAGGTCGCGCTCATCGCAGGGCCGACCGCCAGCGGCAAGAGCGATCTGGCGGTAGAGCTGGCATTGTCGCTGGAAAAGACCGGAAAGCCCGCCGTCATCATCAATTCAGACAGTGCGCAGGTCTATGACGATCTGCACATCCTTAGCGCACGTCCTACCAAGAATGAGATGCGCGGCGTACCGCATCGGCTGTTCGGCGCATGGGACGGCGCGAACGCCTGCTCCGCCGCCGACTGGGCCGATGCCGCCAAGCGAGAGATCGAGAACGCGCAGCTGGCAGGCGCCGTGCCGATCCTGGTGGGCGGCACAGGCCTTTATATTCGCACCCTGCTGGACGGGATTGCCCCGATACCCGCGATTGACGACTTTATCCGAACGCAGGTCCGCGGCCTTGGTAGAGAAGACCTTTTCTCCGCCGTTCAGCAGGAAGACCCGCACGCTGCGCGAATGCTTAACCCGAATGATACCCAGCGCCTCGCCCGCGCGCTGGAAGTGGTTCGCTCTACCGGCAGACCCTTGTGGGAATGGCAGCGCCGAAAGGTCGGCGGGATCGGCGATGCCATCACTCTTGCCCCGCTGGTTCTGCTGCCAGAGCGCGAATGGCTGTACGAGCGCTGCGACCGGCGCTTTTGCGAGATGATGAACAACGGCGCTGTCGAGGAGGTGGAAAATTTGCTCGCACGCGGGTTGCCGGAAGACCTGCCGGTGATGCGCGCCATCGGAGTGGCGCAGATCGCCGATTACTTGCGCGGCGTGCTATCGCGCGACGAAGCAATCGTCCGCGGCCAACAGCTCACCCGAAATTACGCCAAGCGTCAATACACCTGGTTGCGACATCAACCTCCGGAAGATTGGCCGCGTTGCTCGTCCGATAATGTCGTTTTTAACTCCGATTTTGAAATATTATATGCTTCTTAGAGGGTTGACATGACAGATTATTCCCCATAGTGACCCCAGCGGTGAGTAGGAGAGGATGACCCGGCGCAAGCGATTGTGCCGGGTCGTTTCTTTAAAGAAACCCAAGGAGAGTAACGTGTCGGATGAACGCAGCGGTGCTGCGATACTGGTCGAAAGCCTGGTGCGTCAGGGCGTCGAATATGTGTTCGGCTATCCCGGCGGCGCCGTGCTGCCCATTTACGATGAACTGTTTTCCGACAATCGCGTGCGTCACATTCTCGTGCGGCACGAAGCCGGTGCAGCCCATGCGGCGGAAGGCTATGCCCGCTCTACCGGCAAGCCCGGCGTCGTGCTCGTCACCTCCGGCCCCGGTGCCACCAATGCCATTACCGGCATTGCCGACGCCTTCATGGATTCCATCCCGCTGGTGGTAATCACCGGCCAGGTGCCCACCAACCTGATCGGCACAGATGCCTTCCAGGAAGCCGACACCGTTGGTCTGACACGGCACTGTTCAAAGCATAACTATCTTGTGAAAGACCCGGCAGAGCTGGCCGCGACAGTCGAGGAAGCGTTCGAAATTGCCGCCACAGGGCGCCCCGGCCCCGTGGTGATCGACATTCCCAAGAACGTGCAGATCGCCACAGCAGAAATGCCCGAAGGCGCAGCCCAGCGGCGCAAGCGCTACACCCCGCGCACCGTCGCCGCGCCGGAAGAGATTGCCGAGGCGATCGAGATGATCGCCAATGCCGAACGCCCGATCCTCTATACTGGCGGCGGCGTGATCAATTCCGGACCGCAGGCATCCGAGGCTCTGCGCAAGTTCCAGCAGCTTACCAGTGCTCCGCTTACCTCCACCCTGATGGGCCTTGGCGCTTTTCCGGCAGACCATCGCGACTGGTTGGGCATGCTGGGCATGCACGGCACGTTCGAGGCCAACATGGCCATGAACCAGTGCGACGTGATGGTGTGCGTCGGCGCACGATTCGACGACAGGGTGACGGGTCGGCTCGATGCCTTTGCACCCAATTCGAAGAAGATTCACATCGATATCGACCGCGCCAGCATCAACAAGGTCGTGCCGGTCGATCTCGGCATAGTGGGCGATTGCGGCACGGTGCTGGAACAGCTGATCGAATGCTGGGGCACGCGCAATTCGGCTGACATCGGCGAATGGAAGGCTCGCATTACCGGCTGGAAAGCTCGCGACAGCCTAACCTATCCCGAACGCGCGGATTCGCTCATGCCGCAAAAGGTGGTGGAGAAGCTATTCGCCATGACGAAGGATCGCGATCCCATCATCACCACCGAGGTGGGCCAGCACCAGATGTGGGCGGCGCAGTATTTCGGCTTCATGGGTCCGAACAAGTGGCTGACGAGCGGCGGCCTTGGCACGATGGGCTATGGCCTGCCCGCTGCCATCGGTGCGCAGCTTGGCAATCCCGATGATCTGGTGATCGATATTGCGGGCGAGGCCAGCATCCAGATGAACATCCAGGAACTCGGCACCGCTAGCCAGTTCCGCCTGCCGGTGAAGGTATTCATCCTCAACAATGAATACATGGGCATGGTGCGCCAATGGCAGGAACTGACTTATGAAAGCCGCTATTCCAACAGCTATTCGGACAGCCTGCCCGATTTCGTGAAACTTGCCGAAAGCTACGGGTGGAAGGGCATTCGCATCACATCCGAAGACGAGCTGGAAGACGGTATCCGCGTCATGCTGGAACATGATGGCCCCGTCATGGTGGATTGCCACGTATCGAAGGATGCCAACTGCTACCCGATGATTCCCAGCGGAGCGGCGCATACCGAGATGCTGCTGTATGGCGACCAGACCAGCGGCATCATGGCCGATGAAGCCAAGGCTCTGGTGTAAGGACTGTAATCGACATGAAAATCCAGCATCGCGAAGCCGAACGGCATGTGCTCACCGTCGTCGTCGATAACGAGCCGGGTATCCTTGCCAAGATCACCGGACTGTTCACCGCTCGCGGCTATAATATCGACAGCCTGACCGTGGCGGATATCTCCGAAGACCATGCGATCAGCCGTATCACTATCGTCACCGGCGGCCCGCCGCAGGTGATTGACCAGATCATGGCGCAGCTTGATCGGCTGGTTCCGGTCCATCGCGTTACCGACCTAACCGAGGAAGGTCCGCATGTGGAGCGCGAGCTGGCGCTGGTTAAAGTCCAAGGTACAGGAGAGCACCGCGTCGAAGCCCTGCGCATTGCCGATGTGTTTCGCGCGAATGTGGTCGACACCACGACCGAAAGCTTCGTTTTCGAACTGACGGGCGCAAAGGACAAGATCGACAGCTTCATCGCCCTGATGCGCGGTCTTGGCCTGGTAGAAGTCGGGCGCAGTGGCATCGTTGGCATGATACGCGGTAGCGAGGGTTCGTGATGGAATACCTCGATTCTACCTTCATGCTGGTGATTGCGGCTGCGCTCTGCGCAATCGCGGCGGGCGTGCATTCGATTGCGGGGGAACAACGCCTGATCGGTCCACTGCTTACCAGCGATGTAGCGATCATGCAGTCGCCGCTCCTGCGCGAGGTCACCCGCTTTACCTGGCGTTGGACAAGCGCGCTGTGGCTGCTAGTCGCTACCGTGCTGGCGCTGGCCGCCTATGGCGAAATTGCAGCGCCTGCAATTATTCTTGGCATTGGTACTGTCCATCTCGCGATGGGAATTGCCGATGCAATTGTAACCCGTGGTCGCCATATCGGCTGGCCGCTTATCACCGTTGTCGGGGTACTCACCCTCCTCGCTCACTATACGACCTGATTGGACGGAAAATGAAAGTCTATTACGACGCCGATTGCGACCTCAACCTTATCACCGACAAGAAAGTTGTCGTGCTTGGCTACGGCAGCCAGGGCCATGCCCACGCACAGAACCTGCGCGACAGCGGCGTAAAGGATGTCGCCATCGCTCTGCGCGAAGGTTCGTCCACGGCGAAGAAGGCCGAAGCTGCAGGCTTCGAGGTTCTTACCAACAAGCAGGCTGCTGAGCAGGCCGACATCCTGATGATCCTTGCACCCGACGAGACTCAGGCGGAAATCTGGGAGAATGATCTCAAGGGCAATATGAAGCCCGGCGCGGCGCTGGCTTTTGCCCACGGCCTGAACATTCATTTCGGCCTGATCGAAGTGCCGCAGGACATCGACGTCATCATGATCGCGCCCAAGGGCCCCGGCCATACCGTGCGCAGCGAATACAAGCGTGGCGGCGGCGTGCCCTGCCTGATCGCAGTGCACCAGGATGCCAGTGGCAATGCACATGACGTCGCCCTCGCCTACGCCAGCGGCGTCGGCGGCGGTCGCTCGGGCATTATCGAAACCAACTTCCGCGAGGAATGCGAAACCGATCTGTTCGGTGAGCAGGCTGTTCTGTGCGGCGGTATCACTCACCTGATCCAGGCCGGGTTCGAGACGCTGACCGAAGCAGGTTACGCGCCCGAAATGGCTTATTTCGAATGCCTGCACGAGACCAAGCTGATCGTTGACCTGCTGTATGAAGGCGGCATCGCCAACATGCGCTATTCCATCAGCAACACCGCCGAATATGGCGATATCACCACTGGCCCACGTGTGATCACCGATGAAACGAAGGCCGAGATGAAGCGAGTGCTGGACGATATCCAGTCGGGTCGTTTCGTGAAGGACTTCGTGCTGGATAATCGCGCTGGCCAGCCCGAATTGAAGGCGGCTCGCAAGCGCGCAGAAGCCCATCCGATCGAGAAGACCGGTGCGGAGCTACGCGCCATGATGCCGTGGATTTCAGCCAACAAGCTGGTGGACAAGGAAAAGAACTAACATACGCCAGCCAAGTTTATCCGGTGGACAAGGTGGAAACGCCGCGCCAAGTTGCCGGGTATACTTTTCACCGGGAGACTACCGATGCGTAAGACGATCTTGGCCCTCGCGGGCGCTGCTGCCATCTCCGGCTTTGCGATTACCGGCGCGCAGGCCGACAATCACGAAGGCGGCGAAATGGATACCAGCGCCATCTCGTCCGGCACCTATTCCACCGATCCTGCGCATACGCTGGTGGTATGGAGCCTCGATCATCTGGGCTTCAACGACTACTTCGGCATTTTTGGCGACATCACGGGGACGCTGGAACTCGATACCGATGATCTTTCAAGTTCATCCGTCGACATCACCATCCCGATTTCGCAAGTCACCGTAGCCAGCGAAGGCCTGAAGGATCACCTTCTGCGCGCGGGCGAAGATGGCGCGGATCCGGATTTCTTCGGGGCCGATCCCGCAGCTGCACGTTTCGTATCGACCGCCGTCCACCAAACCGGCGATCACAGCGCGCGCATCACGGGCGATCTCACCTTAAACGGCGTGATCAGTCCGGTGACCATAGATGCCGAACTTTCCGGCATGGGAACCAATGGCACGAACCAGAAGGAAACCATCGGCTTCCATGGCAGCACAACCATCACGCGTTCCAACTGGAACCTTGGATGGGGCACGCAATTCGGCCTGGGTGACGAGGTTGAACTGGATATCACTGTCGCCTTCGAAAAGGACTGATCCTTTTGAACTCATGCCGGGGTGCGTGGCCATCGTGACTTCGCACCCCGGAATGTTTGCGACCGAATTGTGTCTGGACCTGTTAACCAAACGTCCCTAGGTATGTTCGCATGACGCAGGCCTACAGCCTATCCCTGCTTCGACTAACACGCCCTTAGGCGTGCCATTTGTGCTGCCGATCTGGCAGGACACTCGTCTAAGGGCCGTTTCACCTCTCGCTGATAAAACTGCGCCGCGCCTTGCCGCGCGCATCGCAAGTCGAAAAAGGCTGTAAACCCCATGTCCATGTTGTCCGACCCCTCGGCCAAATACCGCCCCTTCCCACAGGTTGATCTGCCCAACAGGCAATGGCCTACCCGCACGATCACCGCCCCGCCCCGCTGGCTCAGCACCGATCTTCGCGACGGCAACCAGTCGATTATCGATCCGATGGACCGGGCAAAGAAAACGCGCTTCTTCGATCTTCTGGTGGAAGTCGGCGTGAAAGAAATCGAGGTCGGTTTCCCTGCCGCCGGGCAGACGGAGTTCGAATTCATCAGCTGGCTGGTGCAATCTGGCAAGGTGCCGGAAGACGTGGTGGTTCAAGTGCTCACTCAGTCGCGCGAAGACCTGATTGCGCGCAGCTTCGAAAGCCTCGAGGGCGCGCATTCGGCCATTGTCCATCTCTATAACGCCGTCAGTCCGGCATGGCGTGATATCGTGTTCCGCATGAGCCGTGACGAAGTACGCGAAATCGCCGTGCGCGGGGCGCAGCAGCTGGTGGACGAGGCTGCAAAGCGGCCCGGCACGAAATGGCAGTTCGAATATTCGCCCGAAACCTTCTCCACCGCCGAGCTCGATTTCAGTCTCGAAGTTTGCGAAGCTGTGATGAACGTGGTCGGCCCTACAAAGGACTGGCCGATCATCCTCAACCTGCCCGCCACGGTAGAAGCGGCCACCCCCAATATCTACGCCGACCAGATCGAGTATTTCTGCCGCAATCTGCCCAACCGCGAAGCGGCAGTCATCAGTCTGCACACGCACAACGATCGCGGTACAGGAGTCGCTGCAGCAGAGCTGGGCCTGATGGCAGGCGCAGACCGGGTGGAGGGCTGCCTGTTCGGCAACGGTGAGCGCACGGGCAATTGCTGTCTGGTGACGGTTGCGCTCAACATGTACACGCAAGGCATCGATCCCGAGCTCGATTTTTCCGACATCGACAAGGTGATCGAGACGGTGGAATACTGCAACGAATTGCCCGTCCACCAGCGCCACCCCTACGGCGGGGAACTGGTGTTTACGGCGTTCTCGGGCAGTCACCAGGATGCGATCAAAAAGGGTTTCGAGGCTAACGAACAGCAGAACGACCAGCACTGGCGCGTCCCCTACCTGCCTATCGACCCCGCCGATCTTGGCCGCGATTACGAGGCGGTGATCCGCGTCAATTCGCAATCCGGCAAGGGCGGGTTTGCATGGGTGTTGCAACAGATGCAGGGCTTGAAACTGCCCAAGAGATTGCAGGCCGATTTTTCAAAGCACGTACAGTTCATGGCGGACGATACGGGGCGCGAACTTAATGCCGCCGACATCTGGGAATGCTTCAGGCAGACCTATTACCTGCAAGTCGACAACCGGAAATTCGCCCTGATCGATTACGATGAAGCGCGCACGACCGATGGGGACAGGGTCTTTACCGGCACCATCAAGGTGGATGGGGAAGAACAGCGCGTATCGGGCCGTGGCCGGGGACTGATATCCTCGGTCCTGGCGACGATCCGCGAGACATATGGCCTCGATTTCGAAGTGCGCGACTATTCCGAACATGCGCTGGGAACAGGCGTCGATTCGCGTGCTGCGGCCTATATCGAATGGGCACTGCCCGACGGGCGCAGCGGCTGGGGCGTGGGGATCGACGAGGATGTGGCCACCGCCAGCGTGCGCGCAATCCTGTCTGCCGCCAATGGCGCTGCCCATGGGCCGGGAACGCCGAAATTTTGATCCGCCTCGATCTGGTACCCGAAACCTTGGACCAGTCTTACATTTCCGGACCACTGGCAGACCATAGCTGGTCTACCATCGCGTCAAGCTCGGTGAAATCTACATCGTTGCGGAAAGGGTCGTGGCGGTTCAGTCGCAGCCGATTGGCTCCCCGATCGAGCAGCCTTCGGCGCAGTGCGGATTGCAACAGTCGCAGCCGGGCAATCGCGTCGCGCTCCGCATCCAGCGGATCTCGTCCTCTTGATCGCATCCATGCCGCCTCGATCTGCCCCACACGTTCCAGCACCATTTCATTGTAGAAACGGTGCGGGCCGCAATGCAGCGGAAGGCCCACCCGCAGTGCCGCCGACGCGCTGCAAGGCAGGAGGAGACCGTTGCGACGGAAATCGTCGAACCCGATTCGGGCAAGACCCAGTCGACCCAGCAGAGGTTGAAGCGAGCCGGTATTCAGGATTTGCTGCGGCAGCAGGTGATGGCGCTGCATATCGCTCTGGTAATCGGGACGCCCACGCACGTTCACAGACCGGAACGGCAGCGCCGGACGATCCATTCGGTAACGTGAAACACGCGCATCGCGCGCCACGTGAATCAGTGCGACCCTCTCCACACTTCGACAATGCCCAAGTTGTCGGCGGGTTCAAGCCGTAAAGTCTCACCCGAAGGCACTGTAAACGCAAAACTCTGCGTGATTGCTCCATTCTCCACTAGCCAGTCCAGCAATCGCAGGGCGATCTTGGATGCCTCTGCGCGGTCACCCACCACGTCGGGCGTCATCAGGAGTTCCTGCCCGGTAAAGAGGGAAAGCCCCTCGCTTTTAAGGCCGCCATTTTCGGTCGGCACCAGCGCCGCCAGGCCAAGCCCGGGAAATGGCCCACCCTCGAACCAACCGGTCACGCTGCGGCGGAAATAGTCGGCATTGGTCACAGCCCGCGCGGGATGCCATGCAACGGCCCTTGCATTGTCCAGCTGCACAAGTGCAGCCGCCACCATCGCCAACGTTCTCACGACAGGGAACATGGCTCCCCCTGCGGCAAGATGTGGCCCGGGCTGGATCAGCAAGGCTTCGTACGCCGCCGGATCGAACCCTGCTGCCGCACCGAATGTGTGGACCGAAGCCGGCACGTCGGCAGGCGGCTCCGGTTCAAGACCGACAAGGTCGAATGTCATGCCGTTGGCCAGCAGTTCCAGCCAGCCCTCCTCCTCGCCACCATCGGCAGACGGATCGAGACTGATCGCAAACCGGTCACTATTCTTCGCAAGCGCGCGCACTTGTCTCGCACAAGGCCGATCACCCGGTTCGAAAAGCAGCGAGACTGCCGATTTTATTGCTTTGTCTTCAAGGCGTTCAGCGCTGGCGATCGGCGATTGTCCCTTTATGCAATTAACGAAATATTGCCCATAAAGGTGCCGCTGGTCGAGTCCTACATTCGCCCAGTCCGTGAAAGTTTTGTCGAGGGTGTCATTTTCAGTGCCAACACGGCTGTAGAGAGAGTGGCGGAGCCCGTTGGAACAGATCCGAGAAGGCGCTACACCGAAAGGATGGCAACCCGGTCGGCAATTCTTGGTGTAACGCGCTCGCTTTCAGGCAAGGCATGGCAGTGGCGCGGAGGGAACATGCAGGTGGAGGGCGATATCCATGCGCTTGACCACGATATTGCCACCCAGCTGCTGCTGTCGCGGGGGGTCGCAGCCGATGATCTGGACCGGCACCGCCAACCCTCCTTGCGCGATTTCCTGCCCGATCCTTCGCAGTTCAAAGATATGGATCGCGCGGCTGAACGTATCGCCGAAGCGGTCATCTCCCAGGAAAACATCGCGGTGTATGGCGATTACGACGTGGATGGGGCCACCAGTTCTGCGCTGCTGATTCGCATGCTGCGCATGCTCGGTCACGATGCGCGTCACTACATTCCCGATCGTCTGCTGGAAGGTTACGGCCCCAGTGGGGAAGCACTGCTGAAACTCGGCGAGGAAGGCTCCAGCCTGATTGTCACTGTCGATTGCGGCGCCATGGCGCATGAGGCGCTGGGCATGGCGCACGATGCCGGGATAGATGTGATCGTGGTGGATCACCACAAATGTTCGCCCGATCTTCCACGCACCTATGCCCTGGTCAATCCCAACCGCCTCGATGAAAACGACCTGGCCGCATCGCATGGTCATCTTGCTGCGGTTGGCGTCGCTTTCCTGTTGGCTGTGGCGGTAGTCCGCACCTTGCGCGCCCGTAACTATTTCACCGATCGCCGCGAACCCAACCTCATGTCGCTGCTGGACCTCGTGGCGCTGGGCACGGTTGCCGACGTTGCCGCGATCCGGGGGCTTAACCGGGCTTTCGTGGCACAGGGACTGAAGGTGATGGGCAAGCGCGCCAATATCGGCATGGCAGCGCTGATCGACGCCAGCCGGTTGAAGGCCGCGCCCAAATGTAGCGATTGCGGATTTGCCCTTGGGCCCCGCATCAACGCGGGCGGCCGCGTGGGCGAAGCGACGCTGGGCGTGCGCTTGCTCACCACCGAAGACCCCGAGGAAGCGCGCGCCATCGCAGAACAGCTTTCGCACCTCAACGAAGATCGGCGCGCTATCGAGGCTGCGGTGCAGGAGGAGGCGGAGGCGCAGCTTGACGCGCAGCATAACCGATCTGTCATCTGCGTGGCCGCGAAGGGATGGCATCCGGGCGTAATCGGTATCGTCGCTGGTCGTATCAAGGAAAAGACGGGCAAGCCCAGCCTCGCCATCGCGCTGGATGCCCAAACCGGACAGGGCAAGGGATCGGGGCGCTCTATCGCGGGGGTGGACCTGGGCGCCGCCATCATTGCTGCGCGCGAGGCAGGACTGCTGGTGGCTGGTGGAGGCCACGCAATGGCCGCGGGCCTGACAGTCGATCCGGGGCGACTGGACGAATTTTCCGCATGGCTGGACGAAAAGCTGGCCACAACGGTTGCCAGGGCCAGCGCAGAGCAAACCATGCTGCTGGACTTGTCCGTCGCGCCCGGTGGATTGACACCGGAACTTGTGGAAACTCTTGAAGGTGCCGGGCCATACGGCGTCGGCTGGCCCGGTCCGCGCGTGGCGGTAGGGCCGGTGCACGTCGTAAAGGCCGATATCGTTGGCAACGATCACTTGCGTGTTATCGCCGCAGGACAGGACGGCCGCAGCCTGAAAGCCATCGCGTTCCGCGCCGCATCTAGCGAAATGGGCCAGTCGATCCTGCACGGATCGAAAGGGCGCAGACTGTGGTTGGCAGGGCGCGCGAAAATCGACGATTGGGGCGCTCGGCCCGCCGCGGAACTGCACCTGGAAGACGCTGCCTGGGCGGACTGAAGCCGACACTCGCAATAATGTTGCAGACGGGACTTGACCGCACGGGTGCATCCCCCTAATTGCGCCGCTCCATCGCACGTGGCCCCTTCGTCTAGCGGTTAGGACGCGGCCCTTTCACGGCTGAAACACGGGTTCGATTCCCGTAGGGGTCACCACGGTGGATTTGCCATCCGACAGTAACGGTATCTGACTGCCCCACAAGGCCAGCAGGGATGGCCCCTTCGTCTAGCGGTTAGGACGCGGCCCTCTCACGGCTGAAACACGGGTTCGATTCCCGTAGGGGTCACCACGCAACAATTCTGCACAGCGTTGCGTGGATCTTTCGCGCTTCATGGTGGAAACCGTCACAATTCTCGCCCATGGACACACGCCATGAAAGGTTTCCGCATCCCCGCCGCGGCAGTCGCGCTCGCCATAGTCAGCGGCCTCGTTCTGGTTTTCGCAGGCGTCGGCATCGGGCTTGCGCTGGCTTTTGTCGGCGTCTGGATACTGTCATTCTGGCTTGTACCACCACCGCCGCCGGAGGCGCGTGCCAAACCTGTCGAATCGCTGCAGATCACCCGTTCGGGCATGCGCGATCTCATCGAGCATTCGGGCCTGCCGCTGCTGCTGCTCGACAACAACCGCATCATTCTCGCCAATGCCAACGCGCGCGAAGCCGTGGGAAAGCACATCATGGGGCAGGATGCGCGCGTGGCGCTGCGCCACCCGGCGGCGGTGGATCTGCTTTCACGCGAAGGCGGTGGCAGTATCACTGTGCAGGGGCTGACCGGGCCGAAGAGCAACTGGCAGATGAGCATCCAGCAAATTGATGAACGCTATTCACTGGTCGAACTGATCAACCGTACGGCGGAAGCTGATGTTAGCCAGGCGCATACCGATTTCGTGGCAAATGCCAGCCATGAACTGCGCACGCCGCTGGCTTCGATCATCGGTTACATGGAAACACTGGAGGACGATGGAGAGAATATTCCTCCAACGCAGGTCAGCAAATTCTACGCCACGGTGTTGCGCGAAGCCCGCCGGTTGCAGACCTTGGTGGAGGACCTGATGTCACTGAGCCGTGTCGAAGCGGAGAAGCACGATCAGCCTCGTGAACCTTTGCCTATCGCTCCGCTGGTTCGCCAGGCATCGCGAGACGGTGCCGGGCTGGATCGGTTCGAGCGGGTCACCTTCACGATGGGTGACGAGCCGCTGCAGGTGCGCGGCGATACGCGGCAACTGGAGCAACTCGTGCGCAATCTCGTCGACAACGCGCTGAAATACGGCGGAGACGCAAAGCCGGTTGAGGTTGGCCTCGCCCGCGGCGAGCGAGACATGGCAATACTGACGGTGTGCGATCACGGCGAAGGCATAGCGCCCGAACATCTTCCTCACCTTACCCGCCGTTTCTATCGTACCGATCCGGGGCGCAGCCGTGCCGCAGGCGGTACGGGCCTTGGCCTTGCGATTTGCAAGCATATCGTGGAAAGGCATCGCGGCCGGCTGGATATCGACAGCAAGCAGGGCGAAGGCACCACTGTAACAGTGCGTCTGCCCTTGGTGCAGGACAGCGCCTGAAAGGCGAAAGCACCGCGACCAGCTTTCTACTATTCGATCGATTCTCTACCGTCGCGAAGAGCGGATGCACGCTTTGTAACATAGGTGTCACAAACAGGTCATAGCGGGCACACAACTTCGTAACAAAAGTGAAACTCGATTATCATGAGAAAGCTTTTCGCGGGTGCCGTTCTTGCTGGAACCGCCCTCGCCCCGATGCCTGCGATGGCGCAGGAAACCGCCTCGCTGGAAGACCTGTCTCTTATACACATCTGACGCT
>OJED01000154.1_pt1 | contig 17846 bp, 18 predicted proteins | sample 1593181 | NCBI WGS metagenome assembly OJED01 (sample SAMN05416772, study PRJEB24817) | seawater metagenome | isolation source: Sea water | place: Canada:Atlantic | collected 2013-07
TCTACACTAGATCGCTCGTCGGCAGCGTCAGATGTGTATAAGAGACAGATGCCGAACCCTCCGTTTCCGAGCTGTTTAATGGCTTTGAGATTCATTGGCTGGCATTAGCAGCGTTCGTTGCAGTCCTGTAGACCCCTGCCAACATTTCGACATCTTTCCTACACCCACACAAACCTGCCTCCCTACGCGGTCCTTCAAACCGCACACCGAGGCCCGCCATGTCCGCCGACGCTCACACAACTCCCCACACCACCAATCTCGTCGTCCTGCGCCCGCACAGCGCGCCGCCGCAGAGCGGCCCTGCGCCGTTACTCACTCCGCCAAAGCAGGCGGCGTTCTGCGAGGCGCTGGCCAATCATGGCAATGTGCGGCTCGCGTGCCGCGCGGTGCAGGTTTCGCCGCAGACGGCCTATCGCGCGCGGCGGGCGTCGCCTGCCTTTCGCCAGTGCTGGGATGCGGCGCTGGTGATCGCGCGGGACCATGCCGAGCAGGTGCTGGCCGACCGCGCTCTCAACGGGGTGGAGGAGACGGTGTTCTACCACGGGGAGGAGGTGGCCACGCGCAGGCGCTACGATTCGCGGCTGCTGCTCGCCCACCTTGCACGGCTCGACAAGCGGGTCGAGGTGCAGGAGGCCTGTCGCCATTGCGGGGAGGACACACTGGGGGAGCATGATTTCGACAACGCTCTCCACGCGCTGGAAAGCGGGGAAGGGGAGGGCGCGGTTTCCCTGTCAGGACTGTGTTCCATGTGTTCCACATTCGCCGCCAATCAGGTGGAGGAGGACGCCCCCTTGCCGGACCTTGCCCAGCGTCTGCGCGCGATGCACGCCGCTATGCCAGAGGACGCGCAGGCCAAGAGCGGGATGGACGATGCCGTCTGGCGCTCCAACGAGGCGGAGCGGCTGGTGGCCTACGAAACGGGTCTGCCGGAATGGTGGTGCGCGGTGGAGGGGCCGTGCGTCTGGGACCGCGATGCAGGGGACTAGTCCTGCAGCAGTTCCAGCTCGACCCGGCCATGGCCCGAACGCACGATGCCCACGCGCTCTGCCGCTTCGCGCGACAGGTCTATGTGGCGGCCACGCACGAACGGTCCGCGATCGTTGATGCGCACCACGACAGATGCGCCGCTGCGCGGGTTCGTCACCCGTACGCGGCTGCCGAAGGGCAATGTCTTGTGCGCGGCGGTGAGCGCGTTCATGTCAAACCGCTCCCCATTGGCGGTGCGCCGACCGTGGAAGCGACGGCCGTAGTAGCTGGCAACGCCGGGGCCGATGGGGGTGGCGCTGGGCTCTGCAGGTTCGATTGCAGTGATGTCCACCGCGTGATCGGGCAGGGCAGGCTCGATAGGCTCTGCAAAGCGGGCAAAGGCGTTCTCGAACTGCGCCGCTTCGCTGGGCTGGAAGGCGGGCTGGGGGGCCTGCGGTTCTGCCCGCAAGGCGCTGCTGTCGGCCGCGAATTGCGTATCCTGCGCCTGGCTGACGCCTGTCGCCCCAAGCAGCGCAAGCGCAGCGAGGGGGGTGATCCAGCGCAAGGTAGCGCGGGTGATGTTGTTCCCGTCCATAGGCAGCGGGATTAGCCCAGGGGGGTTAAGAGAGCGAGTCTGGCGGGGGTCTGCAAACGCTTCACCGGGGCAGTCCGTCGCGAAATGAGGCGAAAATGCGACGAACCGTTTATGGGGGTGGGAACGCGCGATGGTTAACGCAAAATGGGGTCGGTATCGCTACCGACCCCACTCTCACCGACGTGTGGACCACCCCTGGGGGGCGATACTTTACGCCTTGCGTGTCTCCCTCGCGAACCTGAAAGGTTCAGCCAGGGATATGTCGCCGGCGCTCGCGCCGGTGCCGGATAGGTGCCTGGTCTTGCAAGGGGATCCGTTGGATCGATCCTCGCGAGGCCTGGCGGCCTGTCCGCAGCCTGAGCCTCGATTTGGCATCTCGGGCGGTGATCCGTGCAGCAAGCTGCGCGCTTCACCATCGATGCCGTGCCAAGGTTCCGGCCAACCGATGACAGTCGATGCGGTTTCAACGGTCCGAGATGTCGTTACCTGAAGGTAGCGATGTCTCTTTCCTACGCCGCGATCGTGCTTTCATCGCGTCGAGTGCGCTTCGGTTTCCGTTTTCCTGCCTCGTCGGGCGATGCAGGAAGCTGGTCCGTCTTCACTCTCGATACAAGGATGGTGCGCCGACCGGGTCGAGTCGGGCAAGAGCGCAAAGGCCGACTTATCCACTTTGCAAAGAATTGCTGGTGGACAAGGGTGGATAAGTCAACACGTCGACGTTGCGTGTGAAACTACCGCCTGCGGTCGCGTGCTGCCAGGAGCCGCAAACGCAGGGCGTTCAGCTTGATGAAGCCTTCCGCATCCTGCTGGTCATAGGCCCCGGCATCGTCCTCGAACGTCACATGCGCCTCGGAATAGAGCGAATTGGGGGACTTGCGGCCAACCAGGTGCGCGCTGCCCTTGTACAGCATCAGGCGCACGGTTCCGTTCACCTTCTCCTGGCTGAGATCGATTGCGGCCTGCAGCATCTCGCGTTCGGGGCTGAACCAGAAGCCGTTGTAAATCAGCTCCGCATAGCGCGGCATCAACTCGTCCTTCAGATGCGCGGCTCCGCGGTCCAGCGTCACCTGCTCAATACCGCGATGGGCCACGGCGTAGATCGTGCCTCCGGGCGTCTCGTACATGCCGCGCGACTTCATGCCGACAAAGCGGTTCTCGACCAGATCGAGGCGCCCGATGCCGTGTTTGCGGCCCAGTTCGTTGAGGGCGGTGAGCAGAGTGGCAGGACTCATCGCCTCGCCATCAAGCGAAACGCCGTCGCCTTTATCGAAGCCGATCTCGATATATTCGGGCTCGTCGGGCGCCTCCAGCGGAGAGACCGTGCGCGAGAAAACGTAATCCGGCGTTTCCTCCCACGGATCCTCCAGCACCTTGCCTTCGGACGATGTGTGCAGCAGGTTCGCGTCGGTCGAGAAAGGCGCTTCGCCGCGCTTGTCCTTTGGCACGGCGATCTGATGCGCTTCGGCCCAGGCGATAAGGGCAGTGCGACTGGTAAGATCCCATTCGCGCCACGGGGCAATCACCTTGATATCGGGATCGAGAGCGTAGGCCGAGAGTTCGAACCGCACCTGGTCATTTCCCTTGCCGGTTGCGCCATGGGCTATGGCATCGGCGCCGGTTTCGTGGGCGATTTCGACGAGCCGCTTGGAAATCAGCGGACGGGCGATCGAAGTCCCCAGCAGGTAGTCGCCTTCGTAGCGGGCATTGGCGCGCATCATCGGGAAGACGTAATCGCGCACGAATTCCTCGCGCACGTCTTCAATGTAGATGTGTTTGTCGGGAATGCCCATGGCGCGCGCTTTCTCGCGCGCAGGCTCGATCTCTTCGCCTTGTCCCAGATCGGCAGTAAAGGTGACGACTTCGAGCCCACGCTCGGTTTCCAGCCATTTTGCAATGACACTGGTATCCAGCCCGCCGGAATAGGCGAGGACGACGCGTTTGATTTCAGACATGGATGGTTCCCGTTGCAGAGTAATGCGCGGCGGCGGTTAGCAGCGCTCTGCTCATATCGCAAATTAGTCTATCTCTCTGGCACCCAACTGGGGGTTGAGGCGGGTAACGTAATTCAGCCAGGCCTTTGGGCGGCGCAAGTACTCTTCGGGCACATCCGCTTCCAGCCCCGTTGCACGGGCCAGCGCCGCGACGAAGTGGATGCAGTTGTTCTCGTCGAGGTCGTAGTACTTGCCAGGATAGTCGCGCCAGGCAAGTACGGTTGCCAGCAGGCGGCGATACTGGCGATCCGATACGGTGACAGTGAAATGCCGATTGGTATTTGCGATCGTGCGTTCCGTCTCGGTAAGGATCATGTGTTCCGCAGGGCCAGAGGAAATGGCCTCGACGGAGCTGCGGGCTGAAAAGCCGTAATTTTCGGAGACGCGGGTGCCGTCTTCTAACTCTCCATCGAACACGACGAAGGTGTGCGGGTAGCGGCCCCAAAGCACCGAGCCGTTGAACGAATGGAAATGCACATCGACATCCGCCTGGGCGGAGCCGGGCGTGGCCAACATGGCGCAGACCACGAGAATGAACGCCGCCAAGCGGGGGATGAACTTGCGTTTCATGATCGTCGATCTCCGCCAGCCGGCGCATTGCCTACATCCTCGATGAGGTGAGGAAAATACAACGCCAGGCCACCTGCGCGCAAAAGATAGCTCGCGGTAATCGCTATCCAGGCGCCAGTGTTGGCAAACGGACGCAGGACGATATCGAGAACGACATAGAGCGCGGTCGCCATCACCCCGGCATTGCGCAAGGCCCGCCCGCGCGTGGTGCCGATAAAAATGCCGTCGAGCAGCCAGCTTGGCATGCCCAGCAGCGGAACCAGGGCCGCGAATGGTAGGTAGGCGCGCGCAATCTGACGCACGTCTGGATCGGTAGTGAGGAAATCTATCAGCGGACCGCCAAGCAGCAAGAAGGCGAGCGCCAGTGCAGCGCCGCTGACAAACGAAAATTCGCCCGTCAGGCGAATGGCACGCATGAAGCGCAGCTTGTCTCCCTGGCCATAAGCGCTGCCTATCCTCTCTTCTGCCGTGAACGCGAAAGCATCTAGGATGAAGGCAGCAAAACTCACAAATTGCAGCAGTACGTGGTTGGCCCCCAGTGTCTCTGCGCCAAGACGCGCGCCAGCATTGGCGAACCAGGTAAACAGGATCAGCAAGGCAACGGTGCGGATCATGATATCGCGATTGACTGCGAAAAGCTCGGCAAGGCGCGATCGGTTTGTGAGAAGGGACCGGGGCGTGCGAGCATAGATGGCGAGTAGGTGAGCGCCGGCTACCCGGCCCACGATCACGAGGCCCAGCACCAGCGCGACCCCCTCGGCGCAGGCAGTGCCGAGCCCTACTCCAAAAGCGCCGAAGCCAAGCCCCCAGACGAACCAGATATCGAGGCCAATGTTGGCGATGTTCATGACAATTTGAAGCGCCAGCGCTTCTCGCGTGCGGCCAAGGCCAAGCAGCCAGCCATTGATGGCATAAACGCTCAAGGCAGCAGGCGCGCCAAGGAAGCGGCCCTGCATGTAGCCGCTCGCCTCTGTATCGACGGAACTCGATCCGCTCATCACGGCCAGCGCTGCTTCGCGAAGTGGCCAGCTTATCGCCAGAAGAATGAGGCCAAGGCCAAGACCTACAGCCATTGCCCGTAGCAGCAGAGCCTCTACCTCCGGCCTGTCTCCTGTACCTTGTGCCTGCGCTGTCAGGCCAGTCATGCCCATGCGCAGGAAGCCGAAGGTCCAGAACACCAGCGTGATGATAGTTGCGCCTAGCGCTACGCCGGCCAGCGCCACAGCATCGCCCGTGCGCCCGATCACTGCTGTATCGACAATGCCTACCAGCGGCACGGATGCCTGTCCCAGCATGATCGGCCAAGCCTGCGTAAATATGGCGCGGCGCGTGAGGGGGGCAGGGGTGGACAATATTATCGGGCGAGGAGCTTGCGCTCAGCCTCTTCGATATAGTCGCGCGTCAGCGGCAGGGCGTAGCGGTTGCGGCTGTATTGTACCTGGAAATTGCAAAGCCCGCCCCATTCGAAGGTGGAGACCGCGCCTGCTAGGTAAAAGGTCCACATGCGGAAGAAGCGTTCGTCGAACATGGCGATAATCGCATCGCGATGCTTCATGCAGCGAGCATACCATTCGCGCAGCGTCTTCGCGTAATGCACGCGCAGCACCTCGACATCGGTGGCCATCAGTCGCACTTTCTGGCTGGGCTCCATCATCTGGCTGAGCGCGGGGATATAGCCGCCGGGAAAGATGTATTTGCGGGTAAATGTGTCTGCTGCCACAGGGCTGCCGAAACGGCCGATAGTATGCAGCAGCATCACGCCATCGTCCGAAAGCATGCGCGCGCAATCGCGAAAGAAGGTCTCGTACTGCGGCACGCCGACATGTTCGAACATACCGACCGACACGATGCGATCGAAAATCTCGCCTCGCGCCGCGAGGTCGCGGTAGTCGACCAGTTCGAACGTAACCTTGTCGGATACGCCAGCCGCCTCGGCTCGCTCTCGCGCGAGGACGAGTTGCTCTACGCTGAGCGTTATTCCGGTGACTTTTACGCCCGCCCGACTTGCGAGAAAAATCGCCATGCCGCCCCAGCCACAACCGATATCGAGAACATGATCGCCCGGCTTCAGCATCAGCTTGGCGGCGATATGAGCCAGCTTTGCTTCCTGTGCTTCCCCCAGTGTCATGCCATCCCGCGGCCAGTAACCGCATGAATACTGCATGTGTTCCTCGTCCAGCATCAGATTGTAGAGATCGTTGCCGATATCGTAATGATGCGCGACGTTATCCCTCGATGTGAAGGGATTGTTGAAACTGTCCTTGATAAAGGCGAGCCGTTTAAGCGCGCGTCGATGCGGCGCCAGTTGTCCGAAACTGCCTTTTGTTTCCCACGGCCGGTTGCGACGCACCAGCTCTATCAGCTCCATGATCCCGCCGCGCTCTATGATGATGCGGCCATCCATGAAGGCCTCACCTACGCCCAGCTTCGTGTCGAGCGCGATATCGCGGATCACTTTGCTGTCGGCCAGCCGAATAGCGACATCCGGATAGTCGGGATGCGGCTGGCCGTAGGTGGCGCTACGACCATCATGCTTCGTAAGCTTCAGAGTCCCGTGCTCGATTGCGTTGCCGATCAGCCGGTCGATCAAAGTGGTGCTCATGTTGCCTCCGCCTGCTTACTCCGCCGCCTGTTCCAGCGACGGATCAAGATGCCATTGTGGCGGTTCTTCCAGACCGCGCAGGCGTTCGCTTTCCTCGTACACGAAATCGCCCGTCATCGGGATGGCCTCGCGATCCTTCACGTAGATCATCTGCCAGTTCACTAGTGTACCGTGGCGGAAACTCTGTTCCGCGCCCGCAAGGTAGAACTGCCACATGCGGAAAAACTCCTCGTCGTACAGTTCCACCAGTTCTCGCTCGTGCATTGTGGTGCGGTTGTACCATTCCTCCAGCGTGTGGCTGTAGTGGAAGCGCATGGCTTCCACGTCCATCACCTGCCAGCCGGCCTTCTCGCTTTCCGTCACAAGTTCCGACAGGGCAGGAATATAGCCACCTGGGAAGATGTATTTGCGCGTCCAGGCATCGGTGAAGCCGGGTGGGCCCGCGCGGCCGCAACAGTGGCTGAACATCACGCCCTTGGGTGCCAGCAGCTCGTGCGTTTTCTTCATGAACTGCGGATAGTGCGGGGTGCCGACGTGTTCCAGCAGGCCGACGGAACTGATCCGGTCGAACGTGCCTTCAACGTCGCGGTAATCCATCAGTGCAAACTTCACCTTGTCGGAGACGCCGGCCTCTTTTGCGCGCTCCTTGCAGAAGGCGATCTGGTCCGGTGCAAGCGCAACGCCCAGCACTTCGGCGCCATAATGCTTGTTGAGATAGAGTGCGAGACCGCCCCAGCCGCAACCGATATCCAGCACCCGCAAGGGGCGATCCATCTCGCGGGCCTGCTGCATGTACATCTTGGCGGCAATGTGCGCTTTCTTGTCGAGCTGCGCCTTCTCCAGGCTGTTCGACGTGTCGCGGTAATAGCCCATGGTGTACTGGCGATCCTCGTCGAGGAACAGTTCGTACAATTGCCGCGTCAGATTGTATGTATGCTCCGCGTTCTTGCGCGCCTTGCTTTTCAGATTAACGCTATCGATCTTCGCCGCAGTCTTCTGTGCCAGCCGCTTTAGCGGGCCTTGCGGTTGCAGGGCCTTGTCGCCGTGTACCTTGGCCTGCCCGGTAACATACAGCACCATGTCGCGTATATCGTGCGGCTCTTCCACGATCAGCCAGCCCCACATGTAGGCCTCTCCCGCCCCGACCTGCGGATAGCGGGCGATGTGGCTGGAGGCCTTCTTGTTGGTAAGGCGCACTCTGATCGGTTCGCCGTATTCGCCGTTCACATCCCCGCCGGGACCGTATTCGTAAACCTTGCCATCGTAATCGGTAATCACGAGCTTCCCGGCACGGATCAGTTTCGTCAGCATCTTGTCGAGCAGCCACATAGGCGTGAAGTTCCCCGCATTGCGTTTGAGATTGGCGCAGGTTTGCGAGCCGTTTGGCGGCCTGTCAATTGTGCGCTAGCATCGCTCCCCATGAGCGAGAACAAGACCCAGCCGACCGAAGCCAGTGTGAAGGCCTACATCGACAGCGTGGACCACGCGCGAAAGCGGGAAGAGGCGCATGTGCTGGATGCGCTGTTCCGCAGGGTAACAGGGAAAAAGCCGACAATGTGGGGGCCAAGCATGATCGGCTACGGCAGCTATCATTACAAATACGATAGCGGACGCGAGGGCGATTTCTTGCGCACTGGCTTTTCCCCGCGCAAGGCAAAGCATTCGATCTATCTGATGGGCGGATATTGCGAAGACATTACAGCGAGTAAGAACGAGGAATTGCTTGCCCGCCTCGGCAAGCATTCCCGCGGCAAGAGCTGTCTTTACATCAACAAGCTGGCAGACGTCGATCTAGACGTTCTGGAAGAACTGGTACGGGTAAACTGGGACGCGATGAACAGGGTCTATCCGCCCGAAGGCTGATCAGATGCCGGCATACCACTGGTAGCCCCGGTCTTCCCAATAGCCGCCGTTGCCATCGCCAAAACCATCCAGGCTGGCAACCGCTTCGATTCCGGTCAGGTACTTGGCGTGTTTGTAGCCCAATTGCCGCTCTATCCGCAGGCGCAGCGGGGCGCCGTTGCTTACAGGCAAGGCTTCACCGTTCAACTGGTGCGCGATGATGGTTTGCGGGTGGATCGCATCGTCCATGTCGCAGCTTTCGTAGTAGTCCGCTCCGTTCAGATTGTCGGCGCACCGAAAGACGATGAAATTTGCTTCGGGTTGCACGCCTGCTGCCTCCAGTATCCGCGAGAGTTGCGGGCCGGTCCATTCACCGATGGCGCTCCAGCCTTCCACGCAGTCGTGCCGCGTGATCTGCGTGCGCTGGGGCAAGGCACGAACATCGTCCATCGTCAGTTCGCCGGGATTGTCCACCAGTCCGCCAACTGCCAGTCGCCAGTTGGCAAAACCTTCCGCCTCGGCTGTGCGGTAGGCATCCGTATCCACCGTCAGGCTTCCGTTCCCGCGAAAATATGGCGAGAGATCGGCACGGTTGTATTCCGGCGCCATCGGAACTCGGCCGGCACCCAGCGCGCGATGCAGTCCGCGGTGCCACCCCTCGGCACCGTCCACCAGTTTGCCGAACCAGTCCGTTTTACCGATCTCGCTGCATCCGGCCAGAAACGCGGCGCCTGCCGCAACGAGGAAATTACGCCGTTGCATCGTCGTCTCCTTCGGCTTTGCCTCCGGTAATCATGTCACGAACCTGACCGATCGGTCCGGCGGCCAGCACCAGCAGAATATGAACCACGAAGAACGCAAACAGCAGCCACGCGGCGATGAAGTGCAGCGAGCGTGCGCTCTGCCGCCCACCGAAAATCTCCGTCATCCATGGCCAGGCCGCTTCCATGCCCGGGCTCATCACCATGCCGGTAAAAATCATCAGCGGTATCAGAATCAGGATTACGCCCGCGTACGAGATTTTCTGCAATATATTGTACTTGCCAGCGCCATGATCGAAGTTGAACTTCATGTGCTCGCGAACGTCGCGCAAGATGTTCGACGGTTTCCATTCCCAGCGACGCGCAAAAATATCGCGCTTCAAGTGACCATTGATGATTCCGAAGATGATGAAAGCCAATAGCGAGAAGCCCAGCACCAGGCTGAACAAAACGTGCCAGTCGCGCGCCGCCGCCAGGCTGTAATAGTCGGGAATGGTGGCCCATCCGGGAAAGCGCGGCACTTCAAGCCAGGCCTGTTCGGGCAGGAACCCGCTATCGCCCCAGTAGAGCCTGCGATGCGCGTTGGATATGTTCAATCCGCTCATGAACAGGATGATCAGTGCAAGCGCATTCAACCAGTGCCAGATACGCGTGGAAATGGCGTGGCGTTTCCGTTTCCTCGCCATCAGGCACCCCCTTCGCGTTCGAGGTAGATCACGTCCCGCGGCTGCGACAACAGGTGCTGTCCTGAATCGATGTAGAGCGACTGTCCGCTGGCCAATGGTCCTTCTGCGAGGAACAGCGCAGCGTCGGCAACTTCGCGGGCGGCGGTGTGGCGCTCCAGCAGGTTCAGCCGGTGCGATCGCTCGGCTTCGGCGCTGCTCTGGTCATGGCTGGGAAGGATAGCACCGGGGGCCAGGGTATAGACCTTGTCGTCATCGCGGTGGACCATCGCCATCATGCGCGCGGCAATATCGGCGGCGGACTTGCTCATCGTATAGCTGAAGAAATCAGGATTGAGATTGGCCAGCTTCTGGTCCGTCACCTGCACCACGCGTCGGCCGGCGCTGCTGGTGGCATGGGCAAGGTAAGTCTGCGCCAGCAGGGTAGGGGAAGCGGCGTTGATGCACATTGCTTTCCGGTTCGTCTTGATATCCAGTGCGGTTACATCATCGGCCTCGAAGATCGATGCCGAGTTGATCAGGCACCGCCAGTCAGTCAGCTTTTCTGTTAGTTTGCGCACCATGGCTGCCGCCTCGTCAAGGTTCGCCAGATCGCATTGCACCACCTCGGCACTCGGCAATTCGCCTGCCAGTGCATGGGCCGCTTCGATCGAGCCGTTGCAGTGAATAACAACATGCCAGCCCGCACCACCAAAGCGGCGACTAATGGCTGCGCCCACGCGCTTTGCGCCGCCAGTTACCAGAACCGCCTTGCGGATCACGAAAGAATCGACCGGTTCAATCCGGAATGGATATTCATGCTTTTACGATAGTCGCGAGTGCAGGGGACACAACAGCGCTCTCTTTCCTTCGAAGGGCGGGACGGTGGAGTGCCGTCAGGGTGCACCCGTTCGCTAAACCCGTTCCGGCACGTTTTCGCGCAGGTCGGTCAGCCATACGTCTGCCACCGCATCGCTGGGGGCGCGCCAGTCTCCGCGCGGTGACAGCGCTCCGCCGGCGCTTACCTTCGGTCCGTTGGGCAAAGCGCTGCGCTTGAACTGACTGAACTGGAAGAAGCGGTTCGCGAAATTTTCCAGCCAGTGGCGGATTGTGGGCAGATCGTAAGAATTCTTGAGCGCGTCCGGAAATTCGTGCGGCCAGCTCCCTTCATTCACTTCGCGCCAGGCGTGCCAGCACAGGAAAGCGATGTGGCTGGGCTTTTGCCCCCAGCGAATGGTGTGGTGAAGAAAGAAATCGTTCAGCTCGTAGGGGCCGATAATGCTCTGCGTGTTCTGAATGTTCCCGTCATTGTCGGCTGGAACCAGCTCGGGGCTGATCTCGGTCCCCAGCACGGCTTCCAGCGCGTCGTCGACCGCAGGTTCGAACTGGTTCGTGCGCGCCGCCCAGCGTATCAGGTACTGGATCAGCGTCTTGGGCACACCGGCATTGACTGCGTAATGGCTCATCTGATCACCGACGCCATAGGTGCACCAGCCGAGCGCCAGTTCGGAAAGGTCGCCCGTTCCGATGACGAAGCCCTTGTGGTGGCCTGCCAGGCGGAACAGGTAATCGGTGCGAAGGCCCGCTTGCACATTCTCGAAAGTAACGTCGTAATGCTTTTCTCCCTTGGCGAAGGGATGGTTCATATCGGCGAGCATCTGTTGTGCGGCGGGCCTGATGTCGATCTCTTCCGGCGTCGTTCCGAAAGCTTCCATCAACTTCCAGGCATTGGATTTCGTGTCGTCCGATGTGGCAAACCCCGGCATGGTGTAGGCGCGGATCATGGATCGGGGCAGACCCAGCCTGTCGCAGGCTTTGGCGGCGACGATCAGCGCATGGGTGGAATCGAGCCCACCCGAAATGCCGATTACCAGGCTTTCCGATCTGGTCGCCTTCATCCGGCGCATCAGCGCATCGACCTGGATATTGAACGCCTCGTAAGCGTCATGGTCCAGCTTGTCCTGACGATTCGGAACGAAGGGAAACCGGCGGGTGCAGCGACGTAGGCCGATATCGCCACTGGCGTAGTCATGTTCGAAGCCGATCGTGCGATAGCTGTCTTCTGGCCGCCCGGCGTCCTCCACCGCATCGTTGAAGGTCTGCATGCGCATCCGATCGTTGAGAATGCGCCTCGTGTCGATATCGGTGACGCACAGTTCGGGCTCCAGCTCGAAACGAACGCTTTCCACCATCAGGTCACCCAGTTCGTAAACCATTCCCTGACCGTCCCAGGAAAGATCGGTCGTGCTTTCGCCAAAACCGGCAGCCGAATAGGCATAGGCACAGACCGAGCGGCTGGAACTTGCCCTGCAAAGCAGGTGCCGCTCATCCGATTTGCCGATGGTGATGTTGCTTGCCGAAAGGTTCAGGATGATCGTCGCTCCGGCCAGCGCAGCCATGGTGCCGGGCTGGATGGGACTCCAGAAATCCTCGCAAATCTCTACCCCAAAGGTGAAACCGGGCAGGTTCTGCGCGCTGAAGATCACGTCCACGCCAAAGGGGATTTCCTCCCCGCCCACGGGGATCCACAGATCGCGGCAGTTGTTGCCGCGCGCAAACCATCGTTTCTCGTAGAATTCGCGATAGTTTGGCAGATAGGTTTTCGGCACGGCGCCCAACACTTCGCCATGTGCGATTACCAGGGCGCAGTTGTAGATGCGGCCATTGCGTCGCAGCGGTGCCCCGATCACCAGCACGGGGGTCAGGTCGGTACTGGCCTGTCTGATCTCCTCGATATGCTCTTCCACACTGTCGAGCAGGGCGGCCTGGATCACAAGATCGTCCAGCGCGTAGGACGAAAGGCACATCTCGGGATAGAGCAACAGGTCCACGTGCTGCTCGTGCGCCATTTGCGCTTGTTCGATGATCGCCTGCGCATTGAAAGCGACATCAGCGGTTCGGACTTTGGGTGTACTGGTGGCAACGCGCACGAAACCGTGGTTGTGCATGTCGAAGAAAGGGTGCGTTTCGGCATTCATTCACGAAGTTCCTGTTCGATGAGGTCGAGCGCCACTTCCAGCGCCGCAATTCGTACGCCCTGGCGTCCGCGTTTTCCAAAGTGGCTTTCGCGATGGGTCATGCCGTTACCCTTGCGGGAACAGGCGAAATGAACAAGCCCTTCCTCGCCGTCGTCGCCTGCGCCGGGTGGACCAGCGTAGCCCGTGATGGAGATACTCAGCCCCGCATCTGAACGCGTCAGGGCGCCCCGGGCCATGGCAATCGCAACCTCGCGGCTTACCGCGCCGCAGTCTTCCACCATGGTGCGCTCCAAACCGAGCAGATCGCATTTTGCCTGATCTGAATAAACCACGAAACCACGTTCGAACATGTGGCTGCATCCGGGAATATCGGTAAGCAGCGCGGACAAGAGTCCGCCCGTGCAGCTTTCGGCAGAGACAATCGGACAATCGCAATCGCATGCTTTTTGCAGCACACGCTGTGCATGCTCCTGCAATTCGTGAGGAAGCGCGGGACCAAGCGTTTCCGCCATTCTCAACTCCTATCGGCTATAGTGAATGGGCAACGGACGGCGCGCGGCACGAGTTCCACGGGCTTGATCGGGACCTACACGCCCTTCCTGACGTGGAACACATCGCCCGGTCGGCGACGGTGCTTCGGTTTCCACAGTGCTCCAAGAACGATCTCCTGCATCCTTGCGATCGTCAAGCCGGTTATCGAGCGGGTTACGGGAATATAAACGACAAAACGCCGCCGCTCCGAGGGAAGGAGCGACGGCGTTTCATGCAGGTTGGGCCGAAGCCAGGATTAGCGGCAGCGTGCACCGCCACGGTCGATTTCACGGCCAAGGACTGCGCCAAGTGCACCGCCCAGCAGTGTACCGACGGTGCGATCGCCATCTGTGTCGACGGTGCGACCCAGCAGCGCGCCACCGGCAGCGCCGATGATCAGACCGGTCGTACCGTTGTCACGCTCGCAGTAATAGCGGCCATCGCGGCCCTGCCACACGCGGTCGCCACGGCGAACCTGACGCGGTTCGTAATAGCGGCCGCGATCGTCATAATCGCGGTGACGACGCCGATCACGAGCGCGACGACGGTCGCGGCGATCGTCACGATCGTAGCGGACCTCATAACGGTCGCGGTCGTAACGATCATGCCGGTCGTTTTCGCGATAGCCGTGCGCGGGTGCCCAGGACGGCGGTCCCTGCTGCGCAACGGCGGGTGCGGCGGGAATTGCCAGCGAGGCGGCGGCGATTGCAAGAAGTGTCTTGTTCATGGCGATTACCTTTCCGATTCGACATCGCTCTGTGTCTGAGATCGCTTTTCGTTCATAGAACCGATACTGAATATGAACAGCACGTTGGAATGTGCGTTTTGGGGCGAGCCGTTCTCGGTTGGCGATCATTCGAACTTACACGCCGTTATCGCGATCCAGTCGCGCTCTATCCCATCGGCGCCGCTACCACGGTATTCCTCGGCCTGAATTACCGGCCAACCGCTACTGCGATAGAGCTTCAGTAGATGTCCGGATGGCGCAAAATTGTAGAGTCGCCCGAACCGATCGCGCCCTTCGCCGCAACCCAGCTTGTAATTGGCGAAGAACCAGCCAGATGCGCGTGTGGCTTGGTAGATTTTGCGCAGAACATCGCCAAGTCCCGACAGCGGCTGGTGATGTAAGGAAGCGTGAGCCCAAACCGCATCATAGCCCTCATCCTCATCGAGTTCATCGAACCTGAGCAGTCGCACGTCCTGTCCGGTTCGCTCACGCGCTTTCCTGGCCATGCCCCTGGACCCATCGGTCATGTCTACGGTGAAGCCGCGCTCGATCATCCGGGCAGCATCACGCCCGCCGCCGCAGCCGAGTTCGAGGATTTGCGCGCCAGGTGGCACCCGATCCAGAAATCCGTCAAGATGACGCGCAGGACCTTGCGCAAAGCTCATCGTGTAGCGGGGCGCCTCGCGATCGTAGAACGCGATGGTCGCTTCATCGGTCATGCGTCAGCGGCGGCTTGGGCTTCCTCGCGGTCACGCTGTGCTCGGCTTTTCTTCTCGGCCGCCGTTTTCAATTGTCCGCATGCCGCATCGATGTCCCGTCCGCGCGGGGTGCGCACAGGCGCGGAGATGCCGCCTTCGAAGACGATATCGGAAAAACGCTTGATCCGCTCGGGCGTCGAACAGTCGTAGGCGGCACCCGGCCACGGGTTGAACGGAATAAGGTTCACCTTGGCCGGCAGCTTATAGTGCTTCAGCAGCCGGACAAGTTCGCGCGCATCTTCGTCGCTGTCGTTCTTGTCCTTCAGCATGACATATTCGAAGGTAATGCGCCGCGCGTTGGAGGCACCGGGATAGTCGGCGCAGGCCTGAAGCAGCTGGTCCAGACCGTATTTCCGATTGATCGGTACAATTTCGTCGCGAATGTCTTTGGTCACGGCATGGAGAGAGACCGCGAGGTTTACGCCGATCTCCTCTCCGCAACGCGCCATGGCGGGCACCACGCCGCTGGTGGAAAGCGTGATGCGGCGTTTCGACAGGGCAAGCCCATCTCCGTCCATCACCAGCTTCAATGCGTCGCGCACGTTATCGAAGTTATACAAAGGTTCGCCCATGCCCATCATCACGATGTTGGTCAGCAGGCGGCCATCGGCGGTGTATTCCGCTTCGTCTTCCACCTCGGCAAAATCCATCTTGCCCTTCGGCCACTCGCCCAGCGCGTCGCGCGCCAGCATGACCTGGCCCACAATTTCGCCAATGGTCAGATTGCGCACCAGGCGCATGGTGCCGGTGTGACAGAAGGTGCAGTTTAACGTGCAACCAACTTGCGAGGAAACGCAAAGCGTGCCGCGGTCCGCATCGGGGATGAAGACCATTTCGAACTCGTGACCGTCGGGCGTTTTCAGCAGCCACTTACGCGTGCCATCGGTACTGTGCTGCGCTTCCACCACGTCGGGGCGACCGATCACGAAGCGCTCTGCAAGCCAGGGCCGCATGGTCTTGGCAATGTCGGTCATCGCCTCGAAATCTGTGACACCGCGATGATAAAGCCAGTGATACACCTGCTTCGCCCGCAGCTTGGCCTGCCGCGCATCCAGCCCGGCACCTTCGAACAGGGCAGCAATATCTTTCTTCGGCAGACCGATCAGGTCCACGCGGCCATCCGCGCGCGGTGTGATCTCGCGCGCTACGGGAACCGGGTCTACCTGCCCGGGAATGCTCATCAGTGTCGTATTGGCCATGGGAGGCAGCGATATAGGGTCTGCGGAAGGGTTTGGGAAGCGGGCGCCTTCGCCGAGCTTTTGCATCGGTTCCCGCAGCCTCCCCGTCAGGACGCGCGATTTCATCGGTGAAGCGTCGGGAACAACGTTTTCGACGGTGAGCCGGGCGAATTTTGCGATGGATCGCACACGAATCCTATCATCGAACATTAGTTCACGAACGTTCATGCTGTTCGTCGAGCCACGAATGCGTTTCGTCGAGCAATAATGTTGCTCAAAAACAACAACTTTTTTGTTGTGCTGGGTTCATGAAACGAACCAGCGCTCCGCATCATTAAGGCAGTCCACGCACGGGAATTCTCGTGGTGAAACAAGAAATGGAGTACATAATGAAAAAGGGTATCGCACTCATTCTCGCCTCGGCCTCGGCCACGGCGCTGGCCGTTCCAGCCGCCGCTCAGGACAATTCGGCATTCACTGGTCCGCGTATCGAAGGCATTGCCGGATACGATATCAGCAAGGCCGGAAGCAGCGTGGACAACGACCTCAACGACGAGGACGATCAGTCCATCGACGGCTTCATGTATGGCGTCGGGATTGGCTATGATGTTGCCGTGGGCGGTATCGTACTGGGCGCGGAAGCCGAACTTTCCAGTTCGACCGCCAAGACAGACGTGGTCGACGGTGATCTTGAAGACCTGGGCTTCGGTGCCGAACTGGACACCGGGCGCGACATCTATGTCGGCGCGCGCGCAGGCGTTCTGGCCGGTGAGAACCTGCTGGTCTACGCCAAGGGCGGCTATACCAACGCCCGGTTCAACCTGCTCGCCGATAACGGCGTCGACGAGATCGAAACCGATCTGGATCTAGACGGCTGGCGCGTCGGTGCGGGCGCAGAATACGCCATGAGCGAAAACACTTTCGTGAAGCTGGAGTACCGTTATTCCAATTATTCGGAAGGCGAATTCGACTTCAACGACGATGACTTCTTCGATGATGACACCGGGGAAAGCGATCGCTTCGATGCCGATCTGGATCGCCATCAGGTCGCCGTCGGCTTCGGCTACCGCTTCTGATCGAATCGATTACCGAACGAAGGGGCCGGGGGAGCAATCCTCCGGCCCATTTCGCATCTAGCGCAATTGCGCGCATCCGACCTGCGCTGCATCCAGCGCGGTTGCCGCGCCCTGCAGTGAATAGCGATCGGTAAAGCGATTGCCGCGATTGTCGGTCGCACTGACATAAAGGCGGCTGCCTGAACGCATGGCCGCCAATATTGCCGCATCGTCCTGCGCGTTCGTCGCCCAGGCATCGCTGCCACCACCCGTCAGATCGAAACGTCGTCCGCCGATAGCAAGTCGTATGCGCGGGCTGCCGGACAACTCCCGGCTGAGCCGGAAATGCACCTGTGCGCGAATGTTGCGGCGCGGCCAGGTGCCGACACTCGCAAAAGGTTCGAAATCACGACGGCTGCGGGATACGTCGGCCGCAGCAATCGCATAGCAACGCGGCACACCGGGATCACGGAATGCCCCCCATTGCCCGAACACGCCAAGGCTGTCTTTCGCCAGCACGGGTGCGGCCAATGAAAGGGCGATCCCGGAGACGATGAGGGAAACGATTATCCGCATGGGTCTCCCTTAGGCCTGTCTCTTATACACATCTCCGAGCCCACGAGACAGGCA
>OJED01000161.1_pt1 | contig 17346 bp, 19 predicted proteins | sample 1593181 | NCBI WGS metagenome assembly OJED01 (sample SAMN05416772, study PRJEB24817) | seawater metagenome | isolation source: Sea water | place: Canada:Atlantic | collected 2013-07
ATCTACACTAGATCGCTCGTCGGCAGCGTCAGATGTGTATAAGAGACAGGGGTGAAGAACATTTCGCGCGATGACATGCTGGCAGCCCATCGCGTTCCGCCCCAGCTGATAGGCATCATCCCCCAGAACAATGGCGGTTTCGGCGATGTCGGCAAGGCTCTCGACACGTTTTACAAGATCGAAATCGTGCCGATCATCCGCCGCATGATGGCGATGAACGAATTCTTCGGTCGCGATGTGCTGCGCTTCGACAATTACAGCGCCAGCGATGGCAGCCAGATCACGCCCGATGGGCAGCGCATTCCTGCGCCCGCCGGCACCAGCTGACCGCCGCAAAATTTCCGGCCCGCAAATGAAAGAGCCCGCGACCTGGCTGCAGGTCGCGGGCTCTTTTCTTCGTGCCGATCGGCGCGGGTGGTCAGGCCGTAATAATCAACTCGCCGGCAGACTTGCTGGCGCCCTTGCCGGCATGGGCCATCGACCAGTTCGCGCGCGCTTCTGTCAAAGTGAAGCCTTCGAAGATTTCGCGGATTTCGGGACAGTCATTGATCGAAAGAATAAACCGCCCCTCAATTCCCCGAAGAACTTGCGCCATCAGCGCGAATTCATCTCGCTGGAAAAGACCAGCGCCATAATAGTTTTCGGTGCCGAAATAGGGCGGGTCGAGATAGAACAGAATTCCCTGACGATCGTATCGCGCTACAAACTCGGCCCACGGTTTCTTTTCTATGACAACGCCCGCCAGGCGTTCGTGGATGCCTTCCAGTATCGGCGCCAATTTTGTCACGTCGAAGCGCGCGCTGGTGTTCAGGTCCACTCCCCATCTTCGAGTGGCAACCATTCCGCCAAATCCAGCTTTTTGCACATAAATGAAGCGGGCAGCGCGCTGCAGGTCGGTGAGTGATGCAGGCTCAAGCGCCAGCAAGCGCTCAAAGTTGGATCGGGTGGTCAGCTGAAATCGCAGCATGTCCATAAAGGCGACGTAGTGATGCTGCAGAATCCGAAACAGGTTGCTGACGTCATCGCTCCAGTCGTTGATGATTTCAGCTTTCGGGCGGCGATCGCGGCGAAAGAAAATGCCGCCCATGCCGACAAATGGTTCGGCGTAGGCGGTGTGTGGCGTCTCGTTGATCATGGCAACCAGGCGCTTTGCCAGCATTCTTTTCCCGCCGATGTAAGGGGCGGCCGGTTTTGCCGGCGCAACCGGCTGAAGGGCGTCGTTCACAGTGAATTCCTCGGTATGACATGCGCCGGATGGCGCTGCCTTCGCCCTTCGCAGTCATAAGCAGTCGCGCAAATGCAGGGCGGCGGGTCGAACATGGTTCAACCGGCGCTGCTAAACGTGCCAGATGGTCGGGCCGTGGAAGGTGATTGTTTCGGTTTCGGCTGCCAGGCGGCGCAGGGTCGCGGCGGTGGCTGGGTTGGCGGTCATGGCTGCGCGGCGGCGCAGGGCGGCGGTTCGTTCTGCTGGTGTCTTCATCCGAATCGCAATGGCAGCCCTGCCGGCATGTAGGAAAGCGCAATCTGCCGCCGCGCCGGTCCTGGGCGCGCGCAGCGCGGCATCGATGCCCTGGCCGGCCAGACCGCCTTCGCCCCAGCCCGCGCGCCGCGCTCGCCCCCACGCCACGCCCTCGCCTTGTTTGTCGCGATTTATGCAAGCTGCCGGCAGTTCGATGCGCTGGCGGTGGGGTGTGTGTGCGGCGAAGGCATAACATTCCTAACCTGCTGCCAGATCGCCCGCAAAAACCGCAGAATTCCGCCGTTCTTCAGGTTATGTTTGCGATGTAATCTGACATAATATTTTTTGGCCCTTGGCATTACCTCATTGATTTCGCAGCACTTTTCAAACTTCGAAAATTACCTTTGAGAGATATAATATAGTTATAGAAATGTTATATAGATATTATGTCCTAACACTTTGAAATCCCACGAATGTTAGGAATGTTATGCCTTTGCCGCACATACCCTGCACTTGTGGAGCGATGACGGGAAACTGCAAAAAACTGATAAAAACAGCCCGATCGCGCTGACCTGCGCATCGGGCTGTCGGGTGAATGCGGGATTATGCAATGCCGATGCGCCTGGCGCTGGCCGCGTCCAGGGTGGCGATCTGGGTCGAAAGGTTGGACATCGCCGCGCGGGATGCGGCGGGTTTCCTTGGGCTGTTAGGGCAGGTTGGACAACTCTAAGCGGCTGAAATCACGAGAAAGGCGCAGACCTGCCGGGCCCACCACCTTGCGTGCCGTCTACTCAAATACGGCGTTCGGCAGCCAGCCGGGGACAATCGGCGGCAACCAGTCCGTCATCATCCCACCGCTCCACATAGAAGGCCTGCTGCGCCGCCATTTGGGCGCAGGCCACGTTCACACCATCGGCATAGACGACGCCCAGCGTGCGGCCATAGCGATCCAGGCCTAGCCGTACGATGGTAAGCCGTGCGCCGCCGACCAGATCTTCCAGCGTGCGAGTGGAGGCATGACCATCCCCCGGCACGCATTGCCGCCCTTTGCGACAGGCACGCGTTTCGGGGGCGTCGACGCCCGTGATGCGGATACGTTCGTCACCGCAGCGGATGGTGTCTCCATCGGTGACGGTGCAGGACACGGCGAGAGCGATAGCGGTCGAGATTGCGAGCATGGGCCGGGCTAGGCCGATCATGCACAAAGTCCCGCGTGGATCTGTCTCCGTTCCGGAGACGTAAGACCAAGGGAAAATACTTGGCGCGTGGCCACGCTACGCGGTCGTCACGCTCAGCAGTTTTCAGATTTATTTCGCTTGGGAATGGATTGGAGCTTGCGCCGTTTTCGTGCAAAACCTAAGGGCGGTCCCGGTCCGGGGAGTGGCGCAGCCTGGTAGCGCATCTGTTTTGGGAACAGAGGGTCGCAGGTTCGAATCCTGTCTCCCCGACCATTCTTGTGAGGCGAGAGCCCACAATGACCCTTTTCCCCTTAGCGCTCCACGGCACTCATCACATCGCGCAAGTTACTGGGTTTCACCCCGCGCCGGTCAAGATAGGCGAAGATGCGCCGCCACCAGTCGTACAGGGCATCCAGATCATCTTCATCGCGCACATAGGGCGTGGAACCCGGGCGCAAGGACGGACTGTGAAATGATAGCACCAGTACCGGCAGCCCATCGTCCAGCGCGATATCGATACCGCGAATAGCTTCTTCTACACTCACACCTTCAGGCGTGAGGGGCACGCGTTCCAATAGCCCTAGCCGTGCCAGTACGCCGCGCATTGCCGGCGTGCGCCACAGGCGAGGATAGATAAAATCGCCCTGCCGTCGAAACAGTCCCCAGAACGCGCTGGTGAGAGGCAGTTCCAGCAGCGTTCTGGCGTCGTCCACCCAATAGGGCCGCGCAGGATGCGCGCGATAGTCCGGACCGCCGCCACTCGAATAGTCGAACAGGGGACGGACCGAGCTGTCGATCGCGATTCCGTGGTCTGCCAGCAGTTCTGCGGTGTTCTGTCCAAGCCCGTATCGCCCTGCGCGGTATATCAGCGGCGCAATACCAAATCCGATTTCTATGGCATCGCGCAACGCCGTCAGCTTGGCGCTTTCCAACTCCCTTGGCAGGTTGCCAGCGAAGGAGTTCGATTGCGTTACCTCTTCCTGAAACGGAGGATTCACCCAAGGGTGCAACTGTACACCGATTTCCGCGCGGCCCGTCCTCAACGGTTCGCGCAATATTTCCTGCGCCGTACGAGAATTGGCGATGGGCCAGTCGACCAGATAGATCGGGACAACGCCCTGGCCTTCGCAGAAATCCTGAAATTTGCTGAGATTGCGGACATGGCGCGTATCGTGGCTATCGCGCGCCAGGGGTTGCTCCCAGTCGAAATCTTCTTCGGTATCGACTGTCAGCAGGAAGCGCGGCGTATCATCCGCAAATCGCGCCATGGCCTGTGCGGCCGGCGGTTCAAGCAGATTGCCCATCGCCATCGGCGATACTCCCTGTTGTCAAAGTAAGGGGTCAGCCCCTTGCCATCCCGCCCGTGGTGCTATGGGGCGTGGCGTGCGAGGTCAAGGAAGGCAGGTGAAGTGTTGCCCTGTCCCCTTCGCAGGTCAGGGAGCCGCCCGCTGCATTGGCTTCGGCCTCGGCCAGGCGGAACGCAAATCCCGGGCCGAACATGCCTGCGCTGATCGCGCGCCGCCGTTGCCCTTCGCGAGAGGTATCGGCCGCGCCGCTGCGCAGGCTTTCGGGTACGTCGAGTTCCAGCCTTATCGCCGTGCCGTCACCAGACAGGTCGATCTGCGATTTTTCTCCCGGCGTCAGTGCGCTGGCTGCCGTGGCCAGCAACCGCCAGCACATGGCCATCACTTCGCTGCGATCCAACGCAACGTCGAAGTGGGAACCTGTTACATTGAGTGTAAATCCGGCGTCGCGCCCGCGCAGCACGCCTTCAAGTCTTTGCACAGTATCGGCCAGCGCAGCGCGAAAATCGCTTGTGCCTTCCTCCAGTTCCATCGCTCGGCTTTCCAGCTTTACCAGTCTATCCACCTCGTCAAAACCGGCCAGCAGCTTCGCCGCGTCCACCGCGATGGAGGCTGCATGGGCGCGGTATTCATGCGGTACGTTTCCGAAGATCTGCTGCTGGATGATTTCCGCAAAACCCTGGATCGCATTCACTGGGGTGCGCAGTTCATGCAGTACTTGCCGCATCGCATCTGTGTACGACTCGGGCGAATCGGACGAAACGGAGCGGGAAGGACGATATAGCCGCGCGGCATAGCCATTGAACGCGCCCGATTGCCGATCGAACAGGGGCGCTGCATCCATACGCCATTCGCCGCTGATCTCCGGCGCTGCATCGATCGTCAGCCGGGCCTGGCGCAGCGGCTGGCGTCGCCGTAGTTGCAGCGCGATATCCTTGCTGAAGTCCACTAGCGAACTTCCGCTTGGAGAAGTCAGCGCGAGGCCAGCAAGCATCGGCGCTGCCAGACCGTCGCTGCGCACGATGCTACCGGTGCTGTCGGTAATGACGTCCAGCACAGAGCCGGGCGCACTTTGGTTTTTCGAAGCGGCTCCGTCTGATTGAGTGCGCGATGCGGGGCGGCCCTGCTGGCGGGTTTCGCGAAATGCCTCGATCCGGCGACGCAGCGCGCCAATGCCATCCTCCGGTGGAAAAGACGGCGAATTCCCTGTCGGTAAGGAAGAAAATTGTATGGCAGGCTGGGGCGCAGGCACCGGCTCGGGTTCCGCATCGCGTTCTATCTCGAGCGAGTCCGTTGACGGCGCGAATGTCGGGATTACCAGATCGCCTACGCCAAGCTGGGCGAGCAAACGCTTCACCGCGGCGGGCAGATCGCGGCGATGGCGCAGGAAGCCGCGCGCTGTGACCGGCAGGCGAGGGATCAGGTCCAGCCACTCCTGCTCGGTAAGGCGAGCGGTCGCAACAGCGGCTGCGGACGCCTTCGGCCCTCCTTCGGCGAGGAAAGCGACGATTTCGGGTCTGCGCAGTCGCTGCCCCGGTTCGCGCAGGATCGCCGACTGAGTCTCTTGCGAAATCGTCGTCTGCAATTCACGCAGACGGACATAACCGCTGAGCGTGACGAAGCGCGGATCATTTTTTTTCGGCGCCGAACGTGCCATGATGCGATCGACTTCGGACGCAGAAAGCGATGCCGCCATACGGGCAATGCGCGCCAGCACTCGTGCTGAAAGCTGTGCGTCGCGCGTGCCCAGCAGATCGAGCAACTGCCTGAATTGTGTGCGCAATGCCGCCTCGCTTCCGGCGCGCATGCGCAGCACGGTGGCTAGGCGGTCATCGAACAATACTCATGCTCCGGCTGAAACGCGGTTAAGAAAACGTCAACCATCGCAGTAGCCGGGTCTTGTTGGGCAAGCATGGTTAAGGACCGATGCGTTGCAAAAGGGGACAATTGCCGTCATAGAGAATATTGTTAAACGACGACGTCTCATTAGGATTTGTATGTTGCGCGATGCGTGCGCAAGATCACGGATTTCGCATAGGGAAACTTTACGATGTCCACGCTCGACAAGATTGATCGCCGTTTGTTGGCCGAACTCCAGGCTGAAGGTCGCGTTACGAATGTGGATCTAGCACGCCGTGTCGGATTAACCGCGCCGCCGTGCCTGCGTCGCGTGCGTTCGCTTGAGGAAGACGGCGTGATTCGCGGCTACCATGCCGATCTGGATGCATCCAAGCTTGGTTTCGCTATTACCGTTTTTGCGATGGTGTCGCTGCGCAGCCAGGCGGAGGAGGACCTGAAGGCTTTCGAGGATCACATCGCCGAGCTGGACGAAGTGCGAGAGTGCCACATGCTCAATGGAGAGATCGACTTCATTCTGAAGATCGTGAGCAGGGATCTGCAAAGTTTCCAGGAATTCCTCACTAGCAAACTGACCCCGGCACCGAACGTGGCGAGTGTGAAAACCTCGCTCACGATCCGCACCGCCAAGCACAAGCCGGGCGTTCCGCTGGAACAGTAGAATGGCTAGCGAACGTATTGACGGTCATTGCCTGTGCGGCGCTGTGCGCATAACCGTAAGTCAGCCAAAGCAGCATCTGGAAATCTGCCATTGCGACATGTGTCGCCGCTGGGGCGGGGCATTCTATGGCGCACTTACGGGGGAGAGCTTCACCATCGCCGGGGAAGAAGCGATTACCAGCTACCCGTCTAGCGATTGGGCCGAACGTGCATTTTGCGGCACATGCGGCAGTAACCTCTGGTACAAGTTCCTTCCTACCGGAAACCGCAGTTTTCATGCCGGTCTCTTTCCAGAGGCGAACGGCTATGACGTGGGGAAAGAAATTTTCGTCGACGAGAAGGCGATCTGGCAGGCGATCACCCACGTCAGACCGGCGAGGAGGTGATTGCGGAGGCAACTGAAGCCGGGTTCAACTTCGACTAACCAGTTCGGGTCGGGGCTAGATCAGTCCGGACGTGAAGCCGGTGTATCCGATATAGGCGGCCACCAGCAGCCCGCCCTCACGTCGCGAAAGCCGCCCTCCGGTAAAGGCAAACACCATAACCACCAGTGCTGCGAACGCGGCTAGCGGGAGGTCGAACTGCACGATCTGCAAGGGGAAATCGCTAGGTGCCACCATGCCGGTAACGCCGCCAATAAACAGAAGGTTGTAGATGTTGGAGCCCAGCACGTTGCCAAGCGCGATGTCGCTCTGGCCGCGAATAGCCGCGATAACGGACGTCACGAGTTCAGGTGCCGAGGTGCCGATGGCAACGATTGTAAGTCCGATAACCGTCTCGCTGACGCCAAGGGCCCAAGCGATGGACACAGCGCCGTTCACCAGTAACGTACCTCCGCCGACAATCAGGGAAAGACCCACGACGAACAGTACCAGCGCTTTCGCAATGCTGCCCAGCGGTTTGTCATGCGGGGTAAGTTCAGGGTCGAAGCCTTCAGACGCGGCAGCCCTGTCATAGGCGGCGCTATGGTCGACAGGCTGGATTGCGCTCCCCCCAGCGGGCGCCACCTTCTCCTGCTTGTAGGCGCTCCAGATATAGAGGACGAGGCCGATCAGCAGGATCGTGGCCACGATCCGGTCCAGCCCGAGAGTGAAGGAAGCGACGATCATGGCCAAAGCGGCGGCAAGGCCCACCCCGCCGTCGCGCCAAAGGGAAGTGCGATCGACTGCCATCGGAGCGATCAGGGCCGCGCTGCCCAGTACCAGCAGCAGGTTGGCGAGGTTGGAGCCAACGATATTCCCGATTGCCAACCCCGGCGATCCGGCCAGAGCGGCCTGCACGCTGGCGGCGAGTTCGGGGCTGGATGTGCCAAGTCCGACCACGACAAGGCCGATCAGCATGGGCGAAAGGTTCAGCCGTTCGGCTATGCGCACTGCGCCACGCACCATGACGTCGCCCCCAATCATCAGCAGGACGAGTCCTGCAAGCAAGAGGCCGATATCGGTGATTGAGGGCATTGTGAGCGTAGCTGCCGTCAGGTCTCGGGGTCAGCGGCCAGCGCTTCCGCGCGTGTCACCAGCCATTCCTCCAGCCATTTGATCGTGTAATTGCCGCTCAGCACATCGGGCTGCTTCAGCAGTTCCTGGTGGAGCGGGATCGAGGTCTTTACGCCCTGGATCACCATCTCTCCCAACGCGCGACGCAAGCGCATCAGGCACCCTTCGCGCGTGCGACCGTAAACGATCAACTTGGCGATCATGGAATCGTAGTAGGGAGGGATGGTGTAACCGGCGTACAGACCGCTATCCACACGGACATGCATGCCGCCTGCCTGGTGGTAGTACTCGATCTTGCCGGGACTGGGGGCAAAGGTGAACGGGTCTTCGGCATTGATCCGGCATTCGATAGCATGGCCGGTAAAAACGATATCTTCCTGCTTCACCGACAGATCCTTGCCATCGGCGATGCGAATCTGTTCGCGCACCAGATCCATGCCGGTGATCGCTTCTGTCACCGGATGTTCCACCTGCAGACGGGTGTTCATCTCGATGAAGTAGAACTCGCCGTTCTCCCACAGGAATTCGATCGTGCCCGCACCGCGATATTCCATCGCCGCCATTGCATCGGCCACGATGCCGCCCATCCGCATGCGATCTTCCTGCGAGATAACAGGCGATGGCGCTTCCTCGAACACCTTCTGGTGACGGCGCTGCAAGGAACAGTCGCGCTCACCCAGGTGGATGGCATTGCCGCGCCCGTCGCCAAACACCTGGAATTCGATGTGGCGCGGATTGCCGAGGTATTTTTCCAGGTACATCGTATCGTCGCCGAACGCGGCCTTCGCCTCGTTCATGGCTTGCTTCACGAGCGGCTCTAGCTGGTCCTCGCTGGGGATGACCTTCATACCGCGTCCGCCACCGCCGCTGGCTGCCTTGGCCAGCACAGGGTAGCCGATTTCTGCAGCAACCTCGCGCATCTCGTCGAAATCCGAGACAGCGCCATCGCTACCCGGCACCAATGGCAGGCCGAGGGCACCGGCGGTTTTCTTCGCCTGTACCTTGTCGCCCATGGTGCGGATATGTTCGGGCTTTGGCCCGATCCACGCGATGTCGTGCGCTTCCACGATGTCGGCGAACTTAGCGTTTTCCGACAAGAAGCCGTAGCCGGGGTGGATTGCATCGGCCCCGGTTATTTCGGCAGCTGAAATGATCGCCGCGTGGTTCAGATAGCTTTCGGCAGCAGACGGTGGGCCAATGCAGACAGCGTGGTCCGCCAGTCGCACATGCATGGCATCGGCATCGGCGGTGGAGTGGACCGCCACCGTCTCTATACCCATTTCATGCGCGGCGCGGTGGATGCGCAGCGCGATTTCACCGCGGTTGGCGATCAGTATGCGGGAAATGCCCATTGTTCGCGATCCCTATGCCACGATGGCGAGGGGCTGGTCGAATTCGACCGGTTCGCCATTGCCGATCAGCATTTCCTTCACCGTGCCATCCTTGGTGGCGGTGATGGGGTTCATCACTTTCATGGCCTCGACGATCAGCAGGGTATCGCCAGCCTTCACGCTGTCCCCGACTTTCACGAAATTGGGGGAGCCGGGATCAGAAGCCAGATAAGCGGTGCCGACCATTGGCGATTTTACCGCGTTGGCAAGATCGACAGGTGCATCGTCAACGGGTGCTGCATCCGTCGTGGAAGAAGCCGGGGTGGGCGCTGACGCTGCCGGTGCAGCAGGCGCGACATGCGATACAGGCGCGCTGACCACGGCCGCGCGCGAGACGCGGATCTTGCGATCATCGTCCTCCACCTCGATTTCGGTCAGGCCGGTTTCGGCCAGAATATCGGCCAGTTCGCGAACCAGCGCGGTATCGACGCTCAGTCCGCCCTTGCGGGCGGTAGTTGCCTTCTTCTCAGGCATGTATTCCCCGTTTCTGCGACCATTGTCAGGAGTATTCGCGGCTAGAGCCTGTCGCGCCGCAAGGCAAGTGTCACGGCGACGTCATGCAGCCGTGGCAGCGGCTTCAAAGCTTTGCAGCGGCATCCAGCGCAAGTTCGTATCCGTAAGCGCCGAAGCCTGCAATTGAGCCAAGCGCCGCCATTCCGACATAGCTCTTGTGACGATAGGCCTCGCGCGCGGCGGGATTGGAAATGTGCACCTCAATCACCGGCGTCTTGATCGACCGGATGGCATCGTAAAGCGCCAGCGATGTGTGGGTGAGCGCGCCTGCATTGACGATTACCGCCTTGGCGCCAATGGCCTGTGCCTCGTGCAGCCAGTCCACCAGGTGGCCTTCGTGGCTGGACTGGCGCATCTCGATCTCGATGCCCAGCGGCCTTGCGCGATCTTCGAGGCGGGAGGCGATATCGTCCAGCGTTTCCGCGCCATAGATTTCAGGCTCTCTCACGCCAAGCAGGTTCAGATTGGGTCCGTTGAGGACAAAAACAGTATCAGTCATACCGCCAGCCCTTAGCCGCCCTGCAGGGGTGGGGCCAAGGGCTGATTGCGTGTTTCGGACGATGGACGCCTATTTCTCCACGTCCCTTTACCTCACCCAAGGCGTCTGCGCGGTGGTGAGAATTGAAAGCCAGGTAGTTCCAATACTCTGGCGGATTACGGCTGAGATTCCGAAGGTGCGCGCGGTGTCTGCTAGTGCAATAATTTCGAGAATAGCCGCCTGTCAGCTAATGACCCCATTGCGGACGTTACCCAAGGAGTGCAGTAATCACTCCATGTCTGATGAGTGGCGAACCAAAATGCTGGAAACACTGCCCTATCTGCATGGGCAGAGCTTCATTCTGAAACCCTACAAGGCATATCGGGCCAACTGGGAGCATGACCACTGCGCCGTTTGCGGCGTGAAGCTGATGGGGGCAGGTGCAGAAGGGGAGAACCTTCTGCACGAGGGTTATGCGACGACGTCAGATTACCTGCATGGCGAGGATTACGAGTGGGTGTGTGCGGAATGCTTCGCAATGTCGAAGGATGCGATGCACTGGAGGGACGCGACAGCGACCTGAGCTCCATAGGCTTATGCCCGTTTCCCCCCCAAAGTGGACATTGGAAAGCCTCTCGCCGCATCCTGAAAGGAGACAGGCTGCTACTTGAGATTTTGAGATAAAAGCGGACGGTCCGCAAACGACCCTATTCTGTTGAAAAACTCCACTTGCGCTGGGATCACGCTGCTGATTCAATGATCTTCACGATTGGGAGATTAGCTGATGATGGGCGAGCGGACGGTGATGCAGGAAGCGCTGTTTTACAGCTTCAGCATCGAGGATCATGTCCCGGCAGATCACCTGTTGCGGTCGATTGATCGGTTCGTTGATCTGGATGGTATCCGCGTACACCTGAAGCCGTTCTACAGCTCGACAGGACGACCTTCGATTGATCCTGAACTGATGGTCCGCATGCTGATCGTCGGCTATTGCATGGGCATCCGGTCCGAGCGCCGATTGTGCGAAGAGGTGCATCTCAACCTTGCATATCGCTGGTTCTGTAAGCTCGATCTTGGTGGCGCAGTGCCCGATCACTCGACCTTCTCGAAGAACCGCCATGGCCGGTTCCGCGACAGCGATCTGTTGCGCAAGCTGTTCGAGATGACAGTCGAGCGATGCATGGCCGAAAGGCTGGTTGGTGCCGAGGGCTTCGCAGTCGATGCGAGCCTAATCCGCGCCGATGTTCATCGGCAGCGATCGGTTCCGGGCGACGAAGGTCTACCACCCGAAGCTGCTGGCCGCGCGGTGCGCGAGTATCTCGAAGTGCTCGACGATGCCGCGTTCGGCGGTGCCACGCCGGTGACACCCAAACGGATCAACCTTACCGATCCCGCCGCGCGCTGGACCGCGGCGACGCGGGAGGCAGCGTTTTACTCCTACAGCACCAACTACCTGATCGATCTTGATCATGCAGTGATCGTCGATGTCGAGGCGACGACTTCGGTGCGGCAAGCCGAGGTGACAGCCCAGCGCCGGATGATCGAGCGAACACAGGAACGCTTCGGTCTCTGGCCACAGCGGCTTGTGGCGGACACGGCGTATGGTTCCGCACCGAACCTGGGATGGCTGGTCGAGGACAAAGGCATCGAGCCGCATATCCCGGTGTTCGACAAGTCCGCCCGGAATGACGACACCTTCGCGCGATCAGACTTCGCCTTCGATCAAGAAGACGACAGCTATATCTGCCCCAGCGGTAACCGGCTCCGGCCATCCAACCGCAACTTCAAGACACCACGTCCTCTTGCCAATGCCGACGGCTTCATCCGCTATCGCGCCCGGCAACAAGACTGTTCGGGCTGCAATTTCAAGCAGCGCTGCACGCCGAACACGGTCGCTCGCAAGATCATGCGTTCGGTCCATGAAGGCGCACGCGACATGGCCCGCGATATCGCCAGCACCGATGCCTATCTCGTCTCAAGTCGACAGAGAAAGAAGGTCGAGATGCTGTTCGCACAGCTCAAACGTATCCTGAAGCTGGATCGCTTGCGCCTGCGAGGTCCCAATGGAGCGAAAGATGAGTTCCACCTCGCAGCCGCAGTCCAGAACCTCCGCAAAATGGCCAAAACCATCCCGATGCCGAGCCCCGCACCGGCCTGATCGGCGACCGAAAGCCGCTCGCCTTCATTCCAGAGCGCACCTTCAGCGATCCCGCATCCGACTTTTTCAACAGAATAGACCCCGTTGCGGACGTTCCAAAGAAGAGCCAAGAGGGCCTTATGAGGGTTGAGAAAGAACAGGATGGTGAAGTTGTTAGATGGTCGTGGGGTGTTTGGCTCGCCTGCGTCGCCCACGCAATCGTCATGATGATTTTGTCGCAATTCGCTTACACTACCGCAATGATTTTCTGGCGCGTCTTGAACTTGATATTTCTGACCTCCTGTGCCTTCCTTTGGAAGGCTACCGAAGGTCGGAAGGTTGCCCGCTCATTTGCGCTTACCGTAGGTATTCTTAGCGCTGTGATCCTCTCACTATCGCTTATCCCTAATGGGGTAACGGAGTGGGGCTAAAGTTAGTGTCTTCTTTCCACCCCAATTCGCGCCGTTCCATCTTACCACTTGGATGGTGCCAAGAGCGGATATGTCAGTGAAACAAAATCATTATTCAGCCTTCTTGACATGCGCTGGATAAGGAAGAATCGCTTAAGTTATTGAAAACAAGAAATTCAAAAGCTCACTTCTCCACGCCCTTTACTTTGCCCCATTGGCGAGCGGCGGTGTAGCCGAGGTAGCCGGTGCCAAACAGCGCATAGAGCGGTTCGGGAAGCCCTCCCAGGTAGTCGTTCATGCCCTTGGCGATGTCCTGCGCGGTAATGGGTGAGAAGGCGGACAGTATTCCCATCGGTAACGCGGTCAGCAGCAGGATGTACATGACATAGAGGAAACTTGGCCGGGCGCGGCTGGTCCAGGGGTCTTTGGAACTCGCCTCTGCGACGATTGCAGACAGGCGCGCCTCGATCCGCTGCATTTCCTGCGTGCCTTCGAGCTTTATCAGCTCGATCTTGGCCTTTGCCCGGGCTTCCTTGTCGGGGATGATCTTGTCGATGATGGAGGCGATCGGGCCGATGAGCGATTCGATTATTGCCATAAGGTTGGTTCCGCTTGTTTTGGAGTCGCGGCGCTTTGCGGGCTCTTGCAAACAGTAGGAAAGGGGTATGCGGGATTGATCGGCATGATGCGATAAGCGAGAGAGGACCATTGCAGGATGCGGAGAGACTGAATTGAGCGATGGCGAGCGATATTCGAGAGGTGCGATTGCGCTACACTGGCTGATCGCCCTGGCGCTGGCGGGGCAGATTGCGCTGGGTTTTGCCATGGTGCCGGACGCCAGCGGGTTCGCGCAATACCAGCTGCACAAGTCTATCGGCATCACCATTCTTGCACTCAGCCTTCTGCGAGTGGGCTGGCGCTTCACCCACCCTCGGCCTGCGCCGATGGAGGGCGGGATTGCAGGCTTTCTCGCCAGTGCAGTGCATGCCGGCTTCTATATCTTCATGATTGCCATGCCCCTGACGGGCTGGGCTCTGGTTTCCACCGATGCAATGGACGTGCCGACCGTGTTGTTCGGCGTGCTGCCACTTCCGCACTTGCCTTTGGCTGAGGGCGTGAACGGGTTGGCACGGGAGGCGCACGAATGGCTGGCCTGGGGCGGCCTGGCCTTGTTTGCGCTGCATGTGGCGGGCGCCATGCGGCACCATTTCGTAATGAAGGACGGATTGCTGGCGCGCATGAGCCCCAGGGGCAGCGGGTTTACGCTCGTCATGCTGGCAGCCGTGTTGCTGGTGGGTGGAGTGGTATTCGCCACGCTGGACGGGTTCACCCAGCGCGAGGAGCACGATCACGCGACCGACCACGGACCCGATACCCAGGCGACCGGCGACGAAGCACCGCTTGCCGACGACGGACACGATCACGTGCATGAGTATGTGGAGAGGAACATCGCCCGCGAAAAGGACGTAAGCACGAAAGAAGACACTCAGCCTATGCAAGACGCGGCCAACGAAGATGTCGCAGAACCCGAGGTCGTAGAGCCGGCCGGACCCCCGCCAGATTGGGAAATCCAGCCCGGTGGTAGTCTGCGCTTCGGCGTCGATAACGCGGGCAACATGCTGAGCGGCAGCTTTGCCAACTGGCGCGGCGATATCGTAATGGACCCCGATGCGCCGCAAAGCGCCGAGATAACCATCACCGTCGATCTGGCCAGCGCCAGTCTCGGCAATGCGACGCAGGATAATATGCTACATGGAAGCGATTTCTTTGAAACGTCCGCCTTCCCGCAGGCCACGTGGCGCAGCACCAGTGTACGCCGCGTATCGGGCAATCGCTACGAAGCTGACGGAACCCTTTCGCTCAAGGGCATAAATCGTTCGCAGCGCATAGTCTTTACACTGGAAGGCAGCGGAAATCGTCGCTCCGTCAGCGGCAGCGCGCGCGTCGATCGCGAGGCATTTTCCATCGGCACAGGCTCCAGTGCGGATAAACTTGCGAGTTCCGTCAGCCTCACATTTGCCTTCGATGCAACATCGTGATCGCCCGAGGCGAGATCGCAGGCTGCGTTGGGACCGCTCGTGCCCATTGCGCCGATGAGTATTTGCCGGAAGGTTGGGGGGCAGAGGCCTGGATACATCAAGTTTAACCGATTTATTTCGATAGGAATGACATGACCGGCCATAAGATCGAAACGCTCACCATTCACGCCGGGCAACAGCCTGATCCCACCACCAATGCGCGAATTACGCCGATCTATCAGACGGCGAGCTATGTCTTTGATGATGCCGAACACGCCGCAAACCTGTTTGCGCTGAAGGAATTCGGCAACATCTACAGCCGGATCATGAACCCCACGAATGACGCGCTGGAGCAGAAGATCGCCGCGCTCGAAGGGGGTGTCGGTGCATTGGGCGTAGCTTCGGGGCATGCCGCGCAGCTGATCGCTTTTCACACGCTGATGGAGACCGGCTGCAATATCGTGGCGGCGAATAAGCTTTATGGCGGCTCGCTCAACCAGATGGGGGAGGCGTTCAAGAAGTTCGGCTGGGAAACCCGCTTCGTCGATGCCGATGATCCAGAAAACATCCGCGCCGCGATGGACGACAAGACGCGCTGCGTCTTTATCGAAAGCCTTGCCAATCCGGGCGGGGTCGTCACCGATATTGCCGCGATTGCCGATGTGGCGCACGCAGGCGGCGTGCCGCTGATCGTGGACAACACCATGGCCAGCCCGGCGCTATGCCGTCCGTTCGAACACGGTGCCGACATCGTCACGCACTCCACCACCAAGTTCCTTAACGGCCACGGCAATTCCATTGGCGGGGTGATCGTTGATTCGGGCAAGTTCGACTGGAAGGCCCAGGGCGACAAGTTCCCCAGCCTGACACAGCCGAATGGCTCCTATCACGGTGCGGTGCTGGTGGACGCTCTGGAGCCCATCGGTCCCATCGCCTTTATCATCGCCTGCCGCGTAGTGGGACTGCGCGATCTAGGCCCGGCAATGGCACCGCAGAACGCATGGCTAGCGCTAACCGGTATGGAAACGCTTGCCCTGCGGATGGAGCGGCATTGCGACAACGCGCTGGCGGTGGCCAAGTGGCTCCAGAACCACGAAAAGATCGACTGGGTCAGCTACGCCGGTCTGGATGACAACGAATACAAGCCGCTGGCCGACAAGTACCTTGGCGGCAAGGGCGGGGCGGTGTTCACCTTCGGCGTGAAGGGCGGATACGATGCGGGTGTGAAGCTGGTGCAGGGGGTGGAACTGTTCAGCCACCTTGCCAATATCGGCGACACCCGTTCGCTCATCATCCACCCGGCGTCCACCACCCACAGCCAGCTTGAGGGCGATGCGCTCGTGGCAGCAGGCGCCGGGCCGGACGTGGTGCGCATTTCGGTGGGGATCGAACACGTCGACGATATCATTGCCGATCTCGAAAAAGCACTGGCGGATATTTGATGATCGCCAGCGCCCTAACTCTATTTCGTTATTGGAAGTGAAGCGAAGCAGTCTCAGCTCCGGTGCGAATGAACTGCCGCATAGCCTTCGGCTCCTCGCATTAACCAAGGGGAGGCCGACGTGAGCTTCAGCGATCGACCGACGCTGACGGGCTTGCAGAAAGCAGGCTGCGCGAGCGTTGCTCTTATCGGTATTGTGGTTAGTTTTATCGGGTTCATTGGACATGCGCTTGGGTCATGCCCTGTGTGCGATCCTAATCGGCTCGTACATTTTCTAGCCTTTCCGGGAGTTCAAATAACCTTTGTTGGCGTGGGTGTGCTGATGATCTGGCGCTTCACTCGAAGTGAGAATTAGCAAGCGCCGTCGAACCGCAACAGGAAAGCAGGCTATGGGTGCTGGCAGCCTGTTACCGTCTCGACATCAGTGGGAGGAGTTCTTCGACCTGCCAGGAGGCGCCGAATAGGCCGCATCGTATTGCAACAAAAAGGCCGGCAGTGTCACGAGGACGCTGTCGGCCTTTTTGATAAACCACTGGTCGGGAAGACAGGATTCGAACCTGCGACCCCCACACCCCCAGTGTGATGCGCTACCAGGCTGCGCTACTTCCCGAGACCAGTGGAGAGCGGCCCTATAGTTGGCCATCCCCGTTCTGGCAACCACCTCGATTGCCTCAATTTGCCAATGCTGCTAGGCGCGCTCCGCAACGTGCCGTGGAGGGGCGACACTTGAACCTCGCGTCGGCCTCACCACTCTACTATTTCCAATGTTCGGGATGGACCTCGATTGATGCTTGATATTCTTTCCGCCGCAGCCGCTGACGCGCCTCCGGGCTGGCTGCAGTTCCTGCCCATTGTGGGCATGATCGTGATTTTCTGGTTCCTGCTGTTCCGTCCGCAGATGAAGCGCGCCAAGGAACACCAGCAGAAGGTCGAGAGTCTTAAGAAGAACGATCAGGTCCTGTCTCTTATACACATCTCCGAGCCCACGAGACAGGCAGAAATCT